>ERZ826764.896-NODE-896-length-38584-cov-156.667731_pt1 | contig 38584 bp, 36 predicted proteins | sample MGYA00519870_ERZ826764 | MGnify/ENA primary metagenome ERZ826764 (study PRJEB31778, sample SAMEA3449239) | human gut metagenome | biome: human gut; feature: human-associated habitat; material: faeces | place: United Kingdom | collected 2010/2012 ...
ACAAGGTGGCCTTGTCTTACACGAATAATGCCTACACCCCCGTCAGCAACAATGCTGCCGCGTTCAATGTGACGATGGACAGGGAACCCATTCAGGAAGGGAAGTACGAAGGCAACTCGACGATGAAACGCGAATTCTCGCCGTCCCCCAAAATCAAATTGTGGACGATTGAAAAGGAATCCACCATTACCTGCGAACCGTCCAAAAACATGGAATTTGAATTTGAGAAACCGGAACCTGTTACCACGGAAGAAGAAGGTAATAGTCAGACAAAAAACACGCCTGTTAACATCGTTGTAACGGTTTGTAAGGATGAAACTGAGAATGTATGGAGGTGTCGCGTTGTTTCTGCTTCTGGTGGCGCTACGGTAGTTGTTCGTACCGGGTCGTTCATTGATGCCCTTCTTACACCTCCCACCAATGAAGAGGACTGCATTATGGCGGTTAACGATTTGAACGGATACCAGAGCGGTGAAGGTCTTGGGATATGGCACACGGCGGAAGCTTCTCTCGCCCACGAAGAACACCACCGCCGTCAATGGGAAGATGCCTACAAATTCTACTGGAAACATTTGAAATTGCAGGAAAAATTGGAAGAGAAAACTCTTTCCTGCGATAAAGTTAAGGATATGGAAACCGCCATAGCTGCGATGGATCTGACAGCCGTAAATGCTAGCATTAACTTTATGACAGAGGTTATCGCTTACATAAAAAAATTGCCGGATAACCCAGGTGACAGACCTTACTGTGCCGGACAAAAGGTCCTGAATAACACTACCCGCAAGCTTATCAGGGTAGCCGAAATCAAGGGATGGAGCAAAGTACCCACAAATGTAACAGAACCCGGTATTATTGAGCCGCCCTGTTTCTTGCCTCCGGTTAACGAAGGTAAAACCCGCAGTATGGCAATTGCAGAGGTATCGACACCTCTTCAGCTCTCCATTGTGGACACTGCCAATTTCATGAAGGGCGAAATTACAGTCTCCTTCCGCAACGAAGGAAACGAGCCTGTCCGGATTCCGGACGAAATCAACGACGAAACAGCCGATTACTTTTTCGTGACTGTATTGAGGACGGAACGGGGAGATGTCCGCATCCTGAACAGGGAAATTGGCACCATGACCTTCCAGCGACCCTTGAACTACCGGGAGCTTGCACCCGGTCAGGAATACAGCGTCACGATTCCGGTGTGTCTGGATGAAGTCGATCTGGAAGGCTGGAAACAATGTTCTTGTGAACTCGAAACGAGCTACTATAATCAGCAGGGTAAGGATTGTTTCCTAGGGGTTCTCCGGGCAACGGCCAGGCTCACGCTGCAATGAAAAAAATCTTCCGGTATTTAATACTTCTGGCAAGCCTGTCCCTCCATGCTGCGGCGTGGGGGGACATGGCCGACAACGGAGTGGAATGCTCCGTGGTGATGGAAAAGACCCAGTTTGACGCGAGGGCTGCCTTCCCGGACTTCAAGCTGGTGTTCACGAACAAGGGCGAAAAGACCGTGCGCCTGTTCGACGACTTTTATCCCCTGAAGGATCATAGCCCTAATATCCACATCGAAATATGGCGAAAGGAAGGCGAGAAAAGAATTGGGTGTATAGGGAGCGTAATAAGCGATGGAAAGAAGCCTTTAGCTTGGTATAGTCCCCTGTATACAGTTGAACGTCTACCGTTTTCCATACGTTTCATTACGTTGCAGCCGGGAGAAAAGCATGAAGTTCCCATCCAGGAAGCTTATTTGTTGCTGACGTATTTAGAGCACCTTCGCAATAACAAGAGGTACGAGCTTGAAGTCAGATTCAAGGATGGATTTGCGAACCCCGGTGTTCGAAGGGAGTATGTAGGGAAAGCAGATTTTGAAACATCGAGCCGGTCTCCCGAAGGAGCCTTGCCTTAATAGCTTTTCTGTTTTATTAAAAAGCTATGGTCTCCTACGCAAAGTTTCCCCAGAATTCCTCAAATCGCTTTCCAGGCATAAAGGCCCGGCTCCTGCGCTGGTGAAGAAAATAGCAATCCGGGCAGAGAAAATTTCCACTGCTGGCGGTTCCCTTTGACGTACACGCCCGTATCGTTTACAACGGGGCATATCCCATGCAGGACTTCCTTTCCACTGTTATTCTTCTGTTCATCGTCATCGACCCGGTGGGTCTGGCGCCCATGATCCAGGGAATGCTGAAAAAATACTCGCCCGCCCAGCAGAAGGCTATTCTGACGCGGGAGCTTGTATTTGCGTTGAGCCTGCTGCTCCTTTTCTTCTTTTCCGGAAAATTCCTGCTGAACCTGCTGGGGCTGGAACCTTCCACCCTGAGCATTTCCGGAGGCATCCTGCTGTTTCTCGTAGCGCTGGGCATGGTCTTCCCCGCCAAGGATATGCTTTCTTCTTCCGGACGAGCGGACGGAAAAGACGAACCTTTCATTGTTCCCATCGCCATGCCCCTGATGGCCGGCCCCTCTTCCCTGTCCATCATTATGCTGCACGCCTCCCAGACTCCGGACAGCATTTCCCAGATGACCTATGCCGGGGCCATCGTGACCGCCTGGTTCCTCTCCGGAATGGTGCTTTTCATCGCCCAGAAGTTCCTGCGTCTGCTGGGAGAAAAAGGGACAATCGCCTTGGAACGGATGATGGGCATGGTGCTCATCATGATTTCCGTCCAGATGTTTATGAACGGCCTCGCCGGCTACGGCGTCAAATAGAAAGACGGTTCCGACCATGCTTTGGCTTCTGCACGGCAATCTGGGTTCTCCGGCGGATTGGAAACCCGTCATGGATTTTCTTCGTGCCGGAGGAGTGGAGGCTCGCGCCCTGAACCTCTGGAGGTATCTGGAATGCTGCCCCAAAAGCCTGAAGGATATGGGGCGCGTGCTTTGTTCCGAAATAGCCTCCCAGGATCGTCATCCCCTCATCTGCGGCTATTCCCTGGGGGGCAGGTTGGCCATGCAGGCCGTTTTGGCCCATCCCCCTCTCTGGAAAGGAGCCATATTCGTCAGCGCCAATCCCGGCCTGGAACATGAAGAGGAACGGGCGGCGCGGCGGGCGAAGGATGCGGAATGGGCCGTCCAATGCCTTTCCGCATCCTGGGAAAATTTTTTGAAGGAATGGGATGCCCAGGGCGTATTTGAAGGCAGTCCGCCGCCTCCGGACCGTTCTTCCCTGAAACCGTGGCGCAAATCCATCTCCCGCGCCTTTATTGACTGGTCCGTGGGCGCACAGGAAAACCTGGCCCCGCTTTTGAAGCAATCCCCTGTTCCCCAGCTGTGGATTGCCGGACAGCGCGATGCCAGATTCAGCGCCCTGGCGCGGCGCATGGCAGGAGGGCAAGCCGTCATCATCCCTCATGCCGGCCACCGGCTTCCCCTGGAAACGCCGGAAAGGCTGGCGGAATGCCTGCAACCATTTATTCTGCAAAACCTATGAACGATCCTGAAATACCAGATGCGGAAGATTTGAGAAAACTGGTGGAGGAAATCGCGCAGACCCATATCCCTTTCGGCATGTACGGTCCTGCCAAATACCCGCCCAAGGGATGTCCGCTGATGGACGTCCCCCAGGAATATCTGGCCTGGTTCCAGGCCAAAGGGTTCCCGAAAGGGAAACTGGGCCGTCTGATGGAACAGTGCCTGCTGCTGAAAGGGAACGGGCTGGACTCTCTTTTTGACCCCTTCCGGAAAGCCAACGGCGGGCGGACGAAGAAAAACGCCCGCCGCCGCGTGTGGGATTTTGAAAATGAATGACCTTCCTCTCCGGCAAATCAGGAAGGAGGAACCATCTTCACTTCCAGGCTTGCGCCCCCTTCTTCCTTAACAGCCAGCACGTAAAAAACCCCGTCCTCTTTCTTCCCACGCGTGACCACAATGGTCAGACTGCCGCGGGACAGCCTGACGCCGTCCGCCGGAACGGAAGAGATCCCCAGTTCCGCCAGGAGTTCAAGCGCTTGAATGCCGTCCCTCACACGGATGGTTTTCCCGTCGTCTGCTATCTGCTTCTTTACTTCCTGCCAGGCGGCGGCAAGCTGGCGGGGTTCCCGCAGCCGCATCTCCGCCGGAGACAAGGACGGCAGAACCATGCACAGCACGGCGGACAGAATAATCAACGGTTTCTTCATGACAGGGAGGCGGAGGGAAGCTGCTTGCCTAATGCGTTCTGGAAATTTTCCAGGGCCTGCATGGCATGGCCTGATGCTTTCCGGTCAATGTAAAGCGTCAGGCCGCAATAAGGGCACCTGATGGAGCCGGACAGCAAGTCCGGAATGGTCGTGGGGAAATACACCCCGCATTTGGGGCAGTCAAGGCCCGGAGTACGCTGGTAGGAATAAGTTGTTTTCTGGTCCATATCGTTTCTTTCAATTAATCATTCTTTTCCCGGGAAGGGACATCCTCATAATGCGGCCTGGAAGCCAGCTGGAGAAATTGGGACAGGCCGGAAGGCATGTCAGCCTGCTGCATGGAGACATGGATTTTCATGTTCGCCTGCAGGGAGGAAGAAGCCCCTCTCCCGGACTGCGGAGCCAGGGAAGCCCGAAAATTCAGCCCTTCATCCCGCTCTTTTCCGCCGGGGGACTCCACCTCTCCCCTGTTCAGGGAAAAATGTTCATTCGGCGCGGCGGCTACGGCGTCAATGATATTGATGTCAAAATCAAAATCCGCCTGTTTGATTTGCAGCAGCGGCAGCGTCACCAGGCTGACGAGCGGCACGCTGACCTTCTTTTCCGCGCCGCCGGAAGCGTCGCTGTCCGTAAAATTGAAGCTGATCAACCTCAACGCCCCGGTGGAACCGTCCACAGGATTGTAGGACTCAAAGGCCAGGGACATGAAATGCTTCATGTAGCGTTCCGTGGACATCGCATCCGCGTCAATCGTTGCGACCAGCGGCGCTGAAATCAGCTGCTGCAGGCTCATAATGTGCCCGTTCACCTTGTTATTATTTGTAGAATCACTCATCATCTATCACTATTGCGCGGACAACCCGGAAACATCATTCTGCTCCGCCAGAACGGAGGGAATGGAAGCAGGGGATATATTCAGGCGCAGGGTCTGCACGGCTTCCTCCGGCATCTTTTTCAGCTTGTCCGCCTCTACTTCCACATCCACCACCACACTGCTTTCCTGCCTGGTGAGGACGTACTTTTCCGCCAGAGCGGCCAAGAAAGAGGAAAGGCCTTCCCGGAGATTGGCGCGGCATTCCTGCCTGAGGGGGTCTCCCCGGGTTCCCTGGAACAGGTCCTCCAGCTCCGGATTATCCATGAACTCCCTTTCCGCGACGCCTGCCAGAAGCTCCAGCAGCAATCCCCTGTCCAGCCCGGGTTCCGCCTTCAGGAGCGCGCCCTCATGAGCGGAAACGGCTGCGGAAATTTTCTTCCCCAGGTAGGAGCAGAAATTCTTTTTCCACTGTTCCTCCCTGGCCAGCAGGCTTGAGAAGTCGCTTCTCGCTTCGTCGTCCGGAAGGCTGGAATGCACCACGGCCATCACAATGGAACGGATGGCAAACGCCGGCACGCGCTCTTCCAGTTCCTGCCGGAACAGGCTCCACTGCTCTGTGTCCGCAACCTGTTTCTCCTCCACCCCGGAAGTTCCCGTCACCGCATATTTCAAATCGAATTCCAGGGAGCCTATCTGGGCGCTGGGAAGCGGGAAACCGCACGCACGGCCTCTCTTCCCATACTGGCGCGCCAGTGATGCCGCGTGGCAGTTTGCCGCATGCTGCGCTTCAATAATGTCCTTCAGCAGGGATTCCACGATGAGATTAAGACGGGACATGGCTCTGGAATGGAGGAGAAATCGCTATGGTTCGGTTATCAGGCGCCTACAGCCACCTTCCTCTTGAGTTCTCCAGCGCTCACCGTGCAGTTTCTGGCGTCTTCCCTGGAAAGTGTGTATTCCTTGCCGGAATCCGTTTTCACAATCCTGGCTTCATTCCCCGCACCGTTTTCAAATATTTCCGTCGCTTCGCCTATCCGCAGGGTGATGGCTTCCGGGTCAAACAGCCCCTCCCTGTTTTTGTAGGAGGTTATCAATTTCACGGTTCCGTCGTCCTGGATGGCATGCTGCACGTCCAGGAACCCTTCCGGAGAAACGACGGAAATGCTATTGTTCAGCATCTCCAGCACCTTGGCCATCCCGGCAGGCATGCTGTCCTGTCCGGCATGGACGGCTACGTCCATGGTGTATTCCACGCTGTATTTGGAATCCCTGGTCGCAGAGGAGTCCTTTTTGCTGGAATAGCTGGCATTCATGCTGCCGCGCGCCCAAAAGCACCTTGCAGAGGCGGAAACGCTGGTATCTACGGAACTGGAGGAATTTTCCGTCTCCGTACTGGCGGCGGACGCGCTGATATTCGCCTTGAAATTGATGTCGATGGAGTTAATGGCGATATAGGGAATGGGGACGATGGTCAGAAGGGGAACCGTAATCTGAGCCATGCGGCCGTCCTTGATGAACTGGAAGGAAACGTTCACCGTCTTCTTCTCTTCCCCATCCGCGTACAGGCCCACGTTCTGGATGAATTCCCAGGAAGTCCGGGCCGCCTGGGCCTGTGCTTCCACACAGGCGACCAGGGGACCGCCGATGATGTTGCCGAAAGGCAGCGACTGCAGGGAGGAAGTCGCCGCTTCTGCTGCTGATCTGTCAATTGCCATATATTTAATTTCTATTTCTGGTTTAGATTCATTGATATGCCGCCTTCCGGCGACGTCGTGAATGATGCGGCCATTCCGTTTCTGCTTCCATCCCGCCTTTCCGGCCGTTCCATTTCGCTTTCCCGGAACGCCGCAGGAGCCCGTGCGGCAGGCCGGAACTTATTTGGAAAACGACAGCATGTTCAAACTGCCCAGCACTTTTTTCTTCATGAATTTGCTGATGGGAATGGCAACGACGCCCACCTGGAGGAAGTTGCCCGCAATGGATTCTATATGCAGCTTGTTAACCAGGTAGGAACGGTGCACGCGGATAAAATATTCCCCATCCAGATGCTCGGATACCCGCGCCAGCGGAGCGGATACCAGGATAGCCGGCATGCCGTGCACGTGCAGCGTGCAATAACTTCCGCCCGCCTCCACATACAGGATATTCTTCATCAGGATGCGCTGGAATCCGTCATTCATTTTCACGAATACCATGGGATTCCTGGATAGGGAAATCCTTGCGTTTTTCCCTGCCGGCGGGAAAAGGGCTTCATCCTTCATTTCCATGATTTCCAGCTTATCCCCCTCTTCCAACGGCTCCGGCACCGGAGCATAGCAGACCCTATCTTTTTTAGTGACTTTAATAAATTGAACGGTCATTCAAAAATCATAACAAAAACTTTAAATCATCAATAAATCTCTCAATGAATAACAAAAATGACCTTCTGAAACCAAAATCCACTCTTTCGGATGGGAAGAGGGAACCATGCCGTTCCATGAATTCAGGGCCGTCCCCCTCCTGCACCGCTGCCTGAATCCCTCTGACGGCAGCCCTGAAAAAGCCTCCTAATGGACAGATGCCATCCATCCTCCGCAAAACGGATACTCCAGGGAGCAGGAATCTCTCATGGCAACATAAAATCAGATTCGAGCCGTGGCCAGGAAGACCACATGCATGACGGAAACCAGCGTTACAAAATACATATCCGCCCGCACGGACGGCACAGAGGAAAAGGGGCCGGCCATGCCGAGGCTCAAAGCGCCATGCGGACACCGGGAAATACAGTCGCGGCACAAGGTGCAGCGCCGGGAAATGCGGCAGGCCCCGCCCCCGCGCGAGATGGCGAGATCACGGCAGGCGGAGGCGCACCGCATGCACCCGGTGCATGTCTCCCTGACGCGCATGCGCCACGGGGACAGCCTGCCCAGCAAACTGGCGGTCAGCCCCATGGGGCAGAACCTGCTGCAATATTCCCGCACACCGTTTTCGGAACTTCTCTTCCAGGCAAATGGAGCCGTGAGAGCTACGGCGAACGCCGCCGCCAGGGCATACCCCAGCGGAACGCCCCACACGGACAAAAGGAGGGGAATCCCTACTGCCGCGGCAAGGGAAAACCACCTCCAGTCACAGGCTTTTTTCCCACCCGGCACCGGATGCCCCTTCCTGCGGAAAGAAGCGGCGGCCAGGCAGTCCCACACCCCGAAGTAGCACAAATGGCTGCACCAGGAACTCCCGGCCATAAGGACGGATACGCTGAACAATGCCAGCATGAAAAAACCTTCTTCCCGATAAACCGGGCCGGAAATCATCATAAACGGCACGGGAATATGGAGCTTCCCCGTCATCAACAGGGAGGGAGCCACCGTCACTCCCAGCAGAAACTGGAGAAAAAAAGCGGAGGCAAACACGGTCCACATCACCTGCCGCCTGCGCGGAGACGTCTGCGGATTCAACAAACCTTCCGCGCAATAGCCGCCCCACCAGGCCAGGAGAAGAATCGCCAGCCCATTAGCCCCCTGCCACGGCAAGATGCGCTCCCCCATCAGCAAACGGAAAGGAACCAGCGCATCCAGCAAAAACAGAAGCAATACGGAAACGGAAAATACGCGGCTGCGGGCCAGCTCCGGGACGGGCAAATTCTTTTCTCCGCGCCTCCGCCATAGAATGGCCGCCGCATGAAGCAACAGCGCAGCAGCCGGAATGGAAGTCCAGAGCAGGAAAGGCCCCCCTTCCATCATCCACAGCCTGGCCAGACGCCAGGCTTCCGCCCCCCAGAAAAGCAGGGAAGCCTGCAGCAGAAACGTGACGCTCCTGCGAAGCCAGCCGCGACGGGAAAATGAAAAAAACGCCAGGCCCATGCACAAAACGGCGCCCGCACACATCCCGCCGCGCAAAAAATAGGCGGCCGTCATTAAAAAGCAGAACAAGGAGATGAGTCCGGGGCCGGTCATAGCATCGTGGGGCCTGTCTGGCGCCCCCAACATAAGGGAAAAGACCGGTCGCGCCAGAAAAAAACGGTTCATCCGCCTGTTAAGAGAGCCCCATTGCGTCGCCGCTCCGTCCGGATTCTCCAAAACACGCGGAAGAACACCGCTCCACAGCGATGAATACTGCGGAAATACTCCGCCGGAACGGCAGGCTCCATGCGCGGCCGCCATTTGGCCGGGCATGGAGCCGTATCAGGATGTTAAATTACAATTTTTTGGTGTTCAGCTTTTTATCCACCACCATGCCGTCCGTGAGCTTCGGCTGGAACTTCATATCGCGACGAGCCTTGAATTTCAGCACAAACAGTTCGGAGGTTCCTTCCACAGGCTCTTTGTCTCCGATGTTGACGAAGGTGGGGTACAGGGCCTTGGTCCCGTTCGTATGAAGCCTGTCGTTCGTCAGGTTCTCCATGTTCTTCATGTTCTTCACCTCCACGCCCACGAATTCCAAATCCTTGGGGTCATACGGAAGAGCGAAGCTCAGGGCATTCACCAGCCGGAGGTTCCGGCCCTTCACGGACACCTTGACGGCATCTCCCCTGGAATACCTTTTCTTATCCGCACTAAGCAAAAGCGTTCCGTCCACGCGGACTTTCTTCTTTGCCTCCTCGGCGGATTTTTTCTTCTCGTCGTCCCCTCCCGCCTTATCCTCTTCCTCATCTTTCTTGTCGGCTTCTTCCTGCGGCTGGTCGGCTTCGTCTTCCAGCTGGGTGGCTACCACGGAAATATCGTAAGCGTCAATAAGGCCATTCTTGTTGATGTCCCCGTTACTGATGTAGCCTTCAAAGTCGGAATCGCCTTTCCGCAGGCCCGTATAGTTGATGTAGGAAGTCAGGTCATTCCGGTCAATCTTGCCGTCGTTGTTGATATCGCCCGGCAAATAGCTTTCCGTACCCGGAACCTTGAAAACGTAGATTTCCCTGCCGGAGCCGTAATCACCCGCGCTTTCCGTGACATGAAGCTTGATATAGCGCGCCGTGGGAGCATCCTTGAAGCCGAATATCTTCACGTCTCCATTTTTATCCCACTGGAACGTTCCTGCCTTCGTCCAGTTCTCCCGGTCCATGCCGTAATAAACAGCGCCTTTCAGCAGCGTTCCGTTGCCGCCGTCCTCGCGGGGAACGTAATGAAACTTCTCAAGCCTGTTAATCGTTTTCAGGTCCATGACCAGGTCAAACGGAACAGCCTTCGCATCATGCTTCGTGTGCCACACATCCTTTTCCTTGAAATCAAACAGCTTCGCCAGGGAGCTGCCCTGGTTTTCCACGCTCGTTTCACCTTCGATTCCCGGAATGGCGAACTCAAGCGGATTGGCTTTCGTCTTCGCGCTGACGGCCGTCCACGCGGAATGGCCGTCCCGGTTGGCGGCCCGCACCTTGAAGGAATAAGGAGTCTCGGCCTCCAAATCCTCAAACAGGAATTCCGTTCCCTTGATGGTGGTGTACAGCATTCCTCCAAACTCGATTTCATAAAAATCGGCGTTCGGGACGGCGTCCCACGTGGGCTTCAGGGTATAGGCCGCCGCATTTTCCTCCGTCACCGCAGCATTGGCGGGAGCGGTCAGGGCTCCGGAAGAAAGGCGGTACTTTTCAGCCGGTTCAAACCGGAACCCTTTCACGGAAAGCACCGTAGGGGCCGCCGTGATATCTGCTGCGGCCAGCTTCACCAGCAATTGCGGATTCCCGGCGATCACCTTTTTTTCAAAATCGCTGCCTTTCGTTGCGAACCTGTTCAGGTTGGGAGCCCGGTCATAAAAATAAACATTCTCCCTGGATTTGAAATCCTCCAGGGAATTCGCTTCCGCCAGGTTGATGCTGTTTCCCCCGATTTTGGCGGAAACCCCGGACGGCTTCTGCGTCACATTGATGCGGAATTCCGTGGCCTTCTTTTTCTGGAAGCCGTCGAAATCCCCCACCGCCGGATGAATAGTGACGGTCACGTTGTTTTTGCCGTCCACCCTGGACTCCACCAGAGTGCGGACGCCCCTGCCGGTTCTGTATTCCTCCGTCACGCCATCGTCGTCATACGTGGTAAAGGAGGTGCTGCCGTGCGGATAAAGTTCGTAAATGCGCAGATTGGGATTGATTTCCGAGACATTGTTGCTCGGGTTCGCCATAGGGATGATCGCGCCGTTTTTAACGAACACGGGCAGCTTCCACAAAGGAGCGTCAACATCATTGTAAATCTTGCCGCCCTCATACAAATCCCCGGTGAAATAATCAATCCACTGCCCTTCCGGCAGGTAAATGCCATGGCGGACGTCATTCCCCTCCTTATCCGCCCTGGTTTCCTGGTAAACGGGTGCCACCAGGAAGTAAGGGCCGTAGAGGAACTGGTACTGCGTCGCTTTCCCCAGCGTGTAGGGATTGGGATATTCCAGGAACATGGCCCGGATCATGGGCAGGCCGGAAACTGATTCCTCCGCAATGCTGTAAGCGTACGGAAGCAGTTCCGACTTGAGCTTGAGGTACCATCGGTTGATGGAGGTGTAAGGTTCCCCGAAGGCATGGGGATACTTCTCATTGGCTCCCCAGCCGTCCATGTTCAGTTCCATGGGGGTGAACGTTTTCCACTGGAAATCGCGGACGTTCACCAACGGGTTCTTTCCGCCGAAAATGCCGTCCATGTCCGAACAGATATTGGGCTGCCCGGAAAGGCCGGAGCCGATGTAGGTGGGAATATGGAAACGGATATACTCCCAGACGCCGCCCGTCTGGTCGCCCGACCAAATGCCGGCATACCGCTGGGTTCCGGCCCAGCCGTCCAGGGAAATAATGAACGGGCGGCTGTTATTCCCGTAGTAAGTCATGATCTGGGCTACGTCCGTAATACCGTTCAGACCGAAGGAATAGCCCGCGCCTACCCAGGCGACGTCCGTCTTCAGCACGCGCACTCCGGCGTCCCGCACTTCCTTCACGATATCGCGCTGGAGCAAAGCGCTGATTTCCGGCTTGGGATGCAGGTCGGACTGGGTCCACAAACCGATTTCCACGCCGTTTTTCCTGGCGTAGTCCGCCAGGCTCTTCAAATTCGCAATATTGCCTTCCAGGGTATCCGTCTGGCCGTACCCGGCTCCGTAGCCGTCGTTCGGCAGAAGCCATCCCAGCGGCATGTCATGGGCCTTGTAACGGTCCACGACGGCGCGGCCGGAAAACTGGTAATTATTCAATTCCCCGTTCAGGGATTCCTTAATGCCTCCGTTATCCTTCTGGCTTTCCTTGTACCGTTTCCCGTCCTCAAACAGGATGCCTTTTTCATCTTCCTTCCAGTAATCCCGATTATAGGCGTTCAGATGGCCCTGGTAAAAGGCGAACTTGGGCAGCAGAACGGGAGCGCCAGTAAGCTGGTAGAAATCCCTCAAAAGGCTGACCGGCCCGTCGCTGACCATGAAAAAGACATCCAGATAATTTTCATCATGCGAGAGGTTCACCAGATTCTCTTCCCTAGAGCCGAAATCATACTGCCCTTTCTTGAAGGTATGCCACATGACGCCGTACCCGCCGGTGGACCAGTAAAAGGGAGTGGGGGAAGCCACGCCGCCATCCGTCCAGCTATTCTGATTTTCTATGGAAATGACCTTTCCCTTGTGGGAAAAACGGCCGTTCTGTACGCCGCCGCCGTAAAAATATTCGTCCGGCTTCGCCTTCAGGGAAAAGCTGGTTTTGCCCTTTCCAAAAAGGACGGGGGACGCCTGCTCCACCACCACGGAATTATCCTTCAGATTGATCACCTTGAAAAGAGAGGTCTTTTTATTTATCTCAATCCTGACCTTCCCCGTAGTGATGACAACCGCATCGCCCTGCTGGTCCACATCCAGCCGGGAAACCGGCCTCCGGGGACTGTCCGCCAGAATGCGGGCTTCCGGTTCCGCCTTGGGATCTCGGATAATACCGCCTCTGTCATCCCGGAAAATCCGGAAAACATTGTCTCCGTAAAAATCGAGCGTCATCCGGCGGTTGTTGTCAAGCAACACTTCCACGGCGGCAGGATTGATTTTTCTGGCGCCTTCAACGGCCTGGGCCTGTTGCTCCGGAACCGGTTCTTCCGATGCGGCAAGCGCGAAGCCCGAGAAGGAAATGGACAATCCGAAAGCCAGCAGGACGGACTTCCGGAACATGCCATGGTCTATTGAGTTTCCCATTATTGTAGTGTTTTATATTATTCAGCGGAACGGCGTTGCGGGAAGGATGCAAACGGTCGTCTCCTGGCGGGCGGCAGACCGCTTTCATTCATCATGCCGTCCAATATCGCGGTTATCTTGCCGCACCATACCCTTTGTCCGCAACCGTAACAAGGCCAAAGACGGCAGTAATGGCACACAATCGCTCCACACGTTCATAAAATACCTGTTCATAAAAGGTTGCCTTTCCAGGATGACGTTATTTCTTCTCCACGGCAGAAAACCGTAATATGAATCCGACAGGCTGAAGCCATTATTGTACCCCCCGGCAATACATTCCCCCGGCGCCGGAAACTGCCCGCATGCGCCAATAGGAATACCGCGGACAACAGAACAGCTGAAAAAAGATGCATTCCTGTTTATTGCCGTTCGGAACAGAAGATTATTTTCTGTATTCCCGGCCCGGCAATCAATCCGGAACGAACCGTTCCGCTCCGGACAGAATGCCGCAGGCCGTCCGGCGACAGGGAACGGGCGTCACGCCGACAACCTGAACTCGTTCGGGGAATATCCCGTATTCTTCTTGAACATGCGGCTCAGGTGATGGGGATACTTGAACCCCAGTTCATAGGCGATTTCACTAACGGATTTATTGGTGGCGCAAAGGAGCTCCTTGGCTTTGTCCACCAGCTTGATATGGATATGCTCCTGGGGAGTTTTTCCCGTCTCTTTCTTGACGAGATCACCGAAATAGTTGGCGGAGAGATGCAGTTCATCCGCGAAATACTGCACATAGGGCAGACCCCATTCTTGAGGCTTGTCTCCCTCGAAGTAGGAATCCAGCAGGCGTTCGAACTCCGTCAGCACATCCCTGTTCACATTCTCGCGGGTAATGAACTGGCGGTCGTAAAAACGCATGCAGTGGTTCAGGAGAACTTCGATGTTGGCCGTCACGATGGACTTGGTATGCCGGTCAACGCCCCGTTCCAGTTCCTCCCAGATCTCCGTCAGGCCGTTCAGGAATAAATTCCTTTCCCTCTCCGACATATGGAGGGACTCGGAAGCGTCATAGGAAAAAAAGGTATAGTCCTTCATCCTGCGTCCCAGGGAGGTGCCGCGGAGCAAATCGGGATGGAACAGGAGGGCATAGCCCTCTACCCGGAAATATTCCCCGTTGTCATCATTGCCCAGCACCTGGCCGGGAGATACGAAGACAAGAGTTCCCTCCTGGTAATCATAATAATGCCTTCCGTACCGCAGGTCTCCGCATTTCAGGTCCTTCAGGAAAACGGCATAGAACCCGTAAGCCTTGCGGACATGCCGCAGCGGCGGGACCCTGGAAAAATCAACGACGCTGACCAGAGGGTGCAGCGTTTCCTGCCCCAAAAAGGAGTTGTAGTCCCCTACGGAATCCATGTTCAGAATAATGCCCATGCCCTTTCTCTGCTTTTGACCGGAGCATAGCAGGAAGGGAGCCGGCTATCCAGCTCATTCCGGGAACCTGTAATCATGGTAGCAAAACCTGTAATCCGTCTATCGGAAAAATAGAAATCCTATGGTAGTTTTGCAGGCATGAAAACAATTAACGGGCAAAACATGACATGCAGGGAGCTGGGCAAAAGCGGCCTGAAGGTTTCAGCCATAGGCCTGGGCTGCATGGGAATGAGCCATGCCTACGGAGCGCCCGCAGACAAAAAGGAAATGGCGGAACTCCTTTCCCGGGCCGTGGATATGGGATATACATTCTTTGATACGGCGGAAGTGTACGGAACGCCCGGACACCCCCACGACAACGAAGAACTGCTGGGGAAAGCGCTGGCGCCCTACCGGGACAGGATCGTTATTGCGACCAAATTCGGAATCCGTTTCAGCGGCACGGCAGGCCCCGGACCATACCCGCTGATCACCGATTCCCGCCCCGGCACAATCCGCCAATCCGTGGAAAGTTCCCTTAAAAGGCTGGGAGTAGAACGCATCGGCCTGTATTACCAGCACCGCATGGATGATTCCGTACCGCCGGAGGAAGTGGCGGGCGTCATGCAGGAGTTGATCCGTGAAGGCAAAATCGCGCATTGGGGTATTTCCGAAGCAACGGAGGAAGCCATACGGCGCGCACACGTAACATGTCCGGTCACCGCCATCCAGAACCGTTATTCCATGATGGCGCGCTATCATGAATCCCTTCTTCCCGTACTGGAAGAACTGGGAATAGGCTTTGTAGCGTTCTCCCCCCTGGCCAACGGCCTGCTCTCCGGCCGCTACAACCTAAATTCCACGTTTGAGCCGGGGACGGACTACCGCAGCTCCATGCCTCAGTTCAGACCGGAAAGCTTTGACGCCAACAAGGATCTCTTCCTCCTGCTCCGCAATCTGGCGGAAGAAAAACAGGCCACTCCGGCACAAATTTCCCTGGCGTGGATGCTCTGCAAAAAGCCCTGGATCGTTCCCATTCCGGGGACACGAAAGTTCTCCAGACTGAAAGAAAACGCAGAGGCAGCCCATGTAATACTATCCGCGGATGAAGTCCGGCAGATCGACGCAGCTCTCTCCTTCATGAACATGTCCGACGTGTTTGGAGGAAGCCCCATCACAGAAAAATCATCAACCCATTAATCAACAAATCACGCTTTTCCTCCCTTGCAAAAGCATGACAACTCAGCCTCCTTCATGAAATGATGAAAAAAAAACGGTTAATCCTCCCTGCCTTTTTCTTATCGATATTCACGCCTCCGGCCATGATTCAGGCGGGAGGCATCCCCCCTGTTCCAGCTGCGGAACAAGCCCCCCTGCTTATTGCAAGGCAGGGCAGTTTTGCCGTGGGCGGGAACATTCTGCAACGCCCGGGAACATATGACAACAGCCGTTTTCCCGGCTGGGGGCAAGCAGTTGAAGCCGGCCAGAGTTACCATGCCGACCACGCCGCCGTGGACTTCCAGATACCGGCCGATGCCCGCATGCTTCCTCTAATCTTCATTCATGGCTATGGACAGTCCGCCCGGTGCTGGCAGACAACACCGGACGGACGGGAGGGCTTTAATGACATGTTCCTGCGCAAAAGATACGCCACCTACCTGGTTGACCTCCCAGGACGGGGACGGGCGGGCAGAACGACGGCGGAAACCGCCATCAAGCCACTTGCCGACGAGCAGTTCTGGTTCGACATCTTCCGGATCGGCGAATGGCCCGCATTCAACCCGGGAGTACAGTTCCCTACGGACAAGGATTCCCTGGACCAGTTTTTCCGACAAATGACACCCGATATCGGCACGCACGATATGACAAAAGAACTCGATGCCCTGAGCGCCCTCTTCAAGCGCGTGGGCAAGGGCATCCTGGTTACTCACTCCGCAGGGGGATTCCCCGGCTGGCTGACGGCCATCCGCAGCCCGGAAGTGCGCGGCATCATTTCCCTGGAACCGGGCACCTACGTCTTCCCGGAAGGGGAGGTTCCCGAAGACATGCCCAGCCTCACCGGCACGATGAAGGGAATCGCCGTTCCGCCGGAGGAATTCAACAAGCTCACCCAAATCCCCATCATCCTCTACTTCGGAGATTATATTCCTGAAAACGTCACCGATAAGCTTGGAGGGGAAAACTGGCGCGTACGTCTGCAAATGGGACGCAAATTTGTGGAGGCCGTCAACAGGCATGGCGGCCATGCTGCTCTGGTGGAACTGCCCAAAATCGGCATCCGGGGAAATACGCATTTTCTGATGTCCGATAAAAACAATAACATCATTGCCGACCATATGGCCGCCTGGCTCCGGCAGAACAAACTTGACAGGTGACAGGCACACTCCCCCGCACATTTACTTTCTGCGTCCGCCATCTGTAATCATGGTAGCAAAACCTGTAATCCGTCTATCGACGGGAAGAGAGCCTTTCATGATAGAATGGGAACTGTTTGAGGAAGCAAAGTACATGCCATGAAAACAAACGCCATTATTTCAATAGCCCTTTCCCTGATTTCCTTCAACCACCAGTTAAATGCGCAGCAAATGAACACAAATGATTCTCCGGTCGTTTCAACAGCCCCAGCCCGCCAAACCCAATTTACGGAAGCAAAAGGCATTAAAAGCCACAACACCAATCCCTGGGGGCTGGTTTACCGGGGAGCCGTCACGGAAAACATGGAAGGCCGCGTCAACATCCATCCAATCACCTATACGCTGAACGGACTGCAAATTGCCGCCCATGTTTATACGCCCGCCGGATATGATGCCTCGAAAAAATACCCCGCCCTTGTCGTGGCGCATCCCAACGGCGGCGTGAAGGAGCAGGTGGCCGGACTTTACAGCCAGCGCATGGCGGAACAGGGCTACATCTGCCTGGCATTTGACGCGGCCTACCAGGGGGCCAGCGGAGGGACTCCCCGCAATACGGACAAACCCGCCAACCGCATGGAAGACATCCGCCGCGCCGCAGACATCCTGCTGCAATATCCCGGAGCGGACGCCTCCCGTCTGGGCATCCTGGGCATTTGCGGCGGAGGAGGCTACACCCTGAAAACCGCACAGACGGACAAGCGTTTCAAGGCAGTCGCCACGCTCAGCATGTTCAACACCGGCCTGGTCCGGCGCAACGGGTTTCTCGACTCGCAGATCAACAGCGTGCAGGAACGCCTTGCCGACGCCTGCGCCGCCCGCCAGCGCGAAGCGGAAGGCGGTCAGCCGGAATACGTGGGAGACATGAAAGGAGTAACGCCGGAACAGGCGGCCCAACTGCCCTTTGACCTCTACCGGGACGGCTACGACTATTATCTGCAAAGCCACGCCCACCCCAATTCCACCTTCCGCTATACCAAAAGCAGCCTGATGGACCTCTTTGCCTTTGACGCGAGCGAAGGTATGCACCTGATTAACCAGCCCCTGCTGATGATGGCGGGCAGCAGAGCCGACACCTTCTACATGACGGAACAATGCTACAGCCGCGCCACGGGAACCCTCAACAAGGAATTGTTCCTCATTCCGGGCGCCACGCATATCAAGACCTACTACGTGCCGGAATACGTGGATCAGGCTGTCGGAAAGCTGGCGGAATTCTTCGGGAAAAACCTGTAAAACTGCTCTCCCAGGTTCATGAAACTTTTATCGTCTGTCCTGTTCTGCCTGATGTCGTGCGTGCTGGCTCTGGCGGCAAATTCCGCCCTTTCCAGCCAGGAATTGACCTCCAGGCAGAAACACATCATCACCATTGCCGCCTATACCGGCAGAGGGGATTTGCATCAGCTGCAGCCGGCCCTGAATGCCGCCTTGGACAGTGGATTGACGATAAATGAAATCCGGGAAGTTTTAGTGCATTCCTACGCCTATTGCGGGTTTCCGCGAAGCCTGAGGGGGTTGCAGACATTCATCTCCGTGCTGGATAAAAGAAAGTCCCGAGGCATAGCCGATGCCCCGGGACAAGATGCCTGCCCCACAAAGGACAAGCGCAGCCGCTACGATCGCGGGTGCGCCATTCTTGCGGAAATCTCCAGCATTCCCGTCAATGCACCGAAAGCTGCCTATGCCGAATTTGCCCCGGTCATGGAACGTTTCCTGAAAGAACACCTTTTTGCAGATATTTTTGAACGGGACGTTCTGACCTATGATGAACGCGAATTGGCTACCGTATCCATCCTCGCGGCCATAGGCGGTGTGGAACCAATGGCCCGCTCTCACATGGGCATCTGCCTGAATCTGGGCATAACACCCGCACAGCTGCACCAGCTGCTTGATATCGTGTCCAGGAACATCGGCCCCGGGGAAGCAGACGCAGTCCGGAAAGAGCTGAACACGCTGTTGCAGGCAAAAGGGCTGCCTGTTGTCCGCAGAACCGGACAAGATGCGGGAAAACCGCTGGTTGTTTATTTCTCCGCAACGGGCAATACCAAAGCGGTGGCGGAACAAATTGCGAAACTGACCGGAGCGGATCTCTACCGGATTGAAGCCGCCGAGGCCTACAATGCCGACCCTTACCGCGACAGCGACCGTGTCAAAAAAGAAGCTTATGAAAACCTGCGCCCAAAGGTCGCTAACTTGCCTGAAGCCTCCCTGATGGCGAAATATGATACTATCTTCGTCGGCTCTCCAATCTGGTGGCATCAGCCTGCCATGGTGATTTGCACCTTTTTAGAGGCATTTGACCTGAAAGGGAAAACGCTCATTCCCTTCTTTACTTATGACGCGACTACTTATTTAAACGAATCCATGCAACAAATTTACAGGCTTACGCCCCATTCCCGGCACATTCCGTCAACTCTTCCAGAAGACCTTGACCCAGGAGATATTACAACTCCCGGACGTGCCGATGATGAGGGGATTGACATGCCGGGCAATGCCGCAGGCGTCAAAACATGGCTGAAAAGAATCGGCATGCTGCCATGACTTTTGCCTGGGTTCTTTCATCCCCCCCTCAGTTTTTCAATCCATATGACCCATTTTGCAATACCATCACCTATGGCCGTTTTTGCATTGCCCTTTTTGCGGGAGGGCCATACCGTCCGGCTAGAGGAACATAACATATGGCTAGGAATAAAAACCGGTCATTTCAACTGATTTCATAGCCCATGGAACAACGTATATCCAAAAAAGTCATGATATTGACGGGAGCCGGGCAAATCGGCATGGCCATTGCCCGCAGAATAGGAAGCGGCATAAAAATCGTCATTGGCGACAAAAATATCTGGAACGCGCATGCCATTGCCCGGACGATGAATCAGGCCGGATTTGACACCATCCCCTTAGAGATGGATCTCTCTTCCCGGGACTCCATCCTGCATTTGATTGCAGAAGCACAGAGGTACGGCAATATTTCCATGCTCGTCAATGCAGCGGGGGTTTCCCCCAGCCAGGCATCCGTTGAAACCATTCTTAAAGTGGATCTCTACGGAACCGCCGTATTGCTGGAAGAGGTGGGGAAAGTTATTTGCCCCGGCGGCTCGGGAGTAACTATCTCCAGCCAATCCGGTCACCGCATGCCCGCTCTGACTGCCGAACAGGACGAACAACTGGCCATGACTCCAACAGAGGAATTGCTGAACCTCGAACTCCTCCAACCCGGGAATATCAAGGATACTCTGCATGCCTACCAGATGGCGAAACGCTGCAACGTCAAGCGTGTCATGGCGGAAGCCGTCAAATGGGGTGCCAAAGGCGCACGCATCAACTCCATTTCCCCGGGCATTGTAGTCACCCCTCTGGCAATCGATGAATTCAACGGTCCCAGAGGTGATTTTTACAGAAACATGTTTGCGAAGTGCCCTGCAAGAAGACCCGGTACGGCGGATGAAATAGCCCATGTAGCGGAATTGCTGATGGGCGGCAAGGGTGCTTTCATCACCGGCGCGGACTTCCTGATTGACGGGGGAGCCACCGCCTCCTATTTCTACGGTCCGTTGAAACCGCATGATTCAAAAGAGAAAACCTCTCAGACAATCGAAAACGGCAGACAAAGCACAAAATGAAGCTTACTGAAATCAACGCAGCATCAAAAGGGAAACACCGTAGATCATAAGCACAAAACAACATGAAAAAAACGACCAGCCACATTGGTGGCGACGTTTCTCATGTTATCCGTTTATAATAAGGTCTAAAACGGATAACGGACCTCTGACCCTGACCGCACGGCTGTTCCGTCATTTTGGCATCCAGCCATGCAATATCCCCCCCCCCCCCCCCCCCCGCGAAGTTATGATGGACTCCAAATTCCGGTCACCGAGATTAAATATACATTCCACATCCTGTATATCCCCATCCCGGGCATTTTCCTGAATCATCAGGCGGATTTCCTCTTCCGTCACCCTGTCAGTCGTATTCCTGACTCCCAGCAAATTGCATGCGAAAACCGTGCTTTTGGAAAGCACCCATACAAAGGGAGCTGCGGCACAAGAAAAGGCTTTCATCGGCACAGCCGCCAGTTTGGAAATTACTTCCGGAGCACACATTCCAACCCTCTTGGGCACCAGTTCCCCGAATACAAAAACTCCCAGAAACAACAGACTCCCAATACTCGCCGGATGCTTTTCCATCCGTAACGAAAAAACCCTGCAAGCAATGAACTTGCAGGGTTTTCAAATGGTTACGGGAGCAGGATTTGAACCTGCGACCTTCAGGTTATGAGCCTGACGAGCTACCTGGCTGCTCCATCCCGCGATTTAGAGAGCATCTGTAGAGGAGTGCGCAACTGTTATAAGGCATTTCCGCAGCATGTCAAGTACTTTCAAATAATTTTTTTATGCCCGCAATTGTATGACAAAGACGTTCAAACGTATTCCGAAGACGACGGAAAGCGATAAACGGAAACGGCCGCTCCCCGATTGATTGGCTCACAACAGGTAGGAGAGCCGCCCAGGTCCGGCATATGGAAACGGAAAAGGAAAAGCGCCTTTCCCCGCACGCGAAAAAAAGAAAGGATTCCTCGACAAGCATTGTCAAATCTGTATATCTTGAAAGGTGCGGACGGGGTCCGCGCATTAACATCAACTAGAAAGAGGTACGACAATGCAAAAGGTAAACGTAAACACACCCATTACGATCACGGGGCGCCACGTGGAAGTCACAGACGCGATTCGGGAATTCGTAACGAAAAAAATTGAGGGGATCCGCTTGGATTTCCCGCGCATTATGGAGGTTAAAGTACTGCTTGATGTGCAACGCGACCGCAAGATTTCCCAGGTAATCCTGTTCTGCTCGGATCATATCACCATTGACGCGTCCACGGAAGGGACGGACATGTACGCCTGCATTGATGAAACGATCACCAAAATCATGCGCCGCATGCGCAAGCACAAAACGCGCCTGATGAAGAATTTCCGTCCCCATCACCAGGAAACCATCCGCAAGCTGGATGAAACGGTATATGACGATTCCGTGCTGGATTACCCAGGAGATTCCCCGGAAGACCCGGAACCCCTGCTCATTCACAGAGAAAGCTACAATCTCAAAAAGCTTTACAAGGAAGAAGCCATCATGGAACTGGAACTTTCCGATAAGCCATTCGTACTCTACAGAAATGCGCGGCGAGACGTGCTCCAGATCGTGTACCGGAGGCCGGACGGGGACTACTCCATCATTGAGCTTGGGAGCAGCCTGTAAGCGCAAAAAACGGTTTTGAAACAATCCGTTTTCCATAACGCATCAAAAAGAGCAGGACTTCAGAAACCGGGGGTCCTGCTCTTTTCTGTAATGCCGTGACATGGAACAAGAAAATCTCTTGATTTCTACTTGCCACCATTTACATTGGTGCCAGCAAACCTCCGTGGATGCGGAGGTTCCAGTAGTTAACAAACACTGTATTTAATTCGAATTATGAAGAACATCGCTATCCTCGCCATCGCCGGCGCCGCTTGCCTGGTCGCTTCTTGCTCCCAGCAGCAGCAGCAACAGCAAACCACCGCTCCTGCTCCCGCTCCGGTTGTGCAGGCCAAGGGCAAGTAAGTTTGCAGCGGGGTTTTGCCCTGCAACACTAGCAAATTATCCAATTAATCCGCACTCGGTGTACGCACTGAGTGCGTTTTTATTTGCCCTGAGTCCGGATTCCCTCCGCCATTTGCCGATTCGCCGGGATTTTCCTTAAAAACGGCGGATACCGCAAACCGCCGCGGCGCAGCACCGTGTGCCGGTTCCTGCCGGATCAGGCTTCCCCTTTATTCAGCGGCCGCCTTCGCCTCATTCTGCTGATCGGACTGGAATATCCGCTGAACCAGCATGGGGCGTTTCCTGGCCCACCCGGGCCAGACCAGGTGATGTTCCATGCCGTAGGAATGGCCCTCCGGAAAGGCCTTGGAAACAAATGGTTCCCGCCAGTCCTCCTCCCATTTGCCGCCTTCCCGGTCCTTCTGGGTCAGCGTCACCAGATGCCCGCAGTTCTTCCAGGCATCCAAAACAATGGAGCCCTGCAATCCCTTCCCCGCGGCATTGACATACACGCAACTGTGCTCCCTGCCCGTTCCACGGTCTCGAATCGTCAGCCCTATGCGGAAATACTTCACGGGGCGGCGGCGCAGGTCCCGGTACAAATCCTGCTGGACCTGCCAGCACAGCCCCCTGTCGCGCAGGTTGGAATTGACCAGAATATTGTTCAGCCAGCCAAACAGCACAGTCCTGTTGTCCCGGGCAATCGCTGCGGACTGGACCACGGCCGTGTCCGCCAGCCACCTGGCCTCCGCTCCGGCAGCGGGAAGAGTGGCCTGATCCGGCGGCAGCAGCGCCAGGAAGGCATTAGCCAGCCCAGACATTTGCTGCTGCACGTAAGGTTGTTGTATATAATCCTCCGCCGGAGGAGTACAACAGGAACTCCATCCGCACAAAAGGGCGGCAACAAGCAAAAGCCTGAATGTCTGCGTGGTCGGCATGGCGCGCCAAGGCTAGCAGACTACGCGTAAAAATCCAGTAAAGCTTTCAAAAATGCCTGCCTCCGCCCTGACGGTTCTTGCCTTCCCCTTTCCATCCCGGTAGAATACATTCTCTCTTTACCATGCTGACGATCAAAAATCTCACAAAATCCCACGCCGGACGGACCTTGTTCAGGGAAACGGAAATGACCATTAACTGGGGGGAACGGGTGGCTCTGGTTGGCCCCAATGGAGCAGGCAAATCCACCCTGTTCCGCATGATTCTGGGAGAAGACACGCCGGACGAAGGCTCCATCAGCATGGATGAATACGCCATCGTGGGCTATCTTCCCCAGGAAGCCAGCGAACCGAAGGATGAAACCGTTCTGGAAATCGCCCTGGGCATCACGCCGGAAATGGAACAGGCCATCCACACCATCCGGACGGCGGAAAACGCCAACAAAACGGATACGCCGGAATACGCGGAAGCCATTGACACCTTCAACGCCGCCAACGGTTACCAGCTGGAGCCCAAGGCCAAGAAAATTCTCAAAGGGCTGGCCTTTCGGGAAAGCGACTTCCACCGCCCCGCCCGGGAAATGTCCGGCGGCTGGATCATGCGCGCGTACCTGGCCAAGCTCCTTGTCCTGGAGCCGGACCTCCTGATGCTGGACGAACCTACCAACCACCTGGACCTCCTGTCCCTGCTGTGGCTCCAACGATACCTGAAAAACTACCCCGGAGCCATCCTGATGATTTCCCACGACCGGGATTTCATGGATGAGCTGGTGGAAAGCGTGTACGACATCGACAACGAAGAACTGGTGGAATACCGCGGCAATTACTCGGACTTCCTCCAACAAAAGGACGTGCGCTTCGAGCAGCTTCAGGCGGCCTACCGCAACCAGCAGAAGGAAATAGCGCACATTCAGGAATTCATTGACCGTTTCCGCTCCATCAATTCCAAAGCCGGGCAAGTCCAGAGCCGCATCAAGCAGCTGGAAAAGATGAAAATCATTCAAAAACCGGTAGCCCGCAGGAAAGTATTTAAATTCAACTTCCCCCAGCCTCCGCGCAGCACCCAGAAAGTCATTGAGCTGGAAAAAGTCTGCCAATCCTATGGCGACCGCAGGGTTTATGAAAACCTGGACCTGCTGGTGGAACGCGGGGAGCGCACTGTTCTTGTAGGCCCGAACGGCGCGGGCAAATCCACTCTTCTCAAAATCCTGGCGGGCATCATCCCCATTGACTCCGGACAACGCACTCCCGGTACCACGACGCGCATCGGCTACTTCTCCCAGGCGCGAACGGAAAACCTGAACCCGGAAAATACCGTGCTGGAGGAAATCATGAAATGCAGCGCTGAAATCCGGGAGGAAGAAGCGCGTTCCATCCTGGGTTCCTTCCTGTTCCGGAGGCTGGATGTGGAAAAACGCGTCAGCGTTCTTTCCGGCGGGGAAAAATCGCGGCTCAGCTTGGTCAAATTCCTGGTGGATCCGCCCAACCTCCTGCTGATGGACGAGCCGACCACCCACCTGGATCTTTTGTCCGTAGAAGCCCTGGTGCAGGCTCTGAAGCATTATGAAGGAACACTGGTCTTCATCTCCCACGATGTGCACTTCATCCGTTCCCTGGCACAAAAAACCCTGCATGTGAACCGGGGGACCATCACCGCCTACGCAGGCGGATATGACTACTATCTGGAAAAGTCAGGCATTCTGGACGATGAAAAAGGCGGCATCACGGCGGAATAAGGCTCTTTTTTCAGTTTCCCCTTTTTCCTTGCCGTGGATTTCATCCTGCCTTAAAAGAACAGGATGAAGGCTTTTCTTGTTCCTCTCTTATATTCTGCGCTTCTGTCCGGAGCCTCTCTTGCATTTGGTGAAACGGCCGCCGGAACGGCTTCCCCCGCAGCAGCGGCTCCGGCGGAAAAAATTCCTTCCGCGGAATCCCTGATCAACCAGGCCTTTTCCTTTGCCATCAATATCCAGCAGACGTTGGCAGGCGTTCAGGACAAGGAAAGCGCGGACAACGCCGTCAAAACGCTGCAGGACATTCAGAAGGACATCCGGCATTTCCTCCAGCTTCAGGATAAATTGAACGATGCGGAAAAGGAGAAAGAAGACGCCTTGATAGAAAAAATGAAAAAACGAATGGAAATGCTGGACAACCGCTGCAGGCAGGAAGGCAAACGCCTGTTTGAGGCCCGCTATTACGGTTCCGCCGCCTTAAAGGACATTTTGGAAAATTCGGATGAATTCAGCGACCTGGTAGAACCGGATGAAGACGGGGCGCACCCCGGTGCACTCCGGGAAAATGAAGAGGCCGGACAGTAGCCCCCCGCCCCGTTTCTCCCCCCTCTTTTTTCATTCCCGGCACGCCCTTTCCCCGTATGGGTTCCTGCGCGGCCAAGTCCATTTCAAGCTTGCCGGAACCGTGAAAAACGGGTTTACTGTGGGCAGCATGCAAAAGTTAGCAGGTAAAACAGCCATCGTTACCGGCGCGGGCCGCGGAATCGGCAATGCCGTCGCGCGCCGCTTCGCTTCGGAAGGAGCCAAGGTCATCCTGATCAGCCGCAGTCCATCCAGCTGCGGGGGGGCCGCAGAAGAAATCAACAAGGAATTTCCGGATTCCTGCAAGGCCTACCCCTGCGACGTAGCGGATTACGCGGCCGTTCAGGAAACCATGGCCGCCATTTTGAAAGACTTCCCGCAGATTGACATCCTGGTGAACAACGCCGGCATCACGCGGGACTCCCTGATGCTCCGCATGAAAGAGGAAGACTGGGATGCCGTTCTGGACACCAACCTGAAAAGCGCGTTCAATACGGTCAAGGCCCTCCAGCGCGTTCTCATGAAATCCCCGGCCGGGCGCATCATCAACATGAGCTCCGTCATCGGTCTCGTCGGCAACATCGGCCAGGCCAATTACGCCGCTTCCAAGGCGGGCCTCATCGGTTTCACCAAATCACTGGCTCAGGAATTCGCTCCGCGCAAAGTCACGTGCAACGCCATTGCTCCCGGCTTCATCTCCACGGAAATGTCCAATGCCATTCCCGACAATCTCAAGGAAGAAATCGTTAAGAAAATACCTTTGAAAGAACAAGGTTCCGTGGAAGATATCGCCGCCCTGACGGCCTTCCTTGCCTCTGACGATGCCCGTTACATCACCGGGCAGGTCATTGCCTGCGACGGAGGCATGACGATGTAGGGCATTCCGGTTTTCTCCATTCCATGCGCGGCATTTTCCTTGTTTCCTGCTTTCTGGGAGGAAGCGCCCTGCTGGCCGGGTGCCGGGAAGAAAATAATTCCCCCCGCCCGGCCACGGAAGATGCCGCGCGCATTACCAGCGCACGCCAATGGGGAGAAAGCCGATCCGCGCTGCAAAAACGGGAACTGGACCGCGCTGCCGGTCCTGCCCTTCCTATTCCGGATGACCTGCCGTCCCGGGAGCTGGTCGGCACGACGCGCCAAATCCATCAGCTCATTGAAGCTTCCGGAAATCCGGCACGTTTTGAATCCTACACGGAAACGGTTCCCGCGGCGGGAGCTTCCCTGCGCATGATCGCCATACCGGGAGGAACGTTCCTCATGGGGAGTCCCGCGGAAGAGCCGCACCGGAAACCGGACGAAGGACCGCAGCATAAAGTGAGCATCTCTCCCTTCTGGATCTCGGAAACGGAAATCCCCTGGGAACTTTATACGGCCTTCATGGAAAACGGGCGTCCGCGCGCCAAGGACGGCCAGCTTCTGGAGGAACAGCCGGATGACGAACTGTGGGACTCCGTTACGCAGCCTACCGCCCCCTACACCGCCATGAACCTGGGCATGGGCCACGGCTATGAACACGGTCTGCCCGCCATCTCCATGTCCCACCACGCCGCCAGCAAATTCTGCGAATGGCTGAGCGCCCAGACCGGGCATTACTACCGCCTGCCCACGGAGGCGGAATGGGAATACGCCTGCCGGGCCGGCTCCCCCGGCGCCTATTCTTACGGAAACGTGGAAGCCTCTCTGGACCAGTACGCCTGGTACTGGAACAACTCCAATGACCGCTACCAGAAAACAGGCTCTAAAAAACCAAATAAGTGGGGACTCCGGGACATGCACGGAAATGTGGCGGAATGGGTTTTGGACTCTTACGTTCCGGATGCCTACGGCAAACGGAGCGGCTTGCCCGCGAAAGACCCTCTGGTCATCATCCCCGGCGCCCCTCACATCGTTCGCGGCGGTTCGTGGGAAGACGACCCGGACAGCCTGAGAAGCGCTGTGCGCCGCGCCAGCACCCCCGCCTGGAACCGTCAGGATCCTCAAAACCCTAAAAGCATCTGGTACCTGACGGACGGAGGCATGATCGGGTTCCGCGTGGTGCGCCCCATGAACATTCCGGACGTTATGACAATGCACCGCCTCTGGAATTTCTCCAAGGGGGAACCGTAAAGAACAACCCTTCATGACCATTGCATTAAGAACGGAACAATCCGCAGACCATGCCAAAACGGAACATGTCACGAGAGAAGCGTTCTGAAACTATTTCGTCCCCGGCTGCAATGAACATTACCTGCTCCATATCATGCGCGTCAGTCCTTCCTTCATCCCGGAGCAGGATGCAGTCGCCGTCCACGGCAGCCGCATCGTCGGGAACATCGTTGATGCAACGTCCGTCATCAGGGCAGACGATGGAAAAGAATATGAAGTGCTGGGCATGGGGGCCATTGCCGTTCTTCCGGAATACCAGAGCCGGGGAATAGGACGGCGGATGATCGGCTACACCAGGAACCGGGTGCGTGAAATGGGCTTCCGTGCCATTTTCCTGTACGGCGACCCGGACTACTCTTCACGCTGCGGATTCGTTCCCGCGGAAACGCTGGGATAATATGTATGCAGCGGTCTCGCATTTGTTGCATTAACAAATGTGTAATGAAATATTATTAATATAACAACATTAATATATATTTCATAACAACGTGCATTCTACAATCAAGATACAAAAATAAAAATAATTATATATGCGATATATTACATTCTATTTGTTTTATATACTCATTATATAAGAGCATAAATATTTCATCTATGAGTATCAATGTAGTGAAACGGAAAAAATAGTTGTGATAACGGTGCTCGTTTTCTGCCAAAGCACTCAATGTTGGAAGATTTTGCTGGTAAGAAGTTAAATTATGTGCACATCTATGACGATGTCTGATAAGGTCATTCTCATATCTTGTTTTTAAATTCCCAGCAAGCAAATTGTCTTCTGAAGCACAATCTTTTGCATTAATTATATTTGTTTTCCAAAACAAATAGTTGCTCCTATCTCCAATAGACAATATGGAAGATTCCATAAGTGCTATCATTCTATCTTTTATTTTTGTCAAAAACTTCTTCTTTATAGCTTCTGCTACAATTATGTTTTTCTTTTTTCTAAATTTATTTTCAATATTTATTTCAATTTGATTTTTGATTTTCTCATTCGGCCTCCCATTTTTTGATTGCTCTTTTATTATCATTGCAACCATCATCCTAATCTCTTGAGCAAAAAGTTCATTCTCTTTTTCAGAATCAATATTTTTTAACCATTTTATGGTCTCTATTCTAAAATCTTTATCGTACCTATTAATTTCATTTATCAATTGCTTATAGACATTATTTTTTTGATTATAAGAAGAAAATTCTCCATAATCAGTTTTAACTTTATCAAGATACACACGCCGATACTCGTAATTATTTGTTGCCATATCCCAACAAATACATTTCAATTTTTGTTCCTGAGCTCCAGTCATTTTTAGAAAAAGAGATTGTACTACATAATCGCAAAGCGGATAAGTTTCCATATTACACCCTACAGGTAAACAAGCATTAACGCCGTCTTTAAGGATATAAAAAATAGGAGTCTTTATAAATTTCGAATGAATACTATTGTACATACTTTCCATATATTTCACATGAATCCTTTAGTCGTTCTCTTAAATTCCCAAGACGATTTATATTTTTCATATAATTACTACTATCTTTTTTCTTATCGATAATTTTTTCGTCTATTTCATTTTTAAGAGAAATGCTCATATCCTTTTTTATTTCCATAGATAAGTCTTCCTTTAGCACACTACCTTTAAATACAATATGATATATTAATCCGAAAAGCCAATAATCAGCCTCCAGCCATGTACTAAATGAACTTCGATCGTTTAATCCCATAATTTTTTTTAATCGATCGATAGCAATTTTAAGATTGAGAAAACGTTGTTTCCAACAATTATTAGGAAAAACTTCTCTAAAATCAAAATAATTAAATTTGTCCGGCCTACTCTCTTGTTCGTCTGCTCCCTGACCTAATATGTAAGAAACATAGTCAGCGTAAAAACTCTCACGTGATCCAAACGCGGAATATCCCACAAGAACCTTTCTTTCATTACTGCAATTTGCCGAGTATTGCGAAAGAATTGATAAATAACGAACAAAGTCGATTTTGTATGGCTGCAAGTTTTCCATAATCTTTATTCCACATAATACATCGCTATTGTTTTCCGTTTTCCCTTCAAAATAATTTACTAAATTCTTATCTTGAAAATATAATGATTTACGACTTTCTAATGCATCAAGCTTCCTTCCAAAATAGTTTATATTTCTGAACAACTTTGAAAAAACGGTTTGTACTGTTGTTGGATTTCTACTTTCTGGAACAATATACGAAAAACCAATAAAAGTATTTTCGAAAAAATCATCCGTAAGGTCTATAAATTCTTTATCTGTTAATTGTGCATACCTTCCGTCTTCATGTATTCGCTTGATGATATCTTCTTTGCTATTCTGATTAGCTAATAATTCACTGAATTTCCAAAGAATAGGATTATGTTTATAAGAATTATCCGATTCATCAGAAGCACTATCGTCTTCTTTAGCTAACATTTCATTATCACCATCTGAAAATTTTTTTCTGTCCGGTAAATACCCTACATACGCAAGAAGTATAGATGTAAGTCGTTGTTGTCCATCCAGAATTAAGTTGCGTTTTTGCTCGCCGACATCATAAAGAGCTATTGTTACAGGTTGTACAAATTGCTTCTCTTTAAGTGATTTTATAAGCCGTTTCATATCTCGTTCTTGCCAAACGAAATGCCTTTGATAATCAGGAAGTTCAATATTTCTTGTAAGCATTAAATCAATCCAATGTTTCAAGGAATATTCTCCGTAGTATACTCTATCATCTAATGATTCCATATAAAAAATATTTAATGGTAATAATTTTATGGGCAAATTTACTATTATTCTGTAAGTCGAACTAAATTTCAATTATCAAATTCAGCGAATTATGGGTTACAGTTACTGAAATTTATATTTTAATTCATACTCTTCAAGTTTTCTGTATAACGTTATTCTTCTTATTCCGAGCAGTTTGGAAGAAACACTACGATTTCCAGCTGGTCCGTGTTAAGGCACGTAAAATTGTTCCTTATCCTTCGCATTATTGCACATGACGAAATTGACGGGCGAAGCCGGTTTAATCAATGGTGTATACAACCTGCAGGTATGATATATACTGCCTTTTTCAGAAAACTATCAGTGTCTTGTTCTATGTCATAAACTGTTTCAGTTGTTCGATTAAATCCGTAGTTTTGCACTTGTACTATTTGATACGTTTGGTGTCATGATGTATGATAATATAGGAAATAGTCAACAGTAAAATAACAAATACCATCAGACCACATATTTTCACAAAAAGCCACTCCTTCATAGCAACTATTTTTCCCCTATATAATCTTTGAAAATAAAAAACAAGGGCTGTTCTTGCGAAACAGCCCTCATCCGCCGATTTTTCGCCATCAGGAAGCTCAAGCCCTGCGGCGGCGCATCATCAGCGCGGCCAGTCCCAGCAGGCCCAGGGAAACCGTGGCTGGTTCCGGCACCATTTCCCCTCGGATTTCCGTGAAAATCGGGGATAATAAGCTGAAAGTATTGGTTCCGTTGGCTCCCGTAATAACGACAGAATCACCAGGCGCTCCCTCGGCGTCATAATGGCCGCGGATGCCGGGAGCAGTCAATCCGCCGCTGATCGTTACGGTATCTCCTTCCGTGTTAGCAGTAGGGGCGGCTGTTCCCCCCGCAGCATATAAATACGTTTTAGACGTATCCTGCATCAAGTCCATCACGGACTGGCTCACGGCCAGGAAACGGTATGTCAATGCCGCATCAAGAAGCAGGGGAGAACCATCCAGGGAAGAAAAACTGAACGTCAGATTAATCCCTGCTGCAGTAGTTCCCGTATTGGTGCTCCAGCCGATGACCGAATTGTCGGAGCCATTCAGCACCAGGAAGCCGTAAGTGACATTAGCGCCCAAATTGTTGGCGGCTCCGCGCAGCGTAAAACTGTCCAGTCTGATCTCTCCGGACAGGGAGGAGGGAGAAGAGGAATCGGAAGGAGCCAGGGAAGAAGACCCCAGGCCAAGATAAAACCCATAGATGGTACTATTGTAATTATCCGTACCGGGAGTGTAATAATTAAAAACGGTCGCTGCCTCCGAGGAAACAGCAAAGCTTCCCATCGCGATTAAAAATGTCAGTGTTTTCTTCATATTTATTATTCCTTTTGGATGGCAACTTGTAGCGAATTTGGAATTCCCCAATCGGATTTGGAATTCCCCAATCGGATTTGGAATCCGTCAAGTAATGAAAAAGAGGCCAAATCAATCATGAAACCAATGAATAACAAAGACTGACCCGTCATCTTAGCAAAAGGACCAGAGATATTAAAAAATCATTATTTTCAATGAATTATAAATACAATATACTAACTCTTAATATTTTTAATTGCTTGCGGATTCCAAATTCGTTATTCAAGCACAAGTACATACATTGAACCTTGCATCATTTTATTAAGATACTGACCATGAATAAATTATTATCCACCCTGATTCTTTCGGCCGGCATGAGCCTAAGCGCTACCGCGGCTACCTCTCTGCTGGATAGCTCCATCGTGGGATATTCGGACTTTGCCTCCCAAACGGCGGATTTCGGCACCCGGAAAGATTCCGTTTCCATCACGTCTGACGACAGCAATCTGACGTTATCCGGGATAACCTTCAACGGATACGGTGCCAACAACCGCGACGTTATGTCTGTGACGATGGTTCTTGACCTGTCCAAAATCAACACTCCGGTCGCCTATACCGCTCTGTTTAACGCCAAAAACAGCAGTGTAAGCTGGGGCGTGGGCCTGAACACGGACCGGAAACTCCAGGGATTATGGAACAACACCTCATACAGCGGGCCCGTCGTTGACACCCCGCTGGGCACGGAAGGTTCCCTGACCATTTCCGTAGTCACCGGAGATCTTGGCACCCGCATCTATTTTGGAGACAGCGCTACGTACTATTCCAACAGCGGCCTGAAATTCGGCAACCAGCAAATTGATCAGATTCTCATGGACGCAGGACTGGCTGAATCCATCGAACAGCTCTACATTCACGACTCCCTCCTTTCCCAGGAACAAGTTGGTCAACTGATGAGTGAAATCGCCAGCATTCCGGAACCCGCCACGGCTTCCCTGGGCCTGCTGGGACTGACCGCGCTGATGATGCGCCGCCGCAGGGCATAAGCCTGTACCGTCCGCCTCCCTATATTCAAAGGCCGGCTCACAAAATCGTGAGCCGGCCTTTTCCTTATCCGTTCAAACATCTGCCGAAAAAACAGAGGGGAAAAGCTTCCATTTGCTGCGGCAACCTCACGGCCAGCACTTGACGGAAAAATGGCATTCAGTCTCCCCCGGTAGGGTCATTTCAAGAGCTTCCGGCCCCGCCCCACTTCCGTACACGCCCCTTTTTCCCATGCCGGGACAGCCGGAACCGGAGCATGCAAAGCCCGGCTTCCCTCAGCATCCGGAACAGCCCATCCTTTCAGCAATCCATTTCCCCGCACGGTCCGGATCGCTGCGGTTCCGTCCGTCGGCAACAGACTCCTTCCCCGAAACAGGGAAAAGGAGTGGGAAAATGGCTGAGCTTGAACCTTTATCCCCCGTTCCCGTCCATGAACCTTCAAAAACAGCAGCTGCTACTGCGCCTGTTCCGGTATTTCAAAAGCAGAAAAGGAGAACCGCGTTTTTTCAACAAACGGAATATATGCCTTCTGGCCGCCGCCGGCGCCTACATCCTGACTCCCGACGAATTCCTGTTTGACGGAATCGGCAGGCTGGGCCTTCTGGATGACGCGGCGGTCATCCTGGGCGCCGTCCTCACCGTCTTTTTCCCGGACGGGGACTAGAGGGCCGTACCCTCCGCCGCGCCTCGGGCGGAATTAGCGGGACGACACTTTCCGGAACTTCGGGGACTGTCCCATGAATGTCTCCGGATTTTCCAGGAGAAGACGTTCCGTTTCCTGCCGGGAAAAACCGCGCCTGCGTAGCTCGCAGGCCAGGGCCGTCAGCGCCAGGGGATCGGAATCCCCCCAGTCCGCCGCGGAATTGGCCCAGACACGGTCCATTCCGTACAATTCCAGAATATCCGCCGCCCGCTTGGGATTCAGCTTACTGGTGGGATAAAGGGTCAGCCCGGCCCAGTAACCGGCCTCCTTCACCAGCGGGAAGGTATGTTCCTCACAGTGATCCACCAGCACGCGGCAAGGGTCCAGATCCGGACGGTTTTTCAGGGCGGAAAGAATCATTACGGTCCCCTTAAGCTTGTCTTCCAGATGGGGAGTGTGAATCAGCACAAGCTGGTTGAGGCGCACCGCCAGATCCAGATGCTCTTCAAAAATAGTCATTTCATGGGAAGTATTCCGGTTCAGCCCTATTTCCCCGATGCCGAGGACATTGGGCCGGTCAATGAACTCCGGAATCAGTTTCATCACATCCCGCGCGAAAGCCACGTCCTGCGCCTCCTTGGGATTGATGCACAGCCATGTGTAATGGTCCATGCCGAACTTGGCCGCCCTGGCGGGTTCGCATTCCGTAAGCTGTACGAAATAATCCCGGAAACCGTCCGCGGACGAACGGTCGTAACCGGCCCAGAACGCCGGTTCCCCTACCGCCAGGCAGCCGGCCTGCGCCATGGCCCGGTATTCGTCCGTGGTGCGGCACACCATATGTATATGAGGTTCTATGAAAGCCATCATTCTTATTTGCTGAGGTTCGGGGCTCCGCAGGCCGCTTTGGCTGCGGCGGTTTCCGGCACGGTGTCATCCCTGTAGGAAAGGGCTTCCAGAATGGCCCGGACGCGTCCGGGGCCGGATGCGGACAAGAGGGGAAGAACATCCATCAGGGCATGGTAGCGGAAATCCGCCTCCCCTTCCCCGCGGTCCACCCGGTCCAGAAATGCGGCCACATCCAGAACGCCGGCGCGCGCCGCTGCGAAATCCGCGTCCAGCACCTCCTTTTTACTTCTTTTCATGCACAGACGATACGCCTATGCGGAAAGCCTCGTCAAGCCGGAACAGGCAACAAAATGATAACCATTCCAAACTTATAAACAGCAACCTCTTTCCCCGGTTTTTCAAAAATCCGAAAAGCGCCGGAAATTCAAGAAGAGGCTTGCCATCCGGGCTTGAACCGGGCATCCTGTGAAGACGCATTTATTTCATTAGAGCGCCTATGAATGCACTAGTAAAAACCATATGTACATTCGTGACATCCTCCATCGGCCGCAAAATCATTGTGGCTCTGACGGGGTTATGTTTGGTCTTGTTCCTTGCGGGACACCTGGCAGGCAACCTTCTCATCTTCGGAGGCCCTGAATGGATCAACACCTACGCCCACGGCCTGCACTCCATGCCGGAAGCAGCCCTCTGGGGAATCCGCGCGGGGCTTGCGGTGATCTTCATCATCCACGTCTGGCTGACCATCCAGCTGAAGCTGGAAAACCATGCGGCCCGCGAACCCTACGTGTTCAAGAACACCATTAAGGCAACGCTCTCCTCCCGCTACATGATCTATACCGGTTTGACCGTCCTGGTGTTCCTGATCTACCACCTGTACCAGTACACCCTGCGCGTGGGATACGACCCCGCCCAGTTCACCACCTTTATTTCCGACGGTACGGTGGAAACCTTTGACGTGTACAAGATGATCGTGACCGGATTCTCCAACGTATGGTGCTCCGCCTTCTACATCCTGGCCGTTCTGATGCTGTTCAGCCATCTGCGCCACGGGGTACAGTCCATCTTCCAGACTGTGGGCGTCGATTCCCGCAAAATCCGGCCCTTCTACAACTTTATCGCCATCGCCTACGGCGCGATTATCTGCCTGGGCTTCATCTCCGTGCCGGTCTCGGTTCTTCTGGGTATCATCAAATAACCATCAACTCCTCTCAAAGTCATGATTAATTTTCCCGTAAGCGACTGGATGCCGGATGCCAAAATTCCCTCCGGCCCTATTCAGGACAAATGGTCCAAGTACAAACTTGAGTCCAAACTGATCAATCCGAACAACAAGCGCAAGTACACGGTACTTGTGGTAGGTTCCGGCCTGGCTGGCGCCTCCGCTGCCGCCACGCTTGCCGAACTTGGCTACAACGTCAAATGCTTCTGCTACCAGGACAGCCCCCGCCGCGCCCACTCCATTGCGGCCCAGGGCGGCATTAACGCGGCCAAGAACTACCAGAACGACGGCGACTCCGTTTACCGCCTGTTTTACGACACCGTTAAAGGCGGCGACTTCCGCGCCCGTGAAGCCAATGTCTACCGTCTGGCGGAAGTCTCCTCCAACATCATTGACCAGTGTGTGGCCCAGGGCGTTCCCTTCGGCCGTGAATACGGCGGCCTGCTGGACAACCGCTCCTTCGGTGGCGCCCAGCTCAAGCGAACCTTCTACGCACGCGGACAGACGGGCCAGCAGCTCCTGCTGGGTGCCTACCAGGCCCTGGAAAAGGAAGTGGCCAAGGGACACATTGAAATGTTCTCCCGCCATGAAATGATGGATCTGGTGTTGGTGGACGGCGAAGCCAAGGGCATCGTCACCCGCAATCTGGTTACCGGCGAAATCAAATCCTACGCAGGGGATACCGTCCTGCTCTGCACGGGCGGCTACGGCAACGTGTTCTTCCTGTCCACCAACGCGATGGGCTGCAACGTCACTGCCGCCTACAAGGCCTACAAGCGCGGTGCCTTCTTCGCCAACCCCTGCTTCACACAAATCCACCCCACCTGCATTCCGGTCAAGGGCGACTACCAGTCCAAACTGACGCTGATGTCGGAATCCCTCCGCAACAGCGGCCGCATCTGGGTGCCCAAGTCCCGTGAAACCGCAGAAAAAATCCGTAAAAAGGAAATCAAGCCTTCCGATGTTCCCGAAGAAGAACGGGACTACTACCTGGAACGCAAGTATCCCTCCTTCGGCAACCTGGCCCCGCGCGACATTTCCTCCCGCGCCGCCAAGGAAGCCTGCGACGACGGCCGCGGCGTGGCCGTCACCGGCAAGGGCGTCTTCCTGGATTTTGCGGATGAAATCAAGCGCATGGGCCGCGAATGGATTGACGGCCAATACGGTAATCTGTTTGACATGTACGAAGAAATCACGGACGACGACCCCCATGAAACGCCCATGATGATCTACCCCGCCTCCCACTACACCATGGGCGGCCTGTGGGTGGACTACAACCTCATGTCCAATGTGAAGGGGCTGCACGTCCTCGGTGAAGCCAACTTCTCCGACCACGGCGCCAACCGCCTGGGAGCCTCCGCCCTGATGCAGGGCCTGTCTGACGGCTACTTCGTCATTCCCGCCACGCTGCCCGCTTACCTGACGACCACCAAACCCGGCGCCGTCACCACCGCCGCCCCGGAATTCAAGGCTGCGGAAGACGAAGTGAAGGAACGCATCAACAAGCTCCTGAATGTGAAGGGCACCAAGACGGTGGACTCCTTCCACCGGGAACTGGGCCTCATTATGTGGGAAGACTGCGGCATGGCCCGCACGGAAGAAAGCCTGACCCACGCCATTGAACGCATTCCCCAGCTCCGCAAGGAATTCTGGGAAAACGTGCGCGTAACCGGCACGGCGGACGGCATCAACGCGGAACTGGAAAAAGCCTGCCGCGTGGCCGACTTCCTGGAATTCGCCCAGCTGCTCTGCTATGACGCCCTGAACCGCCAGGAATCCTGCGGCGCCCACTTCCGCGTGGAATACCAGCTGCCGGACGGCGAAGCTAAGCGCAACGACGATGAATACGCCTATGTAGCCGCCTGGGAATACACTGGCGTGGACAGCCTGCCTGTTCTCCACAAGGAACCGCTGACCTTCGAGAACGTGCACCTTGCCATCCGCAGCTACAAGTAAAGATAGCCAATACATTAACACTCAAAAGAAAGATTATAACATGGCTAAAACACTCAATCTCACTCTCAAGGTCTGGCGCCAGGAAAACCGGGAAGCCAAGGGCCGCATTGAGACCTATGCCGCCAAGGACATTCCGGTGGACGCCTCCTTCCTGGAAATGCTGGACATCGTCAATGAAGGCCTGGTCAAGGAAGGCAAGGAACCCATCCATTTTGACCACGACTGCCGGGAAGGCATCTGCGGCATGTGCTCCCTAACCATCAACGGCATTCCCCACGGGCCGGAACGCCAGGTGACCACTTGCCAGCTTCACATGCGCAAGTTCAAGGACGGCGATACCGTCTGGATTGAACCCTTCCGCGCGAAGGCTTTCCCAATCCTGCGGGACCTGATGGTGGACCGCTCCGCCCTGGACCGCATCATCGCCGCCGGAGGCTATATTGACGTGCGTACCGGTTCCGCGCCGAACGCCAACAACATCGCCGTGGAAAAAGTGAAGGCGGACGCCGCCTTTGACGCGGCCGCCTGCATCGGCTGTGGCGCCTGCGTGGCCTCCTGTAAAAACGCCTCCGCCATGCTGTTCACCTCCGCCAAGATCGCCCATCTCAATCTGCTGCCGCAGGGCCAGCCGGAACGTTCCAAGCGCGTCCTGGCCATGATGAAGCAGATGGAAGCGGAAGGCTTCGGCAACTGCACGAACCAGTATGAATGTGAAGCCGCCTGCCCGAAAGGCATCAGCGTGGACAACATCGCCCGCCTCAACCGCGACTTCATGCGGGCCAACGCCAAGGAAGGCCTCTGTTTCTAAAGAAGATTCCTTCTTAAGACGCTCTGTAAAAACTCCCGGCGGCATCGGCTGTCGGGAGTTTTTTTCATTACCAGGTTTCCTTGAAGCAGGAATAAAATACCAGACAGTTGCTTCCTCATCGTCGCGCAGCGTAAAAAATTGTTACACCGGAAGGCACCCAGTAATCCAGGAGACCGTACTTGGAAATGCCGGACGAAACC
>ERZ826764.937-NODE-937-length-37631-cov-5.506041_pt1 | contig 37631 bp, 27 predicted proteins | sample MGYA00519870_ERZ826764 | MGnify/ENA primary metagenome ERZ826764 (study PRJEB31778, sample SAMEA3449239) | human gut metagenome | biome: human gut; feature: human-associated habitat; material: faeces | place: United Kingdom | collected 2010/2012 ...
CCGATGATACTTGGCGGGAAGCTGCCTGGGAAAGTAGGTCGTTGCCGGTTTTTATGGCCCCATGGTCAAGCGGTTAAGACATCGCCCTTTCACGGCGGTAACCCGGGTTCGATTCCCGGTGGGGTCACCATCAGTGTTATGAAAGGAATCATCGATTCCTTTTTTTATAATTTATGACGATGTAAATTTTCGGACAATTTCATTCTATAATAATTAAACGCAATTTTATGCGCGATTGGCGGAATTGGCAGACGCACTAGACTTAGGATCTAGCGGGCGACCGTGGGGGTTCAAGTCCCTCATCGCGCACCATATGAGGACGATAAAAAAGATATTGTCCGCGAAAACCCCGATTTCATCGGGGTTTTTTCGTGTCTGAAAGCGGTTTTCGAACTTTTCCACAGCGATATTGACAAAAGGGGTTAAAAAGGGGTATAATAAATACAGAATCGGAGGAGCCGCACATGGAAAAGCAGAAAATCTTAAATCAAATTACGGAGCTGACCGAGCAGATCGGCATGCTTCCGAAAGGATACATTTCAAAGAAAACCATCAGTGGTAAAGCCTACTATTATCACCAGTGGTCAGAGGGCGGAGTCAAGCAGAGCCGGTATCTGCACGATGAAGAAGTAGAGCCGCTTGCTGCAAAGATTGAACAACGGAAGGCACTGCAGACAAAGCTGCGCGGTCTGAAAGCAGGCTCGACTGCAGCAAGGAAAAAGAAAAATGAGGCAAGCAGCTTGAAGTGTACGCTTATGCATAAAAGGGTGAAAGTGGCGGAACTGGAACTTGACGATGCCACGGGCATTATTCAGAAAATCGGTGCGGTATATGCGCCAGAGCATCTGCCTGTCGGCGTACCGGAACGCAAGGGAGTCACCGACCGGGCGGCGCTAAACGAGTGGTGGACAGACCGTTCCATCCCAGATAGTCGCTCCGGTGTGCGTGAAGCGTTGGAGGTGCTTGAAATCAGCAGTACTAAAATGCTGTTGGTGCGCTGCTTTGGGCTGAGCCTGTCCGATCAGTATTGGATCTGTCCCGAAGGGTCTGACCTGACATGGGAAAGCATTAACTTCTTTGAAAACGGTTTTTCAGAGGATATCGGCGATATCCTATTTGGAGAAAATAAGAAGAGAGACCCGCTGGATTTCAGCTCTCCCGACAATACATCGGATGGCAATTTGAAAAAACGATGGAAGATCATAGATGGCAAGCGCTGCCTGATCAAAGGCGGCAGCAACCCGTTCAGGCAGCAGCCCTTTAATGAGGTGATTGCCGCAGGACTTATGGAACGCCTTGGTATCCCTCATGTGCCCTATTCTGTTGTCTGGAACGGGGACTCCCCTTACAGCGTGTGTGAGGATTTCGTTACCGAAGATACCGATCTGGTTCCGGCAGGGAGAATCTTTAAGACTAAGAAAAAGGATAACAGAGATTCGGTCTATCAGCATTTCGTGAACTGCTGTGAAGCGCTGGGTATACGAGACGCTGTTCAATTCCTAGACCGGATGATCGTGATTGACTACATTATCGCTAATGAAGATCGGCATTTTAATAACTTCGGGGTGCTTCGAAATGCCAAGACGCTGGAATGGATTGGCTTTGCACCTATTTATGACAGCGGCTCCTCTCTCGGCTATGACAAGATGCCAGCACAGATGCGTTTGGAAAAGGAAATTGTCTGTAAGCCTTTCAAAAGGCAACATGCGGAGCAGATAAAGCTTGTTTCCGACTTCAGCTGGCTCGATTTCGATAAGCTGTCTGACGCGAAAGAGTTGATCGAATCTGTGCTGACATGTGGCGGCGCGGGGGAATATATTGGCGAAAGCCGTATCCGTGCCATCATCAGCGGTGTACAGCAGCGGATTGAGAATCTGTTTCGTCTTGCCATGGATCATACATCAGCGCAGGCGGCCTCTACGGAAGACGATGTGGAAGAAGACATTGCCGAAGACTATACAACCAAAATGGAACTGTAGGTTAAAACTGATAAAAAGTAATCAGCCGTTTTGCAGACAGTAGAACGGCTGATTTTTTATATATTTTATTTTAAAGTAGGTTATTTGAAACAGCAATACATTTAATCCAACTCCATTATGTAAAATAACTCATTATTTATGGCTAATATATAATTATCCTTGCCGGCAGGATAAAATGATTTTACCAATATGTCATTTTCCATTTCATCAGTCAATATAATTTCCCCAACAACATTGTCGCTAATTTTGATATAGTAAGGATTGAAATTATCATCCACGGCTACACAATACTCACCTGATGAGCCGGTCATCCTCCACCACCTTTTGGTTTGCTGTAAGGCTTTTTCTTCAGAACCATCAAGCGGAATCCCTGCTATTTTTGTTTTCCCAGTTTCTTCCCCTATTGAAGCGACAATGTAATTTTCATTAATGGTGCATGAATTGAGTACATAATCTAATTGGTACTGCAAGTACATTTCATTTTCATCACCCGCACATAATGTGGAGGTCTCATTTTGTCGGTCATACAGAGTGAAAAGATACATGTCTCCGTTGGTTTCGACAATACTGTACATTTTAGCATTATTAACGGATTCGATAGTTTCACTGCTGATATCGGTTACTTTTTTAACCGATACTGTTGTAATACCCTCTTCTGTGTGCTCGCTTATATAAACGGGAGTTTCACCTATAAGTGAAACCTCTGTTGCCGTTTGATCTGTGCTGTATCCGGAATCTATCGTGTGCTGATTTTTACCGTCGAAATATATGACATTCCATTTATACATTGGTTCTGGCATATGTTCTTCGTCGAATTTAGATTCGGCATAAAGAAGCCCATCTTTGTAAGGCACGGCACTGTAAATCAGATTTTCACTTTTCAGGTCATATAATTTAGAAGAAGCTTCTCTGTAATTTAATACATATACTCCGTTGGTTCTTATTTCAGGATGAATGATTTCTGTTGCAGTAGTAATATTGTCATATACATTAGCGACAATGAGGATGTCTTTTCCTGAATAGCAAATAGTATACATATTCAGTTTTTTTCCTGTTTCTGAATCTTCCTCCAAATCAAATGGCATCGTTATCGGTGTGAGTTTTGCATTAATTGTACCGGATGCGTTGGCTTCATCTGTATCAGTATTGGAGCAGGCTGCAAAAGCAAGTACCATTATAATTGCAAGTGTACATATGGCCAATTTATATATGATGTCCTTCATATTACATCACCTCTTTATTACGATATTTAATGCGATGTGCAATAGCTCATAGTCTGCTGTGCGAGAGGGAGCGATTCTTGTGAGAAAGGGCGTACCTCCTAAATGTTGTCTTTTTTTGCAGCAATCGCCAAATTAGACAGCATGTCTCAAAAATGAGGGAGGGTATATTAAAGCTTCGTGCATATAAACACAGCGGCTGTTATATCGTCATACCGCCAAGCCTCTCTCCCCCGTGCCCGTATATAGCGCGCTCATAACTTCTTTTTCATCACTGTACCTTTCTAACCATAAGTTAAACAAAAGCGCATAAGTTTTATTTACCTATGCGCTTTATATAAGTATCTTCATATTATGTTTTTCCCCGGATGCAATCAGACGACTCGTAAAAAACGCTAAGGTCCAATAGATATTTGGTTTTGATCTTATCATTGTCGACCTCTTTTTTAATCTGCAGTTGCAATTACGTAAATGTTATGTGATTCTTTTACTGTATAATTTTCACATTTTCAACACAAAGTCAATGCCGTTTTATTTTTTAAATAACCATTCTAAATAACCATATTAAAAGCTGCAGAACATTTGTTTGCCTTATCGGCTCTGTTGTGATACAATATGTTTGGTAAGCTTTTTTGCCGGTATTTATGTTTTTTATGAGCAAAATATGTGGTATATTGAAATGAGCGATATTGAGCGCATGCCTCAGGGTATGACCTCATACCTCAGAGTATAACCTCATGCCGTCTATGGCATGATCACAATGGAAAGGAGTAACTCATGGCTGAGTTCAAGATACATTCCGAATACAAGATGACAGGCGACCAGCCCCGGGCCGTGGAGACCCTGGCGCAAGGCATCCTCGACGGCAAGAAGTCCCAGACCCTTATGGGCGTCACCGGCTCCGGCAAGACCTTCACCATGGCCAACATCATCGAGCGGGTGCAAAAGCCCACATTGGTGATTTCCCACAACAAGACACTGGCGGCCCAGCTTCACGGCGAGTTCAAGGAGTTCTTCCCGGAGAACGCGGTGGAGTATTTTGTCTCCTATTATGATTATTATCAGCCGGAAGCCTATGTTCCGTCCACCGATACGTATATAGAAAAGGACTCGCAGATAAACGATGAAATAGATAAGCTGCGCCACTCAGCAACTGCAGCTTTGGCAGAGCGCCGAGACGTTATAATCGTTGCCAGCGTTTCGTGCATATACGGACTTGGAAGCCCTATTGATTACGAGACTCAAACCTTATCCTTAAGGCCCGGCATGGAAAAGAGCAGACAAGATATACTGCGCCGGCTGGTAGATATTCAGTACAGCAGGAACGACTTGGCCTTTGAACGGGGCAGCTTCAGAGCAAGAGGAGATGTAATAGACATATATCCTGCAGGCGGCGAATCAGCGGTCAGAGTTGAGCTGTTTGGAGATGAAGTAGAGTCAATTAAAGAAATGAATCCTGTTACAGGCGAAATAACAGGCTCCCGCGACCATATACTGATATTTCCGGCATCTCATTACGTTACTTCACCGGAAAAAATGGAGCATGCTATCAAGACTATCGATGAAGAACTGGAAGAGAGAGTCCAGTGGTTTAAAGATAGGGGAAAGCTTTTGGAGGCTCAGCGCATAGAACAGCGCACAAGATATGACCTTGAGATGCTCAGAGAAATCGGGACTTGCAAAGGTATAGAGAACTATTCAAGACACTTGAACGGGTTGCCTGCAGGCACCAGACCTTACACCCTTATAGACTATTTTCCGGAGGATTTCCTGATAATAATAGATGAATCCCACGTAATGCTGCCTCAGCTGAGAGCCATGTATGAGGGAGACAGGTCGAGAAAAATGTCTCTGGTGGAATACGGCTTCAGACTTCCGTCAGCCTTGGACAACAGACCTCTGAAATTTGATGAATTTAATGGATTGGTAAATCAAATACTGTATGTAAGCGCTACTCCGGCCCCTTATGAAAGAGAGCAGTCGGGAGGCATAAGCGCAGAACAGATAATCAGACCTACAGGACTTTTAGATCCGCCTATAGAAGTTCATAAAACGGATGGACAGATAGACCATTTGATAGGCGAGATAAAGAAGACGACGGACAAAGGCCAGAGAGTTTTTGTTACGACTCTGACTAAAAAGATGGCGGAAAGCTTGACCGATTACCTTAAAGGTGTGGGAATCAAGGTCAGGTATTTGCATTCAGAGATAGATACCCTTGAACGGCTGGAGATAATAAGAGACCTGAGAATGGGCGCGTTTGACGTGCTTGTAGGCATCAATCTGCTCAGAGAAGGCCTGGACATACCTGAAGTTTCACTTGTGGCCATACTGGATGCCGATAAAGAGGGATTCCTGCGTACCGAGACGTCTCTTATCCAGACCATAGGAAGAGCAGCCAGAAACGTGGACGGCAGAGTAATAATGTATGCCGACGGAATAAGCAAGGCAATGAAAGCTGCTATAGATGAGACCGACAGAAGACGAAATATCCAACAGGAATACAATGAAAAGCATGGAATAACACCTAGGTCCGTCAGCAAGTCGATACGCTCTGTAATAGAGGCGACCCATGTGGCAGAAGATGAAGACTCTTATAAAGGAAAGAGCCCATTGGAGCTGACCAAAAAGGAATTGAAAGATTATATAAAGACATTGGAAGCGGAAATGAAGCAGGCTGCTTCAGATTTGCAGTTTGAAAGAGCAGCACAACTCCGCGATAAAATATTTGAATACAAAGTCAGACTGTAATCAGGTCATGATACGGGCTTTTGCATAGCGCTCGCCTGATATAAGTCTGATAAAGGAGAAAAAAATGGCAAAAGATATAGTAATAAAAGGCGCTAACGAAAATAATCTTCAAAATCTCTCGGTAACCATACCGAGAGATAAGTTTGTGGTATTGACCGGCCTTTCCGGTTCGGGCAAATCATCTTTGGCATTTGATACCATATATGCGGAAGGGCAGAGAAGATATATGGAAAGCCTTTCCTCCTATGCCCGCCAGTTTCTCGGACAAATGGAAAAACCGGACGTAGAATATATAGAAGGCTTGTCTCCTGCCATCTCCATAGACCAGAAAACTACCAGCAGGAACCCGCGCTCAACGGTGGGAACGGTGACAGAAATACATGATTACCTCAGGCTTTTGTATGCCAGAATAGGCAAACCTCACTGCCCGGTATGCGGCAAATTGATAACCAGTCAGTCTGTGGACCAGATGGTGGATACCATAATGGAATTTCCCGAAGGAACGAAACTTATGGTATTGGCTCCCGTGATAAGAGGAAGAAAAGGCGAGCATGAAAAGATCTTAGAGAGAATTGCTAAAGAAGGCTTTACCAGAGTAAGGGTAGATGGGGAGATAAAGCTAATCAATGAAGAAGAAATCAAACTGGAAAAAACCTTCAAGCATAACATAGAGATTGTAGTAGACAGAATTGTGGTAAAACCCGGTCAAGAAGGCCGAATTTCTGAGGCATGCGAGCTGGCCATGGCTCATGGCGAAGGCCTTGTTAACGTCATAGGAGACTACTATGACCATCACTATGAAAAGACTTTCAGCAGCAAGTTGGCTTGTCCGGAACACGGTGTGAGCATTGAAGAGCTGGAGCCGAGAATGTTTTCCTTCAATGCGCCGTTTGGTGCCTGCCCTACATGTAACGGGCTGGGATTTACGCAAAAGTTAAATCCGGACAGAGTGATTAATTATGACTTAAGCATACCTGACGGGGCGCTTAATCTGATATTTGGTTCAATGGAGTTCAGCGGTTTTTACCGCCAGATGGTCAACGCCTTGGCTAAAGATAACGGAGTGGACATCAACAAGCCTCTCAAAGAACAGCCTAAAAAGTTTATAAACGAGTTGCTTTACGGTACCGGCGACAGGCACATTCAATATTATTACGTGAGCAACAATACAGGAGCCAAATCATTCCAAGACAGACCTTTTGAAGGGGTAATCAATAACATAGAACGGAGATACAGGGAAACTTCTTCTGAGTATTTCAAAAATAAGATGGAAGAATACATGAGAATAGACCTCTGCCCTGAATGCCACGGCAAAAGACTTAAACCTGAAATTTTAGCAGTAACCGTGGGCGATAAGAACATAGCGGAGCTTTCAGACATGTCTATCAGAGAGGCTCTCGACTTTATCAACGGGCTTGCGCTGTCGGAAAAGGACGCTAAGATTGCTCATCAAGTATTGAAAGAAATTAAGGCAAGGCTGAGCTTTTTGATAGATGTGGGCCTTGACTACTTGACATTGAGCAGAGCGGCAGGCACCCTGTCGGGCGGAGAATCCCAGAGAATAAGATTGGCTACGCAGATAGGATCCAGCTTAGTAGGCGTATTGTACATCCTTGACGAGCCCAGCATAGGGCTGCATCAAAAGGATAATGAAAAGCTGCTTGCAACCTTGAGGCATCTTACCGATATAGGAAATACTCTCATAGTGGTAGAGCACGACGAAGATACCATGTACGCAGCAGACCATATCGTAGATATAGGCCCGGGAGCGGGAATCAACGGCGGACGCCTTGTAGCTCAGGGTACGGTGGATGATATTAAAGCATGCAAGGAATCTCTCACAGGGCAGTATCTGTCCGGCGCAAAAAAAATCGTTGTGCCTGATAAGCGCAGACCCGGCAACGGCAACATCCTTACGGTAAAAGGCGCAAGGCAGAATAATCTGAAGAACATTGACGTGGAATTTCCTCTTGGAAAACTGATCTGCGTCACGGGAGTTTCCGGTTCCGGCAAGAGCAGCTTGATCAACGAAATCCTCTACAAGGGCGTATCAAAGATAACCAACAGGACTTTGGAAGAGGCCGGAGAACACGACGAGATTACGGGAATAGAGAACATAGACAAAGTAATAGATATAGATCAGTCTCCTATAGGGCGGACGCCTCGTTCCAACCCGGCAACATATACAGGTATGTTTACGGGCATAAGAGATTTATTTGCGGGCCTTCCTGAAGCTAAGATGAGAGGCTACGGAAAGGGAAGATTTAGTTTTAATGTTAAAGGTGGGCGTTGCGAAGCATGTAATGGAGATGGTATAATAAAAATTGAAATGCATTTTCTCCCTGATGTATATGTACCGTGCGAAGTGTGCAAGGGTCGCAGATATAATCGTGAAACGCTGGAAGTAAAATACAAAGGAAAGAATATCTTTGATGTTTTAGACATGAGCGTAACCGAAGCGTTGGAATTCTTCAAGAATATACCGAGCATAAGCAGACAGCTTCAAACTCTTGAAGAAGTAGGTCTGGGGTATATAAAACTGGGGCAGCCTTCTACTCAGCTCTCCGGTGGAGAAGCTCAGAGAGTCAAGCTGGCCACCGAACTTTCCAAGCGCAGCACAGGAAAAACACTGTATATTCTTGACGAGCCGACAACAGGCTTGCACTTTGCGGATGTGGACAAGCTGATAGCAGTTTTGGACAAGCTGGTGGACGCAGGAAACACGGTGGTAGTCATAGAACATAATCTGGACGTCATCAAAAGGGCGGATCACATTATAGATCTGGGACCTGACGGCGGCAGCAGAGGAGGAAATATCGTTACGGTGGGCACTCCTGAGGAGGTTGCCCAGTGCAGCGAGTCATATACGGGACAATTTCTGAAGAAACTTTTATAACAGTTTTTCTAGCAAAGATACGGAGGACTCCTAATGGAAACAAAGATGAATCTGACCATGCTGACCGATTTTTATGAGCTCACCATGGCCAACGGTTATTTTGAAACAGGCATGGCGGATGATATTGCCTACTTCGATATGTTTTTCAGGAAAGTGCCTGATGGCGGAGGATACGCTATTATGGCCGGCGTTGAGCAGCTGATGGAATATCTGAAAAACCTTAAATTTACCGAAGAGGACATAGAATATCTCAGAAGCAAAGAGATGTTCTGCGAAGAATTTTTACAATATTTAAAAGATTTTAAATTCGAATGCGATGTTTGGGCAGTGCCTGAAGGCACGCCTATCTTTCCTCATGAGCCTTTGGTTACGGTGAGAGGTCCTGTTATACAGGCTCAGTTCATTGAAACCATGATACTGCTTTCCATAAACCACCAAAGCCTTATTGCTACTAAAGCCAATCGCATCGTGAGGGCAGCAAAAGGCAGAGCGGTGATGGAATTCGGCACGAGAAGAGCTCACGGAGCGGATGCGGCCATTTACGGCGCCAGAGCTGCTTATATAGCAGGATGCGCGGGGACGGCATGCGCTATAGCTGACAGAGATCACGGAATCAAAGCGCTTGGAACCATGGCTCACAGCTGGGTGCAGATGTATCCTGATGAATACTCTGCTTTTAAAAAATATGCAGAGATATATCCAGATAACTGCACGCTTTTAGTGGACACGTATAATGTGCTGAGATCAGGCGTTCCGGCTGCGATAAAAGTTTTCAAGGAAATGAAGCCTAAGAACATGGGAATAAGGATAGACTCAGGAGACGTGGCTTATCTGACTAAAAAAGCAAGAGCCATGCTGGATGCTGAGGGCTTGCAAGATTGTAAAATCGTAGTTTCCAACTCCTTGGATGAATATATCATAAGAGATGTAATTTCAGAAGGAGCTTGCATAGATTCCTTCGGAGTGGGCGAACGGCTTATAACAGCCAAATCAGAGCCTGTCTTCGGCGGCGTTTACAAATTGGTAGCGTTGGAATCAGGGGGAGAGCTGATACCAAAGATTAAAATCTCAGAAAATGTGGAGAAGATTACTAATCCCGGATTTAAGCATTTATACAGGCTTTATGACAAAGACACAGGCAAAGCCAGAGGAGATGTGATAACCGTTTCCGATGAGACTATACCTGAGGTTGAAGAATATGAAATTTTCGACCCAAATGCTGTATGGAAGCGTACAAAGATAAGGAATTATTATGTACGCAATCTCAGGGTGCAGCTCTTTGATAAGGGAAAATGTGTATATGAGAGTCCGTCGATAGAAGAAATAAGAGATTACTGCAAAGAACAAGTGGATACGCTCTGGGCAGAAACCTTAAGATTCGAAAATCCGCAGACTTATTACGTGGACTTGTCCCAGAAATTATGGGATATGAAAAACGAGCTGCTTTCGGATTATGCCAGAAAATAATAAAATATTAATAATTCCTTAAAGCTTTTTGTACAGTATTAGTGTATAATTGTAGTAACAAAGAAAGTTTGATGTATGTTTTACAGACAAAAGGGGAAAGAATGAAAAAGGTATATATACTGCTTACAAAAAGCAACACGTTTTGCTCAAAGATAATATATCAGTTTACCAAGGGAAAATACACGCATGCCTCTATATCTTTGGATGCCAACTTTGAAGAGATGTATAGCTTTGCAAGGAAATACAGATATGCAATGTTACCTGCCGGGTTTGTAAGAGAAAATTTATACAGTGGCATTATGGGTGATTCAGATGACATGAACTGTGCTGTATATGAATTGGAAGTTACCAATCTCACATATCTGAAGCTTAAAACTCTCCTTGGCACCATGGAGAGAAACAAAGACGAATACGGCTATAACATAAGAGGTTTGCTGGGATGCATATTTGATAAAAAACTTGGAAAAGAGAAAAACTTTTACTGTTCGGAATTTGTTTACTATGCGCTTGTCAAATCAGGAGCAATAAAGGAAACGGGCCAGGAGATCAAACGCATAGTTAAACCTATGGATTTAAGGGAACTGCCGGAAACAAGAGAAATCTTTAGAGGAAATATAAGCATGCTGCGAAACAGTCAGCTGGCAGTATAAAAGGAATAGCAGAATATGGATTTAAGATGGAACTAAAAATGGAACTTTTTAGTTCCATTTTTTTATAAAATATATTTATCTATTGATTCGGAAAAGATGTTAAAAGCTTCATCAAAAGTCAAAGTTTGGTTTATTGTATTCCTTATGAGCAAACCTAAAAGCTTCTCATATTCAATATCATTTACATAATTAAAAATTCCGCGGCCGGAGCAGTAAGGAATAGATTCCTTAAGCAGCTGGTGACCTGGATAAGTTAACAGTATTTTCTCATTCTCATAAATGTGTTTGTGCGGCGAAACTCCACCAAGATATGTAAAAGCTTCGGCAAGTTGAGAGCTACATGCCCAACGAATAAATTCCAGAGCTGCTTCAGGTTCATTTGTGTATTTAGAAATACTTAAGGAAGCACCTATAAAGGCAGGTCGTTTGCCGGGAATAGATGCAAAACCAATTTGCCCGTCGGTCTTACCCGATTTTAGTTCCGATAGATTTGATGCAAAATTATAATATAATATTTCCATAGCCGTCTTGCCCTGCATAAAATTATTTACATTAGAGCCGCCCCAGTAATCATCTAAATTAGGCAAAGAATAGGAAAAATGGTCAATATAATTTTGCATAGCCTTTTGTGCAGATGATTTATCAACATAAACATGAGAATTATCAATCTTAGCAGTACCCCCGAAAGCTCGATAACGCATTTCGAAATCAGTGCATATGCCTGAAGTTGTAGTTAGAGATGAAGAGGTTCCGTATTCAACAGGAGAATCAGGATTATATTTTTCAGTAAAAAACTTTGATACGTTGTTAAACTCATCAAAATTTGTTGGAACGTTCAATTCGCCTCCGAACTTTTCATAGAACATTCTTTTTAGGATTGGATCATCAAACAAATCTTTTCTATAAATCAAAATTTGCGTACCTATATCGTAAGGAATACCATATGGAACATTATTAAAAACTGCATATTCGTTTACTAACTCTGGGATCATGTTTTTTGTAAGGTCAGCAAACACTTTCTCGCTTAAAGGCAGATATTTTTCTTTGGCATAAATAGGCAACATGAATAAATTGGATCTGAATAAATCAAAAACCTTACCTGCATTCTCGTTAGCAAGAGTATCATACATCTCATTAGGAGGCATGATCATTGCATTTACAGAAATTCCTGAGGCATGTTCAAATTCCGGAATTAATTTATCGAGAGCAGATGAAGCAGATCCTTTAACCAGTAAAAAATTCAATTTTCTTTTTTTTGTAATATTAGGAAAAGATAATTTAGTATGAAATCCGTTAGAATCACATAAAACCTTGCAACTTTTTTCCTTATGCTTCAGAGCGAAGCTTTCGTTGCTGAGGCATTGGTATAGAAAGGCAGAAGCCTTGATACCAAGATTGGTATAATTTAAAAAATAAGGTGTATATCTTATGTCGTCCAAAGGAAAATTGAAAGGAGTCAATGCAACGATGGCAGGACATTCAACACTTTTAATTTGAAATACATATTTTATGCCATTTATGATATTTTCATTTGTTGTAAAAATAAAATCAAATAAAGGTCCGTCGCATAAGTGGAATAATTGAGGGAAATATGTAACATCGTTTATTTTTAAAGTTTCACATCTGCATATGTATTCTGAAGACTCAAGCTCATTAATAATTGAAGTCTCAAGTTCGGATTCTTCAATAAAAGAATTGGAACTGCGAACAATGGCGATATTTTTAAAATCGTGTTTTTTAATGTAATCGGCAATATCTTTGCCGATTTTTTTATAGTTAAAAGAAAAAAAAGAAATTTGTTTTGCAGAGCCTCTTTCAAGGAAAATCACAAATGCACCTGATTGATAAATCAAACGATACATAGAAGTCTCGTCAGGACAACATGAAACGGCGATTGCACCGCAAATTCGCATTCTTGCTGAAGTATTAATTGCGGATTGTTCCTTATAAGGGCTATCATCAGTTAAAAAAAGAAGAATGTGATATCCCAAAGGTTCAAAATATGCTTCAATGGCTGAAAAAAGATCAGCATATTTTTTTTCAGTTATATTTGGAAGAATTACAGCAATATTATCAGTTAAAGCTGAAGGCTTTCTAAGCTGCTTTGCCTGAGCGTTAAGACTGTATCCGAGCTGTTTTGCAGCAACTTCTACAGCCTTAATTTTTTCAACACTGACATTACCCTTGCCATTTAGTACGTTTGAGACGGTTCCATGCGAAACATTAGCAAGACGTGCTATATCTTTTATCGTTGCCATTTAAAAATACTCCTTAACTTTCTTATAAACAAAATAACATATTTTATTATTAAAAACTACAAAAAACCAAAAAATAGAAAAATAAAAAATGTAATTGACACGTTCCAATTGTGAATGTATAATCAAAGAAAAAAGGAGGTCGGTCCTATGGAGCAAGAAGTTAGTAGGGTATATGATGAAATCTATCGGTTAGCAGTAGATACTTGGTGCTATGACAATCCCATAGTGAAAGAACTTGCACTAAAGTATAACAGCAAGGTTTCGGATGAAGCAAAAAGGATACACAGTGATTCGATTATAATCGATAATTGTTCCTTTGGATTAGAAAATGACAATTGGCATATTGCTGAAAGTGGCTTAACAGCAGTTAACTGTACAGTTACTGCTCCTACTGACAATATTGAAGGTGCTGTGAGAAATTTTATGCTGTATCACAGCGTTCTTGCAGCATCAAAACAATGTATCCTTATTAATACTACGGAGGACATATTTAAAGCAAAAAAAGAAGGAAAAACTGGTATCATTTTAGGATCTCAAAATTGTGAATTCGTTTTGAACGATGATATTGATTCTGCGGTAGAGGTTTTCTCGAAAATTGGATTAAGAATAATGCAGATTGCTTATAATCAAAGATCGTTTGCAGCAGAAGGATGTTATACAGGTGATGATGCTGGTCTAACAATTGATGGCAAAAAACTTATCAGAGCAATGGAGCGCCATGGTGTCCAAGTAGACTTGAGCCATGTCGGAATGCGTTCAACTCTGGAAGCGATGGAAATTTGCGATAAGCCACCGATTTTTTCACATTCAAATCCTAAAAAATTATTTGACCATGTAAGGAATATAACTGACGAGCAGGCTAAAAAATGTGCAGAAAAAGGTGGAGTAATAGGAGTTAGTGCATACAGTGGTATACTTTGGAATAAAAGAAATTTTCCAAATATAAACGATTTTCTTGATGCTATTGTTTATTATTCGGAGTTGATCGGAACAGAGCATGTAGGTATAGGCATGGATTCAAATGCACAGGCTGGAACGTACATTAGAAGAGAACAATATGAAATAGTTGAAATGCTAAAAGAAAGAGAGGGAAAAAATTCACTTTATTACCAAAGCGTAGTTAATAACAGAGGAATATTAACAATGTTTACTGAAGGACTTTTAAATATTGCTAATATGATTTGTATAACAGATGGTTTGTTAAAAAGAGGGTTTAATGAAAAGGAAATAAAACAAATCATGGGTATGAATTGGCTACGTGTATTTGAGCAAGGTTGGAGTAAGAATTTGTAATTTATTAAGATGGGAGGAGCAAAATGAAAAGGCATATTTTTAAGAAGTTATCAGCAATTTTTTTAGTATCGATACTGATATTTACTGGATGCAGCAGCAGTGGAGGCAATAGCTCAGCTGAAGAAAATCACTTAAATTTCGGACTTACTGGAGAGCCTGTAAGCATGGACCCATCGATTGGTAATGAACAAAACTCCTGGCAGGTATACTACCAAATCTTTGATACTCTTATTTTTAGAGAAAATGACGGTACATATTCTCCTAGGCTTGCTGAAAAATGGGAGATGTCTGAAGACGGAATGGAATTGACATTTTGGCTTAGAGACGATGTGACTTTTCATAACGGAGAAAAATTTACAGCTGAAGATGTAAAATTTACAGTCGAACGTTTGCTGGAGTCACCATACACTTCAGACATTGTTATTGGCATAAAAGGTGCGGAGATAATAGATGATTACACAATAAAAATCATAATGGAACATCCATATGGCGCCATATTAGACTGTATCGCAGAAGTCAATTTCTCAATTGTATGCAAAAAAGCGGTAGAAGAAGACGAAGAAGGCTATGCTAGAAATCCTGTTGGTACAGGACCATATAAATTCAGCGAATGGAGCACCGGAGAAAAAATAGAAGTTGTGGCTTTTGATGATTATTACAGAGGAAGAGCAAGCATAGACGGTATTACATTTAAAATAATGAATGACACCAGTACTGCCGCAATAGCTCTTGAGAGGGGAGAATTAGACATACTTCCAAGGGTAGCGTTAACTGATAAAAATAGTCTGACAGAAAATGAGGAAATAAAGTGGTATGAGACAGATTTGGCAGGCTCTACATTTGTGATTTTTAATTATCAGAAGGGGCCTTTTAGCAAGCGTGAAGTTAGACAGGCTGTAGGCTACGCAATTGATAAAGAAGCAATGCTACAGGGAGCTTCTGAGGGGCAAGGAACGGTTATACAGTCCATCTTGCCGCCTGCTTGTTTTGGATATTCGGAAGACTTTGTAGGAAGTGAATACGACCCTGAAAAAGCAAAAGCGTTATTGGCTGAAGCAGGATATCCTAATGGCTTTTCCGCGGTACTGAAAACTAATGAAGACCCAATGTACTATAAACCGGCCGAGATTCTCCAAGGACAGCTGAGCCAAATAGGTATAAATCTGGAGATAGAGAAAATGGAACGCGGCGCTTTTTTCACCGACGCATATGGCGGAAATTTTGAGATATCTGTTTTTAACACAACATGTCCTGTTCCTGATGCGGATTCCATATTACACTTTTATTTCCACAGCAGCCAGATAGAAGCTGGGTGCAATTTGGGATATGTAAATAATGCAGAGTTTGACCAAATATTGACGAAAGCACAACAAAGCACTGATGCAGATGAACGTATGGAACTGTATAACAAGGCAAATGAAATCGTACGTGACGATGGTATTTGCGTTCCTCTTTACGCATCAAAAGCGGCGATTGCTGCTTCTAAGGATTTAAAAGGTGTTGAGGCCGATCCGATATACAAATGCTATGTATACGATTTCTCTTGGTAGATGTACGAATATCAACAATAGGGGCAGTTATATACTGCCCCTTGAATAGATTTTGAGGAGAGCAATGATGACTAAATTTGTATTAAAGAGAATTGTTGCACTTGTCCCTGTGGTTATTGGTATATCTTTTATTATCTTTGCAATAATGGATTTAACTCCTGGCGAACCTGCACGACTTATATTGGGTCCTTATGCAAGTCAAAGTGATGTAGAAACCTTTAATCAGACCATGGGGATTGAAGGAAACTTTTGGGAAAGATATTTTGAATATATGAAGGGTGTTATTTCAGGGGACTTTGGGATATCATACAGAACGCAGAATGATGTGTTAGCAGAATTAGCAGCGAGGATTCCATGTACCTTGATATTAGCCACAGGTGCGGCGGCAATTATGGTATTGATAGGAATACCTGTTGGAATTGTTTCTGCTATAAAGCAATACTCAATATTGGATTATTGCAGCATGTTTATGGCGCTTCTTTTTACATCTATACCTGGATTTTGGCTGGGAATTATGTTGATGCTTCTTTTTTCCCTCCAGCTTGGATTGCTGCCGGCTACCGGAGTAGAAAGCTGGCAAAGTTATATTTTGCCCTGCATCACACTGGCAGCAGCCTTTGTCGCAAGTTTGATTCGTATTACAAGGTCGAGCATGCTTGAAGTAATACGACAGGATTACATAAAAACAGCCTATGCAAAGGGAGCTTCTGAAAAAAGAGTAGTGTTAAGACATGTACTTAGAAATGCAATGCTTCCTGTAGTCACTGTTATAGGTATAAACTTTGCAATTATGATGGGCGGCGCGATAGTTACAGAAAGTGTATTTGCGTTACCGGGCGTAGGGACTTTATTGATTACTTCAGTAAGAATGAAAGATATACCTGTTGTAATGGCAGTTGTAATGTTTGTAGCTGTTGTTATAGGTATAATCAATTTGATTGTGGATTTGGCATATGCTTATATTGACCCGAGAATAAAAACTAAATATAGCGCGCGCAAGAGAGGTAAATAATATGGCAGTAAAAGAAATAAAGACAATAAAAAAACGAAGCCAATTTGTCTCTGTTTGGCATAGATATAAAAAAAATAAACTTGCAATGTTTGGATTAATTTTGCTTGCTATAATGCTTCTAATAGCAATCTTTGCAGATCTTTTAGTAGATTATCAAAGCGATGTGGTAGAACAACATATGTCAGAACGGCTTCAGGGAATAAGCAGTGAACACTGGCTTGGAACAGACCAATATGGAAGAGATATTTTTTCAAGGATAATATATGGGACGAGAATCTCGCTATTTATAGGACTGGCGTCTGTGTGTATTTCAGTAACGGCAGGAACCATTATCGGTGCAATCGCAGGATACTATGGTGGAAAAGTTGATAACATTTTGATGAGGATAATGGATATGTTTCTTGCTATTCCACAAATGCTTATGGCTATTGCTATAGTAGCTGCATTAGGCTCAGGAATAACTAATCTTCTGATTGCTTTAAGCATATCTGCTACGCCAGGTTTTTCGAGAATCGTACGTTCTTCGATTATGTCTATTAAGGAGCAAGACTTTGTAGAGGCTGCAGTTGCTTATGGCGCAACGGATAGACATATAATTTTAAAACATATAATACCAAATGCTATAGGTCCTATAATTGTACAAGCTACTTTAGATATAGCTACAGCAATACTTACAATTGCTTCATTAAGCTTTATTGGGCTGGGAATACAATCACCTACTCCTGAATGGGGTACTATTCTTTCTGAAGGCAAGGCGCAGATGAGAGAGTTCCCACATTTGATAGTCAGCCCTGGCATCGCGATAATTTTGGCAGTCATGGCATTAAATCTTATTGGTGATGGATTACGCGATGCGCTGGATCCTCGAATGAAAAATTAAATAAAGAGGTGGAGCAGTATGAATGATAAAGTGTTATCAATAAAAAATCTGAACGTCATGTATGAAAACGATGAAATGAAAGTATATGCTGTCAATGGGATAGACCTTGATGTTAAACGTGGGGAAACAGTAGGACTGGTAGGAGAAACAGGAGCTGGCAAAACAACTACAGCATTATCTGTTATGGGACTTTTACCTAAGAAGATAGGAAAAATAACGAAAGGCGAAATAATTTTTGAAGACATAAACATAACAGAAGCAACTGAAGCAGATATGCGTTTATTTAGGGGAAATAAAATTTCAATGATTTTTCAAGATCCTATGACAAGCTTAAACCCGCTAATCACCGTCGGCGAGCAGATTGAAGAAGTACTTGAATTGCATCGGACGGAGATGGATAAGGAGCAAAAGGGGAAAAGGGTAGACGAATTGATGCAGCTTGTTGGATTGCCGCCGGAAAGAAAAGGAGAATATCCACATCAATTTTCAGGAGGCATGAAGCAAAGAATAGTCATCGCCATTGCTCTTGCATGTGAGCCGGATTTGCTTATTGCTGACGAACCGACAACCGCTCTTGATGTTACTATTCAAGCGCAAGTACTTGATATGATGACAAGTCTTAAAGAAAAGCTTGGCACTGCCATAATATTGATAACTCATGATTTGGGAGTAGTAGCTGAAACATGTGACAAAGTTGCCATAATGTATGCAGGAGAAATAATCGAAGTGGGTACAATTGAAGATATATTTGAAGGTAAAAAACACCACCCGTATACAATAGGCTTATTTGGTTCTATACCCGATATGGATGGAAATGCAGCTAGATTAAAACCTATTAATGGACTTATGCCGGATCCATGTAATCTCCCTGACGGGTGTAAATTTCATACGAGATGTCCCCACTGCTTTGATAAATGCAGAACGCAGGTTCCAGAAAAATTTCAAGAAAATGAGCACATAATTTATTGCCATATGTTTGCGGAGAAAGATGAGGAGAAAATATGAGTACAAATAAACCGCTAATCAAGACGATTGATTTGATAAAGTATTTTAATACTCCAAACGGGCTCCTTCATGCAGTAGATGGTATCAATCTTTCAATTGAAAAAGGCGAAACTTTAGGTATTGTGGGGGAATCCGGATGTGGGAAATCAACTTTAGGCAGAACCATATTAAGACTTATAGAACCTACATCAGGACAAATCTTATACGATGGAGAAGACATTTGCAGGTTAAATGATAGGCAGATGAAAGAAATGCGCAAAAAAATGCAAATAATATTTCAAGATCCATATGCCTCTCTAAACCCCAGATTATCAGTCGGTGAACTTATAGCGGAACCAATGAAAGTCACAAAAATGTTCGATTCCCGTAAACAATTGGATGAGCGGATATTTCAACTGATGGAGATTGTTGGAATAGATGATAGATTTGTAAATTCTTATCCACATGAATTGGATGGGGGAAGACGTCAGCGTATAGGAATTGCGAGAGCTTTATCTTTGAATCCTGAATTTATAGTATGCGATGAGCCGGTTTCTTCGCTGGATGTTTCAATACAAGCACAAATTTTGAATTTGATGATGGATCTTCAAGAAAAAATGGGGCTTACATATATGTTTATAACGCACGATTTAAGCGTCGTAAAGCATATAAGCAACAAAATTGCAGTTTTATATTTGGGACAATGTGTTGAATATGCCAGTTCGGAGGAGCTTTTTAATAATCCGATTCATCCATATACTAAAGCATTATTGTCTGCGATACCAATTCCTAACATAAAAAACCGCAATAAAAAACGAGAATTGATACAGGGTGAGATCACAAGCCCTATTGAACCAAAGCCTGGATGCAGGTTTGCGGCAAGGTGCAAATTTGCTTGTGAGAAATGTGTAGGAAAGGAAGTCCCTCTTAGTAAATTTTCAGATGAACATTTTGTAGCGTGCGTTATGGCTTGAATTAACAATGTTCATAGTAAAAATATTGTGCCTTAAAATATTCTGAAAATTTTGAGGCACAATATTTGTTTAATTGATATCATTATGTTACATAGACCCTGAAGCGTTCAACACATTTCTGATTTTATGCTGAACCATCGCTCTGATAGCGTCTCTGCCAGGCCCCAGATATTTGCGAGGATCAAATTCGGCAGGGTTTTCAGCCAGGAATTTCCGGATTTCAGCAGTCAGAGCCAGTCTGAGGTCCGTATCGATGTTGACCTTACAAATACCGTATTTGGTGGACTCTCTTATCATGTCTTCAGGCACACCCTGAGCGCCGGGGATGTTACCTCCGTACTCATTGCACTTATCTACGAACTCTTTCAAAACTGTCGAAGCTCCGTGAAGCACCAAAGGTGTATCAGGTATGAGCTTGTGGATTTCTTTTAGCCTTTCAAAATCCAGATAAGGCTCTCCCTTGAACTTATATGCGCCATGACTGGTTCCTATGGCTATGGCAAGAGAATCTACGCCGGTTCTTTCTACGAATTCGGCGGCTTCAGCAGGGTCGGTGAAAGTAGCAGAACGAGCGTCAACTTTGATGTTGTCTTCGACTCCGGCCAGCTTGCCTAATTCCGCTTCAACGCACACGCCGTGAGCATGGGCGTACTCCACTACTTCTTTGGTAAGCTTGACGTTCTCTTCAAAAGGATGTTTGGAACCGTCGATCATTACAGAAGTAAAGCCGTCATCCACGCATTTCTTACAGATATCAAAATCCTCCCCGTGATCCAGATGAAGAGCGATATCAAGGCCTGTATCTTCTATGGCAGCTTCTACCAGTTTGATTAGATAGGCAGGTTTGGCGTACTTGCGTGCTCCTGCAGAAACTTGAAGGATGAGAGCTGATTTTTCCAGCTGAGCTGCCTCTACTATTCCTTGAATTATTTCCATATTGTTTACGTTGAAAGCTCCTATAGCGTAATCAGATTTCAGAGCTTTCGCGAACATATCTTTTGTAGTTACCAGTGCCACTTTAGACCTCCTTTTGGTTTGATATAAGTATTATACACCAATCAAATTGAGATTAAAAGATGCCTTTTGCCTTTAATCGATGTAATCTTCCTCTTCATTAAAATCGCTCGTGTGATTAGAGTCGCTTCCCAAAATAGAGAGCAGCGGCGCCATGGTTTCAACCACGTTGGCCAGGTCCGGCAACGCTCGGCTTATTATTTCCGAAGGCGGAGGTAATTTAGGCCGTTCAGACGGGTTGAGCGCCATTTGACCAAGATTATCCATGTGATTCATTATGAAAGTGAGTTTGTGCAAGTCATTCAGAATGCTGCCGAGTTCAATGGAAGGCAGTATTCCTCCGCGCCCCATGCTCTTTATGTTATGTGAACTTTTTCCTCCCGGTCCGTTTCGGCCGGAAGAAAATAAAGGCTCGCTATCTTCTCTTGCGGCTAGAATCAGCAGGATAGCCGCAATACCTATTACATTAGAACTTTTAGCCATAAGAATACCTCCTGTTTATATGTCATAATATGAAATTTACAGGAAGCAAGTGCATAAAATGTTATGAAACATGTGAAAGCACATCAATTTTATTGAAGGAGGTCAATTATGGAATTAAATGATAAAATGGTAGGAGATATAGCTCGCCAACTGGGAATCAGACCGGGAAGAGACAATGGCCAGGATATCCTCCGGAAGTTGGAAAACAAAAGCGATGCAGAGTTGGAAAGAGAAATCTTGAAAATAAAGGAACAATTGCGAGCAAATAATATTACTTATGAAAAGCAGATAAGCATGTTAAAGAGTTTGGCTCCCAAAATGAATGGGGCACAAAGGGCAAGACTGCAGAGAGTGATTGAGCTCTTACAAAAGTAACAGAAAAAGGGTGCCCCTTAACTTTACCTATCGTGGTTTTGGGACACCCTGAATCATATCGCTATTAATTAGAATGTTTTAATTGTATATGTCTAGCTCCAGTTGACCATGCGCGCGATGTCATTTTTTGTAGAACCCTTTTCAAATGTAAAGTTACCTGCGCTTACTTTTTGGTGGTCTATACCAAGATTGTCACAAGCTGATTGATATTCGGCGTAGTCCTCAAAGAGTCCGGCTTCTACTAATTTTTGAATAGCTGCTGTCGCACTATCTCCGGAAACCGTTACATCTACATCTCTGCTTAAAGCTCCGTCAACCCATAATTCTTGAGAACTATTAGATGACGAACTATCATCGTTATTTTGACTATCGCTGTTAGTATCGCTGCCATCGGCAGGCTGTGTTTGCTCACTGCCGCCTTCGCCGGAAGAAGACGATGTCCCTTCACCACTGTTTTCGCTGCCTGAAGGCTCCGAAACTTCTGTACCTCCGCTGCTGTCACTGATAAAATCTCTAGGATATTCCACTATAGCGCTTATGCGCCATACTATTAGGGCGGCGGCCATGGCAAGAATAGCGAAAGCTATCAATATATCATTATAATCATACAAAATATCTTTGAGCTTTTTCATAATCTCCTCCAAACTGGTTTACGGATATATTTTAACAGATAAACTCTTTTTTCTCAAGGTGTTTTGGTGTATAATATGTGATATGATAAAATTTACAGTTGGAGAAAATCAAGGAAATCAGCGACTCGATAGGTTTTTAAAAAAGTATTTTGCCAAAGCGTCACTGAGCCACATATATAAGTTGATACGCAAAGATATCAAGCTTAACGGCAAGAGAGCAAAGCCTGAAACGATTCTTTCCGTAGGCGATCAATTGACTGTATACATGTCGGAGGAAGAGGCTTCGGCGTTACAAAGGCAGAAAGAAATTCCACGTACAAAAAAGCAGTTTACTGTTTTATACGAAGATGAGAATATCTTGGCTGTTGAAAAACCTTTCGGATTATTGACCCATGGAGATGGGAGAGAAAAAAAGAATCATCTTGCCAACCAGGTGCTTGATTATCTTATTGCCAAAGGAGATTATTTACCAATGGCGGAGAAGACTTTTGTACCGTCTCCGGCCAACAGGTTGGATAGAAACACCACAGGTATAGTGCTGTTTGGTAAGACGGCAGAAGCTCTCAAAGAACTGAACGAAATGCTTAGAGAGAGGGAAGGAATTGAAAAATTTTACCTTACCATTACTGCCGGATGTATAAAAAAAGAATTGCGATTAAAAGATGAGATGATTAAAGATGAGAAAAGAAACATGACACTTATAATCGCGGAAACAGACAGTTCAGAGAACTCAGACGGCTTAGAAAATACAAGCAGTTCATATAGCAAAAATAAAATTAAAAATCAAAACGATAAACAAGCAAAGCTTATGGATACGGAAGTGTTTCCTGTAGCCATAAGCAGCAAAGATAGTGGGTATACTTTAGCTGAAGTCAAAATAAATACAGGAAGGACACATCAAATTCGAGCTCAGCTGGCTCAGGCGGGATTTCCGATTATCGGTGATACCAAGTATGGAAATGTACGTACCAACCATGTGGTAAAACAACGGTATCAGCTTACCACCCATTTGCTGCACGCAGGAAAGATTGTATTTAATGATTGCAGAGAAGATGGGGTACTGTCTTATTTAAACGGCAGAGAAATTACATGCCCTCCGTCTGAGATGTTTATCAGAATAAAAGAAGATATTTTTGGCAAAATTAATTTTTGGAGACAATAAATGAGAGAAGCTTATGAATGGATACGAGACATTATTATAGCACTGCTTATAGCAGGAACTATACTGTTGTTTTTTAAACCTATAGTGGTTAAGCAGGAGTCCATGCAGCCTACGTTTTATTCCAACGATTATGTCATAGTGAGCAGACAAGCGTATAATCTGTTTGGCGATGTGGAAAGAGGCGATGTGATAGTGTTCAAATCTGATCTGGTGGACGAAAATGGAGAACAGAAACACTTAATCAAGAGAGTCATCGCTGTAGGCGGAGACACTATAGAAATAAGGGACGGGTATGTATATCTCAACGGAGAAATGTTGGATGAGCCTTATGTCGCTGAAGAAGGCATATCCGGTGAAATGGGCAGCGTAACTGTAGAAGAAGGCAAGATGTTTGTCATGGGTGACAACAGAAGGGTCAGCCAGGACAGTCGCTCTCCGGAACTGGGACAGGTGGAAGAATCCTCCATTGTAGGCAAAGTAGTACTTCGGATATATCCGTTTGACAGTATAGAAACATTCTAAGCCAAGAGGTTTTAGATGAGGAAAATTTTACTTGGGATATTCAGTGGAGCTATAGGAATAATAGCTGCTGTTATTTTGCACTGCAGCTTTATGATAGTTAAGATAGACGGCAGCGATATGTTGCCTACGCTGGAGCCGGACCAACGTGTATTGGTTTTTTTGCTCGAGGATAGCTCCGAAATAAAAGAAGGCGACCTGGTAGCTTACTATCCGCCGTTTTATCAGATTGACGGAGGCAGAGGACCTATGGTGAAACGGGTTGACAGCTTGGAAGAAGGCGAGATGAAGCTGGTCAGCGATACTGCCTTAACGGATGAAGATAAGTTTACCGTGGCTTCTGAGGATATTCTGGGGAAAGTGATTGTTTTTTAAGATTATGGGAGTATGGGATTATGCCAAAGAGAGAAAAGAAACTTGTCGCAGGAAATAAAAAAGCGCGGCATGATTATTTTATAGAAGAAGTTTATGAAGTGGGCATAGTGTTGACGGGAACAGAGATAAAATCCGTAAGACAGGGAAAGGTCAGTATTAAAGAAAGCTATGCCAAGATAGAAAAAGGTGAGGTGTTCATATATGGCATGAACATAAGCCCTTATGAGCAAGGAAACCGATTCAATGTAGATTCCCTCAGACCGAGAAAACTTCTTTTACATAAACGGGAGATAAGAAAGCTGATAGGATATACCACCATGAAAGGCTTGACTTTAGTCCCTTTAAGCATGTATATAAACGAAGACGGAAGGGCTAAGATGGAACTGGCAGTTGCCAGAGGAAAGAAGCTGTATGACAAACGTGAGTCTACAGCTAAGAGGGATGCTCAGCGCAAAGCCGAGCAGGCTATGAAACAAAAATATTGATTTAGCAATGAGGCCTGCGGTCTGTTGATTCAACAGACCGCAGGCTGTCTTTTTTTACAGTAAAAGCGGAGCAAAGATACATGAGCTGATATGAACTTAGCAGTACTGACAAAATTTTTTTTCGCAATTTTGTCAGTAAATTTACATAAAATGGAATTTCTCGAGCAAAACATCCCTCAAAAATGTAAAAAATCATGAAAATTAGGAAAAAAGTCTGCAAAACAGGGTTTGACCCCTGTTGCTGTAAAAATTTTAAAAAATTTGATTTTTTGTCAGCATACCATTGAGCAAGCCACAGCATCAAGCTTCGTAGACCACTTTGCCGTCAAGCACGGTCATGCATACTTTTATGTCTTTTATTTCTTCTTCAGGGACAGAGAAAACATCCTTATCCAACACTGCGAAGTCGGCATATTTTCCGTTCCTTATGCTGCCTTTTTTACCTTCATCGTAAGAAGCATAAGCGCCGCCCATAGTATATGCATATACTGCGTCATAAACAGACATTTTTTGATCGGGAAGCCAGCCTGACTCAGGGAATCCTTTTAAATCTTTTCTGGTGACAGCACAATAAATGCCCTCCATTACATTGAAACTGATAACCGGTGCATCGGAGCCAAAGGCCACAGGCAGCCCCATATCCATCATGGTTTTCCAAGCATATGAACTTTTTTCTAACTCTTCTCCAACGTAGTCTTTTACTATATGCATATCAGAATCAATGAAAGCAGGTTGAACATGCATTACTACGTTAAGGTCTCTGCATCGTTTAAGCAGATCCAAGTCGGTAATCTGACAATGAATGAGAGCATGACGCATGTCGGCTCTTGGGTATTGTATCTGAGCGTTTTCGATAGCATTAAGGTCCATCTCCATGGCGCCGTCGCCGATGTTGTGAGGCGAAATCATCAGGCCGCTTGCTTGTGCCATCGATACTAATTTATCCAGCTCTTCCTGAGTAAAAGTTGCTATCCCTTTTGTAGAAGGATCATTTTTATATGGCTTTCTTAAAAAGGCGGTTTTTCCCCCGAGGGAGCCGTCCACCAACAGCTTGAGGGTGCCTATTCTGAACATCGGAGAACCTTCGTTGGTATGATGCCCTTCGTTGAGGAACTTTTTCAGCAGCGGAACCGAGGCCAAAAGACATTGTTCATATATTCTTACAGGCAGGTTGCCTTCCTGTTCCAGCTGATGATAAGCATCCAGAACCTTTTGATATTCTCCGGCGGCAATGGCTTCAAAATCATCGGTGTGAACTGTTGTTATGCCGCACGATAGAACTTCTTTTGCGCCTTTTACGATCAATCGCTTTATATCTGATACCGTCAATTTCGGCAAAGCATTGTAAATCAAATCGCGGGCAGCCTCTGCAAAAATCCCCAGAGGCTCTCCGTTTATATCTTTTTCTATGCTGCCTCCCGGAACTTGAGGCGTATCCCTTGTTACGCCCATTACCTCCAGGGCCTTGCTGTTTACAGAGATTATATGGGCGCAAGACCTGGTATAAAACATTGGAATTTCCGTAGTTATTTTATCAAGGTCATATCGGTTTGGATACCTTTTATCTTCCCAGTCGTCAGTATTCCAACCTCTTCCCTGCAGCCATGTAAGTCCCGGATGATCTTTCAAGAAATCTTGCCCGAGCTTTATAAGGTCATCCATGGATTTTGCGTTGTACAGATTGACTTTTTCCAAACTGTACCCGTAACTGAGAAGGTGCATGTGGCTGTCACAAAATCCTGGAAGCATGGTTTTGCCGTCCATATCATACATGGCGGTGCTTTCAGTGCGCAATTTTAGGACATCTTCATTGGAACCGACACGAATGATAATCCCATCTTTCACCGCGACAGCTTCAGCCTTTGGAACAGCTTTGTCCATCGTGTGAATTATACCATTATAGAAAATCGCGTCCATAACAGAATCTCCTTTATAAAATTTTATATGTTTTAGTAAAATATATTATAATACGATACGGTGCTAAGTCAATCAGGTCAAGTCGGCCTTTCAAATCTGATCAGTCGTTGAAATTCCGCACTCTTGACAAATTAATTATGGCAATCTATAATGAATAATTACATAGTATAATAATGGGGGTGTAAAGGTTTCGACTGGGGTGTAGAAGCGGGATAAGCGAGCGGTAGTTCGCCAGTCTACCTAAAAAAGGCGCGTTAAATATAAACGCTAAAAAGAATAATAATTTCGCACCTATGGCTCTGGCTGCTTAGTCAGAAGCTGTGCGTGCCTGCTCCGGCTCACCTGTAGGCCGGATGTCCGGCATCGACTATACAGGAAAACTCTGTGCGAGTGCCCGGTAACACAGGGGAACAACGGGATAGCTGAGGCAAGAGCCTGTTAATGGGCGCTGGCCGAGGCGAAATATCAAAACATTAACTGCGCTCGGAGAAAATTCCGTGGAAATGCTTTAGGACGCGAGTTCGACTCTCGCCACTTCCACCAAATAAGAACCGTGATTTTGATACAATGCGTATCGAAGTCACGGTTCTTATTTATTGCCTGTTTTATGGGGCTTTTCAGCTTTTCTGAACATTCGAACAGAAAACAATCCCTGCCATGACAGCTTCTGTGGCAGGGATTTTAGTATCTATACGGCTGTTGACCGTAAAGTAATCGTTATAAGATTGGTAATCGTTATTTTTGTGGGGGTAATCGTTATAATGTAGTCAAGCTCCTTCTTTAGTAATTCGGTCTCACTATATATGATTACAAAAAAGTTTCAGGAAATTTACAATTTAGTGCCGTAAAACCTTGAAAGAAAGCAACTTTTGTGATATGATAAATATGTATAACTATATGTAAAGCGAGGTCTTGACAATGGATAAGAAAAGGAGGACAATGCTAACAGCCATCCGGCCGGCCATAATTCTGCCCTTTTTCCTGTCAAGAGCAAAGTTGCATATTCCTTCAAGGCGTATTCCGCCCGTTCTGAAACGGGCGGGGTGCGCCTGGTTTATTTGTCAGCCTTGTTGCCCTTGCAGCAAGGCGGTGAGGGGGGATAACAGTATTGTTTGTTGAAAATAATCCCGATATCCAAACGAAGCCCCAGCCGGTATGGATTGCAGTTCCTTGCCGCTGCTATCCGCAAAAAGAAAACCCATTATTTGGCGTTTGCGACCATGAAAAAATGCGTTTCGGTCAGGCAAATCAATGGAGCCCGGAATGAAGGAGGAAGTTTTATGAGGAAAAAATCATTTAAAAGCGCATTGACGGTATTGTTATCGCTCATGATGATACTTGTTATGTTTCCTGCAAATGCTTTTGCTATGGATGGGGAAGGCACAACGGCCGATCCCTACATAATCGCAACAGCGGATGACCTTTACGAGTTTGCGATAAAAGTAAACGAAGGAGATAATACCGCCTGCGCCGTGCTGACAGCGGATATTACCCTCCCAATCGACAAGAACTGGACACCCATCGGCAAAGACAAAGACCACATGTATAACGGCACCTTTGACGGCGACGGACACACCATTACAGGACTTAGTGTGGACATACAATCCGATAATACTATATACGCTGGATTATTCGGCTTTTTAGGCGAAGGCGGCACAATCAAAAATTTGGGCCTTGCGGACAGCAAAATCACTTGTTCAGGCAATCGTGTTTATGCCGGCGGCGTGTGCGGTTGGAATACTGGCACCATAATAAACTGCTACAACACAGGAGATGTCAGTGGCACAAGCTCATACGGTTTTGCTTATGCCGGCGGCGTGTGCGGTTTGAATGATTACGGCACCATAGAAAACTGTTATAACACGGGAGAAGTCAGCGGCACAGGCACAAGCACAGACGGTTCTGGTTATGCCGGCGGCGTGTGCGGTTGGAATACTGGCACCATAGAAAACTGCTATTTCCTTTTCGGAACAGGCGATAAAGCTGTAAGCATCAATAGCGGTACAGTTGATAATGTAGAAGAAAAAAGTGCGGAAGCGTTCGCCTCCGGCGAGGTGGCATGGCTGCTGAACCAAGGGCAGACAGGGACACCATGGGGGCAAGGCTCCAATAATATGCCTGTTTTGGAGGGCAACCTTCCTGCGGGTGTAACTTCTTATGTGCCTGTCCGCATTACGATTGTTATGACGGATAATACACAAAAATCTTACTATTCGGCAAAGGGAAGCACATTTACAGAGTATCCCACCGGGTATGCGTTCTTCTTCAAAGAGAACGGAACGCAAACATGGATCAACAAGGGGACGCAGACCTATGACGCTGACGCCACGATCTATGCGGAAAACATGACGCTGGAAAAGATCCCTGCGAAAGCCGCCACCTGTACGGAGAACGGAAACAGCGAGTACTGGTACTGTGCTGCCTTTGATAAGTATTTCAAAGATGAAAACGGTGTAAACGAAATCACCGCTAAAGACACCGTGATTCCAGCAACCGGGCATGGTGAGTCAGAAGTGAAAGGTGCAAAGGAAGCGACCTGCACAGAAGATGGCTACACCGGGGATAAAGTCTGCAAGGTATGCGGAGAAATCCTGGAAAGAGGAACTGTCATAGAAAAAATTGGCCATGTCTGGGGCGAACCGGAGTGGAACTGGTCAGAGGACGGAAAGACCTGTACGGTGACCTTTACCTGTAAAAACAACCCGGAACATAAGGAAACACCGCAGGTAAGCGTTACATCAGCAGTAAAAACTCCTGCAACCTGTACGGAAAGCGGCGTAACCACTTATACGGCGGCAGTTGAATTTAACGGTCAAACCTACACAGATACGAAGGAGGTATCCGTCCCGGCCACAGGTCACGAGCTGAAGAAGACAGATGCGAAAGAGCCGACCTGCACCGAGGACGGCAACAAGGAATACTGGACTTGCGACACCTGCGACAAGTATTTCAGCGATGAAAATGCCGAGACGGAAATCCAGCTTGCCGATACGGTGATAGAAGCCACCGGCCACAGCTATGATAACGGCAAATGCACCGTCTGCGGTGAAATTGATCCCGATTTCAAGGCGGTTATCATTGAGGGAGCAAACGGTACATGGCAGAAAGGCACAAAGGACGGCCTCTCCTTTACTTCCAACGCCGCTTTTGCAGATTTCCAGAAGGTACAGGTAGACGGCAAAGACCTGGACGCTTCCAACTACACGGTCAAGGAAGGCAGCACCATAGTTACCCTGAAAGCGGAATATCTGGAAACCCTGTCGGTAGGTAAACATACGCTGGCAATCGTTTCCGATACCGGTACGGCAACAACGGAGTTTACCATCAAGGCGGCAGCAGTTACTGACGACACCCAGTCTCCGCAGACCGGCGACGACAGCAATGTGATGCTGTGGATTGCGCTCATGCTCATTGCAGTCTGCGGTTTGACTGGTGCTATGGTTTACGGTCAAAAAAAGAAATATGGTAAATAATTTCTCGTTTAGCTAATGCACCCCCATAATGCGATGCACCCCCTAAAGCCAAAGGGGGTGCATTGTATCAAAATAAGGGTTATTAGCCAAACATCAGAACGGCTGCCATGGCCGGCATAGGATTGCCGCAAAAGTTATTCTTCTGCGGCAATCCTTTTCAGTTAAACAAGACACCATAGGAGAAATCAGTATGAAAAACTTCAAAGAACTGGGCAGCAAAAAGAAAAAATTCCTGATATCAGCGGGTGGTATCCTTGTTATCACCCTTATAGTCATCCTTGCGGCAACCGGTCTGCCCAAGGACGGGGACAGCAAGGCAGATAAGGTAATACAGGGCAATCAGGATATACAGGCCTCAGACGATGCGCAGACAGATGATGAAAACAAAAATGCTGCCGAAGCCGCAGCCGATGATGGCAAAGACGGAAGCGGCAGCGCCGAAACTGGCGGCCAGACCCCGTCTTCTCAGAGCGGATCATCTGGCACAGGCTCTGGTACGAGCGGCGGCCAAAACAACCAGTCAGCCAGTCAATCCCCTTCTCACAGACATGTCTGGGCTGACCATGTGACCACTGTAACCGTAGAGGACGAGCCTGCCCGTTCAGAAAAAGTCACTGAATATAAGATGTACTGGTGGGATCAAAAGAAATGGACGACCACAGAGGACGCCGCTGTATTCAGGCAATGGGAAAGAGAAAAGATCACATGGATGAAAGAATACAAATATGAAAATAATATGCCCCCGGAGCTTTTCATTGGATATGACGGAAACGGCAATCCTCAGTATACCAACGATCATTCCATAATTACATATTATAAGACGGTGCCTGCCGTAACCCATGAAGAAAAGAAGTTAGACTACCAGTATTGTACCATTTGCGGAGCGAGAAAAGACTGAAAATGGAAAATCCTGATTTACAAAGACAAATAAATATGATACGATATATACACAAGATACTATAACAGCATGTTCCTGACGAGGCGTTTTGCCGGGTCGGGCTAAGAGGGAAACAGGTTAAAATCCTGTGCGGGGCCGCCGCTGTAATGGAGGAGCCGGTGCAAAAGCCACTGTGAGAACGGGAAGGCGCACACGGCAGTGATACCAGAGCCAGAAGACCTGCTTGCTGTTTGGATAGGTCCTGACGGTAATCAGAATCATCCCGCACCAATAAGTTTTGCTTATAAAAACGGCCGCAGAACGATCTGCGGTTTTTTATTGTTTTTGACGGAAATTCTGTTATTTGATCAGAGACTTCTTTTTCAGAAAATTGACAGAAAGGAATGGATTTATGAGCATTTTGAAAAAGAACTTATCAAAAAAACTGCTTTGTGTCCTGCTCGCTGTATCCATGGTACTGCCGGGAATGATACCGGCCGTTGCTTATGGAGCATCTGCGGCAGGAGCATCGGGAAAGGTTACGGTGACGATCGAGTATATAGGCCAGGACGGCCAGGCGTCATATTTACTCCAGCCGAAGACCGTGGATTTTCATGAAGGCATGACTGCCCTTGAGGCCCTTCAGGCAGGGTATGAAGATAGCGGAGAAGTAGATTACAATTCGCGGTGGGGGGAAATTGTTGTTACGCCTGAGGGCCAGGAGCCCATAGACGATGATTACAGCGGTGACCTTGCAAGAGTATGGACGCCGTTTGCCGACAGTGACCGCCTGAATACGATAAAATATAAACCGGCATCCGGGTCTGTGATCAGGCTGATATATGGCAAAATTAATAATTCAGATATACTGGATTATTCCGATGGCAATCTGACCATAAAAAAAGACGACCTCATTTCCAATCTGGCGGCCATGACAGACCAGCAGATCAGTGAAAACCATGATCTGTACGATGAGGCGCTTAATGCGGCACTGGTGAATTCAGACGCCGGCCAATCAGAAGTGAATGATCTGAACAGCCGTATCAGAAAGATCGTTTCTCCTGATGTGAACGCTACAGAAGTGGAGATCTTACCAGATACTCTTTCATTGGAAATTGGGGGATCTTCTCAGCTCACGGCAAAACTGACTCCGGAAGATGCTGCAGACAAGGTGACCTGGTCATCTTCCGATGAAAAAGTAGCATTGGTAGACGAAACAGGAAAAGTATACGGCATAGGCAGAGGAACAGCTGTCATAACCGCAGCCGTAAGCGAGGGCGTAAACGACAATATAACTGTCACGGTGTCCGGAACAGAGATACAGGACATAACTTTAGATAAAACAGAAGCTGTCATCGAAGAAGGCGGCAGTACACAGCTGACAGCCGCTGTCACGCCGTCAGGTTCCTCAGAACAGATCACATATGAGAGCAGCGCACCGGAAGTGGCTTTTGTAAACGGATCAGGGCTAGTGGTTGGCAAGTCCGAAGGGGAAGCTGTCATAACTGCCAAAGCAGGCTCTGCAGAGGCAGATTGCAAGATAACCGTTACAGCAAGAAAACAGGCAGAAGAACCTGCCGTCATATTCCGCCACAAGGACGGAAGGATAACTCAGATGGACGGCGGCACCATGACACTCACACCGCTGGACGAAGGCAGTTTTGAAATTGAGGGAGCGGAAAATGTGAGCCGCGTTCGCTGGGAATGCAGCGAGCAGGTAAATGAGGACGGATACATTTCCAATATCATACATATAGGGACAGATGGGACATTTTATCCTGTCCTCGGACAGCGGACAGCCTATGTATATATTACAGACGCCCAGGGAAAAACCTCAGAAATGACTTTCCAGCTTAAAGTAACAAGCTCGGAGATAAGTGAGATCCAGGTATATTACAAAGGCGTTTTGCTGGATGATTCCACTCCTGTATATATAATAGGCAGCGACACAAAAAATGTTTATGTCAAAGGAAAGAAAAAAGATTCTGGGATATCTGTCGATATACCGGTGCAGGCCCTTGAAAGCAGCGCTCCAGAAGGAGCATATATCGGGGCAGACTATACGGGTAATGTTTTCAGCATAGGAACGGAAAGCGATGCGGCAAACGGCCAGCAATACACATTTTCCCTGCAGATGATAGACGATGAGTCAGTGTCTGCGCAATTCAGGGCTGTGGCCCAGCGAGTGGATGTTGACAGTATTGCCGTAAATGTCAGTGAAGTGTATTATATCGATTCATGGAACCCTTTGGGAGAGCAGTACAGCGGAGTGACTTCAAGCGGGTCAGACAGCAGCTATACATATAGCTTAAATGTGACTCCGGCCAATGCTTCTGACAAGGGCGTCACATGGATTTCACATGATCCGGAGGTCGCAGAATTTCAAGCAGCTTACGGAAACGGCATCGTTCCCAAAAAAGCCGGAACTGCCAGGTTCACAGTGACAAGCGCAGATGATCCATCCGTGACCACAGAAGTCACAGTCAGATTTGAATACAAACATCCGCTCATGTCGGTTACTTCCTCCGTGGATGAATATGAGATGGTCCAGTACGGATCTGTTGAGCTGGACCTGGATGTTACTCCGGCCAATGCCACAGAAACCAGATTTGTCTGGACATACAGCCAGGATGGGATCGTAAGCGTTAAAGATGTGATAAAAAGCAGCGGAAATTCTGACGGGAAAAAGACCACCACCCATACCATGACCGCTTTACAGCCGGGAACGGTGACGGTTACAGGTACTCCTGTGGATGACACGGCCGGGGCGCAGCCGGTGATCTTTACTGTAAATGTGGGCGCCTCTTCCGGAAAACCTGAGATAGATTTTGATAAATATGTTACCGAAAACATTAACCATTCGGTAGGATATTTAAGATCTGCATTGCAAGACAACTATTATTATGAAGCAGAGTGGGGAATATTTACACTGCTCAGAACAGGCCAGACCATAAGCCAGGCAGATATCAACAGTTATTGCAGCAGTCTCCTTGAGGAATTAAACAGCGGTTCAAGGCTGGTTCCTACAGACTATTTCAGGATAATAATGGCTTTATCCGCCATGGGCAAAGACCCAACAGATTTTGAGGGGATCAATATACTTGAGAGGATGTATGATTATAATAATCTCAGCAACTATACATCAAACATGATGTCTTTCACCCTTATGGCCTACGACTCAATGGATTTTGAAATCCCGCAGGATGCAATGTGGTCGAGAGAAGAGCTGATAGATATGATACTTGCTTTCCAGAATCAGGAAAACGGCGGTTTCGGTCTTGCTGATAACAAGACTGTCAGCGTAGATATGACTGCCATGGCCCTTCAGGCGTTGGTTCCTTATAATACTGACCAATATCCAAAAGTACAGGCTGCGTTTGAAAAAGGACTGGACTATCTGAGGGGTCAGATGCTCAGTGACTGCGGATTCTATGTGGAAGGAGCAAATAACGGCTGTTCGGCGGCACAGGTGCTGATGCTCCTTTGTGAAGCGGGTATAGACCCTCTTGATCCGGACAATGGTTTTGTCCGCGACGGGGCCACATTGATAACAAAGCTTAACGATTTCAAGCTGGAAAGCGGATATACGACATTTGAAGGGAGCTCAACGGCAGACGGTATGGCCACATATCAGATAGGCTGTGCCCTTGAGTCTTACAGACGGTTTGCCGAAGGAGAAAACAGGCTGTTTGATCTGACCGATGTGGCCAGGCAGGATCAGGCAGAAATAGACAAGATCGCTGCATCTGAAACAGAAGATCTCATCAGCGCCATAGGAGAGGTTACTGCCGAAAGCGGAGAAGCTATCAGAAAGGCGAGAAGAGCATATGATCTGCTCAGTGAAGATCAGAAGGCCCTTGTGAACAATTACGATGTGCTTCTTGCTGCAGAAGAACAATTTGCACTGTTGTCAGGAGGCGGATCAGGCAGCCAAAATGGAGGAACATCTGCAGATGCCAGCGGAAGTTCCGGCGGATCGGATGCCGAGAGCACTATCCCTAAGACATCAGACAGGAATGATTTGTACGGGGCTTTGGCAGGACTGGTGATATCCGCTGCTTCCATATTGCTGCTCCGTAAAAGGAAAGCAGAGAAAAACTGCGGCAACATGATGTAAGATCTATATAAAGACCATACCGGCAGGGCTGCCCATAATGCAGCCCTGTTTTTTTCAGGATGGAAGGGATATGATGATAACTGCTGCTGCGGCAGGCTGGCAAGAATATGGCAGCAGAATTGCAGCAGGTAACAAGGCCAGCGGCAATGCACGGGGAAGAAAGCCGTACCCATTGAAAAAACAGGGATTGAGTGCTTTGCATGTATCTAAAAAAATGCATGGGAAACCAAAAAAATGTTTGACTGGACTATGGACAAGGTATATTATAATCGTGGTGCCGCAGTCATGCTTTTACGGGCATGATACTATGATAAAAACCATTTTTTATTAACAATAGTTGTATACAATATACAATCGAGGAGGATGCGAGGAGAATGAGAAAAGAGTGGGAAGGTTTTATTGAAGGCAGCTGGACACAGACCATTGCGGTTGAGGAATTTATACATCTCAACTACAAGCCGTATGACGGTGACGCAAGTTTTCTGGCCGGACCTACGGAGAGGACAAAAGAATGTTCCAGGCGGGTGCAGGAGCTGCTGGTTGAAGAGAGAAAAGCCGGCGGAACATTAAAAGTGGATGCGAGCCGGATAATGAGGATAAATGCATTCGGTCCGGGATATATCGTTCCTGGAAAAGATATCATCGTAGGACTGCAGACGGATGAACCGCTCAAGAGAGGTATCTGCCCGTTCGGCGGGATCAGGATGGTAAGAGAAGAAGTAGCTGAATATGGTGAGAAGCTTCCGGAAGAGATCGACAGGATGTTCGATTATATAACTACTCACAATGACGGAGTGTTCAAGGCTTATTCAAAAGAGATGAGACAGGTAAGACACCTGGGATTCATCACAGGGCTTCCTGACGCTTACGGCCGCGGAAGGATCATAGGCGACTACAGGAGAGCAGCCCTTTACGGTATTGATTTCCTGATAGAAGAAAAGCAGAAAGACCATGAGATGATCGCTTCAAGACATGTGATGAACGAAGAAAACATCAGGACTGCCGAAGAGATCAGCAATGAGATAACTGCTCTCAAAGAGATCAAGAAAATGGCAGCCAGCTATGGCTATGATATTTCAGGCCCTGCCAAGGATGTTAAGGAAGCTATCCAGTGGACTTACTTCGGCTACCTGGCTGCTGTTAAGTCTCAGAACGGTGCTGCAATGTCCTTCGGTCGTACCTCCACCTTCCTGGATGTGTACATCGAACGTGACCTGAAAGCTGGCAAGATCACCGAACAAGAAGCGCAGGAAATGGTTGACCACCTGGTCATGAAACTGCGTATGGTTCGCTTCCTGCGTACTCCGGAATACGATGAACTGTTCTCTGGCGACCCGATCTGGGCAACCGAATCTATCGGTGGTATGGGCCTCGACGGTCGTACCCTGGTTACCAAAAACAGCTTCCGTTTCCTGAACACCCTGTACACCATGGGTCCGTCTCCGGAACCGAACATGACCATTCTGTGGTCTGAAAAACTGCCGCTGAACTTCAAGAAATTCGCCGCTAAAGTGTCCATCGACACCTCTTCTCTGCAGTATGAGAACGATGACCTGATGCGTCCGGACTTCAACAACGATGACTACGCTATTGCTTGCTGCGTAAGCCCGATGATCGTTGGTAAACAAATGCAGTTCTTCGGTGCGCGTGCAAACCTGGCGAAAACCATGCTGTACGCAATCAACGGTGGCGTTGACGAAAAACTGAAAATGCAGGTTGGTCCGAAATCTGAGCCGATCAAAGGCGATGTCCTGAACTATGATGAAGTGATGGAGCGCATGGATCACTTCATGGACTGGCTGGCTAAACAGTACATCACTGCACTGAACATCATCCACTACATGCACGACAAGTACAGCTACGAAGCCTCTCTGATGGCGCTGCACGACCGTGACGTTATCCGCACCATGGCGTGTGGTATCGCTGGTCTGTCCGTTGCTGCTGACTCCCTGTCTGCAATCAAATATGCGAAAGTTAAACCGATTCGTGATGAAGACGGTCTGGCTATCGACTTCGAAATCGAAGGCGAATACCCGCAGTTTGGTAACAACGATCCGCGTGTAGATGACCTGGCTGTTGACCTGGTAGAACGTTTCATGAAGAAAATTCAGAAACTGCACACCTACCGTGACGCTATCCCGACTCAGTCTGTTCTGACCATCACTTCTAACGTTGTGTATGGTAAGAAAACTGGTAACACCCCAGACGGTCGTCGTGCTGGCGCGCCGTTCGGACCGGGTGCTAACCCGATGCACGGTCGTGACCAGAAAGGTGCTGTAGCGTCTCTG
>ERZ826764.961-NODE-961-length-37094-cov-7.029482_pt1 | contig 37094 bp, 52 predicted proteins | sample MGYA00519870_ERZ826764 | MGnify/ENA primary metagenome ERZ826764 (study PRJEB31778, sample SAMEA3449239) | human gut metagenome | biome: human gut; feature: human-associated habitat; material: faeces | place: United Kingdom | collected 2010/2012 ...
AAAATCTGTCTGCAATGATTACTGGAATATTATTCCATGCTGACTTATATTCGATTTGTCGTCTAAATTCATAAAATCCCTGTTGTTTCACCGCTTTGGATAAATGCCTATTCTTCATCATTCCACTAACATTCAAATCTTCAATACAAATAAATCTTGGTTTTCGATTTACAATTTCAGATGTAGTCTGATTTAAATAGTTCTTACGGATATTTGTTAGTCTATGATTTAATGTTAATAAAAGTTTTTCTTTTTTGATTACATTATTCGTTTTACAGTAACTTTCTCCTTTCTTATTTTTCTTGTATGAACGAGATATGCTACGCTGTAATCTGCGTTTTTGTTTCTCTAGTTTTCTAACTTTTTGAGTTTTATTAATGTTCTTATATTTATTACTATCAGAACATATTGCCAAGTCTTTAACTCCCAAATCTATTCCAATACCGTCATTAGATGGAATAGCAGTAGAATCTTCGTATTCAATGCCTACTGTAATCCACCAATTTATTCCATCATATTTAATATGAGGATTCCTGTATTTACAATCCGTAGGTATTCGATTATTTTCCGCAAGTCTAATCCAATTTATTTTCTGCTTATTCTTCTTTTTGGAAGTAGCAAATCCCTCAACTTTTACATGAGTATCTGAAAATTGAATTTTCACATTATCTTGATAAAAGGATGGTGTAGAAAATTTTCGACTTTTAAATTTAGGAAACTTTGAATATCCTTTGAAAAATCTCTTATATGCATTACAGGCATCTTTAATCGCTTGTTTTGTTACATTATTTGAAACTTCATTTAACCAAGAATATTCCTCTGTTTTCTTTAATTGTGTAAATTCTTTTCTTAAATCACCATCAGATAGGAACTTACCACCATTTTTATAGTTTTCTTTTACTCTTCCTAAAGCCCAATTATAAGCAAATCTGGCAGTATTGGCATATCGAAAGAGTTTTGTCTTTTGTTTATTATTTGGAATCAGCATTACTCGAATTGTTTTTATCATCTTTTTCACCATCATCGTCTATAAGTTCTTTTACAAGTTTTCATTAACTGATGTTTACCTCCTTCCTGCTCCTTTGTATTCCCTTTCTTCCGGAATAACTGCCAGATGTTCTTCTGTTTTAATTTGTTCTTGCAGCAAATGTCTGATTCTTTTTATAAAAGCCTTGTTGTTATTATCTGAAGCAAAATTATGAATTCCTTCATATAATTTCATAATGTCTTTCTGTTTTCTTCGCTCTTTCAGTTCTTTCTGCCAGGCTGTTGCAAGCTTATTGCGTTCTGATTTATTTTTACAATCTTCCAAGTCGTGTGTCCACTCATAAGTTTTCTTGTTAAATCCATCAACTTGCGATTTTGAATTTAGATATAACTCATGGCTCTCATCAAGCAATTCTAAGAAATCCTTAATAATTTCAGACGGTTGTTTGTCCATACGATCACCTCCTACTGGAATGGTAATTCTTCTTCAATGCCTTCTGGGATTGTCATAAATCCATCTGGAGCAGCCGGGCCTGTAGGCCGAGGCTGATACTCGTTCGACTGGCAATTATTTTCTACAGATGTACTAGACTTACTTTCTACAAATTCATATTTTTCCACAAAACAATTATTTGTATATACCTTTTCTCCATTTTTGTTGGTATAACTTCCTGTCTGCCATTTTCCTTCCACGATAATTTTAATTCCTTTTCTCAAATGAGTTTCGACAAAACTAGCATTTTTTCCGAAAGCAACGCAAGAAATGAATGCTGTATTTTTTTCCCCTGCTTTATAATAACTGTCCACCGCCAATGTGTGTGTAGCCACTTTAGTTCCTTTTGTGCTTTCTCTTACTTCGGGATCTGCTGTTAATCTTCCCATTAAAATTACTTTATTCATACATTTTCCTTTCTTTATAACCCAAATTTCTTATAAAATTTTTCAAAATCGTCTCTTGACATTTCTCCAATATCGTTATCATTTTCCTCCTTTTTCTCCCTAAAATGCTTTATGGAACATTTATGACTGTCAAGTGCATCTATCTTCATTCTTGTATGCGTGACAAATCAAAAATTGACAACTGTTCTGGCGGTTCAAAATTCATCCACAGCACTTCTTTTATCGTCCTGAGTGCTTCATAAATTTTCTGATAATCCATTTTACCTGATCACCCACTAATCTCGCTCCAGTCAAATTTACAACCACATTCACCACAATATTTATTTCTGCTTTCTGCATCCGCCATTACTTGCCTTCCGCACAAAGGACATTCATAGTCAACGTCTCCGTTTAATGTATCTAAGATAATCGGTTTCACTGGCTTAAGATGTCTTTTCAGTAGCTCAACTACTTTTTCGCACTGTTCTTCGTTTTCACAACTAATAATAATGTCATTGCTGTCATCGTATTGGCTAAATGTTCCATCTTCGTTCTGGGTAAGCATAATTTCTTTGTTTTCCAACATTTTCTTATTCTCCCTTCTCATACATCCCGCAACTAGATATCGGTTTGTATATATATCCTCTTCCGCTGGCTCTTTTTATTTTTCGTGGTTCCAGGTAGACCATATTTCCACCATTATGGCATATTCTCTAAGTCTCTATTATCTCTCTTCTCGCAATTACTGTAATTCCAACACCACTTGCAACTCCACATTCTTTATTTCTCCTTAGTCACTGATAATTTCGTAGATAATATCATCACGGTAATTACCATTCAGATCTCTAACAGAGTCTTTTAGAATATGCTTGTTTCCTCCATGTTTTTTGCAGAATTTATCGTAATGCTTTTCAACAGGATTTCCACCAACCATGCGCCACTCAATTTTACGGAGCTTTTTTGTTAGCTCCTCCATCTTGTTAAAAAGTTCTTCTCCGACAACCGGATTTCCTCTATCGAAAGATAAAAGTCCAAAATTATACGCCTTGGAGCAATAATAGTCAATGTGATAAGACAAATAGCCTATTAATCTGTTATTGCTAACAATAGCGAAATCAAATTTTCCCTCCTCTGGGTTTGCTGATATATCCGGACACCATTGTTCTAAGCATCCAGTTAAATACATCATATCTTCAGTGAAATAGATTCTTTGAAATTCTGTTATTATTTGTTCTTTGAATAATATTGCAGGTACTAGCATTTGACTCTCCTCTTTATTATCATATATTTTCCAGCTTCTTCTCAGCTTCTTCACGGGTGAGGAACACGGTTTTACCAATTTCACTCACTGGAAAAGCTCCTGTTATTTGCTTTATACTCGCAGTCCTTGCAACTGAATCCCATAGCTTTAGGTGTCCACTCATTCGGATTTGTTTCTTTTAGCTTGCATATTCCTTCTTTTATTCCAAACTGACACTCCTCATACCTTCCTGCGCAAGCTTTTTTGATTGTTTCTAATGCGTTAATCATTTCTTTTCTGTCCATTTTTGTCCCTCCCTAAATATGCTCATTTCTTACCCTATTCCCCCTTAATAATTTCTTCCGCAATAAGAGAGTCCTCAACAAGTTCTCCTGCATCTTCAAATTCGCTCGCACAGTGAACACACAGCCAAGCATTTTGCGGCGCATTATCTAATGCTTTTTCTATAGCTTCTTTTTGCGAGGACGCTTCGACCTCACAAAGAAATTTCGAGAACACATAGTTCCCATATACTTTATATTTCATTCTTACCACCTTCTTCACTTTATAAATAAACTGGTTATTATTTCTTGCGCATAATGGTTTTTTGTCAAGTATCTCTTATTTTTCATGTTATTTTGTAAAATTTCGCTTATATATGCTCATGCGGCCCAAATGGTTCTGCGTGTTTTTCCGCTTCTTCTACAATTAACCTATTATACCTTTCTATATACTCTTCTAATGATATCTCCTTCTTATAAAAAGCTAGTGCCAATTCATTATAACTGTACTTTTTGCCTTCTGTTTTATTCCTTTCTTGTCCTAAAGTTTTCATTTTTACACCTGCCTTTCAATTTAAAAAGATGGAGGCCAAAAAATTAATTACTGCAAATACAGACACGGCAGTCCCTGATCTTCCTTCTTCTCTTTCTTTGACATAACATAATGTACATAAAATTCCTACCGAAAAATTAAAAATTTTTATTATACCCAGCATCTGTCCTCCCTCCTTAAAACGGTATTGTATCAAGTGAAATTACGCTCCCCGAATTAATGATTTCCACATTGACAAGGCTACCAGCAACTTTTTTAATTCCTTGAAGCATAACATCAGGATTGCTCCAATCCTCGGAAAGATGACACAATGCAATATTTTGTAAATCCGATGTTTTGTTCGCTCTTATGATTTCTTTTACAACAGACAAGCTGCTATGCCCTCTAAGGCTATGTTTAAACTTTACCTCGTTTTTATCTACCAATTCATCATTGTGATTGCATTCTATTAAAAGATGATTTAACCTCATCTTTTTGAATCTGTATGGCAGCAGTAAAAAATCAGTCGCATACAACAATCGGCTTCCGTTAGATAGTTCAATTATAAATGCGTAGTTTGGAACATCATCGTGTGGCACATAAAACGGCGTAATTTCAAACTTGTTTTCAAGATTTATCGTTCTTTTTTCTGGAAGCCCAGTCATCAGTTCACCAGAAGTAACTTCAAAATATTCCACAGTTTCATCATTTGTGTAAATCGGTACGCCAGATTCCATGAGTTTTTTGTAGCACAAAGAGTGATCTATATGCCTATGAGACATTAAACACCCCCTTACATCTGATAAGCGATAATCAATCATTTTGAGAATCTTCTTCCAAGGGACTCCACATTCTATCAACAAAATATCCTCATCATCCACAATGGCATATGCATTGCCGGTAGAGCCTGTTCCGCAGCATCTAAGCTCCATGTTTGCCCTCCTTTCTCTTTTGTTCTTCGTGCCTTCTATCAAATTCTTTTTTAAATTCCTGTGGAGAAATTTGATTTTCAATAAGTTGGGCTTCTAGCTCTAAATACAGATCTGTCAATCAACTTTTCCTCCTTAATAATAAATTTCTTCCAGTTCCTTCTTTGCTTTCAGAAGTTCTAATCGCGCAACTGTAATCATGTTCTGGATGGAATTCAGGCTGTCTGTACGTTCACTCACAGGTTTCATTGTGTCATCTTCTGCTACCAGATTGTTTACAGCAATGCTAATGCTTTTAACTAATCCCTCTGCAGTGTTTATTCTTTGTTGTATCATTAATTCTTCTCCTTGTTTTCTAAATTTTCTGCAATGGCTTTTATTACATTTACAGTTACGCCGTTTCCTGCTTGCTTATATAATTGACTATCAGAATTAACAAACTCTGCTTTTTCAAAATAGTCATCTGTCCAACCTTGCAGCCTAAAGCATTCTTTCGGTGTCAGCTTTCTGATTGCTATGTAGCACTGGTATTTTTCATACCAGACAGCATATACGGTCAACTCTTCTGAAACTTGCACAAAAATCCCTTGATTGCAACTGGTATCTAATGTATTTGCAACATCACGTCCAACTCTTCCTCTTCTTGTCTTGCTGTTTGGCATTGAGAAGTTCACGCTGTCAATTCCCACTCTGCATTCTGCATAACCTTGTTTTGTTGCTTCTTTGACTCCAATCGCGATTCCGTGCCGGTCTTGTCCTGTCAGTGTGAACATTGGTTCTCCATCTTCTTTGAACCTTCTTCCGTTCATTCCTTTTCCTGACGGATTCACATTGCATACTACTTCGACACTTCTAGGCTCTTTATAATCTTTGCTTGTTAGTGTCGGACAAATATTTTCATATATGCGTGCTTTTCCATCTTGACCAATATAACTTGTATCAAATAATATGGATACTTTGGGTTCTGTGTTTCCTCCCGGCTTCGTACTGATTGTTGGTGCTAATCCATCGCCACTATAAACTCTATCTCGCTGTGAATTTCTACCATTAAGACAGCCAAAAAGATTTAACGAAACACTATTTTTTCCATCTGTTCCTTCGATAGGAAATATTTTTGAGGTACTTCTCCCTCTAAGATGTCCGATAATAAAACATCTTTCCCGGTTTTGTGGCACTCCGAAATCTTTGGAGTTGAGCACCTGCCATTCTGCATCATACCCCCCCTGCTCCATTTCAATGAGCAGTCTGGCGAAATCCCATCCTCCATTAACACTAAGCAAATTCTTAACGTTCTCAATGAAAAGGTAAGTGGGTTTATTTTCTTCTTCGAGTTGTCCGATAAGGTGCATAACTCTGAAAAACAAGCTTGAACGGTTTCCTTGAAATCCAAGTTGCTTTCCTGCAACTGAGATGTCTTGGCAGTTGTGGACGATTGCTCCGTTTGCAACATATGATTCGTCTTCTTCAACACTGATGTTATACACCGTTCCAAAATCATCAGATTCTTTTGGCTGGTACAATTCTCTACAAACATATTTTCCACGATAATGCCCCTTAACTGATCTTTTAGATATCCTGAAAGTATAAGTATCTCTTTGTTTGCATTCTCTTCCTTGTATAATGCATTTTTCATCTCTTCCAGTGTGGTAGACAGCTGGAACAGACTTTCCGAGTCGCTGTGCAATAATGCACATACCAAGAATGAGTGCTGCACTTGTGGATGTTGCTTCTTCTCTGTCTTTTCGTCCATCTCCAGACATATATCCGTTGTAGAAGTACTCTGCTTTTTCTCTTGATAGACATAATGCTTCTCGCGGTATCCGTTTTCCATGTGCGTATTTCCCGAATTTTTCAAGGTATTCGTATAATTTGTTATTGCACACATGATATTTTCCACAAGTTCGTTCTTTTGTGTAAGTCCCGTGTAATTTTGCTTCTTCAAGCCTTTGCTCAAACTCTGTTCTTTTCTCATTGCTGATTGCAAAAACAATTCTTCCGCCGTTCGGTCTGTCTTTTCTTCTAACTCTCCACCCATCAGCAAGATAGCGTCCGATAATCCACCACATTTCTTTGCTGTATTCATTGGATTCTTCGTTAGGCAAAACCATTGTGGAATACCAATCACCATCGAGTTGTTTGACTTCTCTAAATTCCATTGGAGCATCTGGTTTAGTGACATAATATGGATGCTCTGCCGTGGTTCTTGTTGGCAAGATTCCAAATCCATCAACGCCCCAAATTCTGGCATTGTCTCGTTGCATTGTTGATGTGACTTTTCTCCATCTTCCTTTGTGTGTAAGGACCTTATCTCCAACAATAACCTGTTCAATCGGGATATATCCTCGTTCCGTAAGAATGTAAGTTCCTTTAGCGAAGCAAGGGAATCCGAAACACCAGCAATCTGCTTTTGGAATGTCTCCGGCATATACTCTTCTAATGTCATTTGCGTACCATTCTCCATTCCTGTATTCCTCCTTCAATATTTCTTTTCTCCGTTGTTTTAAAGGCATTTCATTTAAACGTTCTCTTTGCTCTAACGTAAGCAGGTGCATTGATGTGTAACTTGCGGTTGCGAATTTATCGAATTCGCAAAACCCGACGCATTCATGCCCCGCTAATTCCATGCCTCTGCGGAACCCTCCGATTCCGGCAAAAAAATCAATAAACTTCATATTTTAACCTTTCTGCGCCCTATGCGGTGGGTCGCGATTGTTAGATTATCTTGCGATTACACAAGCCGGGGAGAAGCGATACGCCCAACTCGCGCTGATGTTGCCGACGAGGCCGCTAGCGTACACGTACCACGTGCCACTAGCGGAGCCACGGCTCGCGCTACGCGTCCAGTGGACATCGGTTTCTCCATTTTCATCAACCTTTACTCGGTCTGCTTCTGTATTGATGTACTCATAGCCACCTTCCAATTCTTCTTTTGACAGAAGGAAGAAGCGGTCAACAGTATCTATGCACTCACCATTGTCCTTGTATACCGGACAAATCAATTCGCGGAAACCAGTTTCAAAGCGGTTAATAAATTCTTCGCTATTAATATGTTTTCTAATGTCTGACTCTTCCCATTTGTTATTGTCTTCTGTGCTAAATGCCATTTTATCGAGGATGAGGTTGCGCATCCAAAGAGTAATGCTGTGCTGTTTGTCTTCTGCAAGTTTTTCAGCATCATATCCGATGATGTCAAAAACAGCCACTCCTACACCCTCCATTTCTACAGAGATACTTCCTTTGCCGCCGAAGAATTCTTTCGCTTTTCCCGCTTCAATAATTTCTTCTAATTGTTCCCAAGTAACTTTATCTTTACGTTGTTTTATGCAAACAAATTCTTCTTTCATTGGATTATTGGCTTTACCGATTAGTCTCAGTAAAGTTTCTCTTTCGTCGTTTTTTAAAGCATCTAAATTCACTGAAATATTCATATCTTCACCCCTGTCGTCCTATTTCTTTTCATCTTTCTCCCAGTGCGGATCTGTACTTAGTAAATCAGTCGGAAGTAATTTCCCCATTTTTTCGGCTAGCATATCTCTGTAATCGCTATAACCTGCCCATCCCCCCTGTATCGAATCGTGTATGCTACAAAATCTATCCATGTAACGATTTAAGCGAGTTCTCCCAAAATCAAATTCATCATGCAGAACAGATAAAGCTATTAAAATCTGGCCCTCATTTATAAGAATTCGCATCGGTTCTGATGCTTCTTCCAGTTCTTTTAGTGTCAAATTTGTATCCATGTTATTATCTTTTCGGAAACGTTGTTCTTTACCGATGGCTTTCAATGCCTTATTCTTTTCTTCTACAGTCATCTCTTCGGAATCGAGAATGATTTTGCAGGCCAATTTTATACCATCATTCCTGGCTTTTCTGTACTCTTCCAATCTCTTCTTTTGATTACTCACTTGTGTCTCCTTTCTTTTTTTATACTGCAATTATATGGATTTCTTATTTCAAAATAACATTATCAATATTTCCAATAATAATTGTCGATTTCCCTGTTGCATCAGTCTTAATCTCAAGACTAGCTCGCTTATTATATACTTCCATAGGAATTGAAATTTCAATTCCACTATCGGTTACCATGACCTGCTTTTCTAATTTCTTTACAGTACTTTCATTGGTGACAGTAAAGTTATCATATTGTAAGTCGTACTGTTCCATTTTTTCATCAAATTCAGATTTCTTCTCAGGGCTTTTCCCAAATAATTTATTCCCGATCTCTTCTACATCAAAGGACTTTCGGTCAACATATTCTTTCTGAAGAGCACTTTTGGTATCCATTTTTGTTTTTAAATCCGCGCCATCATACTTGTTAGAAATATTATTAATGACACGGGTAAGAATATTTAACTTCTTTTTTGGAGAAATATTGGTGCGACATACAAGGAAGTTTTCTGACAGATAGTAAACCTTCTCACCGTTAACTTCATATCTCTTTTCTAATAATTTTATGCTGCGGTCACTCAAATTAATGATTGCAGCTTCTGAAATTCTGGAAGTTCCAGATAAAAATGAGCGAGTTCTGGAAATTTCTACATTGTGAAGCAAATCGTCTTCGTATTGTGTTAATTCTCTTGCAACATGATGTGTATAGCTCATTTTGTAATTCATTTTTAAGAGAGCAAGATAAATGGTTCGTTCTGCCTGGAAAGTTACAAATAATAAATCAGCAGCAGGAATATCTAACCCTTCACCCATAGCAACGTATAACTTGTTGGCAATAGCCTGACTAGTTTCTATAAAGGAAGTTTCATCTGATTCATCCCAAGTTTCTAAAATAGAGTAGATCGGAGAACATTCCGGGTCAAACTCACAGTTTTTTGTATCATCGCTTGAAACAATTTTGTAAATATGATTTCGAATGAAATCGTGTAAGTCAGGACCGGGATTTAGGATAGTGTTAGAAAGTATGCATTGTCCTCTATTAGTATCTAAAATATGTAAAACGGCTTTTCTTATAACAATATCATCTCTACATATCATTGCTTTATGCCTCGCTTTCTCTTATTCTTTTATTTACTTTCTTTGTATGTTCGGCCACCTTTTTGCAACCTCTTTTCCAATTGTTATATGCAATTTTGAACTTGCAAGGCTGGTTCATTCCCTTGCATCGGTCTCTTTCCACGCATCTTATACACGGATCAATCATTCATATGCTCCTTTCATAAAATCGTTCAAAACCTCTCTTTTCCATGATGGAGAATCTTCTTTCTTGCATTTTTCAGCTGTGTACGGCTCAGGAATCGACATCCAGGCATTTACAACACGCCCCAAAGATGTGTATGTTATGTGATTTGTAAATGGAACATAGAAATCTTCTTCGTCTTCTCTATACACACCTAATTGTGGCTTTTGCCCCTCGTTTTTAAACGACAAAAGAACTCGTGCCCCATTTTCTGGTTTTTTCTTTTCTAATGGTATCCATTCTAATATTTTAGGCTGCTCCTCAATCATCTTAATTACGTTTGTGCCTACGAGTAATCTTTCTTCGCATTCTTTGATAATCCTTTTTTCGTCAATCATTATTTGCTCACTTTCTTTAAAAAACAGTACAATTTATGCCGAATATCCCATTTTCTTTCGAATGTCTCTGCATGTTGTGTTCCAATCGTTTCTAAACTTTTCGGCTTCCAAAGTGCTTTTAAACATTACAACCATTTTATCTTCAATTTCTCTAGTTAGCTTTTTAGGTTCTGCTCTTTCAGCTAATTCTTTATTTATTAAGTTTATTTTCTTTTTGCTGCGCGGAATTTTTTCCAATATAGGAATTGCTTCCGTTAATTCCTGCGTAGAAAATCCACTTACTAAAGCATTTCTTAAACCTTCTGGAGTTTCATAAAACTTGCGTGCGACTTCGTTTTCTATTGAATTCCACATTTCTTTTGTTAATCCGTATGGCATTTTTCTCCTCCCTCTGAGCTCAGCCATTGTAATGCTTCTTTGTATTTTTCTGTATACAGTGGAAAATTTATTTCAAACAAACCCGACTGATAATCTTCCATAATTTGGTCTAAAAGCATTTTGACAGCTTCAATTTGAATTTCTTCTGTCTCTTCAAAGCCTTCACTAAATCTTTCGTAATTTGTCATGCATCCCTTTCCGGTGGCAAGCCTTAAATATCTTGCCACCTGTTTAATTTACGCCTCTTTCATTGTCATGAAGTCAGGTAAATCTGCTTCTTCTGCTTTGCTTACTTTCTTATCCTCAATTTCCACTTCTTCTGCTGGGATTTTCTCCACTTCTGCTTCTGGCTCTACAGAAAATTCTTCCTTATTCGCTTCTGCTTCAACAATATTGTTCACTTCTGCTACCACCATGTCTTCGTGAGAAACTTCCTCGGTTCTTGTATCTGCCTCCTGTACAAATGCATCGCCATGAGTATTAATAATCTGTTTCAAAGCTCTGTTGGTTACAGTCTTCTTTGCCATCTGGTCAGCAAATTTCGCATGTGCTGTGTCCTGACTATTTCCTTTATATCCATAGCCCTGCTTCCAGGACTGTTCAATCTGTTTAAAATTCATTACTTCTAAATATTGGGTTCCGTCTTCCATTGTTATAACTGCGTATGCGCCTTTGATTTTGGTGTTATCAATATTCATGAAATCCTGATTGTGTTTTTCGAAGATTTTCTTTCCGTTTTCAATACGGTACTGAAAATCGTCTCCTTCATAGATAACCTCTGCATTAATCTCTTTAAGCCCATATCGTCTTGCAATGGTGATATTTCCAAAATACGAACGTTGAAACTGGCATTTTTTGTCGTATGCAATGAAATATCCTTGCTTTTTCTGAACAGACAATCCCAGCGTAGCCATGTCCATTAAGGCATTAGCAATACTCGCCTGACTGCATGATTGTAATAATGGAACTTTGTTTTTATCCTCTGTTTCTTTGAGCACGAGATAAGCACCCATTAAGGCATTTGATACATTATAATCCGCCGGAAAGCTCATTCCGTATTCGCATTTTTTGTTCAGCTGTTTTACGAGCCCGTCAATAAACGAATTATTCACTACCATTGCCGCCTGGTGTTCTTCTTTTGTTTGTACCATCTGATTCTTTTCTACTGCTTTTGCTGTTGCCATAATTAATCCACCTTCCTAACTTCTTTTAATTTGTCTTTATATGAATAAACTTCCTTTTCGGGAACATTTATTTCCGTAATTACCGCCATGCCTCCGTCGGGCTGTGCTTTCACAACATCTCCGACCTTAACGTCGTCATTGCATTTATATGTGTATTCCTTACCGACCACTGTATCGTTTTTGAGAAATCTAGTTTTTACAAACATCTTCTGCCTCAACCACCTTTCCGTTAACCATTGCATACCAAATATTTTCTTTGATTTTCTCTCCGTCAACCCTTACCATTTCGGCTCCTTTTAATCTCCATTTATCCTGTTCCCAATAGCGCGCCTCATCTCCTTCCCAATCTGCTAAAACAAGATATGCACCTTTAACACCCCTTGCTTTTCCGTGATATCCCCAGGCCACAGCAATACTTTCTGGATCTGTCGCTGACGATGCCCCTTTGTATCCTGTCGCTGACGATGCCCCGCAGTTTCCTGTCGCTGACGATGCCCCGTAGTCTCCTGTCGCCGAAGATGCTCCTTTGTATCCTGTTGCCGAAGATGCTCCGTAGTCTCCTGTTGCCGAAGATGCTCCACAGTTTCCTGTTGCCGAAGATGCTCCGTAGTCTCCTGTTGCCGAAGATGCTCCGTAGTCTCCTGTTGCCGAAGATGCTCCGTGAGATTCATCAGAGTCCGCTTCTTTCTTTACTCTTTCCGTAGTGTATTCAATAGCTGCTTTTACCAAACCTGCAATATTAATCTGTGCTCCAATTTTGATTTTGGTGGAAGCAATTTTTGAATCTCCATTATTTCTTTTAGAAAATTCACCTTCCTGTTCAACTTCACGATAAACACTACAATTTGGCGAATAATAATAAAAGCAATCTAGCGGATACTCGCAGGCATGGAATCCAGAATTACATACATCAGCTTGTTTTTCCTCATACTCCCCTCCCTCCTTATACTGAAAATCACGGCAAGTCATATCTTTATGGAACCCTTTGTAAGATTTAATTTTATTCTCCATCTTATTTTCCCTCACTTTCTTCAATAATTGTGTATTTGAATCTACCCTTTCCGGAATTGTGCCACTGTCCAATTCCATTTAATTCTCCATAATCAAGCCATGATTTAAGATTCTTTGCAAAGGTATCTTCTAGGCATTTAATTGTAAATTCAATTACCGTTCCGGCCGGTGCCGCTTCTGAATTTGCTAATGCGACCCTTTCTCCCTGTGCAGTCTGTGCTCTAAGTGGTCTCTGGCAATCGGTTAATCCCGCTCCCTCTGGAAACTGTAAAAGAATTTTTCTTGGAAATACAAATACCAGATTATCAATTTTGGTTTTGTATGCCGGTATCTTTTTTACATAATTAAAAGCTTTTGCCGCATTTTTAAGAAATCCCTTAATCTGATAATCATATAAAAACGGATTTCCTTCTCCATCTTTCGGAAAAATAGTTTTTCCTTTTTCGATCACTGAATCGACGCCAATGGCTTCAATCTCCTCTTCTCTAGAAGGAGCATCTGGTGCTTTGCTTGCAATAAATTCTGCATGAATTTCCTTATCATTATTTGCACTTCCTAACAATTCTTCGATAAACTCTGCTCTGATTTTTAATTCTTTCATTTCTGTTTCTCCTTTTCTTAAATACTTAATATTTTTCATTTCTGCTCAGCACATTTCTTTTACTTGCATTTCCGATGCTTTTCCATGCATTTGACTGCTTATCTTCGCCCTTGCTTTACCGTACAAGCCTGCGCTGCTCCCTTTCACCACGTCTTATTTCATTTCCACACCATTCCTTGTCTTTTCTGAACTTCGCAGTACTGGGCTACTCCCATGCGCTTCCACGCTATGCCATCCCCGCTTAGCCCTGCCATTTTATTGCACCGCAATCAACTCTGCTCATTTCCACACAATTCCGCTACTGTACGACACTGTTCTTCTCATTTCCAATCTTTTACTTCTCTTTACATAAATGTGCTAAACTGTGTAAATCCATTGCGAATCAACGCTTTACTACTCTTCGCTGTTCCAACGCCTTATAATTCGATTCGATACCTTTCCCGTTGCTTTTCGGTTTTAGATTTAGAATTCAATTACCGATAATGTAGTGTTGTCATTTCTCTCTAAAAGAATCAGCTGCCCTTCTATATCTGGTACCCTATCTGAATCAAGACTTTCGCTATCATCAACAAAGATAGGGATATTCAATCCGTTCATTTTCTGTAAACCTTTAACAAGATCTATTTCACAAAGAATCCTATCTCCATGATTCAACCCTTTGAAATAGTTAATTCCATCCACAACCATCTTGCACGTTTCTACCGGATTGCCCTTAATGGTGTATTCCAAAAAGTCAAATTCAAAGTGATTAAAATATTGGTTTATTTCATCCGCCAAAGCTTTATTCTTTTCGATTGAAAAGTTAAGAACCGAATCTATCTTTTGTTCAAGATTGGCTTCTACCTGGGATAGTTCTCTTAATTCCGCATTAAGCGTGTCAAGCTGATTTTTTTTATCTTTTTCAGCCTTTTCGGACGCCTCAATCTGCCCCTTGAATAAGGCAATACTTTCAATGGTGATTTCTTTTGCTTCAGATATTTTTTTTCTGGTGTCAGTTTTAGACATTTCAATAAGTGCTTTTTTCTTGTTATCTATCTGGTTATTAATAGATATAACTTCATCATTTCCGGTCAAATTAGCATGCGGCGGAACAGCGTCCAGTTCCTTCTGGGTTTCCGCAATTTCTTTTTTGCTATTTTTAATGGTCTCATCCAGTTTTGGGACTTTTCCTTCCAGTTCAGAAAATTCTTTCTTAAATGATTTCAGATTTGCCGCTGCCTTATTACCTGCCAAAGTAATTCGACTTAAATTCTCTTTTTTGTCTGATTCAAACTTCTGTTCAAGCATTTTCTGCGTATCTATACGACTTTTTTTGCTACTTTCCCATTTTCCTCTAGCTTTTTCTTTCATTTCATCCGGAAATTCCTGCCCACAAGTTGGACAAATGCAAGAGTTTTCATCGAATTCTTCCGCTTCAATCCTTTTTAATTCGCTTTCGTCAAATTCCTGTTTCCTAACTTCAACATAATCTTTTCTAGCTTTCTCCAGAGTTTTCTGAGTGCTCTCTATCTCCTGCTTTAATTCTTCCATCCTGCTTTCAACAGCTTTTTTCTCAGTTTCAAAATTAGTTTTGCACTTTTCGAAACCGTTTAATTCTTCCCTGACAGCCATTCTTTTCGCAATCAGTTTATTTTCTTCTCCCGAAACAATATCCTGCTTTCTCTTTTGCAATTCTAAAATTTCAGAATTTAGTTTGTCAGATGCCTCTAATGCATTATTTAACCGCGTTTCTTTCTCTTTCAGCTCTTCTAGCTGTTTTTCGGCTTCCTCTTTTTGCTTTCGCAAAGAATCCACATCAACTTTTACAAGCTCTCTGCCCTGTTCGTATTTGATTTCTGTATTTTTTGCTGCTACTTTCTTTTTCTGCTCATTCAGTTGCTTTCTAAATTTTGAAAGAACATCTTCCACTTTATGACCTTCCAAAAGCTCTGCAATATCTGTGTATTGAGGATTTTGAGCAATAAATTCCTCGATTTTAAAACCAGATAATCGTTCCAAGAGCTTTCTTGCTTCGTTTGTGTTCTTTTGTAAAATATTCAAAAACGGAACAGGATTGCTACACATAAGAAGCGTATCTGGGGTCGTGATATTTTCAGAAATCCATTCGGTAAAAGCCCTATTGCTAACAGAATAATTATCCACTTCAATTTTTGTTTCATTTCCAGAAAAGACCTCTTCTGTTTTCCCTCTAGGCTTTTTCCATTTCTGACGTGTAGTTTTCTGAATTGTGTGCTCTTTCCCGTCAATATCAAGGACAATCCTTCTCACTACATCCACTTTGGGGATTTCCTGTCCATTCTCTTTCCTACGAATTTCATCCGGCTCTTTTCCGCTTGCCATCTTTCCAATGATCGTGTCAAAATATCCATCCATAAGCGTTGTTTTTCCGACACGGTTTCTTCCGCTCACTTTACTTCTTGCAAACATCGGCAAACTTATCCCTGAAAAATTTTTATAATTTTCCAGTTCGATTTTTTTTACTAATACTTCTTTCAACTTTTAGGCTCCTTTCTTCTTTTTATCCTCTATCCTCATTAATCCAGATAGAGAAATTTCATAAAACGTATGTGGAATATCATTTTTCGTTCCTTCCCTACTTTGAAGCCTACCTTTCCCGCAAACTCTGGTTTTTTCTGGTAGATCACGTGCAAATTCCGCAATCCTGTTCCAACAAATACACGGAAGGAAGTCTGCTCTATTAAATTTTCTTGCCGCAATTACTGACACATATGTCACGCTAACGCCTTTCCCTGTCGTATGAAATTTGGGGGTTAAATATATGCTTCCACAAACAGAGCATATATTTTTATACGTTCCCTCTGGCGCATTCCACATTTCCTTACAGAATACAAATGAATTGATTTTTTCATCTTCTTTTCTTGACTGGAATCTTCCAGTCAATTCCACAAACATCCCTTTTTCAATATGAATCATGTTATCTACAACTTTATTTGGAATAATTAACGGAATTACATCACATACCCCACTTAATCGTTTAATAATAATTGATGTTTTAAAAAAACTTTCTGAATTAGTTTTGTGACTAAATTCTAATGGCTTTTCAATTTCTCCAGCTAATCTCACTTCGTTTGTGTCTTCCAAATTTACCGGAATTACATTACTCATCACTTTTGCTTCCTTCCCAGTCAATTAATTGGTTTAATCTGCTCATGCAACGAATATAACCATCTTCCGCCTTTTTATCGTCTTGAAATTCTCCTTTAAACGGAATATGGAATTCTTCAATTCTTTCTTCTGCTGCATCTTTCCTCAAAATGCGAATCACTGTAACATCTCCGAATAACAATGAGACATAATGCCCGGCATTTTGTGCTGCATCCACTTTGTAAAGTACTTCTGCCAAATCTTTAATGTTAATCATTCCCCAACCTCTCAATTAAAACAAAAATATTATTGGGTGCATACTTTTTATCGCCCCGCCAAGGGTCATTGTGTGCAAGCACGTTCATCCAGCTGGCTGCGATCCATATTTCAAATAAAATACACACTACAACAATTATATTTCCTACTACTTTCCACGCTTTCTTTCTAAAATTCTGCATAATGTTTCTCCTATCAGTGCTCCGATTGCTATGCCCGAAAAGATTCTTAACATCTTAATTTTTTTCTCCTGTTCTTTGATGATTTCAGAGGCAACTCCTCCATCTTTTTCCTTCTCTTTCAAACATCTTGCAATTTCCTCTACAATTTCATCCCAAGTTTTTTTATCTTCCATGACTCCTCCTATGCTGTTGCTAATTAATAAAAATATGTTAAAATCTTCATAATCAGCATTTATTCGTGTGGCGTGAATTCAAAATTAGCCTTTCCGCACTGAAATTGGCATTTTAACGCATCCGCCAGTGAAACAATGTTGATTAAGGATGGCTCATAATCCCCTTTTTCGTATTTATAGAGCGTGCAGGCACATATTCCTACTTTTTCCGCAAGTTGCGCCTGCGTCCATCCCTTTCCTAGCCTTGCTTTCTTTAAGGCTTCTGCAAATGTCGGACTCATTTTCCTTCCTCAACTACATCATTCATTTTTTTGATAGAATCCATCAAATTCTCAAAAGCTTCTCTCTGTTTTGTGTTATCCAGATTTATTGTAGGCTCTTTCACTTTAAATCTTCGTGTTCTTCCAGCGATTGCAACGCAAGTCACAGTAAAACCAATAACCGCTCCAAAAAACATTCCTACTCCAAACGCAACAATTATGTCTATGTACATCCCTAATCCTCCAAAATCTCAACAAATTCAATTTTATTTTTGTTGAGATTTAACATCGTCGTTTCCTCAAAATATGCATTTATCTCCTCAAAGGAAGAAAACAAAACTGGGAGGGCCGTTTTATAATGAATTAATTCCCTTCCATCTTTGGGGTTGATAAGCTTTCCGCCTACAACATTGTAAATGCGACCTGTTTCAAATCCGCAGCATCCCTTGATACACACAATCTTTCCGTTGTAAACTTTTCCTTTCCCTTTGATATCCTGCAATCTTTCAAAAGCTAGCTTTGCACCAGTATCAAAATTAAAATCGTCTACCGGATTGTATCTCGCAATTCCCTTACATTTTGTGGCCTTGTCCAGAGCGATTATATTGTTCCCATCTCGATAAATGATAATTTCTTCTCTGGAAACAAGTTTTAATTCATCTGCTTTGAAGTAATAGCAGTCTTCCTGATGCTCAAAAGCGAGTACATAACGGTACTGGTACTGCTTATCTGGCACTATAAAAGTGATTTCTGCAATCTCTCCTTTTAATTTTCCGTGCTCTTTTGTCGGTTTCACAACGCTTACCTTGTCTCCTACTTTAAATTTTTTGCTCATAACTCTATCCTTTCTTAAAACTATTTTATTTTTCCAAACTTTCTCTCAAATTCTTCGTGGGAATTTTTAGCGGAATTATCATCGCCATCGTTTCCGCTCTCGTTATCTGGTATTTTGGTCCGAATTAATCCTAGCGTTTTTAAGATTAGCAAAATGTTGTATACTGGAATATCCGGCATCAGCATCATGAATAAATTAATCTGGCACAAATCATCATATTGCTCGTCAGTAAGCTCTATTCCGATTTTTTTGAAATCCTCTTTCGAGGTTGAAAATATTTCTTTTTTCTTCTTCCTTTTCACGTCTGCCTCCTATAACACTGCAAATCTCTGCTGGCAATTTGCTTCCTGAATCTCTAACTTTGTATTTGTCGAAGGCGTCCAAGAATCTACATAATCAACAGCTTCTTCATATCTCTTACGAGGGATATTATTTCGGCTGTTTACTTTGAATCTGTCCTGTAGATCTCGATTGCATTCGGAAAACACCTTCTTGCTCATACAGTGATAAGCTTCTGTATTTTTACCGCCAAGTGCATCCAGTACAACCCGGTTAACATGTTTTCTCAAAGTCTGCTGCTGTCCATAGTCGATAACCATATTCTGCTCCAAATTTTCAATTCTGGATTCGTGGTCACTAAATCCTGTGGCAAGAAGTTTAATCTGTTCCGCTGGCGAGGTTGGCACTTTATACCCTCCCGTTTTTCTGATAGATGGAAGAACCTCTTTGGTTACCCAGCGTTTGAATCGTGTCGCAGACTCTAACTTGCTTCCAAATATTAAAGAGTACAGTCCTGATTCATTAATAATGGTCATTTTCTGTTTTCCAGAAGGTGTTGCCATTTCAGCAACACCTTTATCCTCAGCGTCTACCTTCTTTGAAATTGCACTTCTAGGTTCTGCATATCCTAAGGATGCAGCTACATCCTTCCCAACAAACCACGGTTCACCCTCAATTACCATCGTGCGAACCTCTCCAAATTCTTCATTTGTAAAAACTGTTAAATCTAACATCTGACTCCTCCTTCCTGTTGAGTTTTTTGAATAATCCCCTTATAATTGCAAATACAGGTATAAAATACCGAGTAATTTGAAAGGAGATATATTCTTGGTCTTATTACCTTATCTGGATGGTTTCTTCCGTTCTGGCGAAAAAGTGTCCCAAACCACTATTTTCGTTTGTAATAATTGTGGTTCTAAAAGAACCGTAAAATCTGGAAAAACCATTCCAAAGTGTTCAAAGTGTAACGATTATACTTATTGGTTCAAAATCGTGACGCATTGATTACTCTCAATATCTGCAAACATCGTTTCTGGATGATATTCGTCTCTCAAATCACTGTTTTCATAATCTACGGATTCTATCTGGAAACAGATGTTTGCACCACTTTGAGTATTAAATACTTTTAAATACTTCTTTCCGTCTTTTGAGAAACACATCAGACGCGTTTTATCTGGTATCCTCACAACTCTTACTGGAAAGAAATGTCGAAATAATCTTTTAAGCATTATTGTCCTCCACGTCAGGCAGGTAAAGATTTCGCTTCTTTATCTTTTGCGGCAAACTTATTTGTAAAATAAATCTGCCCTTTTCCTGTTACTTTGGTGGTTTTGCTTATGTGTGTCGAGCCATCTGGCTTCGTAATGCTGGTTTCCTTAATCTCGAAAAGTCCCATTTCCATAGATTTTTGCGTTGGCATATTGTAATCTGAGCCTTTTCTTTTGATTAAGTATCCTTTCTCACGCATCCATGCAAACAGTTTGTTCTGCCCAATGTCAGCTCCGTTCTGTTTGAGAATCTTAGCCAGCTCTCCGACAAGTATCGAAGTTTTGCTCGTAGCTACGGCATCTGCAAAAACTTCTTTCGGTTTCATGCGGCGGTTATCTGCCAGCAATGCCGCATTGTCAGATTTTAATGACTCGATAGTTTTGTCAGCCATCTTTAATGCTCTAGCAAAAATCTGCTCTGGTGTGTTCCAGGCTTTTTCAAGGTCAAGAAAATATTGACGAATCTGTTTTCCTTCTGGTGTCCTCTGAATCATGCAAATCTGTTTCGCCATATCTACAGAAATTTGATAATCTGTTATATCTCTCTTTACCTTACGCACTCCTTCTATTTGAACTTGCTCAATTTTGAGTAAGTTGAAATCTATGCCATTTTGAAAGCCGTATTCGCACATTCTTGAAAACCAATCATTAAATTTTGTTTTAATATTCAGCGATTCGTGCAAATCTCTTGCGGAAACAGTCGGCTGCTCCGCATCATAGTTAACAGGAATTAAATTTTCCATCTAGTCACCTCCCTTTCTTGTTGAATTAAATTCAACATCTTAGTTAAAAAAAATAGCGTCCCTCTCTTTCTTAGTCAACCTAAGAATATTTGTTAATGCTACAATTTCCGAAGCTCTAAAATCAGGTTTATTCATTCTGTTATAGAAAGACTCTCTAGTCATGCCCATTTTTCTAGCTACAAAAGAAATACTCATTCCAGAATCTTCTATCTTTTTTCTAAGTGCCTTAACGTCTGCCAAGGTATCACTCCTTTCTTTTTTGTTTGCGTGATTTCCTTTCACACTCTTACTATACCACGTTGTTGAATTTGTGTCAACACTTTTAAATAAAAATGTTGATTTATTTTCACACTTATGCTATATTAAGAATCGTAGAAAGGAGGAAAAATGATACAATTATACAAGAACATCAAGGAACGTCGTGTACAAATCGGAATGTCTCAAGATGAACTAGCAAAGAAAACAGGGTACACGAGCCGCTCATCTATTGCCAAAATCGAAAAAGGCGAAGTTGATTTGCAACAATCAAAAATCGAGCTGTTTGCGAAAGCTTTAGGTGTTAGTCAGCCAGAGTTAATGGGCTGGGAAGAAAACGCAACAGTAGAAAACGCTGAATTACTTGCCGAGATAGCAATGGACTTTGAGTTATTAGGATACGCAGAAAAAATACTACGTATGGAATGTAGCCGCAAATATAAAGTTTACGGCTACATTGACAGAATAACAGAAGAATAACTAAGGAGTGGGGACTAGCACCCCCACTCCTTTTTTAATTTGTTTGCAAACGCAAAAACAAATTTACAAAAATGTTCGTCGTTACAATTTTCAATCAGTTCAATTAATTTGTCTTTATACATCGCTTCACATCCTCTCACGCTTAATTATAGAGCATTCGTTCTGACTTATTAAGAGTCTTTGTTATAATATTTTTATGTTTTTGTTAAAGAAAATATGCGGATTTATTTAAATTTATACTGACAAATCATTTTATTTATTATATAATTATTTACAACAAACCATTATATAGATTTCTTAATTTTTTACTGCGATATTTCTAAGGTTTCTTAGTTCTTCTAAAGAAGAGCACAGTTTTCTTAGTATGTCAATAATTAAATTAAGATTTCTTAGTTCTTTTCACAAAGGAGAAAATCCATGTATTACGAGAACTTTGAACGATTATGTAAAGAAAGAGAAGTGACTCCTAGTCAAGTTTCAAGAGGAACTGAGATTTCCACTGCCACGTTAACCAGTTGGAAAAAGGGAAAATATACTCCAAAACAAGATAAGCTCCAAAAAATCGCAGATTTCTTTAATGTATCCGTAGATTATCTGATGACAGGAAAAGAGCCGGAACAAGATTTTTCCGATGAATCTGCACATTTGATTGCGCAAATAAGAAAAGACACCGAACTGTCCGATGCATTAAAGAAATACTTCGGGCTGTCCGATGCATTAAAGAAACATGTTGTTGAATTGATTAATCTTTTAAGTGAGTGAGGTTCGTTATGTTATCAGAAGCAGCTGTATTAAAAGCAATTATTGAATGTATGAACGAAGAACATAATGCTATGCTCGTAACGGTTAGATGCAAACTGGACTGTGATGATTTTTCACTAATACCATTACTCGATTCATTAAATTCCAAGCATTATACAATTCAGACTTCTACTTACGATATACACATCACGGATTTGGGAATTGCCGAATATCATAAAGCATATCCATCAAAATCTGAAAAAACCAAACGATTTGCGATAAAATTATCTTATAACTTTACCAAATTTACGTTCCAACGTCTTGTAGATATTGGAGCTGGAATTATTATCGGTGTCGCTGCTTCTGCTATCGCACACCATTTCGGGTGGCAGTAATCCTAATACTTTCATAAGGACAAGCATATTAAAAGCAGGAATATCTTTTCTTTCATCCGACCACAGCAAATTCAAATCACATACGTCTTGGAACTGTTGATCTGTCAATTTAATACCAACATACTCAAAGCCTTTCTGCGATGTATCTATGCGGTAAGGCTTTACTTTTTTCTTTATTTTAAAAAGCATTATTTCACCTCCAATATCGTTTCGGAATGTCGAGTAGCATAAGATAAATATAACACAAAATCTTTTGACTTTCAATTTCATCTATTATTTTTATAATTTCCTTTTTATAGTCCATGTAACCCCTCCTAATGTGCTTCAAACCTTTTGTTATATTATATGTTGTGCCCGCCATGTTTATACACTTATAATGTACGTTTTTAAGAAGATTTAAAACACAAATATTATCAAGCACTCTACTTTACTTTATTGCTCTTATATGTACTTTTTACAATCTAAAATAATAATATTTCATGCGATTATTTTTTTAATAAATTTGTATTCTATTTATTTCCTTTATGTTTTGTTGTATAATAAGGCAAATACTTATAAATTATAAATTCACAAAAGGAAAGGAAAGAAAATTATGAAAACTTGGAAATTGGTATCTGGAATTATCTCTATTGTATTGTTTTTCCTCGTGGCATTTCAGTCTTGCGCCGCCGGAATCTCTAATTCATTAGAAGAAAACGGAGAAGTTGGTGGTACTGCTGGAATATTTGTAGCCTTTATGTTATTAGCTGGTGGTATTGTTTCAATTGCTACACGAAAAGGTAGCAAAGGTGGAAACATTGCACTAATCGTTTTATTCCTTCTGGGCGCAATCGCCGGATTCACCTTAGGTGGAAGTTATAGTGACTTGGCAATCTGGTCTGGCTGGTGCTTGATTTGCGGCGGTCTGGCAGTCGTTTCTTTGATATTTTCAAATGAATCCAAATAATTATTATTTATTTGCATGTAAAAAGAGCAGCTCATCCGCTGCTCTTTTCTTTTTTTGTAGTCAGCTTTCTGACTAAATACGCATTTTTCAGTATACTTACTAAAAAAATCACGCATGGAGGTTTCCAGAAACCTCCCCTCTTATAGGATATAACATGGTTTATAGTGCAAATACCTTCGGATTTCACTAAAAAATATGCATTTTTGTGCAAAAAACCTACTCCAAGACTGGTTTTCGCATATCTGAAACCTTCTGAGGCACCTTTTTTCTTACAAACACTTAGTCTTCTTTTTCTTCTCGTTTATTTTGCCAAATCTTTTTTGATATTTTTTACATTTTATTATTAAAATACATATTTTTGTGTGAAAAAAATATAATTAAATACATATTATTTCGATTTTATTTGAATTAATTAGCATCTTGATGTATTATTTTATAAAGGGAGGAAGATTATTTCGTGTATTACGAACCAAACAGAAAAGGGACCAAAAAAATGATTGTATTAGATATAAGGGCGGACAACTTCTATTCTTTTAAAGATTTTCACATGAATATGTCCTATCCTAAAAAAATTGTTAATTCGTACATTCCAGATGAGTATTTGATGGAACGACCAAATTTCAGATACAAAAAGATTAATATTCTTTTAGGTGCAAACGCTTCCGGAAAAACCTCCGTTGGTAAAATGTTGATGGATATTTTTAACTTTATAGACAAAAAACAATATACCACTATTGTACAAAAAATAAATAATCCTAAAAAAGAAGCTTATTTTTCAATGGATTTTATAACTTCTGGTTTCAAAATGTATAGAATTAATGCAATATTTTCACCTCTAAGAGTTGAAAAATATACCGCTGAAAATGTTAAGGTATGTATACGAGAAGTACCTATTACTTTAAAAGACAGTTATGAAACTTGTGCTAAAAAAATTTCAAACCAAAAGTGTAGTTACGATAATAATTTTGTACAGGAATTAGAAAAAGTAACTGATTTATCATGGTTATTTGAATATCCATCAGATTCTTCAATAGTCAACACTGATTTAAACCAGAATGTAGATCTTTATATTAGAGTCTTGCAGAATATATTACATACATTGGATCCATCTATTGAAAAAGTAGAAAAAATAGCTCAGGTAGAAAATGCTTTTGTTATTCGCATGAAAAATAAAGATATTGTTATGCAGGATGGTGAAGTTATCAATAAAGATATCCTCTCTAGCGGCACAAAAGAAGGAATTGCCATTGCCAGCGTGCTTACTTCAATACTTGGAAGAGAATGTAGTTTTTATTATTGTGACGAAAAATTTTCTTATATTAATAGCGATGTGGAAAAAGCTATTCTAACTGTTATGATTAACAGTATACGGCAAAACGAACAGCTATTTTTCACTACACACAATAATGATATTTTAGATCTTCCTCTCCCAAAACATTCTTTCTCTTTTTTGAAAAAAGAATTTTATGAAGATGATTTTGTTATTACATGTGTAAGTGCCTCTAAATATTTAAAGCGAGCTACTGATTCATTACACAACGCAGTTGATAATGATTTATTTTCGATTGCCCCTAATTTAGATTCAATCTACCAGCTCCTAGACTTTATACATAATTAAAATTTTAGCACAAAAGATTTTTAGTAAATACGAAAGAAGGGCATTATGGGGAATAAAAATTATCATTATTTTGTTGAAGGCGAAGATGAAAAGAAGCTATTAAGTGTATTGAAGACAGATATGCAATTAATTCTTCCCGGGAAAATAGAACATTTTAATATCATCCAAGAAAAAATTACCAAACCTCGTCTTATGACTATAAAAAGTGGTACAACTATTGTTTTAGTTTTTGATACAGATGTTGGAGATTCTAAAATTCTAAATGAAAATATTCGTTTTTTAGAAAAGCAAAGCACAATCAGAAAGGTTTTATGTATAACCCAAGTTAAAAATTTAGAAGATGAATTTAAACGTAGTTGCAATATAAAACAAATTAAGGAGCTTACTGGAAGTAAATCAAATAAAGATTTCAAAGCAGATTTAATAAAAGAAAAAAATCTATCCAAAAAGTTATCTGCCAAAAACTTTAATTTTAAAAAATTTTGGAATACCGTTCCAACTGGTAACTTTCAATCCATTCATAATGATGCTTCTAAAATAAAAAAAGCATAAAAATCTAAAATAAGAATATACTTGAATTATCTGACCCAATATGATGTATTGAAGTCAGAAAAGAGTAAATGATGATATCATTTATGCACCAAAAACCCCTCGGTATTAGCGGTACCGAGGGGTTTTATTTTGGGCTTGGTTGCCGTTTGTTTTACTTCCTTTTCCTCGAAAAACCGCCTGCGATACTTGAACACAAGCACAAGATGATAGTATAGTAAGAATACTAAATGTGCGTTATTATCTCAATTTATTGTATCTCAATTTTTTATTATCCGACTAAAGATACTATACTATAATTAGGATGCTCTATCAAGTAGGTAGCAGACGCAATTCATCTCCCACCTTAGAGGTCGGAGTCTTCTTGCTGTAAGAGGATAAATTTTATGCACTTTTTGATATTTGCTTATTTATAGTAGATAATCCAATTCACAATTAATATGAAACTTTCTGTCAATAATCCAGTGCACTAATCAGCTTCTTCTTCCAAAGCTTCAATAAGAAAACTCACTGGACGGAACCCATCATTGCAGGATATCATTGCTGACTTTTCATTTTTCATCCATCCATTGTAAATGTCCTTGCCTCCATATGCTAATGTCATGACAAATGGCGACATACTCTCCCAGGCACTATCGCACATTCCAACTGGCTTACACCAGCCATTGGCGATGAAAACTTGCCCTTCTTCTATATCACAAGCATGTTCCATAGGATTCTCATATTTTTCCATTAAATCTTTATAGCATGCTTTACGCATGACTGTGATTTTACATTTTTTCATTTTTTTCTTTGTCTCAATTTTAAAATCTAATAATTTTTGTTTCGTAATTTCTGTAATATTGTTTCCTATTTTAAACTATGCGAGGAGTTTGTGCAAATGTATTCCAGAGTATTTCTATAAAATTTCTCCTTAAAATAGGTATAAAATTAACACGTCCGCCTTCCATTTACCAAACATGTTAATCACATAGATAATATTTTCATATCTCCCCATAGAGATTTCAGAGGATTGTCACCCACTTCATACCTCTGTAACAAAAGTTCTGAGGTATCAAAAAACTTAGCCACTCCTTCTGGACATTCGCATATAAATGGTTTGTTATCTCTCCAAGAAATATTATACCTCGTATCATATAGAAGAAACTCAATATCTAATCCCATCTCTATGGCATTTTCTAATTCTGCAAGACTCTCTAATTTTCCATAATTCTCATACTCTATCACCTTTCAGCACCTCACTTAAAATATCACTGTTAGCAATTTCATGTCCCGTTTAAAATCATTGTCATATTTTCTTTTTGATATATCCCATCTGCTAAATATTAATTATGATAATAATCTACATTCCAATATTATGGAATGTAAATGTTACAATAATACGATTATTTCTACGCATAACCCACGAATTAATAGATACATTATGGAATGTAAATCAAAGGTCTGCGTTATTCCGTTATCTTTGAGATATGAATTAATAGATACATTATGGAATGTAAATCGTTAGACAAACATAAAAAAAGAGGGGGAAATAATTGGAATTAATAGATACATTGTGGAATGTAAATAAAATCCTGTCTGTGACTCCTGCAGGTTAACGCAGCCGAATTAATAGAAACATTGTGGAATGTAAATCTTTTAAGAATTTAAAAGAAAGGGGACAGAACGTCCGAATTAATAGAAACATTGTGGAATGTAAATTTCTGGCATATCCTCTTCGGCATCTTCCGGAATTTCGAATTAATAGAAACATTGTGGAATGTAAATTGAAATCACTCCTTTTTATTTATTTAAAACCCTTTAGAATTAATAGAAACATTGTGGAATGTAAATGATGATACAAATGTAAATGATGTGGTTAAAATTAGAATTAATAGAAACATTGTGGAATGTAAATATGTCTTGTAATTAATAAAGCGGCTGTACAAACCTGAATTAATAGATACATGTATCTATTAATTCCCGTCCTCCAACTACCATTATATCATCTATAGTCTTTCTTCTTTTTCTGTCGACCTCTTTCTATTCTCCTCATCTTATATCCATATTTTTATTATAATTTCGCTCTCAGCCTATATTTATCCCATTGTCGACCTTCCTATATTTTCACATCATTACTGGTCGACAATTTTTATTACCTCTACATAGACAAAAATCTTATTAATAGACTACACTTTACCTTTCACCAAGATTGTAGCTTCATTATAGCATCTATCTCAGCATTTTACAATATTAATCTAACTGGAATAATATTTTTCTTTCTATATTAACATCAATTAGAATCCTAAATATATTGTCATCTCAATTATTTTCTTCTATAATATAAATTTATAGTAATAACATATTGGAATGTAAAGGTTAGTTTAATTTTGAAACTTTCTTTTAACCGCTACATTTTGGATTTTCCTAATCTATACATTCCACTTGTTATTACAGAATGCTATCTACTTCAACAATTCCGATATATTAATCTCCAATCCTTCATAAATCCCACTTTGAATCGTCTGAGTAAATAGGCTTATCATCGGTGCTTCATCCTGCTCGTAATAGTAAATCGTTGTTCGCTCCTTTTCAGGATCAACAATCCAATATTCTCTTACACCGGCATCCGAATATAATGCATTCTTTGTTGTATAATCCATCTTCCTGCTAGACTTTGAAACAACTTCGATTACAAAATCCGGGGTACCTACACAGCCCCTGTCATTTAATTTATCTTTATCACAAATGACACTGATATCTGGCTCCACATATATTTTTTCATCTTTATTTAAAAAACCGCAAATGGTGATGGATATACCTCACATTCCCCTTTATTTTTCTCAATATAGCTTTTGACGGTGTTACGCAATCTTTGAAAACTATATTCTTCATTTCTTTGTGCTTTTAACGTTTAGAAACCCCCACAATTCCAGCCTGATTTCCTAAATAAATGCCCCAATGATTTTTCAAACACGCTCTAGTACTTAGAAAGTGATTAAATGCTTCACCCGTTCTTTGAGCATATAAAAAATTCTCTGGCAAAATCCTATTTCCCAGCAATATCCTTCACAACTTCCCCTGCGATAATAAGCCCTGCCACAGATGGTACAAAAGCTACGCTTCCCGGAATATCGCGTCGTTCCGTACATTTATGCTCCGCTCCCGGAGGACAGATACAATTTGTTCTGCAGCTTATGGACATATCTTCGATTGGACGTGTTGGCTTTTCTTCGGAGTAAACAACTTTCAGTTTTTTTACACCTCGCTTTTTCAGTTCGCGACGCATTACTTTTGCAAGTGGACACATTTTGGTTTTGTAAATGTCGGCTACTTGGAAGGCTGCCGGATCAAGTTTGTTGCCAGCTCCCATGCTACTGATTACCTGAGTTCCGTACTTTTGCGCCTGCATAATAATCTCGATTTTTGCGGTAACAGTATCGACTGCATCGACAACATAATCATATTCATCAAATGGAAAATCATCTGCATTTTCTGGAAGGAAAAAGCATTGGTGGACATTGACCTGTGCATCAGGATTAATGTCTAAAATACGCTCCTTCATTACTTCTACTTTGTATTTGCCAACTGTTTTTCTTGTGGCAATAATCTGACGATTTAAGTTTGTAAGACACACTTTGTCATCATCAATAAGGTCAAATGTACCGACTCCGCTTCGCGCTAATGCCTCGCAGACATAACCACCAACTCCGCCGACTCCAAAAACTGCCACACGGGAATTTTTTAATTTATCCATTGCTTCTTCCCCCAGTAAAAGCTGGGTTCTTGAAAATTGATTTAACATATATTTCTTCCTTTTCTGTGTTATTTTTAAAGATTTGCAAAATCAAGAAACAGCATATGCATCTTCTCTTCGCTGTCTACAAATTCATACTCATGTTTTGTACCCGTATAAATAAGCTTCCCATCTTCATAGGCAAGTAACTGATTCATTGGGACGTTCTTCCATTTATCACGGTCGAGAGGACGAGTTGCCATAACGATTGCTTTGTCTTTACGGCAACGGTACAGGCTGTCTTTATAATTAGTATGAATGTACATAATCTCTCCGTCAAAAATAAGCAGATTCAGCTTATTCTCTGGCGCGATTTCCAGGATAATACGATTAAGAAGCGCAAAACGTTCTTCTTTTGTCAGTGCCGCTCCCTTTTCATCCTGCGCTGCATTTACCTGATCAATAATATAGCACAAAATGCGTTCGCTGTCCGTATCTCCGTCTTCTGTTGCTACAAATGGCTCAAGTACTTCACTTTCAAATATTGTTCCATTATGCGCTAACGTCCAGGTGCGGTCATAATTATCACGCATAACAAACGGATGTGTATTTTCATAGTCCATTGTTCCCCTGGTCGCAAGACAGATATGTGCAATCATCTTGTCTGTCTCTATTTTAGCACGAAGTCTCTGCTTTAAATAATTGCTTGTCACAGCAGACTGTGGCTGCTTTTCTAAAGAAACAGCATTGCCGTAAAAAAATGCCATACCCCAACCGTGGGGATGTTCTGTTCCATCCGAAAAAAATTCTCTTAATAACTCATTTAACGGTATCTTTTTTGCAGAATCTACTCCAAACAATTCACACATTGATTTTCTTCTCTCCTCATATATTGTATTATGACCATTTTGAGCTATTTTGATTTTCTTTCGCAAGTATCTGATTATAAAATCTCTGAGATTCCAGTCATATCTAAATATCTCTAAACAGTCATATTTTGTTTTTGTCTCGCTAATAGAAGTCCTTTTTCTACATAGTTTTCCTGATATTGTTTTCGAACCTGCCATGCATATCTCTTCTCTGGATCAACAAATTTCTCATATTCAAAATCTAAGATTTGTTGAACATCGTCCATTTTCAGTCCTTGATAAAACTCTTTCATCCATCCGATAACTTTTAATGCCTCATGTACGATAGACCGCGCTCTTTTTTCCGTACGGGCAATTTTTACTGTCTTTAAATCGTAATGGGCCGCATTTTTAAAATTCTGCACAGCATTTACCTGATCCTTTTTGGAAACATACCAGGATGGCATCGTTGCGAGCCACACCATTAAAAGCTGTGCAAACTTCACATCTCTCGCATCAATTCCAGCTCCTGTGAGAGGATTTAAATCAAACATACGAAGTTCGATATGATCGATTCCATTCTTCCTCAAAGATATAAGATTATTTTCTCCTGCAGGTTTTAAACGAATAGGATAATAGAGTTCTGACGGTGCTTTTAGTAAGCCATTTTTAACATACTTTTCAATAGAATTCACGTAAGAATCAATATCGCTGTAATCAAATGTCGGTGGAAATTCATTCCAGTAACCAAGTTCACTGCATCTTACAGAACTTAATCCTGTAAAAACACTTTTCCCATAGACACCTTTTTCCATAAAAGAACTGTCTACAATCGGACTGGCCGCCGTAACCGCCACTAAAATCCAGCCATATACAGCTATTTTCTGTGCCAGCTCCAAATACAATTTATTCTTATATTTCATAAAATCCGGCTCGGACTGCAGAGCAAAATCTGCTCTTAACAAATCTTCTGAAAAAGAAAAATTTACATGACTTCCCGAAAATGTCATCTTATAACGTCCGTATTTATCGGAAAGATATTCACGGTAGGCTGTTTTATGTGCATCTTTCCCATCAAACTGTGCAATTGGCACATCTTTCTCCCCGCCAATATATGGAGGATTAGAAAATGGCCACAGCAATTCTGGCTCTGGAAGTGCCTTTAACTTTTCCTGAATTCTTCTGGTATGTCCTTTTAATTCTTCAATTGCCGCCTCGATGCTTTCATTTACTCCTGTATTAATTTCGGTCTGGTTTTCACTGAAGTCTCTGACGATATGTGCATCTCCCGGAAAAGGATGTGCAGTCTGTGAAAGCATACCATCTCCTACAACACGCAGACTTTCCATCTCAATTCCAAATGCACCATCTAATAAATGTTCTCTTATATACTCATTTTCAATATGCAGCATTACATTCCTCCATACTCTTCGATGTAATCCTCCAGTGTTTTTCCGTTCTCCATTCCTTCTGCCATCTGTCTGCCTGGACTTAAAAGTTTCTCCGCCCTTCCATATAAAGGCCTGAGGAAATGTTCTTCTCAACTCAGATGCATTATATCCATTATGATAGATGGAAGTATCTTTCTCTAAAAATTCCGAAAGCTCTCCGATATTTTCCATAAGGCCAGCATGCAATGCTCCCGATGCCATAATTTCACCTACCGGCTGCTCACATACACTTCGAAACTCTACTGTCCCACGGAAAGTCAGATCTTCAAATTTAAATGACCGTAAATATTGCAAATCGGAAATCTCCGGATGGAATGTGATTTCCCGATATCTATTTCCATCGAAGTATTCCCCTTTTATCCGGTCAGAGGAAAAATATTTACTAAGAACCACTGGTGGAAAATTAATATATTTTCCTTCTCTTTCTACACAGTATAAGCTCATACTCTTTATGTATCGAACAATTTCATCTGTTGTATCAAATACAACATTATACATATCAACATTATGGCGATTCAAGCCATGAAGACTGTTTCTCCAAAAGTTATCCCTGCTACATAAAATCTCCGCATTCTCTCCCCATAAAGAGTTCGCTAAAATCAATGCCTTAAACGGTTCTAACTTTGTAAATGTATTCAGCATTGGAACTACCTGCTCTTCTTCTACATCAAGCTGAATCTGACTTGCACACGAAAACAGTCCAAAATTCGGATAAGAATGAAATGGAATACTGTTGCCATACTTTTTATAAGAAGACAGGTGATGAAATAACATACGATACCGCTCACTTACTACCGGTACATTCTGATTCACTACATAACGGGGATTAATACCCATGCCAGTCAGCATATGCCCCTCTTTACGCAGTTTCTTCTGTATATAAGTATAATACTGACAAAATCTTTTGTACAGCACATTCATATCTTCTTCTTTCCCAAAAGAAATTTTTAACGTATTATAACTGCAATCATAAGACAGACCATCTCCTGTCTTGTCATCAACTGCCAGATAAATATGTTCATTATCATCTCTGCTCACATTCAAAAAAGAAAATGTATCAATAAATCGATCTGTTGCCTGATAAATCACTTCAAAATTGACAGGTTCATTCTTCTCATTCACAATCGGCAGCTCCAACTCCAAACCAGCTAGATGGGTTCTCTTCTCGGGTGTCTTTGTCTGTAGTTTGTCTAATGAATTAAATAGTAAATTAATTATGTCTTACTATTAATTCTGCTGTTGGCTCATCAATATAGAGACTGTCTACCAGTCCTCCTTGAAGTGCCGCTGTTATAATCTTCTCTTTTTCTTTTCCCACGGCAACAACTAACTTATTTGGAATCTTTTTAATCGTTTCAAGGGAAGCCCCTACAACACGGGCATCTATTTTTTTATCAAATAGTTCCCCGTTTTGTTTTATAAAGTGGGAACAGCAGTCTCCTACTGCTCCTCTTCTGCTGAAGTCTTTATAATCATTTTCATCAATAAGTCCCATTTCATATACAATGGACGGACGTTCTAAGTTACCTACGGAATAAATTGCTGTCTGGCACACTTCCGCCATTTCAAGGATTTCATGAATCTGTGGATCTTTTTTCAAAGCTTCAACAATCGAAGATTCCGCCACCATTGCCGGCGCTGGAATCTGATAACCTGTTCCTCCAACACTGTCTACAAACCTTTTCAACACATCCAAAGCACCCGATTCGAAAATTGCTCTGGAAAATCCTCCAGTTAACTGAATCACAGATACCCCGCTTCTCTTAATCTTTGGAAGCTGCTGGGCTAATACTGCAAGTGCATGTCCCCATGTTACTCCAATGACACTATCATTTTTTATATAACGTGGGAGGTCTTCTGCTAATGCCGCACAGACATCCTGCATTAATATCTGCGAATTACCTACCAAATCTGGCACAATAATCGCCCTTTTAATCGGAAATCTGGCAATCAGTTCATTCTCCAGATTCCCATTTGCCAAAACAGAATCTTTAATTCGAACTTCTATAATCCCCATGTCCATCGCATTCTTTAAAATACGGCTTACAGAAGACTTGCTAATTCCCTCTCGTGCCGCAATTTCTAACTGGTTATAATGTAACTCATAATATAGCTTGGCAATTCGAATTGCCTGATTCATCTTCGCTGCATCCATCTTCTCTCTTCCTCCAAGCTTCTTCTCCAAATGTTGCTTTAAATTCTACTTATAATCTTAATTTAAGATTATAATTTCTCCACACAAAGAAGTCAAGGTGAGCTGATTTGATTCAGTATATCAAACAGACGAAAGTTTGGAAGGCAATAGTTTACATCTGTGACTTTAGTCGCGGCGGTTTGAATGTTCGCGGGCACGCTTACATTCAAACCTTGCTCCCAGGCCACAGATGTAAACTATTGCCTTCCAAGCTTTCTGTCTTTGCTTGCCGTAGGAATCAAATCAGATATGAATGGGATTTAAGGAATAATTAATGCTCCCTGAAAATTTTAACCTCATAATAAATTTACAAATCCCTCAATTTGAAATTCTACTAAATTTTATTCCTAATCCTTGCCAATATGACACAACAGCAGCCACAGTCAGAACTATATAATCAAAATAATCCATATCTGTGGCCTCGGAGCAAGTGTTGGATACGAGCATATAAGCGAGTATTCAACACGCTGCGACTAAAGTCACATATATGGATTATTTTGTTCGTCTGTTTCTATACTTGCCTGTCTAGCGAATTAAATTTCCGAATTCTTCTTTGAGGCGAAGTAAGCCCGGAGTGAATTTACTACGATGATCACTCCAAGTATCATCAGTAAAATAGCGATAATCAGCTGTAAGCCTTCTACTAAAAATGTTGCGGAACCAGCAGAAAATGCCTGTACGAGAGAAATGGTTCTCTCTACTAATGCGGTTCCTGTTACACAAAGCATGATAATCAGTGGTGGGAAAAGCATTTTGTTGCTTCGTCCGGTTACTTTTAAGAATACGCAAAGTGTTACTAATACTAAAGCAGATAAGAGCTGGTTTGCGGAACCAAATAATGGCCAGATATTTGCATAACCAATTCTTGTTAATACAAAGGCTGCTGCTAAGGTGATGATTGTTGAGAAGTATGTATTACATAAAACTTTTCTCCATCCTTCTGCGTGTTCCATATCATCAACACTGAACAATTCCTGAAAGCTCATTCGGCCAATTCGCGCTACGGCATCCAAACTTGTAAGTGCAAGCGCGGATACGCACATTGTCATGAAGCACTGTGCTACATATACTGGAATTCCAAACATTTCAAAGAATCCAGCTACACCGCTTGAGAATACCTGGAATGGTGTTCCATCTGCTGGTGTTCCGTTAGCGGACGCTGCCGCTCCTGCTACACATAAAGCAATAACTGCAAGTAAACTTTCTAATACCATTGCGCCGTAACCAACTTTTAACATATCTTTTTCATTGGATACCGTCTTTGAAGATGTTCCGGAAGATACTAAACTGTGGAAACCAGAAACTGCTCCACAAGCAACGGTTACGAATAAAATAGGGAATAAATCACCAAGCTGATCATTATGGAAGCCTGTAAATACAGGAAGATTCATTGTAGGATGCGCTACTAATAATCCAACAACAGCTCCTGCGATCATTCCAATAAACATATAGGTTGTCATCGCATCACGAGGCTGTTTTAATAACCACATTGGAAGTACTGCCGCAAAGAAAATATATACAAATGTAATATATGTCCAGCCGTCCTTTCCTAATGTAATTGGCATTGTCATACCAATAGCAAGTGCTGCTACAGTACAGATTAATCCAACAACCGTTTCCTTCCATCCTGTCAGATGCAGATGTTTATGAAGTAAACCAAAAATCATTGCAAATGCGATAAATAAAAGGGAAATTGTTCCTGCTGCTCCATTTGTTTTTGCTGCATCGGAAAGTGCAATCACACCATTGGCATCTACCGTATAAGCATTAAATGTACCTGCTACCATATCAGCGAAAGCTGCGATAACAATTAAAGTAAACAGCCAGCAGAAAATAAGAAATAACTTTCTTCCAAGTTTACCGATGTATTTTTCGATCAGAAGTCCCATGGACTTACCATCATTTTTTACACTGGCATATAATGCTCCAAAATCGGTAACTGCTCCAAAGAAAATACCTCCAATTAATACCCACAAAAGTACTGGAAGCCATCCAAATACTGCCGCCTGAATTGCTCCTGTTACAGGGCCTGCTCCAGCAATAGATGAAAACTGATGGCTAAATACTGTCCAACCGTCAGTTGGAACATAATCCTGTCCATCTTCAAACTTATGAGCTGGTGTCTCTGCTTTTGGGTCAATTCCCCATTTTTTAGAAAGCCACCGTCCATAAAATGCATACGCAGCTGTCAATAAAACAGCAGCAATTAAAACAATGACTAATGTATTCATTTTTGTCCTCTCCTTTCATGTATACAAGCCATTTCTTGTATACATGAAGTTTTATAATCCTTTTCCTTCATTTTGTCAATGTTTTTTGCGCTTTTTCTTGCATTTTTATAGGAACAAATAAATTTTAAATTCAATTCACTTCATTTCTAGATTTTTATGCAAGAAGTTCTGAACTTTTTTAAGCAAAAGATACTAGAGCGTGTTTGAAAAAAGCATTTTTCAAACACACTCTAAGAAACAAATCCCGTCATTATTCCAACTTTCTTCCGCACCCATTCCATAAAACGTGCGAACTCGCTCTTTCTCACAAAAATCTCGGCATAACAATTCAATATTTCCGAAACCATCTGCCGCATATATGCCATATCATTCTCATAACACATTTTCTGTGAAAGGTATCTGTCATGTAATTCCTGAAGTCTCTCCTCCACTTCCGCAGCAGAATCAAGCTTTTTACACATCGGAAGGGACATCTGCTCTAAAGCTCCCTCCCTCATCCACCTTGTCATTTTTTTCTCGTAAGCATAATGTTCTGGAATTGTTCCCTCAAAAATCGTATTATGCGGATAGGTAAAATAATCTTCCACATAATGAAGAATCCATCCAAGTTTTAAATAAGAAAAGCTTCCGCCTCTTCCTTTTGCCTCTAACACTTCCATCTGTTTTGTAATCTGTTCGAACGTTGCTTCCCATGTATGACCCTCCAGATAAGTATACACCAGCAGATCTGGCAGAATACTTCCAAACAATAATGCTGCTTTATGTGCTCTGTGTATATTTCCCGATAATGACTTTGTCATAACTAAATGTCCAATTTTATCCATTCATTTCTCCCCATTCACTTTCAACCTGGTATCATTTCTACATTTAAAATTAAATTCCATTCACTGCCTCTCAAAACACAGTATACCATAATTGTGACATCCTCCCCACCTGTAGAGGTAGGAGCTTCCCAACCTCGGCAAGTTTGGTTCTCGTTCGATAACACTACTGTGCTAAGCA
>ERZ826764.972-NODE-972-length-36908-cov-41.033349_pt1 | contig 36908 bp, 28 predicted proteins | sample MGYA00519870_ERZ826764 | MGnify/ENA primary metagenome ERZ826764 (study PRJEB31778, sample SAMEA3449239) | human gut metagenome | biome: human gut; feature: human-associated habitat; material: faeces | place: United Kingdom | collected 2010/2012 ...
TCGCGCCCTTGAAGTTGAACGTCAGATTGTCCAAATGCGGCCCGCGCAGCGTCGAGCAGTTACGCGGTTCGTAGAACCGCGTAACTAACAAATGAGCATCGCGTCGCCAAAGCTGAAGAAGCGGTAGCGCTCCTCGATGGCAGCGGCGTAGGCATCCATGATCTGGTCGCGGGTGGCAAGCGCGCTCACGAGCATCATGAGCGTGGAGCGCGGCACATGGAAGTTCGTGATCAGCGCGTCGACCACGTGATAGGTCGAGCCGGGCATGAGGTAAAGCTGCGTCGTGGCGTTCTCGCGCACCACGATGTCACCGCGGCCAAGCGTATCGGCCCCGTCCTCGCGGCCTTCAAAATAGCGCGCCGTCACGGCCGGATCGGACACCGGCGCGTCCGTGTCAAACGCGCTCTCGAGCGAGCGCACCGCGGTAGTGCCGACGGCGATCACACGATGACCCTCGGCCTTGGCCTTATGCACGGCGTCGACAACCTCCTGCGACACGTGGTAGCGCTCGGTGTGCATGACGTGCTGCGTGGGGTCGTCCTCCTCCACCAAGCGGAAGGTATCGATGCCCACCTCGAGCTCGACGGCGGCAAACTTGGCACCCTTGGCCTCGATAGCGGCCATGAGCTCAGGAGTAAAATGCAGGCCCGCCGTGGGAGCGGCAGCCGAGTGCTCCTCCTTCATGGCGTACACGGTCTGATATTTCTCGGGATCGCCCTCGTAATCGGTAATGTAGGGCGGCAGCGGCACGTGACCGGCAGCATGGATGGCCTCGTCGAGCGTACGCGGGTCGCCGGCGGCATTGCAACCGGCCGGCTCAAAACGCACCAGGCGGCCGCCGCGACTATCGGTGACAAAGTCGACGACCTCGGCCGTCAGCACCACGGGAGCCCCCTCGGGCGCATGAGCGCCACCGGCGCGATACTCAATCTGAGCACCGGGCTTCAGGCGCTTACCCGGCTTGACCAAGCACTCCCAGACATGGCCCAGCGGATCCACATCCTCGCGACGCTTGAGCAGCAGTGTCTCGACCACGCCGCCCGAGCCGGCCTTGCGACCGATCAGGCGGGCCGGCATCACGCGCGTCTTGTTGATGACGAGCACGTCGCCCGGCTCGATATAGTCGATGATGTCGCGGAAGATGCGGTGCTCGACGGTGCCGCCATGCTCCAGCGGCGTTCCTGTCTGGGAGCCCTTGCGATCCACCACCAGCAGGCGGCAGGAGTCGCGTGGCTCGGCAGGAGCCTGGGCGATGAGCTCTTCGGGCAGGTTATAGTCAAAATCATCGGTACGCATAGACACGTCGGATACTCCTTATATAGCTAAAGTCCGCTCTACATCCTAGCAGGCTGACGTCCCAAATGAACTACTTTTTGGCGGCTTTGCGCTCGTCGCGGATGCGGGCGCGGTCCATGGCCGCCTCGACGGCCGAGAAACGGCAGCCGCAGTAGTTCTGCCGATACATGCCCAGCTCGCGCGAACGACGTGTCGCCTCGGGGTAATACGTGCGAAAATCGCGAATCACCGGAGTGAGACCGCGGGCAGCAGCCAGACGCTCCAACACATCATTGCAGGTTTCGAACAACTGGTACGGCGAGACGGCGAGCGTCGTGCCCACAAACTCAAACCCGCGCTCCTGGGCCACACGGCACGCCTCGGCCAGACGCAGGGCATAGCATGCGCGACAGCGACGGGCTCGATCGGCGCCCAGCGGGGCCACGCCGGCCTCCCAGCGCTCCCGGTCCTCCCCCGCCTCGATAAGCTCGATGTCGCCATCGGCACACCACCGGCGCAGCTCGTCCAAACGCCGCTGCCATTCATCGTGCGGCTGAATATTGGGGTTTGTCCAGCAGATTGTGGGCTCAAACCCTTCCTCGCGCAGCAGGCGGACCGGCTCAAGAGAGCACGGCGCACAGCACGCATGCAGCAACAACGGCTTCATCGACATCTCCTCACCCGAAAAAGCGCACGCCAAAGGACGTATCCTCGCAGGCGACAATGCGGCGGTCGCGCAAAATGGTCCGCACGTAATACCAGTCGCCCACACAGCCCGACAAATGCAAGCCGGCCGCCAGGTAGCACAGCAGCGGATAGCCCGAAAACGCAAACCCCAGGGCAAGCGCCGCCGTCACAACAACCGTCGGCGCCAGGCAAACCGCCATGTACCGCCGGCGCGAATACACAACGCCCTCGGCGCAGGCATAGATCATCGCCGTCTCGCGATTCGCCCCAAAGGTCACCTTCGCGCCCGCAGGCGCCAGCAGCTTAAAAAACACACCGTGCACCAGCTCGTGCACGGCGAACGACGCCATTGAGATCGCAGCCAAGCCGACTATCCAGCCCAAGACGGCCATCCAACCGCCCGCGTCAGCCGCGTCCAGATCCGCGGGCCCACCCAGCAGCATAAACACCGGCACCAGGCACACGGCAAATGCACCAAGCACGGCCATCCCCCACACAAAGCAGGCGTGCAGGAAATCCTCGTCTTCAAACGCATGTATGTTGGAAATCTCATTCATAGCATCTTAGGATAGCGCCCCTGCCACGTACCCGTCCGCATGTGCGATAATGTCGAACGATATGCACGAATTGACCACCGCGCCGCCGAGCCCCGCGCCCGGCCGCGCCCTCACCATATGCGAAGGAGTCCCATGGCATCCAAATACTCCATGAATGACCGTCCCAGCTGGCCTCGCCGCGCCATCGTTACCGCCGGCGAGCCCTACGGCAACAAGGGCCTTCACTTTGGCCACGTTGGCGGCGTCTTTGTCCCTGCCGACTTCTTCGCCCGCTTCCTGCGCGACCGCCTGGGCCGTGAGAACGTCATCTTCACCTCGGGCACCGACTGCTATGGCTCGCCCATCATGGAGAGCTACCGCAAGCTCAAGGAGAACGAGGGCTACGACAAGTCCATTAGCGAGTATGTCGAGTCCAATCACTCCCGCCAGGCCGCGACCCTCAACAACTACAACATCAGCTGTGACATCTACGGCGGCTCGGGCCTTGAGCCGGCGGCCCAGATCCACAACGAGGTGACCGCCGAGATTATCGAGCGCCTGCACGAGCAGGGCACCATCTCCAAGCGCTCCACGCTGCAGTTCTACGATGCCAAGGCCGGCACGTTCCTCAACGGCCGTCAGGTGATCGGCCGCTGCCCCATCCAGGGCTGCAAGTCCGAGAAAGCCTATGCCGACGAGTGCGACCTGGGCCACCAGTTTGAGCCCGAGGAGCTCATCGCGCCCAAGAGCCAGCTCACCGGCGAGGTGCCCGAGCTGCGCCCGGTAGACAACCTCTACTTCGACCTGCCGGCCTACCTCGACTTTATGAAGACCTACACCGCCAAGCTCGCCCAGAACCCGCAGGTTCGTTCCGTGGTCTCCAAGACCATGGAGGAGTGGCTGCTGCCGGCTCAGCTCTATATTCAGAACAAGTTCCGCGAGGCCTTCGATGCCGTCGAGGATCAGCTTCCCGAGCACACCGTCCTGGAGCCCGAGGGCAACAAGAGCAGCTTTACCGTCACCTTCCCCAGCTGGAAGGAACGCGACGATGCCCACGCGGTGCTCGCCAACGGTGGCGTGCGTTTCCGCAGCGGCAAGGCACTCGTGCCCTTCCGCATCACTGGCAACATCGACTGGGGCGTTCCGGTGCCCGAGGTCGATGGCGTCTCCGACGTCACCTGCTGGTGCTGGCCCGAGAGCCTGTGGGCGCCCATCAGCTATACGCGTACCGTGCTCGCACGCGATGCCAAGGCCGCCGGCGTAACCGAGGGCGTCGCCGCCCAGGATGCCGCCCTCATGGGCGAGCCCGCTGCCGATTCCACGCAGGTACCCGCTCCCACCTACCAGCACAGCTCGCTCGACTGGCGCGACTGGTGGTGCTCTGACGACGCTCAGATCTACCAGTTCATCGGTCAGGACAACATCTATTTCTACTGCATCGCTCAGACCGCCATGTGGGAGGCCCTGGGTTGGGACCTTACGCAGAGCACCGTCAGCGCCTGCTATCACCTGCTCTACATGGGCAAAAAAGCCAGCTCGTCCTCGCAGACGCCTCCCCCGCCGGCAGACGACCTGCTCAACCACTACACCTGCGAGCAGATGCGCGCGCACTGGCTGTCGCTCGGCCTGTCCGAGAAGCCGGTGAGCTTTAGCCCCAAGGCATACGACACGCGCGTGACCGGCAAGGACAAGGACGGCAACGAGGTGCGCGCCTGCGACGACAAGCGCGTTATCGATCCGGCCCTTAAGGAGAGCGCCCTTTTGACCGGCGTATTCAACCGTCTGGCCCGCAGCTGCTTCTACGGCGTCGCCGTCAAGGAAGGCGACGAGAGCCCCTATCGCAACGGCTGCATCCCCGCCGGTGCCGCCTCTGCCGCCGTGGTCGAGGCTGCCGAGCAGGCAGCTCTTGCCTTTGAGCAGGCCATGTACAAGTTCGAGACGCACCGCGCGCTTGCCGTGTGCGACGACTACCTGCGCGCCGCCAACAAGCGCTGGAGCGACGCCTCCAAGGCCGCCAACAAGCTCGAGGGCGACGAAGCAAACGCAGCGATGACGCAGGCCCTGGTTGATGCCTTTACCGAGCTGCGCGTGGCGACCGTGCTCATGCACGGCATCGTCCCGGCCGGGTGCGAGCTCATCTGCGAGTACTTCGACGTCGATCCGGTCGCTTTCTTTAGCTGGGATAACATCTTTGCCTCCACGGACGAGTTCGTAGAGAGCCTGGGCGAGAAGCCCGGAGACCACCGCGTGAAGCCGCTGCCCCCGCGCTTCGACTTCTTTAGCAAGCACGAGAGCCAGTACTAAGCCAACACCAAGGCAGAGTAGTCAATTTGGGACGGGGCTATTTTAGCTACCCCGTCCCAAATTTAACTGCAACGCCTGCCGAAACGGACGGGCAGCTAAAATAGCCCCGTCCCAAATTGACTACTTTTAATGGAATGGGAAGGAAAGACGGATGTCCAAGCCGCGTCGTCGTAAGCAGAAAAAGCAGGTCAAGCCCGAGATCAAGCTCAGGCAGTTTGCCTCCACCGAGCTTTCCGACCAGCTTGCCGCCCAACACTCCGCCGCCGACCTGCCGCGCTTTATGGTCGACACGGTCGCCGGCGCCTATGCGCCCGCCGATGCCGAGCTCATGATCGAGGGCTTCGGCGCCGCGGTCACACGCCCGGTCACACTGCGCGCCAACACGCTCAAGGCAACCGCCGAGGACATCGTTGCGGCGCTCGATGCCGCCGGCATCGCGCACCAAACCGTTACCTGGTATCCGGACGCCTTTATCCTGCCCGAGGCCCAGGTTTCCGACCTATGGGACCTCGACATCTACCGCGACGGCAAGATCTACCTACAGAGCCTGTCGTCCATGATGCCGCCTTTGGTGTTGGGCGCCCAGGCAGGCGAGGACATCCTGGACATGTGCGCAGCCCCTGGCGGCAAGACGACGCAGATCGCCGCCCTCACCCAGGGCCAGGCACACCTCACGGCCTGCGAGATGAGCATTCCCCGCGCCGAAAAGCTTGAGTCCAACCTCCACCGCCAAGGTGCCAAAAACGTACCCGTCATGCGCATCGACGCACGCGAGCTCGACGAGTTCTTCCGCTTTGACCGCATCCTGCTCGACGCTCCCTGCACCGGCACGGGCACCGTCATCAGCGGCAACGAGAAAAGTCTGCGCGGGCTCACCGAGCAGCTGCTTTGCAAGTGCGCCCGCTCGCAGCGCGCGCTTCTGGACCGCGCCATGGGTGCCCTCAAACCGGGCGGCACGCTCGTCTATTCGACTTGTTCGATCTTGCCGCAGGAAAACGAGGACGCCCTGCAAGAGGCCCTCGACAAGCACATGGACTGCGAGCTTATCCCCCTCGACGGCACACCGAGCGAAAGTGAAGCGCGTCGCGCCCAGGATGCCGGCGAGGAGCCGCATATCGAGTGCAACGCCCTCACCGAGGCCATCGCCGCCGGCCATGTCTCGGCCATCGCCAACGGTATGCCCGGCACGCTGACCATTCCGCCTAGCCGCGATTTTGAGGGCTTCTACATTGCCCTGATCCGAAAACGCAGCTAGCGCACGGATCAAAAACTCAACAAGCTATCTCTGTGCGCGTTTGCCCTGCTGGTCGCGATGCTGTTTAAGCATCGCGCGCTCCTTGCGATCGGCCCTTTTGCCCTTAATGGCCGTGACCACAAAGTAGATGACCGCGGCGGCAACGATTGCGCCCACGCACAGGCCAATCGAGCCAAACATTGCTGTCAATTCCATACCGCGTCACCTCTCTTTTAAACGGGACTTTCAAGATAGCACCTCGATCCTCGCCACCACAGCTCCTTCACGTTCTCCCGCCCTTCGGTCTAACGGATGGTGCGGCGGGGAAAAATCAACTCGTCAAACGATTTAGCATTCGCAATTCCGGCTGCATCGCGCCGGCCACCATCGCATAGAATCGAGCCTCCATGGATACCCTCAACGACCTAAACGAACGCGTCGACGCCTTTGTCGGCACCAGCTCCTTCGACACGCCTGCCGCGGCAAACGACCAAGCTCCCATCGATGTACCCGCCGAGGTTCACGAGGACATCGTCGCCTCGGTCGATTTCTCCGAGGTCGAGCTCGCAGACGAGTTCACCGAGCCCCAGGTAGCCGTGACCCCCAACGGACTGCTCCCCATGGAGCCCCTGCCCATCGACGGACGTCTGCGCAAGGCTGCTCTTCGCATGCCCGACGAGATCGAGGAGGCCAGCGGCTTCACGCTCTTCGGCCGCCGCATCAAGTCGCTCATTTACACTACCGATGTCGCGGTTATCCGCAACTCCAACGCCGATGCCGTTTTTGCGGTCTACCCTTTCACGCCGCAGCCCGCCATTACGCAAGCGCTGCTGACCGTCGCCGAGTGCCCGGTCTTTGTAGGCGTGGGCGGCGGAACTACGACCGGTAAGCGCTCCGTGCAGATGGCAGCCGTCTCCGAGATGCAGGGCGCGGCGGGCTGCGTGGTCAACTCCCCCGCTACTGCCGAGATGGTCGAGCACATCACCAACATCGCCGACATCCCCGTCATCGCCACGGTCGTACGTTGCGACGACGATGCGCATGCCAAAGTGCGCGCCGGAGCCAAGATTCTCAACATCGCCGCCGGCAAAAACACGCCCCAGGTCCTGCGTGAACTGCGCGAGCACTATCCCAACCTGCCGCTCATCGCGCCGGGCGGCAAGACGCCCGAGAGCATCCGTGAGACCATCGCCGCCGGCGCCAACGCCATCATCTGGACGCCGCCTTCGGCACAGCAGCTACAGGCCGACATGATGCAGCGTTATCGCAAGATGAAAGAAGACGCCACACCTGTCATCTCGCGCGACGATGTGCCCATTATCGACCAGGTCGCCGCCGCCGAGGTCAGCCAAGTCGAGAACATGAATCCCGATGTGCCGATTCCCGACGAAGTCATCGAGCGCGTCGCTTCGATCCACGAGCGCGTCGAGGAGCATCGCGCCAACCGCGGCCTCAAGCCGTCACTGCACGGCTTTTTCTTCCGCGGAAAGAAACGCTAGCAAAACATCTTGGCCCGCCCCACAAACGTGAGGCGGGCCGTTTTCGTTTGAGCAATCATGCAGCGACGTGATGGGGCAAATTAATCCACGCGCTTGTCGCCCATAAAGAAGAGCGCCACCGTACCAGGTCCGGTATGCGAGCCAATCAGAGTACCGATGTCATTGATCTCAATCTTGCCTTTAAGCTGCGGAACCTGTTCCTCAATCAGCGCCGCGACCGCCTCGGCATCCTCGCGGCACGCCGACTGCGACATGATGCACTTACCCGAATAATCTGCACCGTCCTGTACGTGTGCCATCATGGTCTTAGCCATCTCGGAAATCGCGCGCTTCTTAGTGCGAATCTTCTCACGTGGCGACAGCTTACCTTCGCAATCGACCGTCATAAGCGGGCAAATCTTAAGCGCCGTGCCGATGATCGCGCTCGCGGCCGAAATGCGACCGCCGCGCAGGTAGCTCGACAGATCGGTCGAGAAGAACCAGTGGTGCAGGTTGAGCTTGTGCTCCTCGATCCAGGCAGCCGTCTCGTCGAGTGAAGCCCCACTATCGCGCACATCGGCGGCATATTCCAACAACAGGCCAAAGCCCGAAGACGCCGCCAGCGAATCGATGACGCGCACCTTGCCGCCCTCGGGATAGCGATCCGCAAGCATCTGCGCCGCGACGCAGGCCGATCCATACGTGCCCGAAATACCCGACGACAACGTCAGGTGCAGCACGTCTTTACCCTCGGCAACAAACGGCTCCCAAAACTCCTCGTACTCACCCACGCTCACCTGAGACGTCTTGGGCATGGCGCCCGCGGCAATCTGGGCAAAAAACTCGTCCGGCGTAATCGACTGATACAGATCGTCCGTATAGACAACATCGTCGATCTCGTAATGAAAACACACGACAGGGATATTGCGCGACGCAAAGAACTCACGGGTTCGATCGGCGGCGGATTCACAGGTCAGGACAAAATCACTCATATGAGGCTCCTTACTCATTGCTGCGCAAATTATTGCACAGTGAGCCTACATGCGGTACATATGTCCACTATTTACCAAATCGAACCAAAAATAGTGAACATCTTTACCACCATCGTCTCCACCGACCCGACGCATAAATATCTGAGAAAACACCCTCTGTCGTCTCCACCCGACCAACACATCTACCTTCACTAAATCGATTTACCAAACCGTTCAGCCGACAATTCAGCCGCTGGCGCAAAATCGAAACAAAAGCGGCGCATACTGGTAAACGTTTGACGCTGTTTATCAGTTTTACCAGCCCCATCGGAAGGTGTTTCATGGTCGCATTCGATCGCAACCCGCAAGACTTCAAGTATCTGCGCCTGCTGTCGAGACAGTTCCCCACCGAACAATCCGCGTTTACCGAGATCATCAATCTCTCGGCCATCCTCAACCTGCCCAAAGGCACCGAGCATTTTATGAGCGACGTGCATGGCGAGTACGAAGCCTTTATGCACATCCTCAACAACTGCTCGGGCGTCGTGCGCGAGCATGTCGACGAGATTTTTGGCGACACGCTCACCTTTGACGAAAAGGGCGAGCTGTGCACGCTCATCTACTACCCGCACGAGAAGATCGAGCTGGTCCGCAGCCAGCGCGAGGACTCGCCCACCTGGTACAAGACGATGCTTGACCAGCTCATCATGGTTGCCCGCTCGCTTTCGAGCCGCTATACGCGCTCCAAGGTGCGTAAGGCCATCCCGCGCGATTACGCCTACATCATCGACGAGCTGCTGCACACGCATCCGGATGAGAACAACTACCGCGTGCGTTATCACGAGCGCATCGTGGAGTCCATCCTAGAGACCGCAAGCGCCGACGACTTTATCGAGTCGCTCGCCTCACTCATCAAGCGCCTGGCCGTCGATCACCTGCACCTGGTGGGCGATATCTTCGACCGCGGCGGCGGCGCGGCCAAGATTATGGACCGTCTGCTCACCTACCATTCACTCGACATCCAGTGGGGCAACCACGACCTGCTGTGGATGGGCGCTGCGACCGGTGAGCCCGCCTGCATCGCCACGGTGTTGCGCAACAACCTACGCTACGACAACTACGAGATCCTGGAGAACGACTACGGCATCTCGCTGCGTGAGCTTGTCGCCTTTGCCGATGCCACCTACACCGCCGGTGAGTCCATCACCCCGCTGATCAAGGCCATCAACGTACTGCTCTTTAAGCTCGAGGGCCAGATTATCCAGCGCCACCCCGAGTTCGATATGACCGACCGCCTGTTACTCGACAAGATCGACCACGACACCGGCACGGTCACGCTCGCCGACGGCAGCGTGTGGCCGCTCACGACCAACGACTTCCCCACCGTCGACCCGGCGGACCCCTACACGCTCACGTCTCAGGAGCAGCACATCATCGACAAGCTCGTGTCCGAGTTTGTCACCGCCGATCACCTGCATCGCCATATCGATTTCCTCTACACCCACGGCTCGATGTACAAGGTCGCCAACGGCAACCTGCTCTTCCACGGCTGCGTTCCGCTCAACGAAGACGGCACCTTTAGCAGCATGAACTGCCTGGGCACCTGGCACGCTGGCCGCGATTATCTCGATTTTTGCGACCACATCGCCCGCCGCGCGTGGCGCGTGGGCGACCGCGATGCCCTCGACTGGATGTGGTACCTGTGGATTGGCTTCAATTCACCCGCCAGCGGACGCCTGGTGCGTACCTTTGAGCGCGCCTATATCGCCGATAAGAGCACCTGGGTCGAGCCGATGGACCCGTACTTTACGCTTACCAAGTCGCCCTCGGTCTGCGATGATATCATGCGCGAGTTTGGCGTCGCGCCCATGGCATGCTCGCCGACCGGCCACATCATCAACGGCCACACGCCCGTTAAAACCACCAAGGGCGAGCAGCCCATCCGCGCCGAGGGCAAGCTGCTGGTCATCGATGGCGGCTTCTGCCGCGCTTACCATCCCAAGACGGGCATCGCCGGCTATACGCTCATCTCGAGCTCGCGCGGCTGCCGCCTCAAGTCGCACCGGGCCTTTACGACGGTTGCCGAGGCACTCACGCGCAACGTGGACATCGAAAGCGAGACCAACCGTTTTGACCAAGCGGACCGTCGCCGCATGGTGAGCGACACCGATACTGGCGCCAAGATCCGCAGCCAAATCCAAGACCTGCGTCAGCTGCTCGATGCATATAGAAACGGTGCTATCGAGGAGCGCGCCTAGCACCACCCGCGGGGATTGGCTAAACTTGCTGAGTTTGTCATCCCCGCGGCGCTTCGGCGCCAGCTTAAGGCAGGTACCATGCAAAAGCTCCTTGCGCAGATCATGAAATTTGGCGTCGTCGGTGTCATTGCCACGGTTATCGACTTTGGCATTATGAATCTGCTCCACTACGGTCTGGGCCTCAACATCCTAATCGCCAACACCAGCGGCTTTATCATCTCACTCATCTTTAACTACCTCGCAAGCATGAAGTACGTGTTTGCGCACAAGGAAGGCATGAGCCGCCGCCGCGAGTTCATCATCTTTGTCGTGCTGTCCGTGATCGGCCTGGCACTCAACGACGGTATCGTGCTGACACTCAACGCCGGTCTGGGGCTCGAGGCCAATATCGCCAAGATCTGCGCCACCGCGCTTGTCATGGTCTACAACTTTGTGACCCGAAAGATCTTCCTGGAGGGTGACGAGACCAAGTAACTCGCAACCTTACAGCCTTACGATGCCCACGGACAATGCGTGCTCAGTACAGTATCGCCCGTGGGCATCGTTCGTTTACGGGCAAATTTTCAACGTTTGCGGATTAGCTCTTGAAAATTTGGCGAGTTCGTATAGTTCTTGGCAAAGACCTTACGTTTCCCTTGCAAAAGCTCTAAAGTATCCTCTGCTCGATTCATCAACGCATTGGATGTGATTACGTGCGCAAGGCACTGGCACAACCTCATACCAAGCAATTCCTCAAGTTCGCTGTCGTGGGTCTTATCTCCTTTGGCATCGACTGGGGCATGCTCATTGCGCTCGTCGAGCTGTTTCACCTTGACTTTTTGATGAGCACCACGGTTTCGTTTATCACATCCGTCGTGGTCAACTACTGGCTCAGCATGAAGTACGTGTTCGACCACCGCGAAGGCATGAGCCGCAAGCGCGAGTTCACGATCTTCACCATCCTGTCGGTGATCGGCCTGGGCCTCAACGACCTGTACATGTTTGTGGGCGTCACGTTTTTGAGCATCGGCTACCAGGCCATGAAGGCCATCGCCACGTTCCTCGTCACCTGGTACAACTACTTCAGCCGCCGCTTCTTCCTCGAGGGCGCACGGTCGTAGTCGATTCACTATTTGCTTGAATGTATAACCGGTTGGAATTCCCGTTCCAACCGGTTTTTTGTTTGCAGAGAGACCCGGTGATCCAGTCCAATTCGCGTTAAAAACGGGCGGCCCGGATGTTTGTCCGAACCGCCCGTTTGGTGCGATATGTCGAGGTCTCTAGCCTGTAACGTAATACCAGACCACGTTGTCGCCATTGGAGAGAACGTAGTTACTGCAGGCCGTCATGGGCGTTGTGCCGTTGACGGAGTACATCCAGCCGCTCGTGCCGCCGTACTGTTTCTCGGCCAAACCACCAATCGCGGAGACATACGTACCGTACGACGAGCCATGTGCGTTGACAGAAAGGCCCAGCGCGCACAGGGCATCGTAGACGGTAGCGCCTTCGTTAAAGGTAAAGGTGCCACCAGAGGACACAGGATTGCCCACAGAGCTCGATGTGACCGAAACCGTCACCGTAACGTAGTTGGACTCCTGCGAGCCGCTCTGGCCGCCCGAGGAGGCGTTTCCACCATTAGAGGATGAGGCTCCATTAGACGACTGGCCACCGCCCGAAGAAGCACCACCAGACACCTTGGAAGTATCGCCGGCTCCCGTATTCTGGGCAGCGGATTTATCGCCAGACTTCTTGCCGTCCTGGTCCTCGGACTTCTTGCTATCCGAGTTTTTGTCCGATTCCTTGTCCGAAGACTCGGAATCGTCCTTGCCGTCGTTCGAACCCTTGGACTCATCTTTTGCGTCATTCGATGACTTGGAATCCTTGGAACTGGCCTCGCCCGAAGCGGTAGACGAGCCAGACCCATTGTCATCCTTGGAAACGACGCTCTCCCCCGTCACGGACTGAAAAATCCAATCAACGGACCAGGCGCCGCTCTCGGAGGGATGGACAAAGCCCAGCGAGACGACGATCAGAATGGTGCACGCGGCAGTCAGAACGCCAAGGAGCGCTTTGTGCCGTGGGGCGGGCGCCGCCGAAGCGGCGCCCTTTTGCTTTGGATCATCGAGCTGGATAAACGAGGAGTCGGGCTGTTGCCCGCTGGTCTCCTTGGGCTTATCGGGCATTACCGTCACCCTTGCCGCGCTTGGTCAGCACGAAGACGGCGATGAGCGCGAGGCCAATCACGCCGGCGGCGATGCCAACGATGGCGAGCGGATTGGTGCCAGTCTCCTGCTCGGCAGCACTAGAGGACTTCTTAGCGGCGGTCGTGGAAGCAGCACCCGTATCGGACTTGGAATCGGACTTCTTGTCGGACTTGCTGTCCTTCTTGTCAGACTTCTTGTCAGACTTCTTCTCGTCCTTCTTATCGGACTTATCGGAGTCCTTCTTGTCGGACTTGTTGTCCTTGGTCTCGGTCTTGGTCGACACCGTCGTCTTGGTCGTTGGCTTATGACCCGGGGCGACAGCGCCGCCCTTCGAGCCGGAGCCGGAACCCGTGCCAGTGCCAGCGCCAGTGCCGGAACCAGTACCGGTACCAGAACCGCCGCCGCCATTCGAACCTGCGCCGCCATTACCCCCAGGGTTAACGGCATTCTTGGTCCACTTGGCATACAGCGTCAGATCGGCCGTCACCGGCGTGCTAAAGTCATACGCCTGCGTGCAAGCCTCATCGGTATACCAACCGCCGAAAGTGTAGCCATCGCGCGTCGGATCGGCCGGCTTGACCAGCTTGCCATCGGCCGTAGCAACAAACTTAGTGTCGCAAGCAGACCCGCCGTTGGAGTTAAAGGCAACCGTCCAAGACTCGACAGCTCCAAGTTTAAACAGCGTGCCCGAATCATTAATGTAGTAGAGATTGCCAGAAGCATCGGCAATGACCGGAGAGTCACAGTACTGGTAATGGCCAGCCGCATCATAAATCTGCGTCGCCTCTGCATCGCCGAGCGTATAGCGATACACGCCACCACCAGAAGAGTAGTTGACGTAATCCTTGCTATCCGCGCTGTTAACGGTGAAGTACACATAGGTCTTGCCGCCCTGAACACTCACCAGCGGAGTAGCAGCAATACCGTTGAGGCCAGCCGGCAGCGCCTTGCCGTCGGCAGCAGCGACCATCGTGGCCTTACCCGTCTTCAGGTTATAGAGAACCAGAGCAGAGCCAGTAGCCGTCTGTCCGCCGACAATCAGATTGTCACCAGACACCGCAGGGGCGCTCAGATTATTCGTAAGGCCCAGATCAACCGTCTTCTGTTCACTCAGCACGCCCTTCGCCGAAAGCGAAATCACATGGAGCTTTCCGTCGTGCGTCATCTGATAGAAGGTCGAACCATTGGACGGATCGGCAATGCAATCGGCATTTGCGACAGCGCCGAGCTTCATGGTCGAAACGACATCGCCCGTCGTCTTATCAATGCACTTAAGCGTACCCGCGCTCGTAGGAACGATGGCATACTTATCCGTCAAAGCCGCACCAGTCCAGTAATAGCCCTCGGCAGGGTCGATGTTCTGCCAAGAAACTTCGCCCGTGGCAATCTTAATGCGCGCAAAGGAGCCGTTGCCGTAGGTCGCGTTGTAATTCTCGTCATACGAAATATCGACCGAGCCTACATAGACGTACTCGCCGTCCGAAACGACGGTGCAGGAGCTCTGCGTCAAGTCCGTCAAACTAGGCGTCAGCCACTTGCAGATCAGCTTGTCTGCAGTAATCGCCTGGACCGCACCGCCGTTGAGCGGAACGATGATAAGGCCATTGGTATAGATCGGACGAGAGGTATAGCTCACCTTGGAGGCAAGCGGCGCAGAGGCAACCTTTTTGCCCGTGGACGAATCGATCTTAATGAGCTCGTTCTCGGTCGCGATGTACACAAAGCCGTTAGCGATGACAGGCTCGCTGCAGTTGGCATACTGCTGACCAGACTCGGCCTTCCAATCGAAGGCCCACTTAAGACCGGCGGCCTGCGCAGGCGTCTTGGCATCCGTTACGGTCGAACCGTTGCCACTGTTGCCGTAGCCGGCCCACTCGGCATCCCAATCAGGAGTCGTCGCGCTCGGATCCACGACAATCTTGTCGGGATCGGGCATGGGCGAATTATCGGTGGCATAGGCAAGCGTGACCTTATCGCCGCTCTTGAGCGTAATCTGGTTGGCACAGAGAGATGAGGACTCTCCGTTGATATACAGATGCCAGTATTTACCGGTCGCACCATCATAGCCGTAAGACTTGTCTTCGAACGGCGAAGTAATGGACCAGTATGCACCATTCTGGGAGGCGTTGTAATCAACGCCCTTCGCCTTCAGAACCGCCTCAATAAGGTCCTGGGCCGTAGAACCTTCGGGCAGGGAAACATTGCTTGCCGAGCCCCAACGAGTATTGTTGCCGTTGACATCGGGGCCGATAACATCGGCGGATCCAAGCACCTGACCAGGGAGGGCATCGGCGTCAGCACCATACATAAAGGTGACGGCATCGCCCTCTTGGAGCTCGTAGGCACCGGCGCCAACGTCGGCGAACTTGCCATTTACGTAGAAGTGCCAATAGCTCTTGGTCGCAGCATCCCAACCATAGGACTTACCATCGAACGGCGAAGTAATGCCGTTGAGGAACCAGCCCCAAGACGATTCGCCAGCATCGAGCTTAAGGCCGGTCTGCTCAAGGAGATCCTTGGCAGTAGAGCCCGCCTTGAGACTCGTCTGGCCCGTCGAAGCCCAAACCTGCTGCTTGCCGTCCTTGTCCTTACCGAGAACCTGAACGGAAGCATGGACAGAATCGGAGGGCAGCTGGTCGCCCCAGCCGCCGTAGAACCACGTAACGGTATCGCCGGCATGAATGGTGACATTGTCTGCCGTGTAGTCGCTCGACTTGCCGTTGATGAACAGCTGCCAATAGGTCGAATAATCAAGCGGCGTACCCAGCTCAACACCGTTGTACTTAAGGCTCAGAATGAAGGAGCCCGCAGCAACGGCGTCAATGTCATTCGCCTCGAGCGCGACCTTCGTAAGATCAAGCGCGCTCGAGCCGGACGTCACCACATACTGCGCGTTATCGACCCAAGTCTGAGTCTTGCCCTGGGCATCGCGACCAATGACGGTCACATTTGCGGCAACCTGGTCCTTAACGACAGGGGACGCGCTACCAGCCGTATAGGCAAACTCAACCTTCTGCCCCTGGGTGAGCTTAACGCTGCTCGCGCCAACCGAGGAAGACGCACCGTCGACGAACAGCTGCCAGAAGGCATAAGTCGTCGGATCGAAGGCAAGCGTACGGCCATCGCTCGGGGATGTGATGCTTTTGAGGTAGAAACCGTATGCCGTGTTCGGATCGTAATCCGCCTTGAAGCCCGTCTTCTGCTGCAGCTTAACGAAGGCATCCGCAGCCGTCGCGCCCTCGTCGAGCTTGAGCTGCGTGGGTGCCACCCAGGTCTGAGCCTTGCCGTCGGCATCGGTGCCGATAATCGAGAACGAGACCTCGACTTGCTTCTTGGCGACATCGCCGGTTTCTGTCGGGTTCTCTGTCTGGACGGCAGTCGCGGCGGCAGATCCTGCTTGGCCAGCGGATGCCGTCGAAGACTGCTCGCTCGTGGCAGGGCTCTCCCCCGTCGCCGAGTCTTCGTCGCCAGTTGCCGCCCCTGTTGTGTCGGCACTAGCTGCAGGCGCGCTCCCAGAATCCGAAACCTCGGCCTTGCCCTGGTCGGCAGCACCGTCCGTGGCCCCCGTGCCCTCACTCGACGTCGCAGTCTGAGCCACAGCCTCGGCAATGCCCTCGGCGCCCTCGGCCCACAGCTGAGCCGGCGTGGTGCCAAAGGCCATCGCGAAGGCCAGGAATGCCACCAGGCCGCGCTTGGCTACACCGCGTGCAATCGCGCCACGACGATGCAACGAGGCGCGCTCACGCTCGTCCTCAAACATATCCATTTGTCTCCTACTGTCTGTACTTGGAGCGTTGCCTTGAAGCTGCCCCACGTCATCGCGCATGTTGCGCTCGAGTTCCCCCATCGGGGTCCCCCTTCCCTCCAGAGCCCTATGCACACCGGCGGCATACGCCGCAGCCGCATGCAAGATGGGAGGCGATCCGACTTAACCTTAACGACTCGGGCGCGCCGTCCGATCTGCGACGCAAACATCCCGAGCCAAGAGGAATTACGGTTACTGGTACAGCCGGGGACTTGCACCCCGATTCTCCCAAACGCGCAGGAAAACCGCGCATTCGTGCGTCTCCGCACCACCATCTAGGCCATCGATTAAAACCGTCAATATGCTATCACGCAAAAGGGCCTCGCACGCAGGCGAAGCCCAAGGTAAAAGCTATTGTTTGCGATAGGAAAATGCGGCGACGGTCGCAGCCTCTAGTGCTTGCCGCCGTGACTGTTGAGCCAGATATTGCGGCCCAGCATAAGCGCCAGCACCAGCGCGCTCACGTAGCCCATAAAGCCAATGACCGGGATACCAAACACAACCGGCTCGATGCGTGCGTAGTACACCACCGACGAACCGATAAACAGGCCGGCGATAACGATAGCCATCGACATGCGGTCGATAATTCCGCCCAGCTGTCGCAGTGCCTTATCGCTGCTCATGATCTGCGTGTTCACCTTAAGCTGGCCGCGCGTAAGCATGCGCGAAGCCAGCCCCAGGTACTCAGCCGCCTCGAGTGAGCCCTTCGCCGCGCGATAGCTGCTCGCGGCAAGATCGCGCCCCATGTCGCGCACGCGCGCATAGGTGCTTGTCTCGTTTTTAATGTGGGTTTGGATGATCTGGATCATGTTGACGTTGGGCATGTACTCGGTCAGCAAACCCTCGAGCGTCACCATGCCGCGCGCGAACATCGTCACCACGCTCGGCAGCTCAACGTCATTCTTACGCGCGAGGTTTAACAGCGAGGTCAAAAACTCGCCGATATCCAAATCCTTCAGGTCAAGGCCCGCAAAGTCAGCCACGATAAAGTCAAGATCGGACAAAAACGCTGAATGATCGAGCTCGGCCGAATCGCCACGCGTCACGGCAAAGCGCATGAGCGAATCCTTGAGCTTTGGCACGTCGCCCTCGGCCACGGCGAAAATCATGTCCTTTACGATACCGCGATCGTGGCTCGACATGCGTCCGACCATGCCCAAGTCGATAAAGTAAACGATGCCGTCCTTGAGGATGATGTTTCCCGCATGCGGGTCGGCATGGAAAAAGCCGTCATCGAGCACCTGCGTCGAGTAGTCCTCGACGATTGCGGCACCGATCTTTTCCAAGTCATAGCCCTCGGCCACCAAGCGTTCAGGATCGGCGATCGAAATGCCGTCGACGTAGTCCATAACCACCACGTGCTCGGTGCACAGGTCCAGATAGGATTTAGGGCACGTCACGCCATGAACGCTCTTATGGAACTCGTAGAAGTCGTTGAGGTTTTTGGCCTCGGCCAAAAAGTTGGTCTCCTCGCGAAACGAGGTCCACAGCTCCTCGACCACGCCGTGCAGGTCAACGAATTGATCGGTGTTGACGAACTTGGAAACGATACGCACCACCGAGCGGATGATATCGATGTCCTGCGCCATAACCTGTTGCGCACCGGGGCGCTGCACCTTGACGGCCACGTCCTCGCCCGTCACCAGACGAGCGCGGTGCACCTGCGCGAGCGATGCGCTACCAAGCGGATTGGGATCGATCGCATCGAACATCTCCCCCAGGCGCAGGCCGTATTCTTCCTCCAGACAGCGAAGCACTACCTCGTACGGCACCGGCTCCACGTCGGAGCGCAGACGACGCAGCTCGTCGCAAAAGCGTTGCGGCAGAATCTCGGACCGGTTGGCCAGAATCTGCCCCATCTTGACGAACATGGGGCCGAGTTCCTCGAGCAGGCGGCGCAAACGAACCGGCGTGAGGTTATCCCACACGCGGTACTTTTTGACCAGGCGAACAATCTGCCCAATGCGTTCGCGACGACCCGCCGGCGTGAGCTGGTATTCCTCGTCCGGTGCCATCGCGTCGGGCTCCTCGGGCACCATATCGACAGCGCGTGGCTTCTTGCGAGCGCCCGAGACGGCAGCGTCGACCTCATCGACAACCGCCGCCTCGTTACCCAGAGGATCTAGATTGTTGTAATCGGTGGTGGAATCTGCCATCTGCGCTGCTACTCGGCCTCTTCGGTATCCTTCGCATCGTCGGCCTCAACAGACTCGACGGGCACCGAGGTCACGTTGTCCTCGACCGAATCGACGATGTCGCGCACATGAGCCAGGAAGGCCGTGCGCTCGGGCGCGGTCATAACGCGGACGCGAGCCAGAATGAGCTCGTCGAGCACGCGTTGGGCCGCGGTCTCGCCCTGCATGCCCAGACGCTCGGTCAGGTCGGAGATGGTGCCGCCGGCCTGCTCGAACATGTCGGACACGCTACGGGCGATATCGGGGGTGCCGGCGTCCTTGCGAACCTGCTCGCCCTTGGTATTAAGGTCGTCGAGGACCTTCTTGCCGCCTTCGACAGCAACGGCGGCAGCGCCAAAGCCCACGTTAATGGCGCCGTTAACAAGCTGATCGAGTTTCATAACCATGGTTGTCTCCAATCACAAACAACTGCATTGGCGTTCTTGTACCCAAGATTGAGCGAAAGCGACAAAGCGTTTTAGCACTATTCGATCGACGAGAAATCCCTACCTCACGTTGTCGTTCATCGCGAAAGAGTTCTTCATGGCGCAGCTCGTGGTGAAGAGCACCTTGCCCAGCAGGGCATCGGTCTCCACGCGAACACGCTCGGCAAAGGCCTCGTTGGCGCGTGCAAGCTCGGAAGGCACCTCGGCCTCGGGCAGAGCGGCTACGGCAGCGTCGACGTCATGGATCTGCTTGTGACCCATGCCACCGACCTTCTCCTGATAGTCCTCCACAGCGCGGCCGCACTCATGGAAACGGACGTCGGCCAGGGCGCCGATCAGGCGGTTGGCCCAGTAGAAGTTTTCGGACGTTACGCGAGCCTGCGTGTCGGCATAGTACTCGGGCATGGTCTCGACGTTGGCGTACAGCGGAACCAGCGCGTTAAACGAGTTGGAGCCAAACGCCATCCACTGCACGGCGCGATAGGCCGGCTGCGCATAGGGGCGCAGCTGCAGCACGGCGAGCTGGCTGTTGCGGTTGATGCCGATGGGGCGATAGGCGCCGCGCGTGGCGGGCGTGCCCTTGCTGCCGTAGCAGTCGTACTCCGTACCCTGGTAGTGGCTCGAGAGTACGTACTTGATGTCCTCGATGGTCACCTTACGCTCGGGCACGCGGCTCCAGGGGATATCGTCGCTCTCGGGCGTGTAGTCGGCGTCGGGGCCATCCCACACGTCACTGGGGTTGAGGCAGCGCTGCATGTACCAGGCGCGCGGCGTGTTGTAGACGTGGTCGCTGTCGCTGTGCGAGCCAAAGGCCTCGCGCGGGTTAAAGACCGCAGCCGAGCCGTAGCCCTCGACGCCCAGCGTCAGGTCCAGATGCCACTCGGCCATCCAGGAGCGCAGGTCGGCGGAACACATGTGGTCGGCCTGGGCGCCCTCGGCGTCATCCAGGTCAAAGCTGTCGATACCCAGTTGGTTGGGCATGGTCACATAGGCGTCATCGGGCACACGCTTGGCAATCCAGTGGTGGCCGCCGATGGTCTCGAGCCACCAGATCTCGTCCACATCACTAAAGGCGATGCCGTTGTTCTCGTAGGTGCCGTAGCGCTCGAGCAGGTCGCCCAGGATACGAACGCCGTCGCGAGCGGACTTGGCGTACGGCAGGACCAGGGTCACCATGTCCTCCTCACCCAAGCCACCAGGCTGCGCCGGCACATAGCCGTCCTCACCCTCGTTACCCTTGGCGGGCACGTAGTCCACGAGCGGGTCGGCGCCGCGAACGCGCTCATTGGTGGTGAGCGTCTCGGTTGCGGACATGCCCACATTGAGCTCGTTGAAACCGGCCTCGGCCCAGATGCCGTGGCCCGGGACAACATCGGGGACGCACGTGTAGCGCATGGGGTTATCGGGCAGTTCAACGGTCAGGTGGCTCAGGACGCTCGTGTAGACGCGCGGCTGCTCGTCGGGATGCACCACGCGCATACGCTTGGGCTCAAACACCCCGTTGGACGAGTCCTCGTTACGCGCGACCAGGGTCGACCCGTCGTAGCTCGCGTTCTTACCGACCAGAATCGTTGTGCACGGCATGCGCATCCTCCTTGAGCGAAGAAATCAAACGGCAACAGTGTATCGCTTCGACGCAAAAAGGGCGAAACCGCAACCCTTCAGGACCCCTCGGGACCCCTGTGTGCAAAAAATGCCAAATATGAGTACTGTCACCAATTTAGTAGTAGCAAATTTCCTTATAACGAGTGCCAGAAATCCCCATTTGTCCAAAAGCAAGACAACGTTATTCCCCATAGGTTCAATAAAATGGGCTCCCTAGCGATAATGAATATCGCTAGGGAGCCCAAATCTCATAAAATATATGTGACTATCTTGGCAACAGTACTCATATTTGACGTTTTTTGCACAGCGGGTATATAGCTGACCCTCTATACAGCCCAAAACGCCTATTTCGATGCACGCTCCGCTGCCTCGATCACGTGTTTGGCGAGAATCGCCGTCGTTACAGCCCCCACGCCGCCCGGCACGGGAGTAATTGCGCCAACAACCGGCTCCGCAGCATCAAAATCAACGTCGCCGACCAGTTTTCCAGCGGCCTCATCCCAATTAATGCCAACATCGATGACTGTCTGGCCCCCACGAACCGCATCCGCGCCAATCGTGCGCGCGCGTCCAACGGCCGCAACCACAATATCAGCCGCACGGCACTCGGCAGCCAAGTCGCGCGTATGCGTGTGGCACGTCGTCACCGTGGCATTGCGAGCCGTAAGCATGGCGGCAACGGGACGACCGATCACCAGCGACCGACCGACGACCGCGACCTTTGCCCCATCCAGCTCAACGTCGTAATGGTCCAGCAACGCCAACACGGCCTCGGCCGTGCAGGGAGCAAAGCCCTCGCCTCGCCCCGAAAGCGTGGTAAGCAGCGAGGCCGGTGTCATGGAGTCAACGTCCTTGGCGGGATCGAGCGCTGCGGCGACGGCGTTCTCGTCAAGGCCGGCGGGCAGCGGGCGGAACATCAGACAGCCATGAACAGCCGAATCGGTATTGATGTCCTCGACGGCCATCAACAGCTCGTCCTGCGAAACATCGGCAGGAAGCAAAACGCGGCGAGCCTCAATGCCAACCTTCTCGCAGCGCTTGAGGGCACCGCGCTCGTAGGACAGGTCGTCCTCGCGCTCGCCCACACGAACGATGGCCAGCGTCGGTACAACACCGCGCTCGCGCAGGGCTGCACAGCGAGCAGCAAGCTCCTCGGTCAAAGCGCGAGCAACGGGAGCACCCTTCAGCAGTTCAGCCATGGCTATCCTCTCTTCCTTGCAGCGTCGGAGGCGCGGCGCGCCAGCGCATCGGCGCGCGGCAACCATGTGTCGAGCAACTCATCACACGCCGTCTCGAGCTCCTCAGCACGAACGCGATCTTTCATAGACGTGGTGTTCGCAAAGAGCGTCAAGCTCGCGCCCTGCATAGCGGCACGGCAGAACACGGCGCCGCACGCCACATCGGACAGCAGCTGACGTGAACCCTTGTCGGCCATGTCCTCGAGCAGCGCCAGCGCACGCCCGCAGGCATCCATAATGCGATACGGCGGCATAGCGGCCACATGCAGCGCATCCTGAATCGCGGTCGCTCGAGCCGGATCGTCACGCGGAATACCGTACGCCGTGGACACCTGCCCGTAGGCACGAACGTCCTCGGCGACCAGACCCACAAGTTCCTGCGCCAACTCATCCGCCTGGGCAAACGAACGCGTCAGATCGTCTGCGCGATCGGCAAGCGCAGGGTTTGTCGCCCCATAGCGAGCAACCATCCCGCAAAGCGAGGCGCCCAGTGCACCTACAAAGGCGCTCGCGCTACCGCCGCCGGGAACCGGCTCGCGTGCGGCAAGCGCCTCGGCAAAACCGCGACAGGTTTTATCCATCATCTCTTGGCTCATACGCACACGCACCTTCAAGTCATATATATCGGTCGGGCGGCCGACGTCGGCCGACCGCATCGATCACGTAATGGTGCTAAGTCTAGCCCATAAGTACGCGAGCGTCAGCGCACCTGGCCATCGCGGATTTCTATGGCACGCGATAGGCGGCGGCAACGCAAGCATGGGACACATGGCCCACCTTTCGGGACTTCCGGACGTCACAAACTGGGGCATATCTATAAACAAGGAACCTGTTGGGGCAACGCCCGCGTACACGCGTCCCTTTAAAACAACGGACACCTCACCCCGGGGAGAGCCGACAGCACCGGCCCTCCCCTCTTTTGGACCCGTGCATATTGCCACTTAACGGCGCAAATCCGGCCCTCAGAATGGGACACATGGCTCACCCGAAGGAGCCGTCCACGCGTACAGTAAAGGCAGGTAATCCATGGACGATTACAGATCGAGGAGGACACGACCATGAAAAAGAAGGCCTTTGCGATTCTCACCCTCTGCATCAGTCTCTTTGCCGCGGTTGCCTTGGTGGGTTGCGGTGGCAGCGGCGGCGCTACCGGCAGCGGCGGTGGCGGTGGAGCGGAAAAGCCAGCCGTGGATATGAGGACTGACTTCATTTGGTTTAAGGTCGAGGTTCCCGAGGGAGTCGAGATCACCGACGTTGCCGGCGACACCGCCGACAGGGCCCAGTTTAAGTTCACCGAGAGCGAGCACGCCAGCGATCGCTTCATCCCTGTCTTCGACTCTGACAAGAACGCCGATGAACTGTTCGACTACGAGGCAAAGTGGAAGGCCAACTCCGGATGGACCGAGAGCGATCCCGTTAAGTACAACGGCAAGACCTGGCGCAACGCTTCCTACACACACTCGGGCGGCGTGACGACCGAGTACTTCACCGACGTTGACGGTGGCAGCGTGTATGTGCGCATCGACAACGTCGAGGAGCACAAGGACGCCGTCGAGACCATGATGAAGTCCCTGGAATTTGCCGATGACATCGCCGAGGCCAAGACCGAGGCCATGGACGTCAAGCTCGACGATATCGAGGTCAAGCGTTAAGCGACTGGCGAGCGCAGCGGGAAACACGGGCGCAGTGCAAACAAGCGACGGTACCCCAGCGCTTCGTACCCAGGGAGGGCCGGTAAACCGACCCTCCCTTTCTTATGCCAGTAGCCAACGAACGCGAGGATGCCGGACGCCGGAACCGCTCCAAATGTAGCAACAGTACGAAAACGACAAACGCCCCAACACGTCCGCCCGCCGATTTATTGTGCCGCGCAGGCAATTAAACCAGCATCTTTAAACATCTGAGCAGTATAGTGACCAAAACTATCGCATAACCGCACTCTACGAATGGAGAAGTTATGACCGAACACCACGCCATCAGCCGCCGAGCATTCACGTTGGGCCTAGGACTCGCCGCGTTGTCGCCATTTGTAAGCCTGCCAGAAACCGCGGGATTGGGCCTTCCCGTGCGCGCGGCATTTGCAGACGACGCTGCCACAGCGTCGGTCAGCCTCGACAATTTCGTCATTCGCCTTCGCCCCGCGGGCTATTTTCGTACCGCAAGCGTTAACGAAGACGGCAACGTCATCGGCAACGTCTGCCATCTGTTTAATGACGGCACGTCCAGCAAGCTCATCCTTGAGAACGTAACGACCAAGAATGACGATACAAACTGGTATGCTATCCGCACCTTGCTCAATTTCGAAGAGCATAAAAAGACGGGCTACAGCATTTGGTCGGTCGATGGCGACTCGGACAAAGACGGAAAGGTCATCCACGTATGGAGTGGCGAGCATGACGGCAAGCCCAGCCGCTCTTTTGCGTTCGAGCGTCAATCAAACGGAACCTATATCATCCGAGACCGCACGGTCGAGAAAGAAACCGAGAAAAAAGACATTAAGTACCTGGCAATAGAATCGAACGGCGAAGACCAGGACAACAATAAGATCTGCCATAAGAGTAAGAGCATTCCGTGGGAGCTCGAACTTATCGGTTACGACATGAAAAAGAACGATGCCACGGTTAGCAGCCTCGACTGGATCACGTACAGCAGCTACGTCGATGGGCCATGTTGGATGAAATACGTCGACGACAGCAAGTTCCTCGACGAGCTGAGCATCCCGGGTACGCACGATTCGGGCACCTGTAGCGTGGACAACGACACCGAGCCCCAATCCTCGCAAGTAAAATGCCAGCAGGATTACATTCCCACGCAGTTGCTCGAAGGCATTCGCTATTTTGATATCCGGCTCGGAAAGGGCGACAACCCCGGTATCGACCACGGGGATTACTACCTGCTCAAAAAAGACGCGTACTTTATGCATCTTTCCGATGTCATAGGCTACTTCAAAACGTTTTTGAACGAAAACCCGACAGAAGCGCTCATCATGCTTGTATCACGAGGCAACGACGAGGCTACCGACGAAAGTGTTACGACGGCTTTCGCCAAGGTTTTGGACGACAACCCCAAACTGTTCTATACGTCGAGCCGAATCCCCACGCTACATGAGGTGCGCGGAAAGATCGTTCTGCTGCGTCGATTTAGGCTCGCCGGCAACAGTGTAAGCGGCCACACGTGGGGCCTCGACCTTACCGAATGGGATGACAAGATCAAGGCTCACTCCGACAGCGCCACTATGTGTCTCGTCCAAGACGCGCGGGGCTTTGAAGCCGCGGGGGAAACAGGCGATAAAGAGCCCTATTGCACCAAGGTATACGCCCAGGACAAGTACAAACTCACGGGAACCGACAAGCTCAGCTGGGTCGATAATGCGCTGAAGGAAACGTCCGGGCGCACGCGCAACGAGGTAGATGTCGAGGACGATAACGGGGCCAAGGAGAAAGTCCTGGAGCGTTGCTGGTCTATCAACTACACCAGCTGCACGGGCTTGTCGCACGGAGGCAATCCTTTTACCTCGGCACGAGTAGTCAACGAGCATCTGTATAAGAGCCCGTACATCAATCCCAGCGGCATCGAGGATACAAAGTCAGATTACCTCAAGCACATTGGCATCATCGCATCCGACTTTGTTGATGCGGCGCTGGCCCGGAGCATCTATCAGCGCAATTACGATACGGAGCACAAGCAGACGGCTTCGTACTATCTCCCGTACTATCTCCCGACCCGCATGCGCATGACGTACGGCGACTCGCTGAGCGATGCCTCATTCCAGGATGGCAAGACCGTTGGCGAGGGTCATTTCCGCCTTGCCGACAGCAGCAACGAGCTCAACGCGACAGCTTCGGGCCATGCGTTTGCCATCGAATACGTGGATGTCGACGCCCTGGGCAACGAGACCGCTACAGGGCTGCAGGGCTCCGTACCCATCGATATCGACCCACGCGCGCTGACGCCCCATTTTGAGGGACTCGAAGGCCTTAAGGCCGGCGAAGACGCGCGCCAAGATTGCGGCATCACTCGAGGGCAAGCTCGAAACCGATGCCTGCACAGCCCAGCTCGAGTTTGTGCACGACGCGGACGGCGCTCCGGGCACGGCAATGGCCGAGGGAGAAACATTTGCCGCAGGAACGTACTGGGTGCGCGTGAACGGTCTCTTGGGCGACGCGGCGCAAAACTACACGCTTGCCACCGACGGAGCCGCAAGCTTTACCGTAGCGGCCTCGGGCAGTGCAGGCGGCGCCGGCACCGGCACTGGCGCCAACGCGGGCAGCGCGGACAAGAACGGTAAGGGCAACAAGGGCAAGGGCTCGGGCGGAAAACTCGCCGACACAGGCGACGGTTCCGGCATTGCCGCCGGGCTCGCCGCTGCCGCCGTGGCAACAACGGTTGCCGGCGCAGCAATGCTTGCCAATGACCGCGAAGACAACGAAGGTGCTAGCGAATAGGCAAGCCAGTCTTTTGGGCGCATCAACTCAATCGGGGCGTAGAATACCGTTCTGCGCCCCGATTTTCACCTTGGCCCGTACGCCGTTATCGGCTACATCACCATGTTCAGCGCGTTAACAAACTCCTGGGCCTTCGCACGACTGCTCGGGCTAAAGACGCAAGCGGTTAACAGTCGATTGCGCAGAAAAACGTCGCGGCCCTTGATCCTGTTGACCCCCGTGATGTCCTTAAGGTAAACGATCTCGGTGTGCTTGCCGCCGAAAGTGCCCTTCTTGAGCACCTCAATACGGTTGGGGTAGATCTTAACGTCTTTAAACCTACCCGAACCTTTGTCCTGGAACAGCAAGGTGTTGTTGTCCACACGCGTCACCCCCATGGGGTTCGTTAAAACTGTCTCTATGGCTACATTTTAGTCACCGCAAGGCCCCATGCGAAGGCGCCAGACAGCACAGCAATTCGTGTCCGCGCGAGGCTTTAAACTAAATGCAATAAAGATGCATTCCTTAAGAGGAAAGTCGGGCGATATTAATGGGTGAACTGGTAAACCGCGGGGAATCGGCAATCGTGCCAGAAGATTTTTACAAGCAGGTTTCCTCGATTCTCAACGCCGCTCGCGACAAGGCCTATACCGCCGTTAACTTTGCGATGGTTGAGGCGTATTGGGAGATCGGCAAGAGCATTGTTGATGAGCAGGGCGGAGAGGAGCGCGCAGCATATGGAGAGGCATTGATTGCGGGCCTCTCCAGAAGGCTTACCGCGGATTTCGGAAGAGGCTTTGGCATCGCAAACCTTCGCAATATGCGTCAGTTCTTTCTTGCGTTTCCAATTCGCGACGCACTGCGTAGCGAATTGAGCTGGACTCATTACCGCAGGTTGATGCGCATTCCCGACCCCGAAGCTCGCATTTGGTACATGAACGAATGCGCCGACTCTCGCTGGAGCACGCGTCAGCTCGAGCGCCAAATCAACACCATGTTCCGCGAGCGTCTACTTGCCAGCAAGGACAAAGAGACCGTCGCCCAGGAAATCCAAAAGAGCGTCCCGGTTCATCGCCCCGAGGATATTATCCGCGACCCATATGTGCTGGAGTTTTTAGGCTTCTCGGACGATACTGCGTTTCGTGAGAGCGATTTAGAGCAGGCACTCATCACGCATCTTCAGAGGTTTCTGTTGGAACTTGGCCGCGGCTTCGCTTTCGAGGCGCGCCAAAAGCGCATCACCTTTGATGGACGCCATTTCTATATTGACCTTGTGTTTTACAACTATCTGATGCGCTGCTTCGTGCTCATCGACCTTAAGACCGATGACCTTACGCATCAGGACCTGGGCCAGATGCAAATGTATGTGAACTACTACACGCGCGAGCTCATGAACGAAGGCGACAATCCGCCCATAGGCATCGTGCTCTGCGCGGACAAAAGCGACTCGATTGTCGAGTACACGCTGCCCGAAGACAACGACCAAGTGTTTGCCGCCAAATACTTGCCGTATCTTCCAAGCAAGGAAGAGTTGGCGCGCGAGCTGAGCGCCGAGTACCGCGCCATCAACGAAGCGACTAATGGCGAAGCGCAAGGGTAGCAGCACGTTGCGACCGATACCCCCGATGGCGCTCCACATCACCCGGGAAAGAGGAGCGTTCCATGACAGACAGACCGAAAACAACACTGCGCGACTGCATCTATGGACTTGCCGTCGGCGACGCGCTGGGCGTTCCCTACGAGTTCAGGCCCCGCGGCACGTTCGAATGCACGGACATGATCGGCTACGGCACGCATGGGCAGCCCGCCGGCACCTGGAGCGACGACACGTCCATGACGCTTGCTACCTGCGACTCGATTAGGGAGCTCGGGCATATCGACACCGCAGACATGCGCGACAAGTTCGTAAACTGGATTGCCCGTGGCGAGTATACGATCGACGGCGTTTTCGATTACGGCGGCACGACCGCTCGCGCCCTGCACACCGGCAAAGGTGGCTCCGGCGAACGCGACAACGGCAACGGTTCGCTCATGCGCATCGCTCCCCTGGCGTTCACCGATGCGACAGACGAAGAGATCAGCGAGGTCTCCGCGATTACGCACGCCCACAGAACGTCAACCGATGCATGCGTCATATTTGTCGAGCTGTTGAGGAGCGTGATGAACGACGCGCTCCCCTCGTGGGCGCTGCATCTGAAAGGCGTGTCTGAGCAGGAAATCAGGTCAGGTGGCTTCGTGCGCGACACGCTTAAGGCAGCCGCCTGGTGCTTTGTCAACACTAACAGCTACGAAGATTGCGTGCTTGCCGCCGTCAACCTAGGCGACGACACCGACACCACCGCAGCCGTCGCCGGCTCCCTCGCCGGCACGGCATACGGTATCGACGCAATTCCGCAGGAGTGGATAGACACTCTACGCGGTAAAGAGCTGATAGAACGGTGTTTGTTTTAGGACACGCCTTCAACGAAGACAATGTCAGTCAACGCAAATGATTAAGGGACCGCATAAATGATGATTACAGAATGCGCCGTCATGGGTCCGTTCGTCACAGAGCAAAGTGCCGTGGGGCCGAACACCGTGTTGGTATTCGAATCCCCGCTGCCGCAGAAAAGGGCCGGTTGCAGCCGGCCCTTTAGACATTAGCACCTGCGTTGCCCGCGCTTCCGAAGTTGACCGACTGAGGAGCGGGTTCCGCGGCACACCTTGATTTTACCCGATGGGGCGGCTCTTTTGCAGCCGTCCCACCGTTTATTTAGATCTACTACGACGGACAGCTCACACTACTGCGCACTGTCCCGTACCGCCCCCCTTACTTCCCAAATAGCGCGCCGAACAGGCCCTTGCGCTTGGGCTTTTCCTCTCGGTAGGAACCCTCGGCAACCGCCGCCGCCTGACGTGGTTGTTCGCTGCCCCCACGGCGCACGATCTGGTACAGGAACGGCGATTTAACGTATTTGACCTCGATGGGCGTGGCGTGAACGGTGCTTTCGCCGGACAGATGCAGGCTCGGGTTGAGTGGCGCCACGATATGCGTCTCGCGCTTGTCGCTAAACACCACCGCTGCCGCGCGACCCGTCTGGCCGTTCACGGCGATGCGCACCTGCTCGTCATCGCGTCCGTCACACGCGGGGCGATCGACAAAGTAGACCGGCACCATAATCAGGCCGTCCTTGTGCTTGCGGGCCTTGCGCGCCCAAGTGCGGATGCTCTTTTTATTGAAGCCCAAAAACGCCTCGGCATCGTTGCCGGCAATGTCGAGCGCCAGCTTATCAATGACCACCTGGTCCTTGGTGGACGCGTCGACGGAGACAACGCGGAAGTCGCCTTCCTGCATGGCCGGGTCAAACGGCCCCACCTTGGCAAAGTCCCACGGCTCCAGAATGCCCATAAGGCGAACGTCCAGGTAGTTTGCCCTGGGATACGCCCAGTCGAGCACCTCGTAGTACACCAGGGTCTCCTTGCCCAGGCCCCTGCCCGGGAAGGACGCCATCATGCGAAGGTCCGCGAGCGCCATGGGAAAATAGAAGAGCATCATGTCGTTTTGGATCGCGTCTTCCACATCGTGGCCGGCAAAGGCGTCCGGGTATTGGCGCACCAGCTCAAGCGCATTGGCACGCGCCTGCTGCGGCGTTATCTCGCGGGGAATACCCTGCTCGGGCACGTACTCCGCACCAACGCCCATGGTCAGGCGCTTGCTAAATGTCCCCGGCCTGAGCAGGTCGGCGACGCCGATCTTATTGCCGCAGGACGGGCACTCAAACACGCGCTGGGTCGACTCGCCCTCAAAGGACGCGCCACAGAAGGGGCAGGGAATACTCACGTGCGTGGACTCTTGGAACTCTTGGGCCGTGCCGCGGTCTTCCCACAGCAGATGCTCCAGAACCGACTGGTTGCGCCAGTGCGAATTGAAAAAATACCAGTCGGGGTCCACCGGAGGCTCGAGCTGCGACACATGGGTGAGCTTAAGCAGTCCATCGACAACCGTCAGCGGCGCATGGCGAATGCCAAGGGCGCTCTTGGGCTCCCCCGCATCGGCCTGCCACGGAATGAGCGTGCCGCAGTAGGCGCACTCAAAGCTGCGCTTAGCCTGGTGTGAGTACATAGGGCCGCCGCAGTTTTGGCATTTAATGGCAAACATCTCGTCCATGGAAACGTCCTCCTTAAGCACGGGCCGACACGTTAAGTGTGTGGGCACGCGCCGAGGCTGTCCATACCCATGTGGCCCAAAACCGTGCGCCGGAATGGGCGAAAAGGGAGTGCGGCGCGCCCAAGAAGTATCGGGATGGCCGCCACCCCAACACAGGGGGTCGAATACCCACGTCGCAGCCCGTGAGGTAGAATTATGACCGCCGCGGAATCCGCCTGCGGGCAACGCTCCGATCTCCGATTGGAGTGAAGCCTATGAACTTGTTTCTTGAAATCCTGCGCCTCTCGGTGTACGTGACGGGCATTGCCCGGAACCTCTACTCGATCTGGAGGGAATATAAGCAGTAACGGATAGCGAAGGGAGTCACAAAAAAGGGCCGGCTGCAACCGACCCTAGACGATAATACCTGCGTTGCCCGCGCTTCCAAAGATGTCTTACTGAGGAGCGGGCTCCGCGGCACAAGTTGATTTTACCCAGTAAGGTGGCTCTTTTGCAGCCGCTCCACCGTTTATTTACACCTACAACCCGAATCTCACGAATCTCACGCTCACAGGACACTGACCACGTGGTCTTGCCGATGCCCAGCTCTTCCCACGTCTGCCCGGTTAGCAATCCCCTTGCTCTCCACGAGGGTGAGAAGTCGGGAGAACTCGGCCTCGTCCACGTCCGCAGGCTTGCGGGCAACTTTGAAGTCCAGGATGGGATCATCCCCGCACGTGCGGGGAACAGGCGCCCGAATTATACGGCGCCGGGCGCCTCTCTCGGACGTCCGGCCTTCGGTGAATCGGCGAGCCTGGCCTCGATGGACGCCCTAGACACCATGCGCTTGGTGCCGTCCCTCCACGAGTCGAGCAACCCCGCGCCTATCAGCTGCGACACCCTCGCCGAGCTGACACCGAGCATGCGCGCGGCATCCGCAGCCGTGACGGCGGGGATGTCGCCGAGTTCGCGGCTAACGGCCACGGCGATAATCCTGCCACCGTTCTGGGGCTCATGGCCGAAGTCGGGCGCCGGAAGGTCGGCCCCACCCATGAGGTGGTCATCGACCATGCAGGCGAGAAAGTCGGCCGCGCTAGCAACGGCATCGCCAAGGTCGGACCCGAACGTGCCCCCTCCGCCGAGCGAACCGCACGGCACGGCATTGACCATGTCACTGGAATCAAAGAACTCGAATTCCCATACGTAAGTCATGCAGTCTCCTTTAACGGAATCATCCCCGCGCGTGCGGGGAACAGGCACTTGAGATGTGTGCGCCATCATTCGTAGGCCTCCACGGGGAGACTGACGTCGATAACGGCATAGGGCAGGCCGTCGCGGTCTTCCCAATCTACGAAGGCGTAATCGTATTCCTCGAGTTTTTCATCCTGTCCGGCTAGCCAAATAGGCTCAAACTCGGCAATAGACGATTCCCTCGAGCCCATCTGGCCGACGAAATCACCGTTCTTGAACGGGTGCCGTCTAGGCATTGCCAGCCTCGCTTCGTACTTGCTCAATCATCAGGCAAGCCACCTGCTTACATTTCGCCGCAAAACAGCGTAGGCGAGCTGGGGTGTTTTGAGTGCTGGTTGCCCCGCAGGGCGGCAGAACATTCAAACGGGGGCTCGCGTATTCGAGAGTGTCCCTACCCCGTGGTCGCTACAGGTACTTATCCATAAGGGAATCGAGGGAGGCAATCGCCTTGTCGTAGCCCTTTTCCGTGGTCACGCCGTCTGGAGTGACGCCCGCGCATTCGACTGAGGCTTTGAAGCAGTAGGAATACAAGAGCTTGCCGTCATAGAGTTCGATGGGGCCGCTCCAGATGCACTCAAGTGGGTGCTTTAAAGGATTCGAGAGCCCATTCCTTTGCGCGAGGCATTTCTAGTTCCCATAGAATACTAGAAATGATAGATTTGGTAAGTGTTGAGTAATATTGAATAGGTTCAGGGGGAATAGTGGCAACCTCATCTTTGCTTACGACCAAAGGCGCTGCGGAACATCTCGGTGTTAGCGTTTCAACGATATACCGAATGGTGGATAACGGGATGCTGACACCCTCGAGAACACAGGGTGGACATAGACGCTTCGATATAGACCAGCTGGATGACTATCTTCGTAGCAGCGAAGAGCTTTCATCTTCGCAAAAGCCCTCTGCGCAAGTCGAGAAGTCGGTCGGTGCTCCCAGCGACGAAGCCGTGGTTGAGAATGCCGAGGAGGACGCGAAAGACGAGGCGGTAAAATCCGTAGATCCAAGAAATACGCTTAATGATTTGACGGGTTCTGAATGGCTTCCAGAAACCAAGTCGTTCTTTTACCAGAAGGGACTTGGGGCAAAACACCCACATGCGCAAATTGAGCGGCAGCACCCAGCTCCGTTCTCATATCAAGACGTCGAACATCTCATTACTTTTTTCACGAAGCGGGGGATGCGTGTCCTCGACCCCTTTGGCGGCGTTGGCTCTACGGCAAAGGCATGCGATCTTGAAGGTAGAACCTGCACTTCTATTGAACTTTCTAAGCAGTGGCACGACTTGGCCATAAAGAGGTTAGAAACCGAAGTAGGTGTGGGCGCATCAAAAAGACACACATTCATTAATGATGATTGCACACATGCATTGAGTAATATGGGTGCCGACACTTTCGACTTTATAGTCACCAGCCCGCCCTATTGGTCGATTCTGAATAAGAAGGCCGATTGGAAAGTAAAGAAATCAAGGTTAAAAGAAGATCTGGCGACCAATTATTCCGATGGAGACCCGAACGACCTGGCAAACATTGAGGACTATGAAACGTTCTTGGATGTCTTGGTCGACAAGGTCTTTCTGCAATGCGCTCGCGTATTGAAAGGAAAGGGCTATATGTGCATAGTCGTTTCCGACTTTCGCAATAAGTCTGAGTTCGTCAGCTTCCATAGCGATTTGATCCAGAGGATGAGCAATCGCTCGATTGAGGGTGGCGGGGTTCTTAAGCTACAGGGCGTTAAAGTGCTTCTGCAGAACCATAAGTCACTTCTACCATATGGCTACCCTTTCGCCTATGTCGAAAACATCCATCATCAGTACGTCCTGATTTTTAGGAAGGCTGTTGATAAACCTAGGAGCAGAAAGGCCAAATAGCGTGATCGAGTTCAATCGGGTGTACAACGTGGACAGCGATGTGTTCATGGAGGAGCTTATTCAAGCGGGTGTCACCTTCGACCTCATCCTGACGGACCCACCGTACAATCTGAATAAGGACTTTGGCAACAACAGCGACTGCCTGAGCTTGCCTGAATTCCTTACTGTCAACGAAAAGCGAATTGCCCAATGCCGCGATCTGCTGGCGCCCGCCGGCAGCCTTCTCTGGTTTGGCATTCATGACTATATTGGATACCTGCAGACCATTATGTACGAAGCCGGCTTGTACTATAGGCGTATGAACATCTGGCATTACGACAACGGGTTCGCCCGTTCGAAGAAATCTCCCGCTACGACCTATGAGCCATTCCTATGGTTCTCCAAGTCCAAGAAACGCTGGACCTACAACGCCGACGACGTGCGAGTACCCTACAAAAGCACCGAAAGGCTTAAGAATCCAGTCTACTATAAAGACAAGAACGGCAATAGGAAGGTCTGTAAGCCGAATCCAAGCGGCGCCCTCAGGGGTGATATTTGGGATTTTCCTACGCTAGCCGGCAGCCTTTATAAACAAGAGAGGACAGATCACCCTACGCAAAAGCCCGAGTCATTGATTACGGAGCTGCTAAAAGCGTATTGTCCAAAAGACGATGCTGGCCATTATTGCGGAACGGTTTTTGACCCGTTCCATGGTTCGGGGACCTTGGGCGTATGCTGCGAAAAACTAAACGCCGAAGGTCACCAAATCAAGTGGATTGGTGCAGAGATTGAGGCACACTGGTGCGAAGTGGCCGCAGCTCGACTAAGTAAGGTCCAGTAGCTATGATTAAATTTCGAAACCCCGGTTCGGACATTACAACCCAAGTAGGAATCATAAAAATACTTGCCAACGAGTTCGATGGCAAAGTATTTGACCTTAGTGAGTTCGCTTCCGCAATCACCTCTAACAACCTCATCACTGCCTATGGTTATACGGGCAATAGGGCCATGAGCCTAAGCAACGTTGCTGACGAAAGTCGCAATTCAACCAAAATGAATGTAAAGATGTACGCCGAGGTGTTTAGGTATCTCGGTTGGCTTTCTTCATATAAGGACGGCTCATCGTATCCGCTCGTCGTGACCGAACTCGGAAAGTATGTCGCCAACAGCCCCAATCCAATAAGGCTTTATGAGCAGTGCCTTTTAGGCATCAACAACCCGCAGGACATGATGGAGGGCATACACTACAACGAACACGTACGGTTCTTTGTCTGTGCTCTGGAGACGCTTGAGAGTCTTGGCGGGACAATGTATAAGCACGAGCTATGTATGGGCCCCATGAGCGTTAACGACACCAGTCCTACCGAATACGATGAGATGCTTGAGCGCCTACGTTCTATGCGAACTAGCTTCAAAAGTTATCAAGATGCATGGACAAAATTTTGCGACAGCTTGCAGATGAAGCCCGTATCTGTTGACAATCAGACGCGTTTCCCCGTCGGGGCTCTGAACAGCTGTGGATTGGTCGAAAAGGTTAAGAGCAACAAAGTCTTTCCTCCCAAGACATTGCAATGCTTCAAGATCACAAATCGGGGACAAGAAATACTGAGAGAAGCGCGGAGTTGCAAGGACCTACGGCTCGATGAGTTCAACACTTATGACGAGATGACTCAAGACGCCCTGATACGTCTCGGTTTCTATCAACTTCTGCAAAGAGCGAACTACGACATATCGCCTGTTGAAAAAACCATGGCAGAGGATAAAGCTCTAACCGACCGGATTACGGGTGGACGGGAACTTTTGTTCTCTCCCTTCCAGACCTTGAAATGCTCAAGGGTTAACAAGGCTCTCGGTATTGACACATCTTGGTACACAGCAGCTGATGCTGCTTCCGTTGGGCAAGAACACCGGGCGGGCAATTTAGCCACGAGTCTAACTCTTGCCCCGGTCCAAACTCAGACGAAGGCGCGAGACCAGTTTACAGTAGAAATTGTAGATACCATTCGCCGTCTTTCCGATGCAAACGTGACGGACAATCAAATCGTCGAGCAGCTTTTTTCGAGCGAGAAGCACAGCAACCAAGATAGGTTCTACCCGCTTATCGGCTCGCTCTTTAGAATGCTCGGCTTTGATTGCCGCGTCTCAAGACAAGGCGACAATGGTTCGCGAATGGATGCGATTATTGTGGGGCCGGGCGCAGCAATGCCTATCGAGATAAAGTCCCCCGGCGAGGAAGAATATATCTCGATAAAGGCCATCAGGCAGGCTGCTGAAAACAAAATCATACTGCTATCAAGAAAGCAGTACCCCACCACCAATGAAGCCTCTTCGCTCGTTGTCGGGTACCACGCCCCCAATGACAGGGCCGAGGTCTCCGACTTGATTGCAGCCATCTGGGCTGCTTACGGAATCAGGATAGGTGTCATTTCATTCGATACACTCTTGTTTTTGGTCGTACAATCTGTGCTGCACGGAAGGACCGTTTCGTCTGAACAGCTTGAAAGTCTAGAGGGCTTTGCAAATGTTACGCCAAAATGATGAGGCTACTCATATCGAATATTTTTTCATCAAGCTTGATGATGCAGTAAGCATCGAATACGACTCCGAAAGCCCGATGAGAATCAATACGACGCAGGATGCGTACTATTCCGCCTGCGTCAATTGTGCGCGTCCGCAGTGCCTCTACTACTATGACGACGAGTTCGAGTGTGAGGAATTTGATGACTTTGCTAGCAGACGGGATGATCGAGTTTGCCCCTTCGACGCTTTGTACTGGGACAATGATCGACAGTCTATTGTCATAGAGTCTGACTCGTGCGTAGGCTGTGGCTTGTGCGCCAGTAGATGCCCTGCTGGTGCGCTCTACTTTGACCGCGGCAAAATGCGCGTCAATCTCAACCGCAATCCCGGTTCATATGAGGTCGCCTTTTCAGCCGAGGACGCTTCGAATCGTCAGAGAGATTGCTTTGACATAATTGCTGGTCTGCCCCACAGAAAGCATTCTGTCCGCAAGGATTTGGTTGATTTTCAATCTCAACGCAACAGCCTGAACGGACCCCGCGTTTCTGCAGC
>ERZ826764.993-NODE-993-length-36264-cov-4.635836_pt1 | contig 36264 bp, 38 predicted proteins | sample MGYA00519870_ERZ826764 | MGnify/ENA primary metagenome ERZ826764 (study PRJEB31778, sample SAMEA3449239) | human gut metagenome | biome: human gut; feature: human-associated habitat; material: faeces | place: United Kingdom | collected 2010/2012 ...
AAAATTTGATTTTTTGTCAGCAAGGCTCTATGACAAGAATGATACTTCATTGCGCACACCGAATCAAATAATCACGTATGCTTTGGGCATACTGACGGATGAAGTTTGTCTACGGTCTGAGCCACCTCAGTTGAGGTGGCTTGAGGTGATTTTCTTATCTGTCACTCATTCAAAAGTATGACCGCCGCCTTCAGAGCGTTCATCCTGCCGACCCATTCTGTCTGATTGTCGACTTTCAGTTTCTCAGCAATGCCAATATCTATTTCTTTCTCCATTTCAGTAAAAGGGCTGAATTGATTATCACCAGCACAGAACCGGCATTATGCACAAGCGCTCCAACGACAGGTCCCAGTAATCCTGTCATTGCCAAAGTTATAGCTATAAAATTAAGGCCCATAGAGAAAGACAGATTTATCTTAATAGTGGTCATCATTCTTTTCGAAAGAGCAATGAGATGGGGCAGTTCTTTAACCTCATCATCCACAAGAGCTATATCAGCAGCATCTACTGCAATGTCGCTGCCTATACCGCCCATGGCGATACCCACATTAGCTTTTTTCAATGCAGGCGCGTCATTAATACCATCTCCTATCATGCACACCTCACAACCGTTTTTTTGATATGAATCTATACAGTTAAGTTTATCTTCAGGCATACATCCGGCATGTATATCTTTTATTCCCAGTTGCTTTGCTATAGCTTCAGCAGCATTTTGGTTATCACCGGTAAGCAATACAGGTTCCACACCTAAATCCATCAACTTTGAAATCATCTGGCTGCTTTCTTCTCTTATGGTGTCGGAAAGAGCGATAAATCCTATAATTTCATCATTTAAAGCGATATATGTGATTGTGCTTCCCTCCCTCAGATATTTTCCTGCTTCTGCAGTCATATCATAAGATAATTGCAATTTCTCGTTTTTAGAAATGAGTTTCAGGTTACCGGCAATTACTTTTTCTCCTTTAACATCTGCTATTACGCCTTCCCCTGGGATCATTTTGAAATTTTCCGCTAAAATAGGTTGTTTTCCGCTTTCTTCTTTATAACAACGTACGATAGCTTTTCCTAAAGGATGTTCGCTCAAACTTTCACAAGCTGCAGCATAATCATAAACCTCTTCTCTGCCGAATCCTGGCGACGGTTTTACAGCAACGACTTCAGGTATTCCGTAAGTCAATGTGCCGGTCTTATCAAAAGTAATTTTAGAAACTCTTGCCAGTCTTTCCAATGCATCTCCTTCACGTACCAAGAATCCGTGTTTTGTACCGTTGCCGATAGCTGCCATAATAGCTGTAGGTGTAGCCAGCACCAAAGCACAAGGGCAAAACACTACCAAAATAGTAACTGCTCTGATTATCTCCCCGGTAATAAGCCACGTCAATGAAGCAGCAGTGAGAGCAGCCACCACTATCCACGTAGCCCATCTATCTGCTAAACTTACGATTTTAGCCTTTCCTGCGTCGGCGGATTGAACAAGCCTTATCATTCTTTGGATAGAGCTATCCTCTCCTACCTTGGTGGCTTTCATCGCAAATGCTCCGAATTGATTGACTGTACCACTGAAGACTTCATCTCCGATAGTCTTGTCCACAGGCAGCGATTCCCCTGTCATTACAGCTTGATTAATAGATGTCTGACCTGAAATTATAATTCCATCTACAGGAACTGTTTCTCCCGGCAAAACTCTTACTATATCTCCTATTTTCACCTGTTCGGCAGGTATGATAGTTTCTTTATCTCCTGAAATAAACCTCGCATTCTGCGGTGTCAAATGTACAAGCTTTTCAATACCTTCTCTTGCCTTGGCTACAGTCAAGTCTTCCAATAAAGCGCCCAACTGCATTATAAATGCTACTTCTCCTGCTGCAAAATCTTCGCCTATGCAGACAGAAGCTATCAGCGCAATCGAAACCAATACATCAGCTTTTATGTCAAATGCTGTAATAAGGCCTATTATTGCTTCCATAATGATAGGAATGCCGCAAAATAATATAGCAATCCATGCTGCGTCAAAGGGTAACGTTATAAGATTAAAGATACTGATAATTAATGCTGCCCCTGAAATTATGAGAAAAATTATATCCCGTTTAGTGCCTCCCAGTTCCAATAGATATTTCGCTTTTTCTATGGCCTTTTTCACTTTAATCCTCCTCTAAAAGTCATTGATATAAACTGTGCGTTTTTTATACCTATGGGGGTATGTGTATATTCAAATTATACCTATAGGGGTATTAGTTGTCAACAGTTTCGTTTTTATAACTAAGTCACCATAAAGTGCGTACTTTACAAAAAAATTCTAAAGAATTATCATATTTTACAAGATACAAAGGAGGTTCTGTTATGACACAAAACGATAGGCTTGATTACCTTATTTCCTATCTTTTAAAAGAAAACGATGATTTGAAATACATTTCTATCCCTGACGATATAAGCGCAAAAAAGAAAATTTTCAGGGCTCTTATGAATGTGCGGCCACCCGCTCCTGTCAGCAAAGAATTCTTAAAAATTCAAGACGAATATTTGCAAGTGGAATTAAAAACCAGAAATATAGCTGATGGCGCTTCTCTGCCAACTGTTTCGCCCCAGTTAAATATAGCTTTATGGCAGGGTGACATTACGAATTTAAAGGTTGACGCTATTGTAAATGCCGCCAACAGTGCGCTTTTAGGATGTTTCTATCCTCTTCATTCATGTATTGATAATATCATCCATTCCCGCAGTGGAGTACAGCTCAGATTATCATGCAATGATATAATGAAAAAACAAGGTCATGATGAAGAGACCGGTAATGCAAAGATAACTCCGGCCTTTAACCTGCCCAGCAAATATGTTATCCATACGGTGGGACCTATTATATCAGGATCGCTCACTCAACAAGACTGTCGACTACTTGAATCTTGCTATCGCTCTTGCTTAGCATTAGCTTTAGAAAATGATTGCAAAAGTATCGCTTTCTGCTGTATCTCTACAGGAGAATTCCATTTTCCGAACCAAACGGCGGCTGAAATTGCTGTCGATACGGTAAAAGATTACCTTGAAAATCATCCAAGCGGTATAAAGGTTATATTCAACGTCTTTAAAGATATCGATTTTGATATATATGAAAAATTGCTGTACTAAAAAAGACTTCTCAGGAATGATTTTAAAATAATCTACTCCTGAAAAGTCTCTTTTTTTTAATAATATATCGCAATTATTGCATGTTGGCAAAGCGCTCCACAGCCTTAGTAAAACTTTCTATGGTCTTGTCAGCGTCACCATGTTCTATTCCATCTCTGACACAATGTTTAATATGCCCCTCTAAAACTACCTGTCCTGCCCTGTGCAAAGCTGATTTAGCTGCATTTATCTGAGCCAAAATGTCTTCACACGGAACGTCCTCATCCACCATTCTATCTATAGCTTGTACCTGTCCTATTATTTTTTTTAAACGACGATGCAAGTTATCAGCATCCATACATTGTTTCATAATCTATATCCTCCCCGTTATCCAAAGTCTTCACATCTAAAATCGCATAATAATTTATATTGATGTTGGTGTTGTTGTTTTCATACCATTAGGGGTATATGTATTATACCATCCCTGCGGTATAATGTCAAAAAAGGTTTTACACGAAAATTTCCCCAATGGAATACAAGCTCACATTTCCGCTCAGCTTTACGCGGTCCTTATCCATGCTGCAATACAAAATTCCTCCTCGCTCAGACGCCTGGTATGCTACAATGTCCTCTTTTCCTGTCATTCCTGCCCAATAAGGGACTATATGACAGTGTCCTGAGCCGCATACCGGGTCTTCAGCCACGTTGAGCTTAGGCGCAAAGCTTCTGGAAACGCAATCGAACTTTTCTCCCTTTGCTGTCACCTGCAGCAGAAGTCCCGGAAGCTTCTTTATTTTTTCCATTTCCGGAGAAAGGTTCCTGACAGTATCCTCATCATCGAAAATGCACAGCAAATCCCTGCCCATATATGCTTCTGAAGGCTCTGCTCCAATAGCTTCTATCATTTCATCGGAAATTTTCACTGGCTCCAGCTGATAAGCAGGGAAATCCATTTCATATAGTTCACCCTTTTTAATCACTGACAATCTGCCGCTTTTTGTATCAAAGGCAATTTCTTTCAAGTTTTTTTCGTAGTATTCCATTATGACAAACGCCGTTCCCAAAGTGGCATGACCGCACAGATCAATTTCACCTCCCGGCGTGAACCACCGCAAGTCATATGCGTCGCCTTTTTTAACTGCAAATGCTGTTTCCGACAAATTGTTTTCTCTTTGGTTATATTCATCATCAGCTCTTCCGAAATAGGCTCATCCAAAACGCATACCGCCGCCGGATTGCCGGAAAACACCTTATCGGTAAAAGCGTCTACCACATACTGTTTCATAACTTCCTCCTCCATTATCTTTCCGTCGGCTTCTTTATCTCCGGCTCAGGCCTGCCGATATTAATATTTTCTCCTATACCGTAGTAACTAAAATCATTTCCGACACCATACACTATAGGTCTTATCAGTTCTATAAGGGGCTCTTTCCTGCCAACCAGCTCGTTATCCAGCTTTACGTTGACTATCTGTCCGACAAACTGGCTGTGGGAGCCAATCTCGTGTATCTGTATAATCTTGCATTCCAGACTTACAGGCGTTTCTTCGATATAAGGCGCATCCACAAACTGACTCCTTACGGCAGTAAGCCCTGTCTCTTTAAATTTATCAGCATCTCTGCCTGACACACGTCCACAGTATGCCGCTTCTTCGGCAAATCGTTCGGTAGCCAAATTTAATGTAAATGCCTTTCTCTCCATTAAAGCACCAAATGTATGGGTCGCAGGGCGAACAGAAATGCAGACGCAAGGCGGATTGCTATTACATACGCCTCCCCAGCCCACAGTCATTATATTTGCCTTTCCCTGCCTGTCATAAGTTGCCACAAGATAAACCGGTGTCGGATATACCGTCAGCTTTGCTCCTATATCAGTTTTCATATTTACCTCCTACTCGTATATGAAAAACAAACATAAAATTTAAATGCCGTCTCTGCATAAGCAAGGGCGGCATCGGATAAACTTTTATCCAACTATTATCTCATAACATAATTATTATACTACATAAGCATAATGTTGTCGACTACTTGTTAGTTTGAGAGTAGTGTAATCTCATATGGTATTATACATAAATGACACGTTATTTTCAAGAACACCGAAATCGCAGCATGTTTTAGAACACATAAGCAAAAATCACACAGCCTGCGCAGCAGAGCAGATCAGGTTTAGTCGAGTCTCGCATGAGGCTCGTGAGTAGAAATTCCCCAACATGCGTATTTCTCGTGATTTGCTCGTGATTTTATGGAGAGAAAATCTTAACATATTAAAATTTCAAGGATTCATCGATTCGATTTGTTCGTGAGCCTTGCCATTTTTCATAAAAGTAACCTTATTAAAGTAAATTTTAATAGCAAAGGTAAAGACGCATATACTACGAACATTAAATGTATTTTCATATAAAAACAATTTCAAAATTAAAAAAATTATTTACAGTTTATTAGATTGACTTTTTTGTTTCTGGGGCATATTATTATAGTAATCACAAAATGTGATTATATTGATTAACAAGCCCCAGACAGTAGATATCCCAATGATAAGGGAATCATCGAGGTCTGGGGCTTTATGTTTAGAAAGGAGCCGCAATGATAAGAACTGCAATTTTAGTGGATGGTGGATTTTATCGCCGGCGTGCAACTCATTTATGGGGTAAAAAAACTCCGGAAGAGCGCGCCAAAGAATTATCAGCATACTGTAACGCGCATATTAAAGATGCATATGAATTAAAAGATGAGCGCTATTTATACAGAATATTCTATTATGATTGTCCTCCAATATCAAAAAATGTCTATCATCCTTTAACTCAAAAAAATGTGGACTTCGGTAAAAGTGAAACATACAGCTGGACATTATCGTTTTTTGAGGAATTAAAGCAGAAAAGAAAATTTGCTCTTCGATTAGGCACATTATCTGATGAGCGAGCCGGCTTTGTTATCCATCAGGACAAACTCAAGAAATTGTGTGCAGGGAAAATACAAGTATCCGATTTGCTTGAGCATGATTTTGATGTAAGTTTTGAGCAAAAAGGTGTTGATATGCGCATTGGTCTTGATATAGCTTCTCTCGCTTATAAAAAACAAGTTGATCAAATCATTTTGATTGCCGGTGATAGTGACTTTGTTCCGGCTGCAAAGCTCGCTCGCAGAGAAGGCATAGACTTCATCTTAGATTCAATGTGGAACAAAATTAAGGATGATCTTTTTGAACACATTGACGGGCTGAAATCTCAGTGGAAAATAAAAATCTAAATAAATAAGACCTGTATAAGAAAAAGCCCCCATTTCTGAGGGCGGGGCTGTACGCATGGCACAACCAGATTAGCACTCATATTGTACCATGCCCGCCCTGACAAGTCAAGAATCAGGGTATTTTTGCGCCCAAAATAGGAGGTACAGCATGGCTAAAAAATACAATTTTGTCAAATCGTTTACGTTCGACGGGAAAAGATACTATATTCGTGGAGACACGGAAAGGGAAGTATTTGAAAAAATGGCGCTGAAAAAGCGTGATCTGGAGGAAGGTAAAGTCATAATAAGTTCAAATATGACCGTGGAAGATTGGGCGTATCGAGCTGTGGAAATCTATAAAACACGTCAAAAGGAAGTTACGAAAAAGAAATACATTTCAAAGATGAAGCATTGCGTGTTGGAACAGATAGGATACATGCCTCTGAAATCTGTAAAACCTGTTCATTGCCAAGAAGTATTAAATCTTTTGTCCGGAAAAGTGCCGCATATATTAATGATATTTATCAGATTATTCAGTTCATTTTTAAGAAGACTGAACAGAACAAACTGATTTCCAGCAATCCATCTGAATACTTGACAAAACCTTTAGGCACCAAAACTAAACGCCGTTCAATAACTGATTTTGAAAGATATCATTTTTTGAAAGTAACAGCTACTGAACCACGCTTTAAACTTTTTTTGTTGATGTACTATTGCGGTTGTCGTCCATCAGAAGCAATAGAAGCTCAAGGGCGTGATATTACAACACTTGATGGTCACAATGTTTTATACATCAGAGGAACTAAGTCGAATACCGCAGAGCGTCTTGTTCCTATACCCGATGCTTTGTATGATATTATAAAAACCACTCCTAAGATGGACTACATAAGCCCGAACATGGCAAACCATAAGCACAATGAAAAAAGCTATCAACGTGTTGGCGACTACCTGAAGCGTCAAATAAATATCTCAATGGGATGCCGGATATATCGCAATCAACTCATACCGCCTTATCCTCTGGCTGATGACTTTGTGCCATACAATTTACGGCACACATTTTGTACCGACTTACAAAAAAAAGGTGTCGACATTAGAATTGCTCAATATTTAATGGGACACTCAGATATTAGAATGACTGCTAACATATATACCCACACTGATACTAGCATTATAATAAGCGCTGCTGAAATATTATCGGGGTGCAACAGTGGGTGCAACACCAAAATGCCCCAAAATGCCCTAAAATGACGTTTTAAAAATGTCAGTTACCTGAACGGTGCAAAAAACAAAACCGCTGTCATTGTTGAAAATTCAACGTTTTCAGCGGTTTTAAGATTGGTGGAGACAGAGGGACTCGAACCCTTGACCTACGCGTTGCGAACGCGTCGCTCTCCCAGCTGAGCTATGCCCCCGTAAAATAACTATTCCAAATATAACTACGGTAGTTATTTTACTCCTTTTTCGGAGATAGGTCAACTGAATAAAGGTTCTTGGGCATATAATATTATCCCTCTCTGCGAGGTCTTATAACTATGTCTGAAACATCGACGTCATCAGGTTGAGAAATAGCATACATCACAGCGTTTGCTATCGAGTCTGGCGTAATCCCTACGTTTTTGTAAAACTCCTCTACCATAGTCTTGGTCTCAGACGGAGCGACTGTATTAAGCAGCTCAGTCTTTATAGCTCCCGGATATATTAGAGTAGTTCTTACATTAGTCCCTTCTGCAACCTTCTGCAATTGTCCACTGAGCGTCCGTAAATGCTGCTGATGAGCGTCCGCAAATGCTACTGATGAGCGTCCGCAAATGCTACTGATGATACTTTTCTGCAAAAACGTAATACAAAGTATACAAAAAATTGAAAAAAGTATGATGCCGTCATACTTTTTTGCGAAAAAGAGATACTTTGTATCACGTTTTTGCGTTATATGTATCACCGTATCACTCACCCGTGGGTTCGAGCCCCGCGCATTTCTGCAGAAAACACAAAAGCAGGCTCAAAGCCTGCTTTTGTGTTTTCTGGCGGAGGACAACGCGGCTCGCACCTGCTCCCCGCTCCTACGGTCGCGCTCAAAATACAAACTATATTGCATATTTCCGCGCTCCCTTCGCTGTCCTGATTTGCACTCCGGCTGAAGCCGGGCAAATCAGGCATGGGACTTTCTCACTCACCCGTGGGTTCGAGCCCCGCGCATTTCTGCAAAAAAACACAAAAGCAGGCTCAAAGCCTGCTTTTGTGTTTTCTGGCGGAGGACATGGGACTCGAACCCACGGGGCGTTGCCGCCTTACTTGATTTCCAATCAAGCTCCTTAGCCACTCGGTCAATCCTCCCAATATGCAATGCATGTTTATTGCACTTTAATTAATTTAACATAAACTAAGATTTTTTGCAAGATATTTTCTACAAAAGAAAACTTATAATATTAAAGTATCTAACCGAGCAGTTATTGCGCAACATTTGCGAAATACATTTGCATATTGTTAAAACCTATCATTTTCAGCCGGCTGTTCCGCTGTTGAACCGCCTTCCAGTTGCTTATCATTAGAAATATCTAATTTGAGCTTTAAGTTTTTAACCTTGTCAATGGAGTTGGATGAGACATACACTGTAAGCACTGAGCAAGCTATACGGGTCAGCGGTATATAGCTGAGAGACAGACCCAGGACGATTATATCTGTGAAGAGATATGCGCTGGCCAACTTCCATCCGGTAACTCTTGAGATAGTCAGCGCCAGAGCATCATCTCCTCCGCCGGAACCACCTTGCCGAAGAATTATACCTGTGCCTATGCCCACAAACAAACCGCCTAATATGGCCGCCAAAGCCGGCAGCCCTGAAAGATCAGGCAGCATGTAAGGCAAGAGTTCCCAGATCTCATAAAACATCGATACACTTATGGTGGATACCATAGATATCATTATAAACTTACCGCCGAAATGTCTAAATGCCAGCGCGTAACACGTTATGTCCAAGATCGGAGTGATTACTGCCGAAGGGATTCCAAACCATCTTTCTATTAACAGCATCAAGCCTATGATACCGCCCTCTGTAATATCTACTCTCTGATGTATATTATGAACGCCGAAAGTACAAATCGCCGCACCCAGCATTATAAAAGCAACTTTTTTCCATGATAATTCTTTAGCCGTTTCTTTCGCGCAATCTATTAAATAATCTTTGATCATGATTTGCTCCTCTCTACAATGACAATGATAAACCTTGGTATAATACCAAGGTCAAGAGGAGTCTCTATAAAAATTTTTAAAAATTGCGCTAATCCTTAGCTAGGCTTTGTTCCGGTAAAAATTCATTTCCGCTCCGGAATCGTAAATCAAAATGCCGGAAGGCATCATAACCGTCCTGCAAACCACATATAGATCTCCGGCGGCGCCCGTAACGTTGAATATTTGCACTAAATATAAGAACCAAAAATATTTTTCATTTATGTCTGCCAAAAGAAGACCTATCACGGTTGTCCACACAACTAAAGGAGCCAATGCGATTACAATATACGGTATCTTTTTAAAATACCACCTGCTTCCGGCATATACTACTCCCTTTTTCAGTTCCATTCCAAAGCTTGGGTTTTCGCCTGTAAATATCTTTATAAATATGCCGTGAACGCCTTCATGCAGCAAAACATATACAGTCATTGCCACGATTGAAGCTGCCAGGGAAAAAAAGAATTCTCCTGCCGGCAGTTCAAAAGCTCCGGATATGGGATGGAAAAACAGCATAGGGATTATCATGCAGACCACAATCACAACAGTCCATATCAGCATCATCTTCTGCGTGCCGCGGTCTTTTGTAAAGTCTATCCTCTCATAAAGGTCGAAATTTGCGGGAAGGTACTTGTATGCAAAGGAAGTCCTCAAACCATTATTTCCCTTAAAAGAGTTATTTTTCTCATATGAAGTTTTTTCACCGCCGTTGCGATTCTGTTCTTTCATCATTATCCAAGTCTTTCCGTTACAGGGTGGGTTACAGGGCGGCAAGCACTGCATCCTTCATCGAATCTTTAGCGCATACGCCTTTATGAAGCACAGGTTTTTCTTTCAAATTTTTCAAGCCTGACGGTATTTTCACTGATGTGGCTTTTTCAAGGGCTTCCATGTAGTCAAAGCCGGTTACCGCATCTGAAGCTCCGGATAAGATACGAACTTTGCTTTCATCCAGCTGCAAAGCGGAAGCCACGCTTTCAGCGAATTTATATGCGCTGGCCGTAGAAGCGATAATAGCAGGGCTGTCGTCGCCTGTTTCAGCTGCATAGTCTTCATACACCTTGTATGCCACGGCAGTATGAGTATCCATCAGATAGCCTTCCTCTCTCCACATGGCGCCTATGGTTTCGAGGGTCTCATGCTGTGTGCAAAATCCTCCGTAAAACATCTTCAGTTTTGCTTTTATTTCATCAGAAACTTCATATACGCATTCCTTTTCTAACTGTCCCATCCACTGCGATACGAGATTTCCATCTCTGTCTGAGAGCAGATAGAGCAGTCTTTCCAGATTGCTGGAAACCAATATGTCCATAGAAGGCGAATTGGTCACATGAAAATCTCTGCGAGTATCGTATACGCCTGTATTCAAAAAATCCGTCAAGATTTTGTTTTCATTGGAAGCGCAAATAAGCTTTCCTATATTTATGCCCATTTGTCCCGCCATATAAGCAGCCAATATATTGCCGAAATTGCCGGTAGGCACTACGATGTTGACAGGCTGACCGTCTTCCAGTTCTCCGGACTCAACCAGCTTAACATAGCTGTAAACGTAATATGCCACCTGAGGCACCAGTCTCCCTATATTTATCGAGTTGGCAGAAGAAAGCTTAACGCCTTTTTCCTTTAGCTCTGCTGCAAAAGCTTCGTCGGAAAACAGTTTCTTCACTCCGGTCTGAGCGTCATCAAAGTTGCCTTCTATAGCGTAAACATGAGTATTTTTGCCTTGCTGCGAAACCATTTGCCGCTCCTGTACCTGGCTGACTCCGTCTTTAGGATAAAATACTATTATCTCAGTGCCGGGAACGTCGGCAAACCCCTCTAAAGCAGCTTTGCCTGTGTCACCTGATGTGGCTGTCAATATGCAAACCTTATCTGTTTCTCCTTCTTTCCTACAAGCGGTGGTCATCAAGTAAGGCAAAATTGAAAGAGCCATGTCTTTAAAAGCTGCAGTCCTTCCGTGATAAAGTTCAAGGAACCATGCCTTGCCTGCTTTGACCATAGGAACCACCTCAGGAGCCTCAAATTTGCTGTCATACGCGTTATCAACACAGTATTTTAATTCTTCGTCGGTATATTCATCAAAATAAGCTCTGATAACTTGAAAAGCTATCTGCTGATACGACATTCCTTTCATTTCATTCACAGTCATCGGTAGCTTAGGTATTACAGCCGGCACATAAAGTCCCTTATCTTCGGCGATTCCCCTTATTATGGCCTCTGTACTGCTTTTAAAATGTCTGCTGCCTCTCGTGCTCTCATATTTCATCGGTAGTATCCCTCCTTAAATCTTATTGATTATGTCTCAGTCATCAAATCTTTTGCTGTCAAATATTTCATCGGCAGGTCAGACGCTGTTATGCATTCCCTTGTGCCGTCCTGCCGCAAAATTCTACTTTATCAGTTTACAATAAAAGAGGCCTTCCGTAAAGGTCATTGACGAAAAAAACTGGCTGATGCCGTTTTGCCCTTGCATTGACTTTTTTTAGTAAAAACCTTATCATTCAAATAAGAAATATATAAGGAGGTCCTTAATATGGCAGAAAATATCACATATAAGCTGGCGGATTTGGGCTCTCCCCTTTTTACCAGCCGTTCTTCCCAAGTCTTTCTTCTTAAAAGCGATGACAGCAGCGACACAAAGGACGATGCCTCAAAGGGTGGCGATGCAAAAGTCGGCTCCCAGGCAGACGTCGCTGAAAAGCTTCTTAAACTTTTCAATCCCGAAATGAGTCAAGAGATGATAGACAATGAGGAAATAAACACCAAAGAAACCTATGAAAAGGGAATTTCTGCTGTGGAATGCTACGGGCAGGCACGCGTGGAATGTCCGGACGGCACAATACGCAGCGGTCTCATAATCAAAAAGATACCTGGCCAAACCCTTATAGCCAGAGCCATGAAAAAGCCTGCTACAGTATTTTCTGCTCCGGAAACCATGGCTAGACTTCATATAGCTATGCACAATACCCATACAGATAAAATACGGAGTTATAAGGACCTGGTAAAGAGTTCTATGGAAAGCGATGTCATGTCTTTCCTGACCGACGATGAACGGATTGAAATAAAAAACAGATTGGATTCATTGCCTGACGGCGACTCTATTCTCCACTTGGACTATCACCCTGACAACATCATGTCTGATGGGAACAATACCAGCGTCATAGATTGGATGACATCTGCCAAAGGCACTCCGGCTGCCGACGTGGCTGCCACCCTCTATCTTCTCAACGAAGGAGAAATGATTCCCGGCCTCAATCCCGCAGTTGCTTCGGTTCTGGAATTTTTAAGGAAATCCATATGTAAAAAATATTTAAAAAAATACAAAGCTGCTACAGGAATGACAGATGAACAAATTGCACCTTGGCGTTTGCCGTTTCTCATAGTGCGCCTGGGAGTATGGGCCATCGACAGCGAAATTACCGACCTTCAGAGAAAGATAAGAGAGGAGCTGGCCAACTGATGAGCTTCAAAGGTATTTGCAAAAAGATACATAAACTTTCTCCCGATATAAGCGTCTCTGAGGAAAAAGGCTGCATCGTTCTCCGAGGCCATGCTTCCGATTGGAAAACCATAGTCAAAGCAGGGCATGCGGCTGTAGACAAGAAAAAATATTTAGGAGTTATCAACGACATCATCCTTGACGGTTTTGAGGAAAGATCACCTGCACCGCCTATGCGCGACGATGCTTTAGACGGGTTGAAACCGGACGTGCTTATAATCGGCGGCGGTATAACAGGGTGCAGCGCTTTGAGAGAATTGTCTCGCTGGAATCTGAACTGCATATTGGTTGAAAAAGGCTCTGATGTAGCTTCCGGCGCGTCTAAGGCCAATGGCGGAGTAGTGCATGTCGGCATCAACTTTCCTAAAGATTCCAACAAACATCATTATAACCAGATAGGCAACGCCATGTACGGTCGCTTGTCAGAAGAACTGGATGTGCCCTTTGAGCAGAAAGGCCAAGTCATGTTATGCTGCCATAAGTGGGAGCGTATCATCGTATGGTTCCTTTGTAAAAACGGAAAAAGACTTGGCATACCGGGCGTTAAATACTTAAAAAGAGAGGAGCTTCGCCGGGTTGAGCCTTGCGTGCCTGATATAATAGACGGCGGCATGTATATGCCCACAGGAGGTATAACAAATCCTTATGAAATGACCATAGCGCTCGCTGAAAATGCCATAAAAAACGGAGGAAAGGTTTTCCTCAACACTCAAGTGGAATCCATGGAAGTAGAAGACGGTCAAATTATCAGCGTATCAACCAATCGAGGCGTTATCCATCCTAAAATCGTCATCAACGCAGCCGGAGTCTACGCAGACAAGATTGCTGAAATGGCCGGCGACAGGACTTTCACCATCCATCCTCGGAGAGGTACGGATATAATAACGGATAAAAAAGCCGGTTATATGGTCAAAACCAGCATGGCCAAAGCACCTTTTACAGTACTCCCTCAAGACCAGGAAAAGGTCAAAGGCATTCCTTTCGGCAAAATCAAGCTGCTCATAAAATCTCTCACCAGCAGCAGCCACACCAAAGGCGTGGGCCTCATACATTCGGTTCACGGCAATATGCTCTTTGGCCCTAACGCCGTTGAAACGCCTTATAGATATGACACTGCTACATATCGCCAAGAGGTGGAAAACATAATAGAAATGCAGCAGAAACTGGCGCCTGACCTGAAGGCCGGCGATGTTATAGCTTATTTTACGGGAGTTCGTGCGGCCACCTATGAAGAAGACTTCGTAGTCAGAAAGGGTGTCTTTACAGAAAACATATTAGAAGCAGCCGGTATTCAATCCCCCGGCGTGACAGCCGCCCCTGCTATCGGTATCGACCTGGCCAAATGGAGCGTAGAACTGCTGAACAAGCGTGGAGTTACAGTCACAAAAAACGAAAGTTTCGATCCTGTACGCAAGGCACCGCCTAGGCTCAATCAGATGGATGAGGCCCAAAGAGACGCTCTGATCAAAGAAAATCCCGATTACGGCGTAATCGTATGCCGCTGCGAAGAAATCAGCAAAGGTGAAATCCTAGACGCTCTCAATTCAGGTCTTTGTGTTCCTACCCTGGATGGTATAAAGCGTCGGCTGCGTCCCGGCATGGGAAGATGTCAAGGAGGATTTTGTTCTCCTCTTGTGATGGAAATAATCGCAGAGTTTTTAGGTACAGATTTGTCTTCTGTCAAAAAAGATTCCCCACTTTCCCACATAAGCCTTGGGGCCACTAAATCACGGAAAAACGTCAGAGGCGGTGATATAAATGAGTAAATCAAACGAGAAAACAGCCAATATATATAAAATAGATATTGCAGTCATCGGCGGAGGCCCCGCAGGTTTGGCTGCATCTATCAAAGCGTCTTCCTGCGGCGCCGACGTTCTGCTGATTGAAAGAGAAAAGGCGCTGGGAGGCATTCTTAAACAGTGCATCCACGATGGCTTCGGCCTTATACGGTTCAAAGAAAAGCTTACCGGTCCCGAATACGCCAAACGCTTTATCGATGCGTTCAATGAAGCCCGAATAAAAGCCTTAACTGAAACTTTTGTAACAGATATCTCAATTATAGACGGAAGCAAAAGCGATGGTGCATCGTCTAAAAGCGATTTCGTTTTAAAAGCCGTAAACCGTTCCGGTGTTATAACTATAGAAGCCAAAGCATTGATATTCGCCACAGGCTGCCGCGAAAGAACTGCCAAGCAAGTCTTTATTCACGGCACTAGGCCATCGGGAATCTTCACGGCAGGAACGGCCCAACACTTGATAAACTTGCAGGGACAGTTGCCGGCTAAGCGCTGCGTCATCCTGGGCAGCGGCGATATCGGCCTGATAATGGCTCGCCGCCTGACCCTTGAAGGGGCTCATGTCCTTGGCGTATATGAAGCAAAGGATAAACCTTCAGGTCTCATAAGAAATATACACCAGTGCTTGTATGATTTTAACATTCCACTTCATTTATCCATGACTGTCACAAGAGTTTTCGGCAGAGACAGGCTGGAGGCCGTAGAAATTTGCCGCGTAGATAATGACTTGGCTCCTATCTCCGGCACCGAAGAAATCATAGAATGCGATGGTTTAATACTTTCCGTAGGTTTGATCCCCGAAAACGAGTTGGCAGAAAGTCTCGGCGCTAAGCTGTCGCCGGGAGGAGGTCTTATCTGCGACGATAATATGATGACCACGTTGCCCGGCGTTTTCTGCTGCGGGAACGCATACAAGGTGTATGACCTGGTGGATTACGTCTCAGATTGCGGCGAGGTTGCCGGTATGGCAGCTGCCGCTTACATAAAGGAGGTATCCGGAATATGAATCAACGTGAAATTGTCTGCATAGTCTGTCCTAACAGCTGCGTAATGCAGGTTGATACACAAACGTCTCCTATATCCGTTTCAGGGAACAAATGCTCAAAGGGCAAAGAATTTGCAGAAAAAGAGATAACCAATCCTGTTCGTATGTTATGCACTACAGTCGGTACCGTATCCAAGAGCTGCCCTGTCCTGCCTGTACGTCTTTCTGTGGAGATCCCCAAAGACAAGCTGTTTGAAGCCATGGAAGAAATAAATAAAATAACAGTAAGCCAATCGGTGAACTGCGGCGACGTAATTTCAGAAAACATTTTAGGATTAGGGGCCGATTTGATAGCAACGGCAGATTTGAAACTATAGATGTTGTAAAATTTTTAATAAGATACGAAATTTTACAACATTACGCCTGGAAAGCACTTTGTGTCCGTTCTGAAATGGTGGCTATGTTGTATTTATCTTAGAAATCAAAAAAATATACAACATTTCTCTGAAAAATGTTGTATATTTTTGAAAAATCATAAAAAAATGCAACAATCCGCCTTTATACCACTTGTCTAAGGCCGAATTTTCATATGAATGTTGTAATATTTTTAAATTTTTAAAAATATTACAACTATATTAATAATTTTCTTTTCTTACTTCGAAGAAGCTCTGCGGATGAGCGCATACAGGGCAAACCTGAGGAGCTTTCTTGCCGATTACCAAGTGACCGCAGTTTCTGCATTCCCACATAGTCTCGTCTGCTTTCTCAAACACCTTCTGCATTTCTACGTTGTTCAGGAGAGCTCTGTATCTCTCTTCATGATGCTTTTCTATCTCAGCTACCATAGCAAACTGAGCAGCCAGCTGGTCGAAGCCTTCTTCCTTAGCTTCTTTTGCAAACTGAGCATACATGTCAGTCCACTCGTAATTCTCGCCTTCTGCAGCTTTAAGCAGGTTCTGAGCAGTATCTCCCAGCTCGCCGAGAGCTTTGAACCACAGTTTTGCGTGTTCCTTTTCATTGTCAGCAGTCTTCTGGAAAATAGCTGCTATCTGCTCATATCCTTCTTTTTTCGCAACGCTGGCGAAATATGTATACTTATTTCTTGCCTGTGATTCTCCTGCGAAAGCTGTCATCAAATTGGCTTCTGTTTTTGTTCCTTTTAACTCTTTCATTTGTCTTCCCTCCATATTTTTTAATATCTTTCGTTCTATCCTTCTGCCCTGCAATCTTCACATATATAATATGCGTTTAAGCTGACGGATAAAACATCCTCACCGGTTGCTGCCTTTATTCTATCACGGATCCCATCAACTTTGATATCCAAAAGCTTTCCGCATTTTTGACATATCAAATGTTCATGTTCATCTCCTACGTGATCAAACTTATCAGGCCTGCCCGCAATGGCTATTCGATTCAGAAGTCCCTCTTCCACCAGAATGTTCAGGTTTCTGTAAACCGTTCCTAAAGCTATATTGGGCATTTCTTTCTTTGCGAGAATAAATATTTCCTCTGCGGTAAGGTGCGCATTGGAATTTTCTGCTATGGAAAGCACGAGTTTTTTCTGTTTAGTCAATGCTCCACCTTCTTTCGTTTTTAGGAATAATTCTTATTCTTAAAATTATACTACATCGAAAAATGAATTTTGTCAATGAAATTATTCATTTTTTTATCGATTATTCAGGTTTTATTTCCACTTTTTCCTCAGATGCCACCGCATCGTTTATCAGCGTTTCGCAATCCAGCTTGCTTTCCGATTCCAATATTCTTTCCAGACGAGGTTTAGTGGTCGGATGTTTAGGAAGAAAGACGGTGCAGCAATCTTCGTAAGGCAAAATAGAAGTCTCGTAAGTGCCTATTTCCTGTGCTTTTTCCATTATATCCACCTTATCCATAGCGATTAGAGGCCTCATGACCGGCATCGCTACAGATGCGTCTGTAACTACCAGCGATTCTGCTGTCTGACTTGCTACCTGTCCCAGATTTTCACCGGTTATCAGCATCATACATCCGTTTTTTTCAGCTATCTTTTCGGATATTCTCATCATGAAGCGGCGAACCAGTATTGTCGTTTCCTCTTCAGGACAATTTTCCACGATTTTTTCCTGAATCGGCAGCAAATTGATTACATGCATTTTAAAATGACCGCAATATGAAGCCAAGATACGGGCCAAATCTTCTACCTTTTCCTGGGCTCTCGGACTCGTGTACGGGTATGAATGAAAATGCATCGCTTCTATAAGCATACCTCTCTTGGCCATCATCCATGCTGCCACAGGCGAGTCTATACCTCCGGACAATAGCACCAAGCCTTTTCCGTTGGTGCCCAGCGGCAGCCCTCCAAATCCGGCCACCTTGCTCTCATATATATACGTTCTGTCATGGCGCACATCCACATGAAGATGCACATCAGGATTGTGGACGTCCACTTTCAAGACTTTACAGCCTATCAGCACTTTGGCGCCTATTATCCTGCCGATTTCAGGAGACTTTATCGGGAAATTTTTATCTGCACGTTTAGCTTCAACTTTGAAGCTCTTCACCCCTCGCTTCTCTATCAACTCCATCATATAATCTACCGCTGCGCGGCCTATGGCTTCAATCTCCGATTCCGACTCGACAGCTTTACTTATGGAGGCTACTCCAAACACTTTAGCTGCTGACTTAATTATCTGCTCTATATCGAGAGTCTTATCCGCCCTTATGAAAATCAGACCTTCATGACGTTTTACATCTACTCCTTTGAAAGCTTTCAGCGCTCCTCGTATCCTATCTACCAACATTCTCTCAAAATAAGGCTTGTTCATGCCTTTAAGAGCCACTTCTCCGCACCTTACGATGAGTATGTTCTGTTCGTTCATAGTAAACTCCTTTTCCCTAAAAAACGTTCTTATCTAAAGCTTCCCAGCCTTCTGAAGCGGTTAACAGCTGCTTTAACCTTATCTGCTGTGTATTCCATCTCTTTTTCGGTATTAAACTCACTGAAGCTGAATCTTATAGTCCCCTCTATCTCCTTCGGAGAAAGACCCATGGCGGAAAGCACATGACTTTGTCCTTTTTTGTTAGACGAGCAAGCTGAACCTGTTGACACAAAGATGTTGTCTTGTTCCAGTGTGTGCAGCAGCACCTCTCCTCTTGTACCCAGGAATGAAACGCTCAAAACCGACGGGCAGCCGCTTTCATTGTCAGGGCTGTTTATCAATATATCAGGTATCTCTGCCTCAAAAGCGTCAAGCAAAGTCTTTCTCGCTTTTCTCATGTTCTCGATTCGTTTGTCAAAGGCTGCAGCGGCCATTGCAATAGCCCTGCCGAATCCAGCGATTCCGGCTGTATTTTCTGTACCGGAACGCAAGCCTCTCTCTTGCCCTCCGCCCAGCATTATAGGCGCCGGCTTTATTCCCTTTCTCACATATAATCCCCCGACGCCTTTAGGACCATGTATCTTATGGGAGCTGACAGACATCATATCTACGGTTTTCATGTTGCCTGTTACAGATAACGGTATCTTTCCTAAAGCTTGTACAGCATCTGTGTGCATCAAAATTTCAGTTCCATGATCTTTGTTAAATTGGTCTTTTAGCCTGCCGATTTCTTCTATAGGCATAACAGTACCGATTTCATTATTGACCGCCATTACGGAAATCAATATAACGTCCTCTGTTAAAGCTGCTTTCAATTGCTCCATATTTAAACGGCATTTTCTGTCTACTCCGATATATTCCACTTCGAAGCCCATAGATTCAAGCTCTTTAGCTGGCTCAAGGACTGCCGGATGCTCTACCGCTGTAGTTATGACTTTTTTACCTCTTTTCCTCCTGCTCTTACACGTACCCATCAAAGCCACATTATCCGATTCTGTTCCACAGGAAGTAAAAAAAACCTCCTCCTGCTCTGCTCCAATGGTCTCTGCGAAATTCTTTCTCGCTTCTTTTACATACCTTTCCGCATCGATTCCCAAAGTATGAAGAGAAGACGGATTGCCGTAATGGTCTCTCTGCACATCAGCCATAAGATCTATAACCTCATCATAACACCTGGTAGTCGCGCTGTTATCTAAATAAATATACATATTATCTCCCCGTAAACACATTCATCCATTTTTTGCTCAATACTCTGTATATACATACAATAGACTTGGTCACTTCTGCCAGCATCACCACTGCTATGGACAAATAAAGCGGTAATCCCAGTATATTGACAGCAATCAATGCCAATCCTATCTGACAGCAAAAGTTAAACAGAAATTCCATCTTAAGGCACCATACCGTGTCTCCTCCTGCCCTTATTATACCGCACACTAACACATATACCAACATCTTCGGAAGTTGTGCCGCTGCAAATACCAACAGAGACTTTATCAACATATCGGTGGTCTCCGGCTCAAATCCATATATCCCCGCAATAGGCCATATAGCTATGATTAGCAGCGTCATGGTAAATATATTGAAAACAAATGTGAGCTTCATCATCTTAATTGAATATTTATATGCCAAGTCTTTCTCGCCTCTTCCCAGCGTCTTTCCTATTATGACGGAAGAAGCGTTACTCATTCCTGCATATAACGTCTGGAACACTTCTGTAACAGTATTGGCAATCTGTACAATAGCAAGAGCGGCTGCGCTTATCTGACCGTAAATAGCAAATACTATAGCATTAGATATGGCCCAAAGTCCTTCATTGCATATTACAGGTGTAGCAGTCTTCATTACTTTGACAAACATCTCTTTTTCTATATGTATCATCTCTGAAATCTTGGCTTTCAAAGGATGCTCTTTAGAAAAGATATAAATATATGAAAGCATTGCGCAGCTTTCACATACTCTGGCTATCAACGTCGCAATGGCAGCGCCTCTCACGCCAAGCTCAGGGAAGCCAAACTTGCCGTATATTAAACAATAATTAAGGCAAACGTTCACCAATACAGCTGACATGCTTATTATCGTCGGAACTTTTAATATGGCCACCGACCTGGAGTTGTAGGTTATGACAAAAGAAATGCCGCTGAATATATATGATATACATGCTATATGGAGATATTGGACTCCCAAATCTATAACCTCAGGTTCATCTGTAAAAAGTCCCACCAGCTGAGGTCCAAAAAAGACGGCAATAATTATAGTAGGTATGGTAAGAACAAAACACATGATATAGTCTATTCCCATTACCTTCCTAAAGGAAACCAAGTCTTTTATTCCCCAGTATTGAACAGCATGCACTGCTGCACCGCTGAATACTCCAAATATGGCTACGCTATATATGAAATATATCTGATTAGCTGCACCTACTCCTGCTAAAGCATTTTCTGAAATCTTGCCGACCATAATGGTATCCACAAGATTTAGGCCTACAGCGACAAGCTGCTGAAGCATTACGGGCACGGTAATAGACAACATCTGCGAGTAAAAGTATCTGTTATCTTGTTTGTCCAACGTATTTGCCATTAATTTGTTTCCCACCTGATATGCCTCCTAATAAAAAAGTTAAAAAAGGACTCCTTTGAAAGGAGTCCCCTTGCAATTCTTTTATTTTGCGTAATCCACCGCTCTGGTTTCTCTAACTACATTGACTTTTATCTGGCCGGGATATTCCAGTTCAGATTCAATTTTCTTAGAGATTTCTCTTGCCAGGAAAACGATCTCTTCATCGTTCACATCGTCAGGCTTGGCGATAATTCTTATCTCTCTGCCTGCCTGGATAGCGAAGGATTTTTCTACTCCCGGAGTTGTGTTTGCAATTTCTTCGAGTTTTTCCAGTCGCTTGATATACGCGTCTAATGTTTCTCTTCTGGCTCCAGGTCTAGCTGCCGAAAGAGCATCAGCAGCAGCTATCAGTACTGCCTCCATGCTCTTAGGTTCGTAATCACCATGATGAGCAGCCATTCCGTTGATAACAGCCTCTGATTCTTTATATCTTCTAAGTACATCTATACCTATGTCTACATGAGTTCCTTCAACTTCATGATCCAGCGCTTTGCCTATGTCATGGAGAAGTCCGGCTCTCTTGGCCAATTTGATGTCAAGACCCAACTCTCCGGCCATAAGTCCTGCCAGATGAGCCACTTCTATTGAATGCTTCAAAACATTTTGGCCATATGATGTTCTGTATTTCAGTCTTCCCAGAAGCTTTACAAGTTCCGGGTGAAGATTGTGAATGCCCACTTCGAAAGTGGCTTGTTCACCTTCTTCTTTTATTATTGCGTTAACTTCCCTCTCAGCTTTCTCGACCATCTCTTCAATTCTGGCCGGGTGGATTCTGCCGTCAACTATAAGCTTTTCCAGGGCGATTCTGGCGATCTCACGTCTTACCGGGTCAAAGCCTGACAAGATAACTGCTTCCGGAGTATCATCTATTATAAGATCAACGCCTGTAAGAGTCTCTATAGCCCTTATGTTTCTGCCTTCGCGACCTATGATTCTACCCTTCATTTCATCATTAGGTAGCTCTACTACAGACACTGTGGTTTCTGCCACATGATCAGCCGCACACCTTTGTATGGCTCCTGTTATGATATTTTTAGCCTTCTTGTCCGCTTCTTCTTTAGCTTTTGATTCGATATCCTTTATCATCAATGAAGCGTCGTGACGCACTTCTTTCTCAATGTTTGAAAGTAAAATTGCTTTAGCTTCATCAATGGTATAACCGGAAATCCTCTCAAGCTCTTCCAACTGTTTCGAAATTACTTTATCCAGCTCTTTTTGTTTGTTTACGATAGCTTGTTCTTTCTGTGTAATGCTTTCTTCTTTTCTCTCGATATTCTCGAGCTTTCTGTCCATAGACTCTTCCTTCTGAATGAGTCTGCGTTCAGAACGTTGTATTTCTGCTCTTCTTTCTCGGGCGTCTCTTTCAGCTTCATTTCTTAATCTGTGAGCTTCTTCCTTAGCCTCAAGAATAGCCTCTTTCTTCATCGTTTCGGACTTATTCTCAGCGTCAAGTATTAAGTTTTTTGCTTTTTGTTCCGCACTTCCTATAGCTTTTTCGCCGACATTTTTCCTGTAAATATATCCGATCAACGCTCCTGCCAGCAAGCAGACAGCAGCAATAATAAGTTTTACAACGATTGGAGCCATTACACCACCTCCTTCTTATTCAATTTTCATATATGTTTAAGTCTTTATACACTCATACAGATTTATTATATCTCAAAAATTTCAGGTTGTAAATAATGATTTCCACGGTCTCCTTGATATCTTCATAAATTGCGGTTATAATACAATATTAGGAAAAGGAGATATTTTTATGAAAACTTTCTTTGAGCCGCTTAAGGCGGCGGATAAGTTCATATTGATAATAATAGCCCTCTTGGGCTGCCTCAGCCTTGTCATGCTCGAAAGCACAGTATATGACAATGGTTTCGTTCTGGACAGAGTTGTAATAGTACAGGCTGTATCATACATACTGGGTTTTATTTTGCTTATAACCGTTTTGCATTTTGAATATACCGTTTTTCAAGGGCTGGAAAAGCTTTTGTATATAGGTTCAATCCTGCTTCTTTTATCTGTATATATACCCGGCCTGGGTCAAGAAAACTATGGTTCCAGAGCATGGCTTAATTTAGGCGTAACAACAGTACAGCCGTCTGAGTTTGTAAAAATACTCTTTATACTTTTGATGGCAAATTATCTTTCAAAGCACAGAGAAGATTTGAAAAAGTTCAGAGGTGTAATGCTTGCCGGAATATACGCCATGCCTATAATTGCTATAGTTCTAAAGGAGGATTTGGGAAGCGCTCTGGTGTACATGGCCATATGGGCATTTATGGTGTTTTTTGCCGGCATAGATTATAAGATTCTGATCAAATCCATAGTAGCGGTAATCGCTCTCATACCTATAGTCTATAACTTTCTTGACGGTTACCAAAAAGACCGTATAGAAGCCTTCCTTCATCCTGATAATCTGGATCTGCCGGGCAACTATCAGGTGTGGCAATCTAAAGTAGCTATAGGTTCCGGTGGTTTTTGGGGCAAAGGCCTCTTTCAGGGCACACAGAAAAGTCTTGATTTCATACCTGTACAACAATCTGACTTTATCTTTTCGGTAGTAGTTGAAGAATTGGGATTCTTAGGTGGCGCTGTAGTTATACTTTTGTACGGAGGTCTTTTGTTTAGATTTACCACCATAATCCGCAACGCCATAGACCTCTACGGAGCCCTTATAGTCGTCGGCTTTACTGCTATGTTCTTGTTCCAAATCTTCGAAAATATCGCTATGACTATGGGTCTTATGCCCGTCACAGGCATAACGCTGCCTTTCCTTTCGGGTGGCGGTACATCTGTAATCGCCAGCATGATTTCTGTCGGGGTAATACTGAACGTGGGAATAAACAGCAAGGCTATAAGGTTTTAAAATATTTTTGTAATATCCTGAATATCATTAGAGGAAAACATCATGAAAAGGGATATAAGCTATAATAATTTGATATTGGGCTCCGCTGTATATATTTTAGGCGGGCTGATAATAAAATATCTTGTCGGTGTATGGGGTGTTTTATCTGAACGGGCGATTGCTGAAGGAAAAATAGATCCTCCGCTATTATTCGGTGATAACTTTTTACTTTATTTATTTCTTATATGCGGCGGTTATACGTTTACTTTCTATGCAATTTTTTTCTATATAATCAGAAAAGGGAATTTTTTTAAGAACAGAACCTTTATCATTTCTTTCTTAGCAATTTTTATTAACTATTTTGTAGGTTATGCTATAGCTGTTGATGACAACCTAATTCCTTACATTAATTATTTCCCAACCATAGATGGCGACATAGACGTTGTAATAAGAGTTACATTTTTTAATTATATCGTTTTACTTGTTATTTTAGGTGCTATTTACTGGTTTTCAACAAAAGTCAAAGGAAAATGCCATGAAAAATGATATAAGCTATAAAAATTTGATATTAGGCTCCGCTGTATATATTTTAGGCGGGCTGATAATAGAGTATCTTATCTGTGTATTTAATATTTTGTCAAATCAGGAAGTTGCGATAAAAAATATTGACCCGCGTTTAACCGATGCGTCGGATGTTGTATTTATTTTGTCTTTATTTATTAATTTGGGCGTTTTCACCTGTATATTCTGGTCCATTTTTCTGATTTTAAACCGAAAACGTAAATTTCGATCACGCCGAACTTTTGCAATTTCTTTTGTTGCTATCTTTATAAATTTTTACGTAAGCTATGCCATTACTGTTGATGATAATTTCATACCGTACCTTATCGATTCTCGTTTAGAATTTGAATTGATATATCAATGTACTCTTATAAATTATGCTGCTTTTTTGATCGCAATGGCTGTTGCTTGTCTATATGTTTCAATAGAGAAGGAGCAAGAACCTAAGTGATTCTTGCTCCCATTCAGACATATATCACAGCGAACTCGCCAATCTCCAAAGGATATAGTTGGATAGCGCTCTGCAACCCGCTTTTTTCTCATCAAAAGTCGCTTCGCCATCCAAAGCGCCCATTCCAGGATTCAGATATTTTATCCATACAGAATTATACATATCTGTAAAATCAATTCCATCATCTTTTTCATACTGCGAATATCTTCTTCTGGTAGTCACATTATTGTAATAATTCAACATGCTCTGTGATAAGATGTGTGTCTCATTTTCGCTGCCATCTATAAGTTCTGCAATAGCAATGCAATCTGCGTCGTCACACAGATCAGTGTAATTACAACGGCAATTATCTGATCCTATCAGAGCATTTGCTTTTTGTTGTAAATTTAGAGCCGGATTCTCCTCCATAGCTATATGCAAATCTTCTATGCCAGTTGCCAGGTCTCCACCCCATGAAGCCCAGTAGTCTGGTGCAAGAGAAAATGCAGTATATGCTAGGGTGGACAAAGCTAAATGCGCGGGATCGTTCTTTCCACCGATATTATCTGTAACTGCAACATCTGAAGCAATGTATTTAGCTAAAGCTGAATTTAAAGACGGATATTCAGATTCCATAAATTGTTTGAAAACTGTGTCCGGATTTTGTACTGCGGTCGCAAAATCATAGCCTTCTAAATATCTCAAAGCAAGATAGTTTAATGCTCCTATCGCCGTATTCTGAGGTATATATTGATCATTTGTAGTAAAATTAAAAAACCTTGTTTTAAAATCTGCATACGCATTTTCAAGTTCCTCAATCAGTTCAATAACATCAAATATCGTTCCCACAACATTTGTCGTCATATCCGGTTCTTCAGGCGGTGGTTTAGGTTGTAGACAAGCCCCATTCGTCAGTATGCCTAAAGCATACGTGATTATTTGATGCGGTGTGTGCAATGAGCTGCTGACAAAAAATCAAATTTTTTTAAATTTTTACATCAAAAGGCTTTAAACTCGTGTCGAATTTCGTCGAAAGCCGATCTCGGCTGACTTTTTCTTGCAAATCTTGAAAAAATGTCAGTCAAATCATCGATTTTGCAGACTTTTTGTCTGATTATTATGATTTTTTACATTTTGGGCGGTTCCTACGCTTCAAAAATACCATTTTATGTAAATTTGCTGACAAAATTCTGAAAAGAAGAAAATTTTGTCAGCGCCGGCATCATGCACATTGTCGCCATGACTGTCTGCCGCCTGAACATAGCCCCAGTTACCAGGATAAAATTATCCCTGTCATCCGATGTACGATATCAAAAACCTTCTTACGCGACACATAAAGAATATACAGACCGCAAAGAAGAACACAAATAAGTCTTCAGCTGCAACGTACGAAAAAAGTAAAAGAAAACCCCGGACGATCATACAATTGTCCGGGGTTTGTCTACAGTCTGAACTACCTCCAGCGACTTGGCCGGCGGTAGTTTTAACTTCGCTATTCTGCTTCCATCATGGTTTTTATCCTGTCCGCCATGGCGTCAAAGCTTTTAGCTATATATGTATCAGCCATAATCACGATAGGAATGCCTAAATTGGTTGAAATGTGAATGTTTTCGTCTTCTTTTATCACACCTACTATTTTATCTCTAATGTTTTTCGTTATTTCTTCGAAAGATGGAGCTCTTCCCGATTCTATTAATTCAAAATTAATCCTGTTGACTATATAAGCGATTCTTGGGACACCCTGCGCTTCTAAAGCGTGCTGAACCATATCGGCATTTCTCAGAGAAGCATATTCGGGGTTTACTACGATAACTCCCAGATCTGCTCCTCCTGCAGCAACTGCCATGCCGTCGTCTATACCGGCAGGAGAATCTATAACTATATAGTCAAATTTTTTCTTAAGCTTGCCGCACAACACTTTTACATGCAGAGGCGTTATTTCACCCTTTGGCCTCTGAGGAGACGCAGCCATGAAAAACAATCCGGGAAAGCTTTTATCCTTTACCAGGGCTTGTTTTATCCTGCAAACTCCTGTGAGAACATCATTGACATCATAAACTATATTGTTTTCAAGTCCCAGATAAAGGTCCAGATTACGCAGTCCCGTATCTAAATCGACGAGCACTACCTTATGTCCCTGCCGTGCCAAAGTAGCGCCCAGATTAGCCGCGAACATGGTTTTGCCTGTTCCGCCTTTGCCAGATGCAACTACTATAACCTTGCCCATGGCTTTTCCTCCCATTACAAAATTACTGTATTTTAGATGTTAAATCAACTTCATCATATTTGCCTTCATTGTCCAGATAAGACCCTATTATCTCTCTGGCAACAGGAGCCGCGTTGGATGATATGCCTCCCTGGACCAGCAATACTACTACCGCTATCTTAGGGTCATCGGCCGGAGCCATTGTAACTACCCACGCGAAGTGATCGTAGGTGTCTTTGTACCGGTCTATCTGCGACTGGGTAACTGTCCTGTCGCTGGCCAGTATAAGAGCGTCGTCAACAGCGTCGTTTTCAGTAGGATATTTCTCTCTGTCTTCTTTCATAAGCTGCTTCATAGTCTCTTCTACTTCATCCCACGAAACTTTCGACGTTATTCTGCTTAAATTTTCTTTAACATATGAAACTTCATCAGCCGGATTTATATATCCCGATCTTTCAGCAGTTCCTGTTTTACCGGCCACGGAATATTTAAAATTTCTGAAGCAGGACGCCAGCGTACCATTGGTAGCAACTCGTCTCATACCTTCCAGTACTTTATCCATATCGTCCGAATCCACATCTATCTGGTACGGCTCTCCTTTTACTTTTTCTCCTTCGCCTTCTATTCCCTTAACTATGCTTACCTGATTTCTTTTTCCATTATTGCCAAGAGTAGCTACATAATTGGCCATCTGCAAAGGTGTATAAGCATTGTCACCTTGTCCTATGGAAATATTAAACTCGTCACCTATGGTCCACTGAGCCTGGTTAAAGTAAGAATACTTACATAAATCTGTCAGGCTCTCAATCTTATCTTCCATTACGCTGGTCTGCTCGCCTACTCTCTTTATAATTTCTTCTCGTGAAGGATTTTCTTCAGTCCAGCTTACTATAGTATCTATATCTTTTCTAAGAGCTTCGTCATCATTGACTACCGACTCGGGCCAATACTGAGAAGCCGAGCTATAAAGAGCAGACCAAAGGGAATTTTTCATCCCTTCCATCTTCTTCTCTGCTGAAGCCAAAGACGTTGTGCCCTCCGGCAGTTCTATGCCTGTCGGTTCGCCAAGACCAAATTCTTTAGCTACTTCCATTATCTTCTCTATGGTTATCTCTTCATCGTATCCCAGCGATGCTCCCGTGTTCCAGTTGATTCCGGTGGCTACGCAATAAAAATAATAGTTACAGGAATTTTGTATACCTGTCACAAGAGTTTGGCTGCCATGGCTTCCACCATATGAGTTCCAAACGCTGCAACCCCATTTTCTATCTCCCACCTGAATGTAACCGCCATCATAAATAACCGTGTCGGGATTAAGCCCGCATTTCAAAGCTGCTACAGCTGTAACAGGTTTAAAGGTCGAGCCCGGCTGAACAGCAGATTTGGTCGCTATATTGTATAAAGGCGTCGGAGCCATGTAATCTCTCGGGTTGGTGCTTTGAACCGACTCCCAATCTTCTGTGGAAATGCCTTCTGCAAATATATTAGGATCGTAATCGGGATAGCTGGCCATCGCCAGTACGTCTCCTGTTTCAACATCTATGGCTACGGCAGCCCCGGAAGCGCAGTTTTCATATTTGGACATTCTCATGCTTCCGTACTCACCACGGAAGGTGCCTCCTGACTGAATTTTGGTTATAGCTTCCTCCAAGGCTTCTTCTGCAACTTTCTGCAGTTCCAAGTCCACAGTCAGATAAACGTTTTTCCCTGCTACAGGCTCAGTTTCGCTCAATGTGGCTATATAATCGCCTCCGCTGTTTACTCTTACGCTTCTCACACCGTCTGTACCCTTAAGATAAGATTCCATAGATGCCTCTATGCCATCTTTTCCGATAAGGTCGGTAGCATTGTACCCTTTTTCAGTCACATATTCTTCGTACTGACTGTCGGAAATGCTTCCCATATACCCGATAACATGGGCTAAAGTAGAGCCGTTAGGATAATATCTGACCGATTCAGTGCCTATCTCAACGCCCGGCAGCTGTCCGGACATTTCTTCTATATATACGACGGTTTCATCGCTTACGTCTTCTGCAATGGTGCTGGACTGATATCTATTATAACCCACGCTCTTTACTTCTTCCCGGATTCTGAAGATCTTTCTGACTTCGCTGTCTGAAAGGTCCTCATCGATAGAATAAGTTTCACGTAACTTTTTAAAGGCCTCTTCCGCTGTAAGATCCTCGTCCAAACCATATTTTTCGAGAAATTCTGCTTTATCCCTGTCATATGAGAACTGCATATTTCTCACATATATCGGCGGATAGACGCCATACGTTTCCTGAAGCTCTGTCATGGCTTCGTATCTGTCTAATTCGGGGTCTATATCATAGGTGGTCCTTAGAGCGTTAAAAGCTTCCTCTGCTGTAAAATCCGAAGGGAATCTCCTTGATTCCAGCCACTCGGCTTTCTCGTCATCATAAGAGTACCTAAACTCAGTGCCATCTTCTCCCTCTGAGATAAGTATAGGAAAATTATCTACATACTCGTCTCCGTTCTGTTCAAGTATTTTCACTATCCCATAAGCGGCATTATTGATTTCCTCTGTGGAAAGGCCGCTGACGTTAAACGACACGGTAAATATCTGTTTATTGGTCGCTATGACTCTTCCGTATCTATCTAAAATTTCTCCTCTTGGAGCCGTAGTTATTATCTCTTTGGTATTTTGGCTTTCGGCTTGAGCGCTCCAATCCTCATGCTGAGGTACGGTCAGAACAAAAAGTCTTATGCAGAGCACAATAACCAATACTATAATCAATATTAAAATTTGATAAAATCTGGAATTTAGAAGTTTATTGTTCATCTGAAATACCTGTCTTTATGATGTCTTACAACTTTTCTGATTAATATCAGATATATTATAGTTATAACCACCATCGAATAAAGTATTATCCATGGCAATTTACCGAATACATATATTATGCCTATTGGATTTCCTGCTATGCTGTGAAGTCCCCAGTTTATAAGATAATAAGTGACAAACGACAATACGGATACAATCCACATGTTGAAAATGTTTTCTATATTAACATATTCTCTTGCCAGCATTATACCTAAAGCTACAATTGTAAATGCTATAGGAGCCGGTCCTATTACGTCGCTGTAGCATATGTCATATAATACTCCAAATACAGCGCCGTAAACGACTCCATACATTTCCTCTTCATATATAAAGGAAAATATGACCACCAGGCAGAGCAAAAGATTAGGTGTATATCCGCCTATGTTGATCATATTTAAAAGCGATGGCTGTATCAGAAATGCCACAAGAAAAATTATTCCGGCTTTCCAATATTTCATCATAAGATCACCGACACCTTCCTCAAGCTGTTGAGATCTACAGAAGGCTCTACCGTAATCTCCTTAATAAGGGTATTGCTGTTACTCGTAACACTTCTCACGCTGCCTATCTCCAGACCCTCAGGGAAAATCCCCATTCCGGAAGTTAAAAGTATGTCTCCCTCCGCTACAGTTGAATCTTCGTCCAGCATATATCCGCTTATATATCCTTGAGAGTTTCCTGTCACAATGCCCAGCTGGCTGTCGTCCCTGGCTAATTTAAAACTAACGCGGCTGCCGCTGTCGATTATAGAAACCACTTTAGCCCATCCTTCGCCCGCGTCTTCTACTCTGCCCACAAGTCCGGCTCCGTTGATGACTATCTTACCCTCAGTGATGCCTGCTTCAGTTCCTCTGTCTATGGTAAATGTATTGGTCCAATTAGAACCGTCTTTCAAAGTCACATCTGCAGTGACGACGTCAAAATTCTGTTCAGTATAATCATAGTTGAGCAACTGAGAAAGCTCTTCAAGCTGTTCCAGCTGGCTTTCTTCCAATCTGGCCGCCGCCAATTCTCTCTCCAACCTGGCATTTTCCTCTTCCAATTCATCAATTCTGTCCTGCATCTGATTGTGAGAAAAAATTCCTGTTACTTGTTCTCGTATGCCGTTTCCCAATGATGATAAGAAGCCGGACACTCCGGACGTGCCATCATTTATCACGCTGGTGAGCGGATTACTCCCTCCCACCGCAATTGATACGACAAAGATTATCACAAGTACCATAAGCAATGCTAACAGCCCGGCTATCAGCTTATGTTCCCTAATCCACCTCATAAATCTCTATCCTCTTCTCTTGGATTTTCTCGTATATACCTTGAGTTTTTCTATATCCTCCAGCGCTTTTCCCGTTCCTACGGCAACAGCTTCGAATGAGTTCTCCGATATGGCTACATCCATATCGGTCTTTTTCTTTATAAGTCTGTCCAAATTATATATGTTTGCTCCGCCTCCTGAGAGCATCATGCCGTTTTCGGCAATATCAGCTGCAATTTCAGGCGGTGCTTTTTCGATGGTGCTCTTGACAGCATCTACTATCATGTCCATGGCTTCTTGAAGAGCTATCATCATATCTTTGTTGGTAACTTCAAGGGTTTTAGGAAGCCCTGAAATGATATCTCTTCCTCTGGCGTTCATGGTCTTTATAATCTCATTTCCAAATTCGTCTTCATCCATGCAGGCGCAGCCTATGTTTATTTTTAATTCTTCGGCAGTTTTTTCTCCTATAAGCAATGCGTGACGTTTTCTCATGTATTGAACTATCGCTTCATTGAACTTATCCCCGGCATGGCGTATTGAGGTGCTGGAAACTATACCGCCTAAGGCTATTATGGCAACATCAGTTGTTCCCCCGCCTATATCCGCAATCATGCAACCCGTATTTCCATCTACAGGAAGTCCTGAACCGATAGCGGCAGCCATAGGCTCATCCATTATATACACTTCAGTAGCTCCCATATTTCTTACTACTTCTTCCACAGCACGGCGCTCAACTTCCGTAACTCCTGTAGGTACGCCTACAGCAACACGGAAGTTCTTTATCTTATTAGTCTTTATTGCTCTCTCCATAAAAGTCTTGAGCATGTCTGCAGTTTTGTCAAAATCGGAAATTACTCCGTCTTGCAGAGGCCGCACCACATTGATATTTTTCGGTGCTTTCCCGAGCATAGCTTTCGCCTCTATGCCGACTGCTATTATCTTAGGTGTATCTGCGTCTACTGCTATCACAGATGGCTCGTTCAATATTATTCCACTGTCTTTCTCATAAATCAATGTATTAGCGGTTCCAAGGTCAATACCGATATCTTTTGGTTTGAAAAAACTAAACATTATCCTGCTCCTCTTTCTGATTCTTTTTTAGATTTTCCCCATCGATCTCATGCTTATATACCGTCCATCTCCTATTATCAGATGATCAAGAACTTTTATTCCTAAAATATTGCCGCACATCACCAGTCTTTCGGTGGTTGCAAAATCTTCTTTGCTGGGCGATGGATCTCCGCTGGGGTGATTATGCACAAAAACTATAGCAGCAGCACTTTTTTTAACTGCCTGATTGAATACTTCTCTCGGGTGCACCAACGTACTTGTCAGCTCTCCTACAGAAACCGTTTCAGCTGAAATAACCCCTCCTTTGGAGTCTAGAAGAAGCGTCTTAAAAAACTCTTTTTTCTTATAACGCAATTCTTCCATAAACATTTGGGCAATGTCTTCATCGCTCTCAATTTTGTTTACTTCTTTTGCAGGTTTTGCGGCAATACGTTTTCCAAGCTCCACCGCCGCCATTATCCTGGCTGCTTTAGATCTGCCTATGCCATGTATGGACATCAATTCTTCCGGTGTGCTTTCTCTCAAATAGCTTATGCCGCTTTCGTCTTTTGCCAAAACCTCTTCAGCTAATGCCATAGCCGATTTTTCTCTTGTTCCTGAATGTATTAAAAGCGCAAGCAATTCCCCGTTGGAAAGGCTTTCTATTCCTTTAGAAAAGCTCTTTTCCACAGGTCGTTCTTCTTTAGGCAAACTTTTGATTTTCATCCGTCTCTCCTCTCAAGCCGATGAAAATCTTATACCTCACCCTATTCAAAATGCATATTTTTATTTAAAATTATATCATTTTTTGCTTGCAAGTACAAGTGAAGGTTCGGTAATAATTTTTGAAGTTTAGGTCATAATACTTATGTAAAATTAAACATTAAGGAGGATTGAAATTTATGACTCATAAAAACAGCCAAACCATCAGATGTACTGTAGACCAGTGCAAATTCCATGAAAAGACAGAGAATCTGTGTTCTCTGGATGCTATCACTGTAGGCACTCACGAGGCTAATCCAAGCATGGACCAGTGCACAGACTGTTTGTCATTTGAGAAATGCAGATAGTCTGACAATATCTGAGAACAACAGATAATATCTGTCTCCCCCTCTTGGAGCAAATAGGTACTGGCACTTTTTAATGTTGCCAGGCACCGGACATCCTGAATTTGCATATAGTTTTAATCTATAGAGGGGGTTTTACATAAATGAGCAGTTCTTTTCCAAGTCCACTTACAGAAAAAGAAGAACAATATTATGTTAAACTGCTGGAGAAAGGCGATGAAAAAGCTAAAGCTATCTTAATCGAAAGAAACCTCAGGTTAGTGGCTCATATAGCTAAAAAATATGTGTCGCCGGGTACAAATCAGGACGACTTGATTTCTATAGGTACTATAGGGCTGATAAAAGCTGTCAGTACATACTCAGGAAAAAAATCCACCAGGTTGGCTACTTACGCGGCTAAATGTATAGAAAATGAAATACTGATGAGCATTAGAGCTTCCAAGCGCGTCAAGCAGGAAATATCCCTCAGCCTGCCTATAGGCGTAGACAAAGACGGCAACGAAATCAGCCTTAATGATATCCTCGGCACCGATCCAGATGAAATCATCGATTCTATAAGCATGAAAATACAAGTAGGTCAGCTTTATCATGCTATAAAAGCTTGTTTAACTCAGCGTGAACGTACTGTAATAATGTGGCGCTACGGTCTTATGGACAAAGAGCCCCTTCCCCAAAGGGAAATCGCAAAAGCGCTTGGTATAAGTCGTTCTTATGTTTCAAGAATAGAGAAAAAGGCTTTGGAAAAGCTTAAGGATTTTCTGAAAGAAAATCAACCACATCCTTAAAAACAGGCATGGCTGTATATGCTCCGGAATTTCCCCGTTCCACTATTACTGTCATGGTATAATTTTTGTTTTCTACCGAAAAATATCCTGTAAACCAACAATTCTTTACATCTTTGCCTTCCCAGGTAGCTTCTGCTGTCCCTGTTTTTCCATGGACAGAAGCAGGCCATAGGTCGCCTCCGGCTCCGCTGCCATCTATCATTACCTGTCGGAGCATCACATCGATCTTTTCTGCTGTGCTTTCTGATATCAATCTGTTTGCCGTCTCACTTTTCTCATCAGGATAAAGCACAGGGGTAACGTCTTTGCCTCCTGAAGCTATAATCGCCGTCATCTTAGCTACCTGCAAAGGTGTCACAAGAATTGCTCCTTGTCCGATGGAAATGTTCGTTATATCGTAAGGCCATACTTGATCCTCAGACGGAATATTCCCATCCGCTTCTGACGGGAAATTATTCAAAACTTTTTCACCAAGTCCCAGTTTTGCCGCCGTCTTTACTATCTCATCACAACCTACCATCTCTCCCAGCTGAGCAAAATAGCAATTGCATGAAACTGCCATGGCTTGACTCATGTCAACACTGCCATGGCCTTCTTCCGCCGCAGTGCATTTCAATGTTACTCCTTCTATAGTAACCTGTCCACTGCATTCAAACACCTGTGTCTCATCGCACACATTGTTCTCCAGCGCCGCTATGGCTGTCACTATCTTAAAAACTGAACCCGGCGCATACGTTCCCTGACAGACTTTGTCTATCAAGCAATCACCTTGCTCATCCAAATATGAAGCTATATCATTGGGATTAAACTTAGGTGAAGACGCCCACGCCAATATTTCTCCTGTATCACTATCCATTACCACTGCCGCGCCTCCGTCTCCTGCTTTTGCGAGAGATTTTTCGCATACATATTGAAGTCTCCTGTCTATAGAAGTTATCACAGACCTGGCCTGCATGGTTTTTTCACTGGTAAAATCTGCATTTATGGAAGGCGCAATGCCTTTTATTATGTTTCCTGCTCCGTCTGCTAAGACCGTAAGCACATCTCCATCATCCTTCAGCTGCTGCTGATGAATCAATTCAAGTCCTGATACCCCCTTGTTTTCGTCTTGATTCAGATAACCTACAAGATGACAAGCTATCTGATCATCTGCGTATCTTGACTGACTTTCAAATACATAAGCTCCATATTCTTTTTTTAATATATTGTTGATATCATCATTGTATTTTTCCGTTCTATACACATGATAAGCAGAAGTTTCCTTTGCCACCTGCTGCCCTTCTATTTTCTTGATTATCTTTTCAAATGCCGCATCTTCTCTTTTTTTGCTTACGATATAATAATATTGTTTAGTTCCTCCTGTCAGAGGCTGAAGATTTCTGTCAAATATCATCCCTCTTGTGTCGAGTCCCTCTATAGCGATTTCATGTTGAGAAACAGCTGTTTCGGTCAAATCATCATGACATATGATCTGTATATATCCCACTCTCGCTGCCAGAAGCAACATTACACATAAAAATATTATTATGACAGTTTTTATTCTCCTGCAATTAAGTCCGCTCATTTAAAAACCTCCGATGGTATTTTCCCCGTCGGAGGCGTTGATTATTCTAAAGCTGTTTTTATTTTTCAATTTCAGAACAGATATATTCAACTACCTGATCTATAGTCATAAATGTAGTATCTATTTCCTCTGCATCTTTAGCTTTTTCAAGAGGGCTGGCGGCTCTTGTCATATCGTTGTAATCTCTATCCCGTATAGCTTGAAGAACTTCTTCATATGTGGTTTTTTCGCCTTTTTCGATTAATTCTTTATATCTCCTTTTAGCTCTTTCTTCATCGGATGCTGTCACAAAATATTTATATTTAGCATTTGGAAAAACTACAGCAGTCAGGAACTCTTCTCCTGTCAATCATAAAT
>ERZ826764.1000-NODE-1000-length-35995-cov-43.002309_pt1 | contig 35995 bp, 29 predicted proteins | sample MGYA00519870_ERZ826764 | MGnify/ENA primary metagenome ERZ826764 (study PRJEB31778, sample SAMEA3449239) | human gut metagenome | biome: human gut; feature: human-associated habitat; material: faeces | place: United Kingdom | collected 2010/2012 ...
CGCAACGCGTTGCGCTGAGTCCTGAGGCTGTTGCAATGAAAATGAGAATCAAGGGCTGTGACACGCGCGAGTTACCTTTAATGGATATGAGGTGAATGAGGCGATTGTTTTGCTATACTCTCTCCGCACGGGCGATTGGCGCAACGGTTAGCGCAGGTGCTTTACACGCACAAGGCTGGGGGTTCGAATCCCTCATCGCCCACCACTGAATTGTTAGGCTCCCAGCAATGGGAGCCTTTCTTTTTTGGGCCCATCGCAGAGGGATTCGAACCCGCCAGGGTGCGGAGCTGAGGAAACGCGAAGCGTTTTCCAGCGCAGCACGCGAGGAGCGAAGCGAAAGCAGGCGGCGTCAGCCGCACGCGACATCCCTCATCGCCCACCACCGAATTGGAAACGGTCCTCGCAAGGGGACCGTTTTTGTTTGTGCCCATCGCAGAGGGATTCGAGCCCGCCAGCACGTCTGTCACAAAGGCCGTGGCCAAATAATGGCAAAAATGAGTACTGCTGCTTTGTTTGCAACATATAAAAAGATAGTATTTGCTTAAGTTACGCAACATATGTCCATTATAAGGACTAACAGTCAGATCAAAATCATGCTTTCATCGCCATTTCGACTTGCTATCTGGCCTTATTAGTTCAAAATTGCTGCTACCAAATCGGTAACAGTACTCATATTTGATGTTTTTTGACCAGCAGGTCTCCCTGTCTTAGCAAATCTAAGGCAAAACGGGCTCCAGACCGCTGAATCATGCCGCATAGGGCACGTCCGCAGTCCGGAACCCGGTCCAAATTGAGTTATTGCGCCGCGTTAGCCCAAGACACCCGACAGGATCTCGATCAGACTGTCCACGTCGGCTTCCTCGCAGACGAGCGGCGGCAAGAAACGCAGCGTATGAGCACCCGTAGCGTTAATCACGGCACCGGCGGCCAGCGCGCGGGCAACAATATCATGTGCGTCGCCCGCGGCATCATCCAAATCACAGCCGAGCATCAGGCCACGGCCACGCACCTCTACCACATGCGGAAGCTTAGCCAGCGCCTGCTCCATATAGGCACCCACCTTGGCAGCATGCTCGGCATAATCGCCGCGCACAAGCGCGGAGAGCGTCGCGGCACACGCCGCGATGGCCAAGCAGCTACCGCCAAAGGTCGAGCCGTGGTCGCCCAGCTTAAACACGTCGGCAATCTCCTTCTTTGCCACGACGGCACCCATGGGCACGCCATCAGCAATGCCCTTGGCAAGGCTCATGATGTCGGGCTCCACGCCATAGGTCTGGAACGCAAACGGCTTACCCGTGCGGAAGATACCGCACTGGACCTCGTCGGCGATAAGCACGGCGCCCACTTCGTGTGCCAGGTCGCGCGCCGCCGCCATAAACTCCTCGGTCATGGGGTGCACGCCACTCTCACCCTGGATCGGCTCGAGCATCACGGCACAAATCTCGCTCCCCAGCTGCTTAAAGATTGCACGCAGCTCGTCCACATCGTTGGGCGTGCAGGCCACAAAGCCACCCGGCAGCGGACGGAAGCTGTCCTGCAGCCAATCCTGCATGGTGGCGGCAATGGTCTCGAGCGTACGGCCGTGGAAGCCGCCGCGCATGCACACGATGGTGTTGCCGCCATTACCGGCACGCTTGGCGTACAGGCGCGCGAGCTTCATCGAGCCCTCGTTGGCCTCGGCGCCAGAGTTGGCAAAGAAGGTCTCCCAAACCTGCTCATCCGCAGCCGGGGCACCAAGAGCAGCTGCCGTGGTCTCATCGCCGGCGGCAATGGCATCGGCAAGCACGCGCGCACCATCTACGTCGTCGTTAGCAAGCTTGGACAGCAGCGCCGCGACCTGTCCGCGCTGCTCGATGTAGAAATAGTTGGAGACATGCATGAGCTTTTTGGTCTGTGCTTCGAGCGCCGAGAGCACAGCCGGGTCGCCATGACCTAGGCTGCACACGCCGATGCCGGCAAGAAAGTCGAGGTACTCACGGCCATCGTCGCCGGTGAGCTTCATGCCGTGACCCTCGACAAACTCGACCGGAGAGCGGCCAAAGGTATGCATAACGTAATGGGATTCAAGCGATTGCTGAGCTACAAGTGACATGAGATGCCTTTCGTTGGGCGCCAGACGGCGCGGGGCTATGGGTGCAGGAATGGGGCGGCTGAGGGTCAGCTAGACCGTCTGAAGCTTCTCGACCTCGTCAAGGTTCTCGGTCAGACGCGCAGCAAACGTCGAAAGCGGATGCGGATGCGTATCGAACTCGTAAGCCGTCTCGGTGGAATGGATCACGGTGCCGACGCCGGCATCGGTCAGCAGCTCCAGGAGCAGCGAATGCGGCGTAGTACCGTTAATGATGTGGGCACGAAATACGCCGCCGGTAAGCGCATCGACGGCCGCACGCAGCTTGGGAATCATGCCCTTATCGACCTCGCCGCCGTAGAGCATTTCGTTAACCTCGTCGAGCGTTAGGTTGGAGATAAGCGAGCCCTTGTCGCTAAAGTCCTTGTACAGGCCATCGACATCGGTCAAAAAGATCGCCTTATGCGCGTGGAGCGCCGCGGCAACGGCACCGGCGGCGGTGTCGGCGTTGATGTTGAAGAAACCGCCGTCCTCCCCCGCCGCGACGGTAGCGATGACGGGGATGTACTCGCTATCGAGTAAGCGCTCGATATAGTCGGTGTTGACGTGCGTCACTTTGCCCACGCGACCGGGCTCGGGGTCGAGCGGCTCGGCGATGAGCGTGCCGGCATCGCTGCCCGACACGCCCACGGCCAGGTTGCCGTGGTGGTTGATGGCGGCAACCAGCTCTTGGTTGACCTTGCCGCCCAGCACCTCGCGCACGATATCCATAGTCGCCGGCGTGGTCACGCGCTGGCCGTTCCTAAACTCGACGGGAATATCGTAATGGCTCAGCGCCTCGTTGATGGCCTTGCCGCCGCCATGCACGATGACGGGGCGCATACCGATGATCTTGAGCAAAACGATGTCGCTCATCACGTCGCGGCGCAGCTGCTCATCAACCATGGCGGCTCCGCCATATTTGATAACAACCGTCTTGCCGGTCAGGTTCTTAATCCACGGCAGTGCTTCGAACAGCAGCTGCGCGGTTGCTTCGTTGGATTCGCTCGAACGACAATCGCGTGCGAATTTCATAATCTGCCTCGTCTTTCGTATCGTTATCGCGCCGTGCTCCGCTGTCCGCAATCGCGGCAAGATGCGCAGCGTGCCTGGAATCTAGGAACGGTAGTCACCGTTAATGGAGATGTACTCGTGCGTGAGGTCGCAGGTCCACACGGTCGTTGCCGCGTCGCCTGCGCCCAGGTCGGCCGAGATCACGATCTCGGGCGCCTCGAAACGTCGTAGAGCCTCGTCCTCGTCAAAGGGAACAGTCAGACCATCGCGACAGACAGGCATGCCCATCATGTCGATGGAAACGTCTTCCTGATTAAACTTCACGCCGCACTTGCCAAGCGCCATAGCAACACGGCCCCAGTTGCAGTCGTGGCCGGCGATGCAGGTCTTAACGAGCGGCGAGTTGGCAACGGCACGGGCGGCGATATCGGCCTCCTCGTCGTTCACGGCGCCGGTAACGTTGACCGTAACAAGCTTGGATGCGCCCTCACCATCGGCGGCGATATTGCGCGCCAGGCTCTCGCACACCTCGTGCACGGCAAATGCCAACTCGTCGAAGACATCGGAGCCCTCGACGATAGGCTCGGCATCTGCGGCAGCGGCGCCGGAGGCAAGCATGATGCAGGTGTCGTTGGTCGAGGTGTCGGAATCGACCGTTACCTTGTTAAAGGTCTGCTTGACGGTCGAGAGCAGCAGGGCATGAAGTGCCGCAGGCTCGACGGGGGCATCGGTAGTAATGACCGCGATCATGGTGGCCATGTTGGGCATGATCATGCCCGAGCCCTTGCACATTCCGCCTACCGTATAGACATTGCTCGCATGACCCGCAGCCTCACTGACGTAGGACACGGCGTACTCCTTGGAGTGCGTGTCGGTCGTCATGATGGCGCGAGCGGCATCGGCGCCACCGTGGGCGGAGAGCGCCTCGTAGGCAGCAGGAATGGCGGTCTCAAACGTGTCGATCGGCAGAATCTGGCCAATCACACCCGTGGAGGCAACCAGAATCTGCTGGGGCTCGCAGCCGATGACCTGCGATGCGATGCTGCATGTCTCGCGCGCGCATGCAAGGCCGGTCTCACCCGTGGCGGCGTTGGCATTGCCAGAGTTGACCGAAACGCCGGCGATGATTCCGTAACCCTTGTCGGCACCGCCCAGGTTGGCACGGCTCACCTGCACGGGCGCCGCGCAAAAGCGGTTGGTGGTAAACACGCCGGCACCGGGACAGGGTTTATCGGGCACGACGAGCGCATAGTCCAAGCGCTCGGGATTCTTCCGGAATCCCGCATGGATGCCCGCGGCCTTAAAGCCGGCAGCCGCCGTAACGCCACCCTCGACGGCGCGAATCTTGATATCAATCAGGTCGGTGTTCATCGTCCCTACGACTCCTTATATCAAACAAAAAACGGACATCGGTTGGTGCGCCATGCCAGTCGTGATCATGAGACCAGCTTAAGAGTGGCGCCCCACTCGATGCCCGACTACCAAATCGTTAACAATCGAATGTGCTACACCGGGCACGCCACTGTGGGCAAGCCTCGTCGCTCGTCAAAGCCAAAGACGATATTGACGCACTGGACCGCTTGGCCCGCAGCGCCCTTGCACAGATTGTCGATGGCGCCCGTCGCCACCAGCACACCCGCGCGCTTGTTGAGCGCGAGGCCAATCTGGGCGGCGTTGGTGCCGACGACCGAAGCCGTCTTGGGCTGCTGGCCGGCATCGAGCACGCGCACAAAGGTGCGACCGGCATAGAACTGCTTGTAATAGTCGACGACATCCTCAAGAGCCAGGGAGTCGATGGCCTGCGGCGTGAGCGGCAGCGTCACCGTGGAGAGCAGGCCGCGCTTGAGCGGTGCCAGATGCGGGGTGAAGACGACGCGATCGGTCAGGCCAAGGATTTGCTCAATCTCGGGCGTGTGGCGATGCTTGCCCACGCCGTAGGCCTCCAAGTTCTCGTCAGCGCTGCAAAAATGCGTACGAGCATTGCAGGACTTGCCGGCACCCGTCACACCGCTGATGGCATCAACGATCACGGGGCCGCTCTGGGCAACCCAGCCAGCGCGCACGGCGGGCGCGGCGGCAAGGCTCGTTGCGGTGGGATAGCAACCGGCGCAGGCGACCAGCACGGGTTTGCCGTCGGCATGGTCGGATGCGGCGGTCTCCAAGTCCCGGCAGAATAGCTCGGGCAGGCCAAAGGCACGGGTCTTGAGCAGCTCGGGGCTCGTATGCTCGGCGGCATACCACGTCTCAAAGACGGACGCGTCGTTCAGGCGGTAGTCGGCCGAAAGATCAAAGCAGGAGACGCCCGATGCAAGCAGCGCGGGCACCTGTGCCATGGCAGCCGTGTGCGGCACGGCAAGAAAAACCGCATCGCAGCTCTTAAGCTCGGGGGCGTCATGCGTGGTGAAAACCAGATCGCTCACGCCAGCAAAGCTCGGATACACCGCGGACAGCGGCTGGCCGGCATCGGCGTTGGACGTAATGGCAACAAGTTCAAACTCGGGATGGCCGAGCACGAGGCGAATGAGCTCGGCTCCGGCATATCCAGCCGCGCCGACGATTCCAACCTTCAATGACATATCAGACTCCTTGTCTGCGATTTATGCACCGATGCGCATTTCGCAGTGGTCGTTATGAAGTGGGTTGAAACTTTAGCACCAAAAGATGCATGAACACGTAAATGGCTTGCATATTCATGCATTGAAACAATCCCGACACATTCGCTTGAAGGAATTGACAAATGGAGCGGGCCCCGTATTGACCGGCGCTCCTAACGGCACCGGGCAATACGGGGCCCGCCCATGCGAAAACCAAGTTGTTAGGATGAGCCAGCCGGCTAGAGCTCGACCGGCACCCATTCGTCGTGATTGCAGATAAAAGCCTCGGGATCCTCGACGCTAAAGAAGACGAGCGTGGGGTCGTTAGGCCCCTCATAGTGCTCGCCCAGGTGCTCTAGATGCTTCCACCCGGCTTCGCGCATTTCGTCTAAAGCCCGGTCATCCAAGCCGGCACGCCCGCGCAAGATGAGCCAGCCATGGCCCGGCCACCAACTCGTGGCCTCAAAGCGCTGGTTTTGCAGCAGCTCCTGCCACACATCTTTGGTGCGCGCCGTCACAAACCACAGCTTGCCGTCCTGAATCTGTGCAAACGAGAACGGACGCACATGCGGCTGCCCGTCCACACTCGTCGCCAGATACCACGCCGGCACCGACGTCAGATACTCCAGCACCGTATTCAATCCGTCCACGTTTCCTCCTGTACTAGCTAGTTTGGGAGCCTGGTTTGTGCGAGCTAGAGCTCCAGGCGCTCCTCGCTGCCGTCGATATCACAGAAGCGCGCGGCAATGTTGCGGACCGAAAAGAAAGCAAGGCGGCCGTCGTTGGCACTCTCGTGTTCCTCGCCAATGCCCACCATGTGCTTAAAACCCGCTTGACGCACCTTGTCGCTCGCAACTGCGTCGTCCTCAAGTGCGGCTTCGCCGGTCAATACGATCCAACATTCCCCCGGCTTCCAGCCCGAGAGCTCAAACTTGGGATTCGCGCTCAGCTCCGCCCACACATCTTTGTCGCGCGACGTACAAAACCACAGTTTACCGTCATCGACCATGGCAAACGAAAACGGCCTCACGCGAGGCTGATGCCCGTCGGCCACATCGGTCGTGGCCAGATACCACGCCGGAATGCGCCTGAGATACGAACAGGCGCGCTCAAGCTGAGCCGTGCGGTCGTTGTCGGTCATAGGGACCCCTTTCTTGCGCTCGAATCGCGCCTAAACAAGTTGAAGGTTGATGACGATGACGCAGATGAGCAGCAACGCCGTCACCACCGCCGCCAACGCATCGCCGCGGCCAAACGTAAGCGCATGCAGGCGCGTGCGGCCCTGCTCGCCATGATAGCAGCGTGCATCCATGGCAGCAGACAGCGTCTCGGCATGGCGGAACACGCCGGTGAACAGCGGAATCGCCACACTGCCGAGCATGCGTACGCCGCCGAGCGGACCGCCCGTTACGCGTGCACCGCGGCTCGCCTGCGCATCGGCCGTCTGCTTCATCTCAGTGGCAAACTGCGGCATAAAGCGTAGCGCGATACCCATGATCATGCCGAGCTCGTGCGCCGGAAGCCCCACGCGCGCAAACGGTGCGAGCAGACGCTCAAAGCCCGCGGTGAGGTCGAGCGTGGGGGTGGTGAGCGTAATGGCGCTCATGCCGGCCATCATCAGGGTCAGGCGGCACGCCATAAACGCCGCAGAACGCAGCGAGCCCTCGCTTATCTGCAGAAAGCCGAGCTGCCACAAGAAGCGCCCACTCTGATCGGTAAACAAGTTGAGCACCGCGACCACGACGACGATTGCCAGCAGCGGCGCCATCGATGATAGGACCCGGCGCAACGGCACCCGGGACACGGTATAGATCAGGACTACGAAGATTGCGACCGGGACCAGTCCGCGGAAGCTGCTGACTGTGAGCGTCGTGATCAGAAACACAAAGCCCAAGAGCAACTTAGTTCGCGGGTCCAGGCGGTGGATCGCACTATCGCCGGGATAGTAGCTGCCAAACGAAAACGCCTCCATTAGCAGCCCTCCTCTCGCGCGACCGTCTTGGATTTAGCAATGTCCGCGACGTTAGAAGGACCGCCCGAGCGACCGATTAGCAGGTCCACCAACTCGTCTGCCAGCGACTCAACCGTATAAAGGCCGTCAAAGCGCAGCGGCACGCCTGCCTTCGCAAGCGCCAGCGCCATGCGCTGGGCAGCGGGAACACCCAAGCCGATTGATTTAAGCTCATCCGCATGCGCAAACACCTGAGCGGGGGTTCCCTCGGCAAACACCGCACCTTCGTTCATTACGACGATACGGTCGCAGCAATTGGCCAGGTCATCCATGCTGTGCGAAACCATGACAACGGTCAGGCCCTCGCGATGGAGTCGATCGATGAGCTCCAGGAAATCACTGCGCGCCGCCGGATCGAGCCCCGCCATGGGTTCATCGAGCACCAGGACTTCGGGCTCCATGGCGAGCACGCCGGCGAATGCCACACGCCGTTGCTGACCGCCCGAAAGCTCAAAGGGACTCTTGTCGCCGACCGTGGAAAGGTCGAGGCCCACGCGCGAGAGCGATGACTCGACACGACGGTCGACTTCATCTTGCGGCAAGCCAAGGTTATGCGGACCAAACGCCACGTCCTGCGCCACGGTTTCGGCAAACAGCTGACGCTCAGGATATTGAAACACCACGCCGACCTTGGCCTTAACCGCGGCGGCGTCTTTCTTGTTTGACAGATCGAGCCCCAGCGCGCGAACGGATCCCTCCTGAGGGCGAATCAAACCGTTGAGATGCTGGACCAGCGTCGACTTACCCGAACCGGTATGACCTGCCAAGCCCAGGAACTCGCCGCGACGCACCGTCAGCGATACACCGCGCAGCGCCCACGGGCTGCTGGGGTCGTTTCCCCAGAGAGCCTGTTTGCTCGATTTGCCCGCAGTGGCCGAGCGCTTATGCCAGCGGCGGCGCTCGCGCGGACTGAGCGAATAACTGTACGAAACATGGGATAGCTCGATGACGGGCTCCGACGCGTTGCCCTCGTTGTCTACCGGAACAGTGCCGTCAGCGATTTCCGACTGGGATACGGAAGACTGCCCCGCGATGCCTGCCCTACTTCGCTCGGCATAAGCCTGCGCAATCTCGGCGACCATATCCGCCTCACGCACCTGCGCGCAAACGGGCACGCCCTTCGCACGAAGTGACCTGCCCAGACGACACGACTCCGGCATATCCAGGTTGAGCTGCGCAAGCTCATCCGCCCGCGTCAAGATTTCCTCGGGCGTACCGAGCATGGCAACGTGCCCCGCCCGAAACACCGCGACACGATCGGCCTCGGCGGCCTCCTCCATAAAGTGCGTAATCATCACGATAGTCATGCCGCGATCGTGAAGTGCGCGGCACGCTTTCATAAGACCCTTGCGTCCGCGCGGATCGAGCATCGAGGAGGCCTCATCCAAAATGAGAACGCGCGGCTCCATGGCGAGCACGCCGGCAAGCGCCACGCGTTGCTTTTGACCACCCGAAAGCGCATGGGTCTCGTGGCGCTCAAAGCCCACCAGGCCCACACCCTTCAGCGCCTCGCGTACGCGCTGCGCAATTTGCGCCGATGGCACGCCAAGGTTTTCGGGACCAAACGCAACGTCATCTTCGACAAGCGTTGCCACCAGCTGGTCGTCGGGATTCTGGAATACCATGCCCGCGGTCGAACGAATGTCGTAGACCAGCTCGGGGTCGGACGCATCCATGCCGTTGATGCGTACCGTGCCCGCATCGGGCTGCAACAGCGCATTCAGATGCTTGGCAAACGTCGACTTGCCCGACCCATTGCCACCGAGGATGCAGAAAAACTCGCCGTCCTCGATATTCAGATCGACGCCGTCGAGCGCCGGTACGGCACCGTCATAGCTAAAGGAAACGCCCCGACACTCAATCATGCGCGGCCTTTGACCTGGTCCTTCTTGGGCGTGATGAGATTAGAGACCGCCTTGTACACCGCCAGCGTGAGTACCGAGTTAAGCACGGTCTTGATGAGGTTAAACGGCAAAACAGCGGGAAGCATGAGCGGCAGAATCACATCGGCCGAGCCATACCAGAACCATACGCCAATGGTAAGGTTTGCGACCATAGACAGCGCCGTAGCGGCAATGACGCCGAGCGCCAGGCCAATCACGGCACCCTTATAGGTATGCATCTTCTGGTAGACGATAGCCGCGGGCAGAATGTAGCCCAGCGTGGCAACCAGGTTCATAAGCGCGCCGACCCAGTCACCCGTGGTGAGCGCATGGATAACGATAGCCATAGCGGCAACAGCAGTGCCGGCGCCAGGACCATACGCAAACCCGCACACCATCGCCGGCACCAGCGACGGGTCATACGTCAAAAACGGCGCCGAAGGAAGGATGGGCAGTTGCACGTACATAAACAGGGCGCCCAAGGCGCACATCAACGCCATGGTAACGAGCTGTTTGGTGCTCCACCTATTCGTGTTCTCAAAATGGATATGCTGCGACTGTTCAGACATTAAGATCACCTGCCTCTTTCATCCGGACTCTAACCGTTGGTACTGGGATCTCACCAGTTCGGCCGGCATGCGAACCAACACACGCACGGGTCGCGGACTCATCGGCTCGGTCGCAGACGCCTCGCCTGCGCCACGGCACCCCTTTGGCACCGCCCGATTTACCGCCAGTGGGGAATTCCACCCCGCCCTGAAACAGCAACTGCAAGTGTAGCACGAGCAATCGCTCGCGCAAGTATGCCGAGGGTAATTTGTGGCGGGGATCAGTTGCCGCAACAACCACGTTCCCCACCCATCCCAAAGTAGCGCGCCTTTCGCGCAAAGCGCGAAACAGCGAAGGGGACACGTATCCCTATCGACCACGTCCTTCTCCGTCCGCCGACCTCAAGGCCGTAAGCGCAGGGGATCCGGGGGCGTGACGGGGTTTCTCTCCGGAACATTCCGCAGGACGCAAAGAGGCTCCGCAGCGCGAAGCGCGATGCGGAGCCTCTTTGCATGTCCGAGGACGTTCCGGAGAGAAACCCCGTCACGCCCCCGGATTCCCGGTGGGAGTTCTAGACCTTGTCGGCCTTAGTACATACCGCCGCCCTGCTGACCAGCGGTAGCAGCAGCGATAGCGTCCTCAAGCTGAGTGTTCTTGGGCACATCGGAGACGGTGGCCTCGGTGATGAGGATCAGGCTGGCGACAGAAGCAGCGTTCTGCAGGGTGACGCGGCTGACCTTGACGGGGTCGAGGACGCCCATCTCGATCATGTCGCCCCACTCACCGTTGGCAGAGTTGAGACCCTGGCCAGCAGGCAGCTCGGCAACCTTGTCGACCACGACAGCGCCCTCAAAGCCAGCGTTCTTGGCGATGGTGGCGACCGGAGCGGTCAGAGCCTTCTTGACGATGTCGACGCCGATCTTCTCCTCGGGGTCGTCGATCTCGACAGCGTCGAGCGCAGGAGCAGCGTCCATGAAGGCGACGCCGCCACCAGCGACAATGCCCTCCTCGACAGCAGCGCGGGTAGCCTGCAGGGCGTCCTCGACGCGATGCTTGATCTCCTTGAGCTCGGACTCGGTAGCAGCGCCAACCTTGATGACGGCAACGCCACCGGAGAGCTTGGCCAGGCGCTCCTGGAGCTTCTCGCGGTCGAAGTCAGAGGTGGTGTTCTCCATCTCGCCCTTGATCTGAGCGATACGGGCGTCGATGGCCTCCTTGGAGCCAGCGCCGCCGACGACGACGGTGTTGTCCTTGGAGATGGTGACGGACTTAGCGGTACCGAGCATATCGGCGGTGATGTCAGCGACCTTCACACCCAGCTCGTCCAGAGCAGCCTGGCCACCAGTGAGGACGGCGATGTCCTCGAGGATGCGCTTGCGGCGATCGCCGTAGCCCGGGGCCTTGACGGCGCAGACGTTGAGAGCGCCACGGATCTTGTTGAGGACGAGGGTGGGCAGAGCCTCGCCGTCGATGTCCTCAGCGATGATGAGCAGGCCACGACCAGCGCGCTGGACAGCCTCGAGAACGGGCATGATGTCCTGGACGCTGGAGATCTTCTGGTCGGTGATGAGGATGTACGGATCCTTCATCACGGCCTCCATGCGGTCGTTATCCGTGACGAAGTAAGCGGAGACATAGCCCTTGTCGAACTGCATACCCTCGACGGTGTCGATGGTGATGTCGAACGTCTGGGAATCCTCGACGGTGATGACGCCGTCCTTGCCCACGACCTCCATGGCCTCGGCGATCTTCTCGCCGACCTCGGGGTCACCGGCGGAGATGGTACCGACGGAGGCAATCTGCTCCTTGGTCTCGACCGGCTTGGCCTGCTTCTTCATCTCGGCGACGGCGGCGTTGACGGCCTTGTCGATGCCGCGACGGATGGCCAGCGGGTTGGCGCCAGCGGCGACGTTGCGCAGGCCGTCGTTGACGATGGCCTGGGCGAGCAGGGTTGCGGTGGTGGTGCCGTCACCCACGGTGTCGTTGGTCTTGGTGGCGACCTCCTTCACCAGCTGAGCGCCCATGTTCTCGATGTTGTCCTCGAGCTCGATCTCCTTGGCGACAGAAACGCCGTCGTTGGTGATGGTCGGGGCACCGAACGTGCGCTGCAGCGCAACGTAGCGACCCTTGGGGCCCATGGTGACGGTAACGGCGTCGGCCAGAGTGTTGACGCCCTTGGCAAGCTTAGCGCGGGCATCGGTGTTGAACGTAATGTTCTTTGCCATGGTAGGTAATCCTCCAAAAGAAATGTGACTCGCGTCGCCGCTTCCGAGTCCTATGCGGCGGGCGCGTTCAAAGACGAATCAGAGATTCTGACGAGACTAGGCCTCGACGACAGCGTAGATGTCGTCGGCGCGCATCAGCAGATACTTCTCGCCGTCGACCTTGACCTCGTTGCCACCGAACTTACCGTAGATGACAACGTCACCGACCTTGACGTCCATGGGGATGCGCTCACCCTTGTCGTTGACCCTGCCGGCGCCAACGGCAACGATGGTGCCGCGCTGCGGCTTCTCCTGAGCGTTGCTGGCGATATACAGACCAGAAGCGGTCTTCTGCTCGGCCTCGTCGGGCTTGACCAGAACACGATCTGCAAGCGGCTTCAAAGACGACATGCTTGTCTCCTCCTTTTTGGGCCGCGCGGTTATACCACGCGAATTAACCCTTTTTGTTTGCGTACGCGTTGAATGGTACCCACGAATGGCGGGTTATACAACACGGAGTCAAAAAATCTTATTTTTTGGCACTTAGATTTTCTGAATGCCGGGGGATAACTTAGAAGTGGCTCCCGGGGCGGACCGGAGGGCATGAAGTTTGCTGCTCTACAGTCCTGCGCAAGACGGAAAGCACATTAAGTGCTTTCCTTTGCGTGCGGAACTCGCGACAAACTTCATGCCCTCCGGTCCGCCCCGGGAGCCAGGTTGACTAACTAGGGCCCGGAATTCAGAGAAGTCAGTGCAGCAAAATGGCGATGCGGATGGAATGCACAAGATAGGGGCACGTTGTTGGGACGCGCTCTTTTAAGTTGCGGTGGAATAGTTCCTGTTTGGGCTTGAAGGCCGATTTTAGGAACTATTTCACCGCAACTGAGGGGTGGGATGTGGGGTTAGCGCTCGTAGATCAGGTTGCCGGCTAGGTAGGTGGCCTGAACCTTGGTGGCCTGGAGTTCTTGGGGGTCGATGGTAAGCGGGTTTTGGTCCAGGACTACCAGGTCGGCATACTTGCCGGGCTCCAAGCTGCCGAGGTTTTGCTCGTCGCCCGCTGCATAGGCGCTGCCCAGGGTGTAGTTGCGCAGGGCTGTTGCTGCATCGATGCGCTCGCTCGGTAACCAGCCGCCCTCGGGCCAGTGGCTTTTGGGATCCTGGCGCGTGATAGCCGTGTAGAGCACGTTCATGCTGGTAACAGCTGTGATGGGGCTATCGGTGCCGAAGGCTTGTCGAATGCCGCGCTGCTTATAGGTTGCGAACGGCCACATGATGCGGCTGCGCTCCAGGCCCAGGTCGCGCTCGGGGCCGCCCGGGTCGAGTGTAATGTGGCAGGGCTGGCTCGAAGCAACCACGTTGAGCTTGCGTAGACGATCGATGTCCTCGGGCAAGAGGTTCTCCAGATGCTCGAGCGTATTATGGCCGTGCTGGGGCAGGCCGTACAGTTCGGCGGCCTCCTCAAAGATATCGAGCGCGGCATGGATGGCACCGTCGCCGATGACGTGGATACGCACGGTGTGGCCGCGCTCCGCAGCCGCCAGAACCAGCTTACGCATGCGCTCGGCAGAAACTGTCAAACGGCCCTGATCGCCCGGGAAGCGCGGATTGGTATAGGGCTCGGTGAGATACGCCGTGTGTTCGCTCGACACGCCGTCGAAGAACTGTTTAAATCCTGGCGCCGAGAGCAGCGCGTTGTTCGCGTAGCGGGTCTGGAGTTCTTCCAAGCGCGATTGGTCATCCAGCAGCGTGGGAAACAGATGGGCGCGGATGCCCAGCTTGCCGGCGGCCTGCAGCCTGTCGTAAACATCGTCGCGAATAAAGTCGCAGCCCGGCATGGGCATGAGCGACATATCGCAGATTGAGGTGATGCCTTGCTCGGCCATACGCTTCATCTGGTCGCCGTAAGCGCTCGCGATGCGGTCCTCGCCCAGCCATTCCAGGCAGCGCGGCAGCAGCTGCATAGCAGCTGCCTCGTGGGCAATACCCGTAAGCTCACCGTTTGAGTCTTTGTCGTAACTGCCACCCGCCGGAGGCTCGCTGTCACGCGTCACGCCGAGGGCTTCGAGTGCGCGGCTGTTGAGCCACAGGGTATGCCCATCGCCCGAATACATAACACAGGGGCGATCGGGGAAGGCGGCGTCGAGGGAAGCCTTGGTAGGGTGCTCGGGCGGATCCCAGCGGTAATCGCGCCAGCCCTGGGTCACGACCCAGGCGTCATCGGGCAAGCCTTGGGAAAACTCGAGCGCATGCTGCACCAGTGCCGCCTCTGACGTGCCCATATCCATGAGCATGTACGGCGAGGAACCGACCGAGGTATGGAAGAAGTGCAGATGAGCGTCATGGAAACCGGGGCAGACAAACTGCTCGCCGTAATCGACCACCGGCGTGGCGGCAGGTGCGGCGGCAATCACGTCATCGGGCGCGCCGACAGCGACGATGCGATCGCCCGCGATGGCGATCGCCAACTCGCGGGCGGTATCGATGCCGTCTTGGGCGGTAAAAACGTTCTTGGAGCGGATAATCCGATCGATATGCTGCATGGGCATCCCCATCTCTGGCAGGAAATTCAACACTCCCGAGTGTACTCCCCCGCCCTTGCAACAAAACCCCAAGCGGCAAACGGCAACTTTACCAGCCCTAGCGGCAGGTGGCATACTGGAGAGAGCCTGTACGATTTTGCGATCGAGCCAACAAGGAGCAAATCGACCATGACGAAGACCAAGGCACAGCAGATTATGGCGGCAACCGAGGTTCGCGCGGCAGACGACGTCACCGCGGCCATCCAGGATATCGCCGCCGAGTTTGAACCCTACATCATCAAGCAGCGCCGGCACTTCCATAAGCACCCGGAGCTGAGCCTTGCCGAGGAGCGCACGACTTCCGACATCGCCAACCAGCTCGACGCCATGAATATCCCCTACGAGCGTCCGCTCAAGACGGGCCTGGTGGCGACGCTTCGCGGTACCGCGCCGGATGCCTACCGCGAGGACGGCACGCCGCGCCGCCGTATCCTGCTGCGCGCCGATATCGACGCCCTGCCTGTCACCGAGCAGACCGGCGAGGAGTTCGCCAGCGTCAACGAGGGCTGCATGCACGCCTGCGGTCACGACTGCCATATCGCCATGATGCTCGGCACGCTGCAGATTCTGCGCCACATGACCGATGACATCCACGGCGAGATTCGCATCGTTTTCCAGCCCAGCGAGGAAAACGGCCAGGGCGCCAAACTCATGATCGGCACGGGTGTGCTCGACGGCGTCGACGGCGCCTACGCTGCGCACATCTGGAGCGAGGTCGACGCCGGCACCGTAAGCTGCGAGCCCGGCCCACGCATGGCAAACACCGACTGGTTCCGCATCGACGTCCGCGGCACCTCGTGCCATGGCGCCATGCCCCAGCGCGGCCACGACGCCGTTATGGTTGCGGCAGAGATCGTCAACGCCCTGCAGACCATCGTCTCGCGCGAGATTAGCCCCTACGAACCCGCCGTCATCACCGTCGGCGAGCTGCATGGCGGCACCGCGCGCAACGTTATCGCCGGCACGGCGTACCTCGCCGGCACGGTGCGCACCTATGGCGACAAGACGCATGAAGAGATGCCCGAGCTTATGCGCCGCATCGTGGAGCACACCGCAGCAGCACTAGGCGCCGAGGCCGAACTCACCGACTACACCATTGCCAACTACAAGGTCGAAAACGATGCCGCCTCGAGCGAGCGCTGCCGCCAAGCTGTGCTCAAGTGCTTGGGCCCCGCGGGCGAGGGCCATTACCGCGGCACGCTTTCGGGCGAGGACTTCTCTGAGTACCTGCGTCGCGTACCGGGCGTGCTCGCCTTTGTTGGCACGCGCAACCCCCAGATTGGCGCCACCTATGCCCAGCACTCCTGCTTCTATAAGATCGACGAGAGCGTGCTCGCCAAGGGCTCCATGGTAGCCGCTCAGTATGCCATCGACTTTTTGGCCGAGCCCACGCAAGAAGAGCTCGACGGCCCCACGATCGCCGCGGTTGCCGAGACCAATCCCGACCTGGCAGCCAAGCTGCGCTCTGCCAAGGCAACGGCCGCCGAGGCCCGCGACGCCATGCACGACGCCCGCACCGCCCGCCATGCCGCAATCAAGGGCATCCACGATGCGCGGACTGCCGCTCGCCACGAGGAGAAGCATGGCGAGTAGCCATCACGCCCACCCATAACAACCTAGCTAGAGCAAAGCGGGGGCGAACGTTATCTCAACGTTCGCCCCCGCTTATGTGTCGACCGCTTTTCTAGCACGTCCTCCGTCACGACAGGTAAGAGCGAAGGATGGTGAGCCAGCGTGGGGTTTCGAGGTGGATGATATCGGCAGGAACTCCGGCGGGAGCGTGACCACCAAAGAGCAGGCCAGTGTCTGCCGGGTTGATAAGACGCACGATCCATACGGCAACGACCAGCACGCACAGAACAATAACCGCAATGTCGATGCCGCGCTTTAGCTTGCTCGACGTCACCTCCTCGCGCACGAACGCGAGCACAAACGCAATCGGCACCACCCAAAACAGCGGATGGTAGGCAAAGGCCGCCGCAAAATCGAGGCGCAGTGCTGCCAGCCAGGCCCTCGTCATGCCACATCCCGGACAGGGAATGCCCGTCATCAGGCGAAACACGCAGCCGATATCGAGCAGGTAGAGTGCGAGCCAGGCGACAAAGAGCGCGCCGATGCAAGAAAGGGCGCGGCGAATGAGTTCCGCCGCGCCCTTATGTCCCTGGGAGCTGTTCACGCCGCTCTTATCGTTAGGCACGAGCGCCAAGACGGACGTTGTAAGCCGTTGCCATGGCATTGGTATTCTTGATGATGATGTTCATGGCAAAGATGGGGCCAAGGCCGCACAGCAGCGCGCCGACGATCTGCCACATAAGAACGGTGGTACCGTTCTCCTGGAACATCAGGCCATAGCGAGGAGCATTAGCCTGCAGGCGGTTACCGATCTTGTAGTACCAGTAGAGTGCGTAGAAGCCGCAGGTCACGAACGACAGCAGGATGAATGCAGCCAGACCCGGTGTGGAATCGCCGTCGTCCTGGCACATGACATTGATGTCGCGCGCGAGGCAATAGAGGAAGTAATACGAATAGATGCCGCAGGTCACGATGGAAAGCAGGAGCCAGCCGATCACGCCACGGTCGGTCTTAATCGGAGCATAGCCCATCGGGGCGGGTGCAGGCTGCTGAGCATACTGCTGCTGACCGGTGTACTGCTGCTGGCCGGTGTACTGCGGCTGAGGCTGAACTGCCTGAACCGGAGTGGGCTGAATCTGCGTGGGCTGCGGAGCAGGCTGGGGCTGAGATGCAGGCTGCGGCGCGGGCTGCGGAGCAGGAGCAGCGGGAGCGGCACCGACGGCAGAACCGCAGACGGGGCAGAATTTGGCATCATCCGAAATGGGAGAACCACAAGTGGGACAGAACATAAGCCTCTCCTTTTCCTAAGGCGTTGCACGCCTTCAAACCTTACACGACTATGTTCTCAACAATAGCCGCGACGTTGTTGCGCAACATTGATCAATTTCCGAGAAATATTGCTGCAACCGTTTTCCCGGGCATTTTCTTGCTTTCGCAGTAGAAAAAGGCACCCCGGGCTCAGTTGCCCAGGGCGCCTCGACCGACTATTCGGTTTGATTGTTTTCGGCAGCAGGATTATCGCCCGGCTCATCCACCGGCGTGGCAACGGCATTCCAATCGGGCTCCGCAGGCGTCGCCTCGGGTGCCGGGGCAGGTGCCGGAGCAGGTGCAGGCGCGGGTGCCGGGGCAGGGGCAGGCGCAGGGGCAGGCGCAGGGGCAGCACCAGTGGCGGCCGTGGGATTGAACCCCGCAGGAGCAGGCTTCTTCTCACCCGGGAGCACGAACGTCAGGACATCGTCGGCATCCTCATCGGCCCACTCGCTGGCATGACGTGCCGCCCAATAGCCAACGGCGCGATACTTGAGCATCTTGCCAAACACAGTCAGGAACACCGTGACAAAGGCAATGATCATCAAGAACAGAATGAGCGTGATGCCGCCGCCCTCGATGATTGCCTCAAGACCCGTGGGGCGATAGTAATAGCTATACATACCAAACGTAGCAATGGCGCCGAAGATGGCGGTGAAGATCCACGTGATGATGTGCGACACGATGCCCGTCAAAAACTCGGGGAGAATCGATGCGCAGAACAACTTGCCCAGGTTGGCCTTATAAGACTTCCAGACCTTCTCGAGCGAAAACGCGCTTTCCACGCGCCCGACGACGGCAAAGTGCATCACGGCAGCATCACCAAACATCTTAAAGAAGATGCCCAGTACCACCGACACGATCATGGCAAAGACGAGCAGGCCCATCGAGCCGAAGAGTGCGGCCTCGAGACCGCTCGAACCGGAGTAATAGTACGAGCCGACGGCACCGATCACGACGCTCTCGATAGCCGAGAACACCACGCCAATCACCGGAATAATGGCCACGAACTCGAGCACACCGGTAATGACAGACGAGAAAATGCCCAATCCAAACGAGGTCGAGCGCAGCAGCGGACGCTCCATGCCGTTATCATCCTTGAGCGACAGGTCACGACCCCACTCGATGGCAAAGCCCGCGCCGCACACGCTTGCCACGTACGCGAGCAAAAAGCCAATGGCCGCTGCGATACCGCCGATAACGGGGATAAACAGCACCAGCACCGAGACAACACAGATCAGCGCCGGCAAAAAGGCGATTTGGCATACGCGAACCAAGGCGCCGGGAACCTTAAGCATGTCGTTGAAGGCCTGAGCCATACAACCCTTGGGCGCGTTCATAGCCGGCTGGGGCGCAACGAACGGCTGCGGCTGCGGCTGGGCAAACGGCTGACCCTGCGGCTGAGGTTGAGCTTGCGGAGCGGGACCGGCGGCCTTAACCTCGGTATTAGGGGCACCGCACACGCCGCAGAACTTGTCGTTATCGCCCATGGGGGCGCCACACTGCGAGCAGAACATAGAATCATCCCTTCGTATCTTGAGCGAATCACTTGGATCGCAAACGATGTCTTTAGCATCATTATTGCCCAATGTGGGGTCAAATACTCAAAGATGACCGATTTGCAAGGTACACGGCACCAGCAGGCGGTTCGTTGAATACGTCAGCGTTAGTTCGTTCCGCGGAAACCCTTGCCGACAATCTCGGAGCTGTCGACGATCGTGATAAAGGCACCCGGATCGATCTCGCGAGCGTAGCGACGCAGCTGCACGGCCTCGCGACGACTCAGCACGCTCATGATCACCGTCACGCACTTGCCCGAGAAAGCACCGTAGCCGCGGCTGATAGTCGCCGTACGGTTGAGATGCTTGACGATAAACTCCTCGACCTTAAGGGGCTCGGAACAAATGACCGTGCAGACCTTACGAAGGTGAATGCTCTCAATGGCTTTGTCGACCACAAGCGTCTTGGCAAACAGGCCGAGCACGCAGTACAGACCGACGCGCGGACCGTACAAGAAGGCCGCGATGGTCACGATGCCGATATCGACCAACAGCAGGGCGCGGCCAATCTCGAGCGTGGTGCGTCGCTTGAGGATCATGGCAAGGATATCCGTGCCGCCCGTTGAGGCTCCGATATCAAAGACGATAGCGCTGCCGAGCGCCGGCAGAATCACGGCAAAGCACAGGTCGAGCCACATATCGCCCGTCATCGAGACATCGGTCGGAATAAAGAGCTCAAACAGCGAAACATAGGCGGACAGCGCAAACGAGGCGAAGACACTCCATAGGATTGCCTTGCGCTCCAAAAAGATAAAGCCCAGAACGACCAGGACCGCATTGATAATCCACATAAAAACGCCGACGGGCAGGGTCGGGAACAGCGTGGATAGAATGACCGACACGCCCGAGGTGCCGCCAAAAGCAAAGTGATTAGGGGTTTTAAACGCAACGATGGCAAAGGCCGTAAGGATCAGGCCCAAATTGAGCTCGGCAAAAAAGCGCGGAAAGCCCGGCTCCTGGCTGCGCTTGCGACCAGCGCGCTCGCCTCGCTCGATAACATCGCGATCAACCACGCGCTCCATCGGCACCACGGGAGGACGATGCACCTCCTCGGCAGCACGCGATGCCGCCTCTGCCGCGGCGGCCTCAATCGCCCATGCCTTGCTTTCTGTTTCGTGCTCGTCGGCCATTACGGCAACCCCTCGTTAACAATTTGGAAACAATGCGCCCATTAGGGTAACGCGGAACGCGACGATTGCAACCCCTAGTTAGACGAGCGGTATGCCCACATCGGGGGGCATACAAATAACGGCCGGCCACGCTTTTGCTTGCGCGGTCGGCCGTTTAACGTTTTCGCAGATAAAGCCTGCCAAAACAAACCTGTCCCTTTTTGGAAGGTTACTCGTGCTGGCTGGTGCGGTGCTCGTACTCCTCGGGGGTGATGACGTCCTCGATGCGCAGGTTGACGCCCGCCACCTCAAGGCCGGTCATCGCGGCCAGACGCTCGGTGACACGTGCCTTGACATCGTCGAAGATCGCGGGCGCATAGGCGCCGTACTCGATAATGACGGAGATGTTGACGACCACGCGATTGTCATCGGTGACCTCAACCGTCACGCCCTTGGTCAGATTCTCGGCACCAAACTGCTCCTGCACAAAGTGCATAAGGTTACCCTTCATGCCCAGGACGTGCGGCACCTCGCGGGTGGCCATGGCGACGATCTTCTCGATCACACCGTTGGAATAGGTCAGCGAGTCCTCGGACTCGTCCGCTTCCTCGTCATCCTCATCCACATCGGACTCGGCCTCGACGAGAGCCTCGTCCTCGAGCGTCACATCCTCGGCTTCGGCGACGACCGCTTCGTTCTCCTCGAGCTCGGTATCGGCCACATCGACCTTCGTATTAAAAGCCATGGTTCCTCCTTATGCCTGCCGCGGATGCGACAGTCGAATACATATTAGCGGCCGCTAAACAGACGGCCGAAGAAGTTGACGATCCCGTTCTCGCCGTCGCGAATTTGGCCGATCACGGCGCCGATCAGCACGAAGAATGCAATGACGAGCGTGTCCCACAGGCCCAACGTGAGCACCAACACGGCGAGCACAAAACCAGCGACGGCGCCGAGCGTGGTGTTGGGATGACGCACAGCATAGCTCCAGATGGCAGCGCCCGTACCCTTGATGAGACCCATAGCCTCGTCAAAATCCGCGGCTGCCGCGTCTTGTAACTCGGTTGCCTCTGCTTTGGAATCAACAGGTTCGTTCGCCGGCGTGGCGCTCTGGTCAATCGTCAGGCGCGGCGTACGAGCGGTCTTATCTTGATTGGTATCACTCACCGGAAACCTCCACGGTCTGGACGGTAGTCTTGGACGGCAAAAAACGAACGCGTGCGGTCGTGCCCGACGTGCCGAGCATGGTGTCGCAGGCCTCCTCGATACGCTGCTGCATCGCGGTTGCAAGGGAGGCCACGTCCCGGTCGTCGAGCGCGATGGCGTCGACCTTAAAACGAACGCGCGATTCGTCGGAGCCCTGCACGAGCGCCTCGACATGCTCGATCATCACGCGGTCGTCGCGCTCGGCAGCAGCCCTGGCGCACGAAGAAAGCGCCGCGAGCGTGACCTCGATATTGCGCTCCCCCGCCGGATGCACGCAGGACGGTTCGCGACGGGCGAACATCAGGCGGAAGAAGCTTACCAGTACGCCAAGCGCCACGACGCCGGCGCACGCCGTGACAACGATGCGCGGCATGGGGTCGCGCATCAGCAACATAAAGCGATACGTATACGGCCCCCAAAACTGGCAGACAAGCGTACCCAGCGCCACGATGGTAGCGGCAAGGTACACGATCGCTAGGGCTCGTTTGAGTACGCGCACGCGGCGCTCCCTTCAAATCTCGGCTCTCGAAATGCAAAACGGTTCGCATCATTATAAAAGAGCCGGGTCCGGTGCTCTACGCACGCGGATCCGGCTCATCTATTCCACGAGGCTTGCATGCTCGCTTCATTATGCCCAGATATGCACGGCTTAACCCGTGCAGGCGCTACTCCTCCTCGAGGGCAGCGATGACCTCGTCGGTCATGTCCATGGTGCTGTAGACGTCCTGGACGTCGTCGAGCTCCTCAAGACGGTCGATGAGGCGCTGAACCTTCTTGGCGTCGGCGCCGGAGACCTCGGTCGGGGTGGTCGGGACCATGGTAGTCTCGGAACCCTTGACCTGGACGCCCTGCTCCTCGAGCGCCTTGGAGACAGCCATAACCTCGTTGGCAGTAGTCCAGACGATCCACTCCTCGCCGGCGTCCTCGTAGTCCTCGCCACCGGCCTCGGCGATGGCCATCATGAACTCATCCTCGTCGCCGGCAGCACCGTTGGCGATCATGGTCTCCTTCTTGGCGTTCTCGTCCAGGATCTCCTTGGCGACGACGATCTGGCCCTTGCGCTCAAACTGGAAGGCGACGGAGCCCGAGGTGCCCAGGTTACCACCAGCGTGGGAGAAGGCGGAACGAACATCGGCGGCGGTACGGTTGCGGTTGTCGGTCAGGCAGTCAACGTAGACGGCGACACCGGCGGGACCGTAGCCCTCGTACACGATGTTCTCGTAGACGGCGGCGTCGGCACCCGAACCGAAGGCCTTGTCGATAGCGGACTTGATCTTGTCCTTGGGCATGGACTGAGCCTTGGCCTTGGCAACGGCAGCGGCGAGGCTGGCGTTGTTCTCGGGCAGCGGGTCGCCGCCGAGACGGGCAGCAACGGTGATGTTGCGGCTCAGCTTGGAGAAGAGGGCGGAACGCTTGGCGTCCTGCGCGCCCTTACGATGCTTGGTTGTGGCCCACTTAGAGTGTCCGGACATACGTGTCTCCTATCGGTTTCGACCTAAAGCCCAGCGCAGATGCTCGGGCAATATAAACAAACGTCGTTATGATATACCTACTGGCCTGCGAGATAAACCCCAAAATGAAGGCGTCGTGATGATGCCACCCTTTGGTGCAAAGTAACCTGTCCCCTTTGCACCAAATTAGGACCAGAGGAGGTCGCTGCGGGTGATGGTGGCGCCGATGGCAAAGGGCATGCAGGCGATGACCGGATACAGGTAGCGCATGTAGGTCGAGCCGTTGCAGGGACCGATCAGGCACACGGCGAGCACGCCCAGCAGCGGCACCCAAATGGCCAGCCCGCGCCACGAATGACGACGTAGCAGATAGACCACCACGGCGATCATGATCCACACATAGGTGGCCGAGCTCATGGCGAGCGAGATAAACGGGATGCGCTGCACCGCCACGCGATACAGGTTGATCAGGTGGTCGCACCAGCGCACAACCTTGCTATCGACCGGATGGAAGTCAAAGTACTTGAGGTTATCGGGCTTCGCCACAATCTCGGCACTGCGCGCCGTGCTGTAGACCCACGCATCGCGGGCGCTCGGATAAAAGTAGCCGTAGTAGTTATTGATGAGCGCCGAGATATAGCACTCGGGATCCTTTTTGAACATCTGGGCCCACACCTCAAAATAGGCCTTGATGTCCTCCTGCGAGGCATACTCGTTAAAGCAATTTTTAACGGCGTCCGACTTATCCGGGTTGTAACGGCGGCCCAGGTTCTCGTACTTGAGTACACAATCGATCACGGCTCGCTCTTCGTCGGTCACCAAGCCGTCGCAAGGAGCCTCCACGATGGTGCCGTCCTCCTTAACCGTGGGGTTGACGCCCGAGTTGAGGCCGTCGTGCTTTTGGACGAAACGAGCCGTCTGCTGGAACGGAATCGAGAGGATTTCGCGCTTGGAACCAGGCGTGATGTCGTGCGCCGGCATAAAGACCTTGGTGAAGTACATATTGGAAGCAAGGCAGAGTGCAAGCACCGCAAGAACTCCCACCCAGCGGAAACGCGGGATGGCGCCCGAAGGCGCAGCACCGGCCTGCTTGGCTGCACGATGAGCCACATGCGCGTCCCATGCGCAAAACGCCGCCGCGATCACGCATGCCGCCAGGGGAAACACCAGGCCGCCGTTGCGCAGAAACGTGGAACCCATGGCGCCCAAAGCGAGCAGCAGCCAGTCATGGCGCGCAAAGAGCACGGGCCTCTGTTCGCCTGCACGCTCGGCATTGGCATCGCGACGGGGCAGGCCGCATGCTACGAGCTTCACGGTCTGCACCAACAGCATCAAAAACGCGTCGGCAAACAGCACATCTTTGGTAAGCAGCGCCGCGTAGTTGGAGAACATGGGCATAAACACAAAGAACAGCAAGATCACGCCGCGGACCGGCAGGCTCACGCCCAGCTTGCGCAGCGACGAGATGGAATAGGCCATGCAGGCGGCCGTAATGACGAACTGAGCGCAGGTGTAGATGGCAAGACCTGCGTTGGCGCTGTTGAACAGTGAAAGCCCCAGCTGGACGCACGAACCGATGATAGCCGTGTGCACCACGGGGTGATGTCCGTTGAGCAACACATTGGGATTGAGCAGACGCAGGTAGTCACTCGTGCCGTTGGGGTAGTTGAACCACTGGCGAATCTGCGCACCCGTATCTCCCATAAAAAGGCCGGGCAGCGAAGCGATGAGCGTGGGCGCCCAGGCGACCATAAGCACCAGGAAGGGCCCGGCAAAGGGATGGACCGAGAGCACGGCGTGAGCCACACGCCATACGCGGCCAAAGTGCGCTTCAGAAAACGGAATGCGCCGAGAGCTCAACCAATCTAGACACTCAAAGGCGAGGTAGAAGGCAACGACCGCCAAGAGCATCCAGCCCGCACCGCCTATCCAGGCGCAGATGATGCGGGCCTTGTCGCCGAGCACGATCTCGGCCGAATCGGTGAGGTCGTAGCTGCGGCCAAACACCATGCAGACGGAAAAGAACAGCGACGGAAGGATCACCGAGGGACGCCAAGCGTCGCCGCGGCCAAAGAATACGTAGCGAAATGGCAGCGTGAGCAGGCAGGCAAGCGCAAGCAGCATGACCGCGTCGGTATGGCCGGCAAACGAGAGGAGCACCTCGTAGCACACGTACAGCATGCCCGAGGCTTTGGGGTCAATCGCCAAGACTGCGTTGCTCGACACCGGGGCGGGATCGATGGAAAACGCCGTGGTCGCCAACAGCGCGAGCAAAAATGCGATGAGCGTCTGTTTGGCGGGGTAGCGCTTAAACCAGACGATGCGGGCAGCGTCGCGCGCAGCCGTTGTGGAGAGGTCGGAATCCTTCACAGTCCGAAAGCCTTTCTAGAAACCTATCAAACTCGGCAAAACCACCACAAAAGTGCCTGTCCCCTTTGTGGTGGTCTTGGTTAGGCGTCGAGGTAGATGCGCTGGGGGCGATTGCGGTGTCGGGCGAAGATGATGAGCGCCAGACCGGCGATCACGAGCGGCAGGCTCAGCAGCTGGCCCATGGTGATAACGCCTCCCAGCAGATAACCCAGCTGGGCATCGGGCACGCGTACGAACTCAATGAGGAAGCGGACGATGCCGTAACCCATCACAAACACGCCCATAAACGTGCCTTGGGGCAGTAGCGGCTTTTTGCGGCTGAGCACCTGCAGAATGCAAAAGAGCACGATGCCCTCAAGAAATGCCTCGTAGAGCTGGGAGGGGTGACGCAGCATATCGCCCGCGGTGCCGCCAAAGACCACACCCCAAGGCAGATCGGTCGGCTTACCCCACAGCTCACCGTTGACAAAGTTGGCACAACGGCCCAGGCACAAGGCCAGCGGGGCGCCGATCACAGCAAGGTCGGCGACGGTCCAGGCGTCGAGCTTATACATGCGGCACACGATGATGCCGCCCAAGATGCCGCCCACCAGGCCGCCGTGGAAGCTCATGCCTCCCTCGTTGGTGGCAAAGATTTCGAGCGGGTGCGCCCAGTAGTAGCCATCACCGTAAAAGACGACGTAGAACAGGCGCGCACCGATAATGAGGCCAAAGACCACGCCGACCACGACACTCGTCAGGTCGTCAATCGTGATGTTAAAGCCCCAGCGACGCTGCGTGCGGTACATGACGACCGCCGTGAGCAGAGCGCCGACCACGTAGGCCAGGCCGTACCAGTAGATGGTGATGGGGCCCGCCGCGATCGCGACGGGATCAAGCATATGGTAGAGGTCGTTGAGCATATCGATCCCCCTGCTCCCTACATACAAATGCGGCCGCGGGCCTTACGCTCGCAGCCGCATATTTGGACGTAACGTCTATGCGGAGCGTACCGTCCGCAGCTTTCGCATCTTAGAACGGCGCGTACTCGTCGTACAGGTCCTCGGCCTCGCCGGAGGCATTGACCTGCTCAACGCGGGTAACGCCGGGCACATGCTCCTTCAGGATACGCTCAATGCCCATGGACAGGGTTAGCGAGCTCATGGGGCAGCCGGCGCAAGCGCCCTGCAGCTCCAGTTTGACGACGCCCTCGTCGTCGACGCCCACATACTCCATATCGCCGCCGTCGGCCTGCAGGTTGGGGCGAATCTCTTCAAGAACCTTCTTAAGCAGCTCTTCGTTAACAGCCACAGGGGCTCCTTTCTCACAATAACGCGGGCACGCCCGCGGACAGAAGCTATGTTACTACAGTCATGTACCCGCTCACGAGCCGTCCATGCGCGCAGACGCGACTTTCACGAGTAGTCAATTTGGGACGGGGCTCTTTGAGCTGCCTTTTGTTGCCAGCTAGCGTTGCCACGCGCTACTGCTGAGCCTGCCCCTCGGTGCCGATGTGAACATCGACGATAACCTGGCGGTAGCTGATGCCACAGGAGTCGAGGATGCGGCGGCTGATGCGTCCATCATCGGTGTCGGCATACTTATTGTCCAGGTAGACGACCTCGCCCACGCCCACCTGCGCCAGGATCTTGGCGCAGTCGTGGCACGGGAACAGCGTGACGTAAACCGTGGAACCCTCGAGATCCTTGAGTGAGCCACGGTAGTTGAGCACGGCGTTTGCCTCGGCATGGACCACGTAGTTGTGCTTGTCCTGCAGCGGGTCGTCGCTCGTACCCCACGGGAAAAAGTCGTCGTTGAGCGCCGAGGGTGTACCGTTGTAGCCCACCGAAAGGATGCGGTGGTTGGTGCTGGCGATGCACGCGCCCACCTGCGTGTTGGGGTCCTTACTGCGGCGCTGCGCGGCGATGGCCACGCTCATAAAGAACTCATCCCAGCTAATAACGTCGCGGCGCTTGCCCGACGCGGTTTGATGAAGATCGTCCGACATGCCAGACACCTCCGTAATCGCAACATTTTGACCCATTGTAGCAGGTGAAAAGTAGGGGCGCTTATCCCACCGACTTCCTCGTCCTACGCGCGGCGGGGTTTTTGGTTGATGTGGTAGAGCTCGGCGAGGCCCCGCAGCGTCAACGCGTCATCGACCGTCAGGCTATGGCCGACCAACGCCGCAAGCGCCTCGGCATCGTCGCCGGTAATGACGATGGGCACGTCGCCCTCCCCCGCGGCCTTGGTCGCGCGCATCTCGGCGAGCACCATGTCGAGCATGCCGTCGATGCGGGCTACCTCGCCCAAGACCACGCCCGAGCGCATGGCCTCGCGCGTGTTGCGGCCGATGACGTGTGTCGGCGCCGAGGGCTCGACCTGCGGCAAGCGCGCCGCAGCGGCCGAAAGCGAGCGGGCGCCAAGCGCCAGACCCGGCGCGATGACGCCGCCGACAAAGGTACCGTGCGCGTCGATGACCTCGATATTGGTCGTAGTGCCCAGGTCGATCACGATGCACGGAGAGCCGTAGACGGCACGAGCCGCCACGGCATCGGCGATGCGGTCGGGGCCGATCTCGGCCGGGTCGTCGTAGTGGACGGGCATGCCAGTCTTGAGGCCCGGCCCCACCGTGAGCACGCGCCCCGTGCAGGTACGGGAAAGAGCCGCCTTCCACGGGCGCTCGAGCGCCGGCACCACGCAGCTCAGCACGGCCGCCGTGGGCATAAGCGCGCCGGGCATGCCCGCATCGGCCGCCAGCGCGGCCATGACCTGCGCGAGACGCATACGCGCTTCGTCGGCCGTAATGCTCGATGGCGTCGTGATCTCGCACGTCGCAAGCGGGAATTCCTGCGCCGCGGCCGAATCCTCGGCAAACAGACCAAAGCGAATGAACGTGTTGCCCACGTCGACCGTCAATATATATGCGCACCCATTAAGCATCGTCGGCGCTCCTTTCGTCTGCCCAGCAGTATATCGCCTACCTAAACCAGTCATCCCGAAATGACTAGCTTGCGGTTATACTGGTGCGCGGTCGTTTGCGAGCTCACGCGGCGGCCCTTGGTAACCCGACTTCCCGCGCCGTATCCGTAGCGGCGCTCCCGGGGGAAGCGGATATACGCAAAGGAGTTCTATATGAGCAATCCCTCGAACCGCGCTTCGATGCGCGGGCAACTCACGCTGCGCGGCGTCGTCATCGGCGTCCTTGGCTGCGTGATCATCACGGCAAGCTCGGCCTACACCGCCCTCAAGATGGGCGCACTCCCCTGGCCGATCATTTTCGCTGCCGTCATTTCGCTGTTCTTCCTGAAGCTCATGGGCAACGCCAGCCTCAACGAGGCCAACGTTACCCACACCATCATGTCCGCGGGCGCCATGGTCGCCGGCGGCCTGGCGTTTACCATCCCGGGCGCCTGGATGCTGGGCTATGCCGACCAAATCAGCTGGCTCGACATGTTTATCGTGGCGCTCGCCGGCACCATCTTGGGCCTTCTGGCGACAGCGCTCATCCACCGTCACTTTATCGTGGACGCCGCGCTGGAGTTCCCCACCGGCAACGCCGCAGCTCAGACCCTGCGCGCCACCGAGGCCGGCGGCAAGACCGGCAAGCAGCTCTTTGGCTCCATGGCCATCGCAGGCATCTACAGCGTGCTTCGCGACGCTCTGGGCGTGGTGCCCAGCATGCTGTGCACGCTCAATATCCCCGGCGTGACCTTTGCCATCTACAACTCGCCCATGTTGCTGTCCATCGGCTTCCTCGTGGGCTTCGCCCCCGTCGCCTTCTGGTTTGCCGGCGCGCTGCTGGGCAACTTTGGCATCATCGTTGGCGGCACCGCTGCCGGCCTGTTCGATATTGTGACCGCACAGGGTATCGTCAAGTCCCTGGGTATGGGCCTCATGATGGGCTTTGGCGTCGCCGTCGTCCTCAAGGACATCCTGCCACAGGTCGCCGGTATCGTCCGCGGCCTCGCCGCCGACAGCTCCACCGACACCGACGAGCAGTCGCTCATCTCGGGCTCGCTTAAGCTCGACGCCGGCATCATCGGCCTGGGCACCGCCGCCATCGCCGTGATCGTTGCCATCGCGCTCGACCTCGGTCCCGTTCCGGCCGTCATCGTCACGCTGTTCACCTTTGTCACCACCATCATGAGCGCACAGAGCTGCGGCCAGACGGGCATCGACCCCATGGAGATCTTTGGCCTCATCGTCATGCTCATCGTGGCAGCCTTCGCGCAGCTCGCGCAGGTCAAGCTGTTCTTTATCGCCGGCATCGTGGCCGTGGCGTGCGGCCTTGCGGGCGACGTCATGAACGACTTTAAGGCCGGCGCCGTGCTGGGCACCAACCCGCGCGCACAGTGGGTCGGCCAGGCCATCGGCGGCATCGTGGGCGCCCTGGTCGCTGCCGCCGTCATGGTCGCGCTCGTAACCGCCTATGGTCCGGACGCCTTCGGCCCCGACAAGAGCTTTGTGGCCGCGCAGGCAAGCGTGGTCGCCACCATGGTCTCGGGCATCCCGAGCGTGCCGTGGTTTGCGGGCGGCTTTATCGCCGGCATCATCATGTACTGGCTCGGCATTCCGGCCATGATGATCGGTCTGGGCGTGTACCTGCCGTTCTATATGTCGCTCACGGCCTTCTTGGGCTCCTGCGTTAAGCTCGCTTACGACAAGTGGGCCGCACACCGCGACGCCGCCGCCGGCCTTTCGGACGAGGAGAAGGCCGCCAAGGATGCCGCCTTCCAGGAGCAGGGCCTGGTCGTTGCCAGCGGTCTGCTGGGCGGTGAGTCCATCGTCGGCGTTATCCTGGCGTTTGTCTCCGTTGGCATGAGCCTGCTGGGCTAAGTCGAGCAGCTGCTCGACAGCAACCATATTGCCTACGATTTGCCCGGTCGGTAGCTTTCGCGGCTACCGACCGGGCTTTTTGATATCGAAACAAAGAAAGGCCGGCGCGCTGCGTTTAACAGCGCGCCGGCCTTATCGGTTGAGTTATCGAGTCGGCCTCGCGACATACCGCAATTCGTCGCGAGGCCAGCGCTCAATACGCTACATCTGCTTGCGACGACGATCGCTCAGCGTCACGCCCGCGGCAACGAGCGTAATGCCGCCGATGACGAACACCTCGCCCGCAAGCGCGGAGTTGTCGCCGGTCTGGGCAAGCGCGCCCGACGCCGCCTTCTTCTTAGCGGCAGGGGCCTTTGCAGCAGCCTGCGTAACCTGAGGCTTAGCCTGCGGCTCGGCCTTGGGATGATACTTGTCGTACTCGGCCTGCGCGGCAGCCAGGGCATCCTTGGCATCGTCAAACTCGGCAAGCGCGGCGGCATAGGCGTCGTTGGCATCGGACAGCTTGGCATCGGCATCGCTCAGAGCAGCCTTGAGACCAGCGGCGGCATCGACGGCAGCCTTATAGCGAGCGTAGGCAGCGTTCAGCTTGACCAGCTTCTCGTTACCCGTCGTGCCCGCGGCAAGAGAGGCCTTGTGGTCGACAACCTCAAGATCGGCCTTGAGTGCCTCGTCGCTGGCAAGCTCGGCCTTGGCCTTGACGATCTCGAAGTTCGCATCGACGACGGCTTCGTTGGCGGCCTCGAGCTGCTTCTGGGCATCGGCGACGCCGGCGACGGCGGCGTCATAGGCGACCTTGGCGTCGTCGACCGCTTTTTGGGCTCCAGCGAAGCGCTCGAAGGCCTTGTTCGCGGTAGCCAGCTCACCCTCGGCAGCCTTGACCTTGGCCTGCGCATCGGACACAGCCTGCGCCTTGGCGGCAACCGCCTGCTTGGCGTCCGAAAGAGCAGTCGCGGCCTGGACATCTGCGGCCTGGGCCTTGTCTACACCGGCCTGGGCGGCATCGTCGGCCTTCTTTGCCTCGTCAAGCGAGCCCTGCTTATTCGCAAGGTCCGCCTGGGCGGCATCGCGCTTGGCGGTAAGGTCCTTGACCGAAGCGGTGGCGTTGTCATACGCCTCGCTGGCCTGGTCGGACTTTGCCTTGGCAGCATCGCGGGCGCTGCGAGCCTTCGCCTTGTGAGCAGCGGCATCGGCCGCCTTCGTCTTGCTGTCAGCAAGCGTGGCGTTTGCCTTATCGAGAGCTGCCTGGGCAGTAGCGGCCTCGCCCTTGGCGGCATCGAGCTTGGCCTGGGGCGTCTTGACGTCAATACCCTTGAGTTTGGCTTCGGCGGCGTCGTATGCCGTCTTCGCGGCGGCGGTGTCGGACTTAGCCTTCTCGTACTCACCCTTGGCGGTGTTCATGTTCACATCTGCTGCGGTGAAAGCGTCCTGGGCGGCATCCTGCCCGTTTACAGCTGCGAAGTAAGCTTCCCTAGTAGTTCCAAAGTTCTTCTGCGCCTCTGCCAGCTTATTCTGAAGCTGCTTCAGCTGCTCCTTCTGCTCCTGAGTGCCGCCTGCGTTGTAGGCAGAGTCGATGTAGTCGTTCACGAGCTTCTTGAACTCGGAGACAGTGAAATCCTTCTGCCCCGTGCTCCCGCTATAGTCGAAAACGGTTACCTCGGAATCGGTATTCTTACCGCTACCGGTTGCGATGCCGATAGCCTTCGCACCGGCATCGATGATGTTGAGATAGTGCCCACACTCCTTGTAGATGCTGTAATGGTGCTGGTAAATATAGTAGGAATCATATCGATGGCTTCCAAGTGCGTCACCATACTGCTCGACGTACTTATCGAATGCCTTTTTCTCTTGGGTGTAGAGACCGGTATATGGCCAGCCAAGCGTATCCTCGGTCTCGCCTCCGGTGTATGCCCCGCCTCCGCCGGCAAGATTTTCCCCGTTGTCGAAATAGCAGTTCGAGTGTCCCCAGATGTTCGATGAATATGATGTATTAAGGGCGGCTGCCGCAGTCATGCGGAGGCTGACGCTAAGCTCCGACTGACCGTTCGCCTTGCGGAGGTTGTTCTGGGTATCGAGATAGGTCAGGGCGTTACGCATCTGCTCCAAGGAGAGCGGATTGGTGTCTCGAGACATGTCCTGATCGACGTACTTGTCATACCATTCGGCCTTGTCATCGGTGCCGGTCAACGTCGATACGGCATCCTGGGCGTTCTTTTTCTGCGTGGCTGTGAACTGGCTGCCGCCGATGATGTAGTTCATGAAGCCGAACATACCCTGACTGATGACTTCCTGGTCAACGGTCATGTTCGACTTGAGGTCTGCAATCTGCTGCTCAAGAGCCTCAACCTGGGCATTAGCAGCGTCATAAGCCTTTTCCGCGGCGTTCGAAGCGGCGCAGGCTGCCTCCCACTCGCTGCGCTTCTGCTTGCGAACTTCGACAAGCTTATCGTACGCGGTCTTCTTGTCTGCTTCGGTCTGCTGCGCCTTCTCGTATGCGGCCTTGGCGGCGTCGCGCTTGCTGGCGGCGGCGTTGTACTCCTTGTTTGCCGCACCGTATGCAGACTGGGCAGATGCCACAGCAGCGTTGGCGGCGTTGACCTTCTCCTGCGCGGCGGTGGCGGTATTCTGGGCCGCCTGCAGGTTCGCCTGGGCGGTAGCGTCGGCATCCGTCGCGGCATTGAGCTCCGCCTGCGCGGTCTTGAGCTCACCAGCAGCAGCTTTCTTGGCGGCCTCAAGCGCACTCAGGTCAACACCCGTACCCGAGACGGCAGCATCAAGCGCGGCCTGCGCCTGGTTGAACATCTGCTGGGCGTTATCGCGCGCGGTGGTTGCGGCTGCGAGAGCAGCGGCAGTCTCCTGCTTCTTGGCCTGGGCGGAAGTCAGAGCGGCCTCAGTGTCCTTCTTTTCCTGCTGGGCGCTGGCCTCGGCAGCCTTGGCCTGGTCCAGATTGGCCTGTGCAGTAGCAACGGCCTTATTGGCGTCATCGAGCTTTGCCCGCGCGTCCTCGACGGCCTTCTTGGCGGCCTCGTACTCGTCCATACCCATGGCCTCGAGCTTGGCCTGGGCATCATCGAGGGCCTTCTTGGCTTCATCCTGCTTTGCCTTGGCGTCCTTGAGCGCCTGGGTCTTATCCTCGACACTCTTGTTGGCCTGTTCGAGCTGATCGTTCAGGTCGCCCAGCTTCTTCTGCTGCTGCTCGGTCTTTTCGACGGCGGCTTTGAGCTCGTCAATCTTCTCCTGGAGCGCGGCGACTTCTGCTGCGTTCTGCTCGATTTCGTTGTCGCTCACAGCCTGCGAGGCCTGATTCTTTTGCTGCTGTGCCTGCTTTTGAGACTGGCCCGCCGCGTCGGCCTTCTTCTGGGCGGCATCGTAGGCGGCCTGAGCGTCCTTGAGCTGCTTTGCCGACTCCTCGGCCAGCTGGGCAGCCGTCTTTACGACCGCTTGGTTACCGGCGGCAACGGTATTCTCTACAGAACTACCCCCCCCCTGAACAGAATCGCCGTTATCGGTTGACGGTGCGGCGATTGCCGCCAGCGGCGACATGAGCGGCTGAGCGATGGGGCCCGCCGTCAAAACGGTTGCGACGGCGCGGTTGGCAACGCCCTTGACGTTGACAGCCTTGGCCCGAGGCTCAAAGTGTTGTGGACTGTAGTTTGCCATGGCTTTCTCCCTTTGACACGGATGTATCCATACGTATCAAACGGTAGCTGTCGATTTTTGAATTCTGTTGCGCAACATTGGCGACCAGCGAATTTTTTGAAATTCACGCTCTCGTGCTTCACAGTTTCGTCACATTTGAAGGAGCTGGTGCATCATATTCTTGCGGGATGGAATTGAGCCTGTGATTTGCATTTGCTCCCGCGTCATCCGCCCTATCGGATTCCGCATCCAACAGACACCCCGCCCGCCACGGTGTAGAGTTAGGACAACGGGCGCGTTGCGCGGACCGCGCTGGAACGAGGTGGACATGGAACTCGACAAACAACAGATCAAGCGACTACGCGAACGCCATCACCGGCGCCATGGCATACGCCCTGCCCATAGCGAAGCCATGGAAAACGTCACCCGCTTCCTAAAGCGCGCGTTCAACATTCGCGAGGGACGCGCGCCCTATCACGTGATCCGCAAGCGTTTTGTAAACGGGGCGCGTCTGACTGGCTCCCACCTATGCATCCTCATCATCGCCATGCTGATCGCGAGCATCGGCCTCGATATCGATTCGGACATCGCCATCGTGGGCGCCATGCTCATCTGCCCGCTCATGGGCTCGGTTCTTGCCATGGCATATGGCATTGCCACGCTCGACCGCGAGATCACCGTCGAGGCCATTGCCAGCCTCGCACTGCAGATGGTCTTTTGCCTGGTCACGTCCACGCTGTACTTTAAGCTCTCGCCCCTTGGCACCACCACGGCGGCCATCATCGACAACTCGACACCCACCATATGGGACCTTGCCGTCGCGCTCGCGGGCGGCTTTGCAGGCGGGCTGGGCAACTCGCGCGACCAGGAACCCGCCACGCTCATCGCCGGCGTGGCCGTGGCGACCGCGCTCATGCCGCCCCTGTGCGCGGCGGGCTACGGCATCGCCATCGCAAGCGGGTCACTGTTTCTCTCGGCGCTTTATGAGTTTGGCATCAACGTGGTCTTTATCGCACTGGCTGCCGAAGCCGTGCTGCTTCTTTTGCGCGTGCCGCTCAAGCGCGACCTGAACGGCGACGGTATTGTGACCGCTGAGGAAGACGCCGAGGTCGACGAGCTGTCACGCAAAGTGCGCCGCCGCATCATCGTGGGAACGGCCATCTTTGCCATCCCCTGCATCGTTATGACCGCGGGGTCCATTGGCTCGGCGCAGGCCGGCGTGCAGGACGGCTACGGCGTCACCGAAACTACGCGTGAGCTCGCCGCGGTGCTTCCGGGCTTTAAGGATTACACCGTCGCCGTCGAGACCTCGGCTACCGAAGGCGACAAGGAGGGCATCGTCGAGCGCGAGATTGTCGCCCATGTAACGACAAGCGAGGCGCTTGGGGCACACGACCGTCACGTCGCCCGCAAGCTCATTGACCTCAACGTACCCGAACTCGATCGCGTGGAATTTGACGTAAAGTGATGCCGGCGCGGGATGAATGCTCGCACGGACGCAAGTTACGACGAGGCGCAGACGCGATACGGACACGAACAAATAGCGGGGTGCAGTTCACACCCGCGCCCCGCTCGCTGTTTTATTGCCGTGAATCAACTGTCCGGATCCACATCGCCAGACTCCGACGTAAACGCAGGTTTGGTGCTCACCAGATAAAATCGGGTCACTTTGCTATCTCTAAATAGATAGAGCTGGCCCTGCTCGCGTCGGCGTGACATATACGCCACGTGGACCGTACCGAATTCTTCGCCGTTTTCCTTCTTTAATATCAGGATGTTAGGGTCATCCGTACGCTTAAACTGCCCGTCAACGCTGTTTCCGTCTTTGTTGACCAGTTGCCATCGACAGCCATCCTCCTCAAGAAAAGCCAGGGTTTCCAGACTTGCTTTATCATCCCGATAGTAACCGTCAATGGCAAAGCCTTCGGAAACGCATTCCTGCATATAGGACGTTTCTCGGCTTATAGCAATGTTAGCGCCGGGCGATTTTAGCCGCTAATAGTCAAACTATTTTGACCAATCCCG
>ERZ826764.1001-NODE-1001-length-35991-cov-5.057547_pt1 | contig 35991 bp, 25 predicted proteins | sample MGYA00519870_ERZ826764 | MGnify/ENA primary metagenome ERZ826764 (study PRJEB31778, sample SAMEA3449239) | human gut metagenome | biome: human gut; feature: human-associated habitat; material: faeces | place: United Kingdom | collected 2010/2012 ...
AATGAAAAACGAACTTCGTTAAAGGAAGGTACATCTGGAAGTTAGTTTTTCATTTCAAGAACATTGTAAAGATAGTCAATGTATAGTATCGATACATTGACAAACCCTATCGGTGGGGGGTATAATTAAGAAAACATATGTACTTATTCAAAGTGTTTAAAGAAATATCAGTGAGGCTGTTAAATGCAATATATCAAAATCGGAAATTTTAAGATTCCTTATGAAGTCAAAACTGTAGGTGATCATAAGAATTTTCAGATTTTTGGTATAACCATACCATTTTCTGTACATATATCAGAAGACGGGAGTAAGTACTATAGGGTATTTGGGGTTAATCTAAGACTTAAATATAAGGACCGCCTGTTTGTATCGCGGAGACAGCTTAGCTTTCAGAACAGAGATATATGGACAGATGCGGATATAAGAAAGGTATGCGAGGAAATATTTAGGCAGAAGCTTGGCTACAAACCGGATTTTGATAACCCCAGGAGTTTCAATGAAAAGATTTTCTGGATGAAACTGAATTATCATGATCCGCTTATAACAAAGTGCTGCGATAAGTTCAGAGTCAAGGATTATGTGAAAGAAAAAATAGGCGAAAGATTTATCGTTCCCGTCCTCGGCAGCTGGACTTCGGCTGAGAGTATAGATTTCGATTCTCTCCCCGACAGGTTTGTACTTAAGGTCAACTGGTCAAGCGGTTATAATATAATAGTCAAGGACAAAAAAACTGCAGATATCCCTAAGATAAAAAAACAGATAGATTTCTGGATGCAGCCTCAGCAGAACAGTTATTACCAGGCTTTTAACTGGGGATACAGGGACATGCGTCCTGTCGTATATGCAGAGGAATACATAGAACAGCTGGATGGGCAGTTGTATGACTACAAGCTTTACTGCTGCAACGGTAAAGTAAGGTTCATGTTCATTGCTACAGACCGGTTTAAAGAAAATGTGACATACGATTTTTATGATACGGATTTTAACAGGATGGATTTTAAATACGGCGGCAGGGAACATTCACTCCGGACGCTTGACAAACCGCGTTTTTATGATGACATGGTAAAATACGCAGAAAAACTGTCAGAGCCTTTTCCGTTTGTTCGTATTGATTTTTATGAAACGGATGACCGACTTTATGTTGGCGAAATGACTTTTTATTCGGGGGGAGGAATTCTGCCTTTTGACCCTCCGGAGTGGGATTACAAACTGGGCGAATGTATAAATATACCAAATTATTCAAAAATATAATGCATCATTTATGGTGTATAAAAGTAAGATAAATAAAAAACGCAAGATTGATTATAGGAGAAAAAAATGCCGTCAAGCTACAGTGGTACGAGGGATGTGAAAAAAGAGCACTATAATATGGGAGTGCTGCTTACAGACAAGGCAAAGGAGGAAATATTAAAAGAAACCTTTAAAAAAAGAGTCGGATATGATCTGGACCTGGAAAACCCGAAGAGCTTTAATGAAAAGATAATGTGGTTTAAGCTCTACTATCAGGATCCGCTAATGACAAAATGTTGTGACAAATTTGCAGTAAAAGAATATGTTGATAAAACAATAGGGCCAGGACATGTGGTTCCGACAATAGCAGCATGGGATAACCCTGACGAAATAGATTTTGATGCGCTTCCGGAACAGTTTGTTTTAAAAGTTAACTGGTCAAGTGGATATAATATTATAGTTAAAGATAAGGCAAAACTGGATCAGGAAAAAACAAAAAGACAGCTTAAACGCTGGATGAGTCCGGATAGAAACTCATATTTTCAGTTTTTTAATTGGGGATATAAACATATGAAACCTGTTGTTTATGCGGAAGAGTATATAGAGCAGGTTGACGGACAAGTATATGATTATAAATTCCATGTATTTAACGGGAAAACAGAAGTAGTTTTGATCGCTACTGACAGAGATAAAGGAATACAGCTGTCGTTTGATTTTTTTGACAGAGAATTTAATCATCTGCCGTTTACAAGAGGTGGAGTGAATGCTGATATATTGCCGGAAAAGCCGAAGCACTATGATGAAATGCTTGAACTTGCAGAAAAGTTAGCAAAACCTTTTCCTTTTGTTCGGGTCGACTTTTATGAGATTGGAGACAGAGTTTTATTAGGAGAAATGACATTTTATCCTGGCGGAGGTCTCCTGGCCTTTGACCCGGTTGAATGGGATTACAGGCTTGGAGATATGTTTGCTCTTCCTAAAAAGCTTATAACTGATAAGCCTGGAGTTTTAGGACCTTTAAAAGTACTGGCAGCAAAAATCAAAAAGAGTATCCTGGATTGGTTTAGAAAAATAAGATGCAAAGTAATCAAGCATAAAATAATAAATAAGAAACACTATGCGATCATTTTCGGGAAGATCAGGATACCTTTTGTAAGAAATAAACGATATATAAAGCTCGAGGGGCTGGAGATACGCAAAAAAAACGGCTCACTCTCCATGCGCACATCTGTATCAGGGAACAAGGTTCCTAAATTTCAATTTTTAAAGATGGGCCCGGCCCTTACATATGCCATGGAAGATAAGATAACCCTTGATATGAAAAAACATTACTGCGAGCAAAAGGGTTATAAACAGCTCAAATATTTCCCTAATCTGACGGACCCACAGACATTCAACGAAAAATTATTGTGGCTTGCTATATATTATAAAAATCCAAACTATAGCATAGCGTCCGATAAGGCAAAGGCAAAAGATTGGGTAGGTGAGCGGATTGGGTATGAATATACTGTTCCGGTAATTGGGGTATATGATGATATAAATGCAATCGATTTTGACGCATTGCCGGACAAATTTGCCATAAAAGCCAATAACGGCTGGGGTGCCAACGAAGTAGTACTGATAAGGAACAAGGGAAAATGTGACATAGACAATCTTAAAGCAGTGGCTTCCTCATGGTTGTATCCGTGGAAATTCTACTATTACAATAATATGTGCATAACCGATGAAAAACCGGAAAAACCGATGATAGTAATTGAAAAACTGCTTGAAAATGAAGATGAGGAAAAAATATATTTAAATGACTATAAGCTGTATTGCTGCAATGGTAAAGTAAAATTCAGCATGGTTGTCTGCGACAGGGGAAGCAAGCAGCAGACCCGCACATTTGTGGATGCGGACTGGAAAACGCTTCCTATAAGAAGAGCAGGTAAATTTTCATCTTCCGCACCCGAAAAGCCGCAGAATTATGAAAAAATGGTCGAACTGGCGGAAACTCTTGCAAAAGATATACCATTTGTCAGGATAGACTTTTATAATATTGACGGCAGGATCTATGTAGGAGAACTTACTTTTACCCCGGGGCTTTTTCTCAGATTTGAGCCAAAAGGCGCTGATGAGTTTTTAGGAAAATATTTAGACATTTCAGATATTGTAAGAAAAGTTAATGCAAAAAAAGGAATGGAAAAGAAAGGAGAGGACTATGCAAAGCAAGAGCCTTGGGAGGCATTGTAAAAAGATCGTTTCGATATTTCTGATAATAGCGATGATCGTTACAATGTGGGCTCCGTCCGTGTTCGCACTGGGTGATCCTTGGCAGGGAACAGCAGAAGGAGAGGTGCTGATCAAAGACACAGTGACCAAGATCGCAGATCAGGTGTATGAACACGAAGTCATTACCAACAATACTCAGGGGAATGACCAGAAAATCGATTATCTGCTGGAAGTAGGCAAGAGCGATACCATAAAGATCGCAGCCTGCTACGGTGAAGATGATGCCAGCAGCTGGTCACTGACGCCGACTACAGAGCAGGCGGCGGCTTACGAGAAAAATCATCCCGGCGAAACGGTTGTTGCCGGCATAAATGCTGATTTCTTCAATATGGCTACAGGACAGCCTAGAGGCGCTCTTGTTATGGAAGGCAAGATTTATAACCAGGCTAACGGAATGCCTTATTTCGGAATTACCAAAGATGGCCAGGCTGTAATAAGGACTGACAGTGATCTCAGCGATCTTGAGACTGCTGTAGGCGGAGATGCCATACTTATAAATAACGGAGTGCCGATTGATGCAAGCTCTTCATACGGAGAACTTAAATACAGCAGGACTGCCATAGGAATCAAAGATGACGGTACTGTTATAACATTCGTAACACATGGACTTAATGCGCCTGTATCATGCGGACGCAAATATACCGAGATTGCTCAGATGCTCGCAGAGGCAGGTTGCACATGGGCTCTTGCTCTTGACGGAGGCGGTTCATCTACTTATGCGGCAAGACCGGAAGGAAGCTCGGATCTTACAGTCCGTAACTCCCCTGCAGATGGGGCCGAAAGAGCTGTCAGCTCCAGTCTGCTTGTTGTATCAACAGCAGAGCCGACCGGTATATTCGACCATGCTCAGCTTTCTCCGAATAATGAAGTTTATACGCCTGGATATGAAGTGAAGTTTGAAGCTCAGGGCGTAGATACAGCCGGAATGGCCATGGAACTTCCGGAAGGTCTGACATGGGCTGTTGCAGAAGGAAGCAAGGACCTTGGTACTATTGATGAAAATACGGGAGTATTCACGGCGGGACAGGAGACCGGACAGGTTACCGTGAACCTTATTTATGAAGGAAAGGTTGTTGGAGAGACAACAATAGAAATCGCTACGCCTGATTCGATCTACTTCGCATCGGAAGAGATAAGCCTTGGATTTGAAGAATCCAGCGACCTGGGAGTAGTAGTGCGAAACCAGGGACGAGATATGAACTACAAGGCCGGTGATATCAAATGGGAGATTACTGACAACAGGATGGGATCCTTTGAAGGAAATATCTTCACCTCATCTGATGGTGAGAGCCTGACTGGCACTGTGACTGCGACATCTGCCTATGATGCTGCAGTCTATGGCACCATAACGGTTATCGTCGGTAAACTTCCCACCGTTGTATGGGATTTTGAAGATGTGACTGATGAAGAGGGCGGTGTGACAGAAACAGCAGAGGACTATTACATAGGAAGCAGCGATGATCCCGGTATACTCAGCACATCCAACTACGGAAGAGGCGGAAAGGAATCCATTGAAATAGTCAGCATAGACGATGATGAGCCGGTTCGCTTCGGAGAAAAGGCTCTGAAGCTCAACTATGATTTTACGGCCTGCGGAGAAGTCACTGAAGGAGCCTGCATAGGAACCACAGAGGGACTTACCGTTCCGGGGGTTCCTACAGCGATCGGAGTATGGGTATATGCTCCTGAAGGCGTAGGAATCGAATATGAAGGAGAAGGAAGCCAGGCAGGCTTCTGGCTCAGAGGATATGTTAAAGACGGCAACGGAAGCAACCAGCCGTATGACTTTACTTTCGAGCCTAAATCGACTCCGGAAGGTGAACAGCCAGGTATATACTGGGAAGGATGGAAATATCTGGAGGCAGATCTCACGAAACTCCAGTCCCCTTATTCCATCCAGCCGGGCATGACTCTGCGCCTCATGTATGTTGCCGGTACAAAGATGGGAACCAAGACTGCAAACTCCATCTACTTTGATAATCTGCAGTTTGTATACGGAACCAATGTGGACGATATAGATGAACCGTATGTAAATTCCCTTATGATAAACGGGGAAGAACTGGAAGACGGAGATGTCATCAATGAGTCTACATTGACTGTAGATGCATACCTGAAAGATGTGGAAAATAAGTATACATCGAAAATTGACGACAGCACTGTAAGGCTGTATATCGATGGCATCAATGTAGTTGACAATGATAAGTACATGTATGCGTACAGCGCAGGCGATGACAGAGCCCAAGTATCTGATCTTAAGCTGAAAGACGGGCTGCATTCTGTTACTGTATACGCAAAAGACGGCTTCGGCAACGAGGTAAAGGAAACAAGGTACTTTACCATAGACACGGGGACCGCTGCGGCAACCGATGTGACCGTAGAGCCGGCCACAGAGACGGCCGTCATAGGTCAGACCGTGGATCTTCAGATCAGAGCTACGGACAATACGGTGACAGACAGCAGGACCATATTCAAGCTGGGGAATTTATTCACCGATTATGAAGTGAAGTTCTCAGATAACTATACAGGAGATGTCACCTACAGCAAGCTGGAAAAGACCATCACGGTAAATGCCGAGAGGAAGGCTGACGCTGCTGCAGAAGATGGAAACCTGATAGCTACCTTATCGGTCAAAGTACCGTCCAACCTGAAAGAAAGCGACTCGTTCACCTACACCGTATCCGGTGGGATGTTCGAGACATCGCAAGGAGGATATGATACATACTCAACAAGAGAGATCACACTGCCGATCGACGCATATTATAAAGTTTCAAGTGATCCTGTCATCGTAGGCGGAGATCCTGCTGAGATAAGCGTTGCAAACAGTCAGGGAGAGCCGGCTGCTGCTGTGGATATCTATCTGGCGGAAGATAACTCAAAGATCGGTACTACAGATGCAAACGGTGTTTTGAAGACCGACAGGTTTAACGGCAAGGACGCGGAAGCCGGCGATTATGTAATATACGCTAAGGACAGTGAAGGAGGTCTTTCTTTCGAGTACACGCTGTCTGTATATGACCCGCAGGGCAGTGCCGACGGAACTCCTTATAATGTGAGATTCAACACTGTCGATGATCCGTCGACGCAGAAGAATATCACTTGGTTCAGTTATCCTCTCGACGGACAGAAGCAGTTTATCAAGTATGCTGTAAGCGGTACAGAAGAATGGACTACCGTTGAAGCCGAGACTGAACAGGTTGAATTTAACTCCGGCGGAAACAATGTGATAAACATAAACTCGGTATATCTTAAGGACTTAGCGCCTGATACAGAATACGATTTTATCCTTGGAACAGATACTGTTTCGGCAGAAGTAGATAAATTCAATACAGAAGCTGAGAATAAGGAAACCAATGAGTTCTTTATCATAGGAGACATACAGGACTCCGATAAGAGCAAAGTTGAAGAAGTTGCAAGACAGCTTGATGCTGAGAATACGGATTATGATTTCGGAATTCAGATAGGAGACGCCATAGATCAGGCGGCAGACTATATAGACTGGAGTCAATTGGGAGAGATAGTCGGCGCGAAGATGCTTGGTGACACCAATATGATCAGCATCATGGGCAACCACGAATATTATGGAGACCCGCAGGCTGACATAGCCGGAGCTATATATAATAACCCGGATACTGCTGAAGGCGGTCATTATTCCCTTGAGTACGGAGATTTATACATAGCGGTAATCAACTTCTCGAACACGTCGACTCCTATAGAAGAAGCAGCTGAATGGCTTATAGAAGATGCGGCTAAATCAGACGCCGAGTGGAAGATTGTATGTATGCACCAGCCTCCTTATTATACTAATAACGGCGGTAACGAGCCTGTATATCAGGCTATACCGGACGCTGCTGAGGAAGCGGGCATAGACGCTGTATTTTCAGGTCATGACCACACGTGGGCAGTAACTAATCCTCTAATCGATGATCAGATTGATGAAGATAATGGCATTTTATACTATATCGTGGGAGCTGCCGGAAGCAAGAGATACGCTCCGGTAACTCAGGATAAGTTTGACTATGACACTATTTTCCGTAGGGTAGGAGAAGCTTATACCGCGACATACCTGAAGGTTTCATCGAATAAGGATGAAATGACTATAGAAGTATACGATATAGAAAAAGGTCTGCTGGATACTGTAAAGCTTCAGTCCGAGTGTAAGAAAAATGGACATAAGAACATTTATGACCCTGAGACTGAAACGACTATCTGTCAGGTATGCGGAGAAATAAGCACGGATTATACGGGCGAAGCAGTTGACAAGGACGGCAATGAATATTATCTGATTGCAGGCAGTATAAAAACAGGATGGGTAACAGTAGGTGAAGAGCAGAGATACTACGGTGAGGATGGTATAAGAGAAGAAGTTACGATGGAAGAAACTCCTTCTACATGCATCATTGACGGATATGCTATTTATACATCCGAATCAGGAGCGACGTTTAGAGTAGATTATATTGACGCAGGCGGACATGAATATGAGGAAATAGATGGCAAGACAATCTGTTCGGTTTGCGGATGGGAACAGTTTGATATGTCGGAGCTTGATGTAGATCTCAGCGTCTATGCCGTAACTTATAACGGAAATTCAAGACGTCCGTATACGACAGCTGTAGACCCTAACGGAAACGTACTGACAAAGCCTCCTACAGATTACTACGACTACTATTCAACGTATGAGAATGATGTAGAAGTCGGAACGGCGCAAGTTACACTGACTGCCGCTAAATACGGATATTATGTAGACATGTCTCAATGGCGCGGCAACTACAGAGGTTCCGTGACAGTAGAATATGAAATAAGACCTACAGCCCCTTCCGACGCGAAGCTGACAAAGGAAGACGGCAAATATATGCTCACATGGAAAGCCGCTCCTTATGAGGATAAAGTTGTAGACGAGTATGTAATATATCAATCTGTTAACGGAGGAGAATGGAAAGAAATAGGTTCCACGGAGGATACTTCCTACGAAGTCGCGATTAAAGACGATAGCGGATACAGCTTCAGAATTGTTTCAAGGAAGACGGTTGACGGTAAGTCATATGATTCTCTTACATACGCTGCGGCAGGTGAACTGTATCTGGATGTGACAGCTGAGTACAATCAGGAGAAGGGTAAACCTACTTTAAAATGGAGCGATAATGAAGGAGCGGAGTATACCGTTTTACGTTCAACCGTTAAAGACGGACCTTATTATGAAGTGTTTACAACTAAGGGAACAACATATACACATATTTCTGCACAACCGGGAAGGACATACTACTATAAGGTTAAAGCGACACTTGCCGGACAGACTAAAGAAAGTGAAATAGTCAGCGTTACATGTCCTATAGCAGCTCCTGTAATAGAATCGTTTACTGTAAATGATGATGGTAAGCCGACGCTGAAATGGAGCAAGGTGGATGGAGCGGAAAGCTATGAAGTATACAGAGCTACAGATGAGAGCGGCGATTATCAGAAGACATTTACGACAAAGGGGCTTACATATACAAATACATCGGCGGAAGAAGGTCAGACTTATTTCTATAAGGTTCTGGCTATACCTCAGTCAGGAGACCCTGTATTCAGTGAAATTGTAAGCGTTACTTGTTCCGCTCCGGATCCTGAAGAGCCTAGCGGAGACCCTATCGTCGATGATGTGGAGCGCTTAGCAGGAGATAACAGGTACGAGACAGCTACAAGCGTTGCCGATACTTTCAAAGCTACGCTAGGTGTAGAGACTTTGGACAATGTGATCGTTGCTTACGGCGAAAGCTATGCGGATGCCCTTACAGGAAGCTATCTGTCAAAGTTAAAGAATGCACCTATACTTCTTATAAATCAGTATTCGGAAGAATATGTTACTGAATACATAAACAGCAATGTTAACCATGAAGGAGTGGTATACTTGCTTGGAGGAGAAGGTGTCATATCTTCCGAATTTGAAGCCACTCTCTTAAACAGCGGATATAATGTAAACCGCCTTGGGGGAGCTAACAGATATGAAACCAATATGAATATATTGAAAGAAACCGGGATTAACGGGGAAGAGCTTCTAGTATGTTCTGCAGAATCATTTGCAGATAGTTTGTCAGCTTCGGCTGCCGGCAAGCCTATACTGATAGTTAACGATTCACTTTATGAAGAGCAAAAAGCACTGCTTACAGAGCTCGGAGCCGAAAGATTCTGTCTGATAGGTGGAACAGGAGCGGTTACCGATACCATAGAATCAGAGCTTACTGCGTACGGTACTGTAGAGCGCTTATACGGTGCAAACAGATATGAGACATCAAAGGCCGTAGCAGACAGGTTCTTCCCAGAGGGGAGCAAAACTCTTGTCCTTGCTTCCGGAAATGATTTCCCTGACGGTCTTACGGGAGGCGTTCTCGCTATGCTGAACGATGCACCTATAGTGTTAGTAAATGACAGAAATACTGAACTTGCAAAGGATTTTGTAGTAGAATCACAAGTAAGTAAAATAATCGCTATAGGAGGAAAAGGGGCAATCTCAGATGATGTAATAGATAAAATTATCTATTAACATGCAAACCATTTTATATAATGATTAAATTTTAATGAATATTGATGGAACATCTATTAGACGTTCCATCATTGTTCTTAATTAAATATTATTAAAAGGAGTGTATATATGAATAACATCAGAATCAACAAGATGAAAAAATTCGTGGTTCTATTCATTACGCTTGCCTTGATAATCACTTGTATGCCTATGAATTTATTGTCGGCATATGGTGAGACAGTATATAGCTATAATGTTGAAAAAGCAGTTGCTTATGCGAAGGCACATTATAATGATGAAAGCACGACTACAACAGAAGGACAGGACTGCACTCAGTTTGTCAGAGAATGTTTTGAAGCGGGAGGCGTACCTACTGACTCAAACCGCGTAAACGAATCGGGACCTTATGGATATACCGTAGATGGATATGTTGCATATCTTACAGAGAACGGATATGCCGTTACCGGTTCAATTCAAACTGAAAAAATGAATTGGCAACCGCCTCAGTGGTACGTCAACTCAAAGGATAACACCGACTTGTCGGTAGGCGACGGAGTAGTATATTACTGCAAGAAATGCGGAACTCAATTTCACATGTCAATTGTGACAGGTGTCAATGAAGACGGATATTTCCTTTATCACGCTCAGAACAGCGCGGTGGGCGGAGAGTCTCTTTGCCTTATAGATTGCTCAAACTGCGGAGCTTCAAGAGATAATGTAATATTGTCATCGTTACATATTACTTCAAAAGATAACGGATATAGTAACAAATACGACAACACTACCGCCTCCGACGTAAGAGTAGAGAGATTATCAAACAGCGAGCTTAAAGTAACATGGGATGCTGTTGACGGAGCAGCAGGATATAAAGTATTCATAAAAAATGGTGTAAACAGCGCTTACAATCCTTACGGTGATGTGAAGACAAACGAGTTCCAGTGGACGGAGTCCACTCCGGGAGCTTCATATTACTTCGCGGTAAGACCGTATTTTGAAGATGGCGGTAAGGTATATGTAGGAGCGTTAAGCGAATTTGCGTATAATAACGAATATTTGGCTAAACCTCAAAACTTAAAGATTACGTATGACAATTCCACAGGAGTCGCGAAACTGACTTGGGACGCCGTTCCTGGCGCCGATAAATACGAAGTATACAGAGCGACAAGCATGAATGGCGACTATACGTTAGTTTTCTCCCCTGAGGGTCCAAGCTTTACAACGTCAAATTTCAGCGCAGGCGGAACATATTATTTCAAGGTTAAAGCTATTAACGCTGATAATCCGGCAGGTAATTCATCCTTCAGCGATATTGTAGCCATAACGGCAGGAGGCCTTACTTCACCTGTTGTTACAACTAGCGTAACTGAAAAAGGAGAGATAAGACTGGACTGGGATTATGTACAGGGCGCTAACGGTTACAGAGTATATAGAGCAACCAGCGAAAACGGAACATTTACTGAACTTACAAAATCCGCTCAGACCGGAAACGGATTTACCAATTCTTCTGTAACAGCAGGACAGGTATATTATTACAAGGTAAGAGCTATCAGCAACAACGGCTCGTATGCAGAAAGCCCTATAGTTTCACAAATGGCGCCTATGCAGAAGCCTGTCGTAAAGATAACCACTGACAAGAAAGGAAAACCTGTATTGTCATGGTCATCTGTAAAGGGTGCTGACAGATATCTGGTTTACAGGGATACTAAACAAGATGGAGGCTTTACAGCCTCGCCGTATAAAGTAAACGGCACAACCTTTACGAATACATCTACCGTTATAGGCACTACCTATTATTACAAAGTAGAGGCAGTAAGCGATAAATACAACAACGCTAACTCAATGAGCAGCATAGTAAGCGTAATGTGCACAGAGCCTGATAAGACAATTGAAGTTGAGCGATATTCAGGTCCTAACAGATATGAGACAGCTTTCTCTGTTGCTGACGAGCTTAAGCAGCTGCAAGGAGTAGATGAATTCAGCAATGTTATAGTAGCGTACGGTAACGATTACGCGGACGCCCTGGGCGGGAGCTATCTGGCAAAAGTAAAGAATGCTCCTATACTTGTTATCAACTCAAGAGTAGAAAGTTATGTGCTTGATTACATCAATGAAAATGTAAAGGCAGGAGGAACGGTATATCTCCTCGGAGGGGAAGGAGTAGTAAGCAATGCGTTTGAAGACAGTCTCAAGGGATATGATGTTGTGAGACTGGGAGGAGCAAATAGATACGAAACGAACATGAACATCCTCAGAGAAGCAGGCGTTTCATCAGGCGATGAAGTACTGGTATGCTCAGCAACATCCTTTGCGGACAGCTTGTCTGCTTCTGCAGTAGGTAAGCCTATATTGCTGGTAAACAAGTCACTTTATCAGGAGCAGATCGACCTTCTTGAAGAGCTCGGTTGCGACAGCTTTTATCTTATAGGCGGAACAGGAGCAGTAACAGATACTGTAAAGGGACAGCTAGATAAGATAGGAAATGTTGAGCGTGTAGCAGGGGTGAATAGATATGAGACATCTATGGCTATTGCGAAAAAGTTTTTTGCTGACGGAAGTTCAACCGTAGTAATAGCCTCAGGAAATGATTATCCTGACGGACTTACAGGAGGACCTCTCGCTATGGCACTTGATGCTCCTTTATTCCTTGTAAACGACAGGAACACCAATTATGCTGAGGAATACGCTCATGCAGCTGATGTAGATATGTTGACCGTTGTCGGCGGAACAGGAGCGGTTTCTGAAACAGCAGTGAAAAACATAACAGGCTAAGTTGTAATGACAGGCGTTATTAAGTAAACAAAAGATAGCCTTCTGTGGTAAAACGAATTATCACAGGAGGCTATTTTTAGGTAGTCTAGGGAGAAACTTCATTATTTTTTTGAAATGATTAAAGTTTTATAGGGCTATGTCGGAATGACTTACCCTTGAATCCTACCTGTTTGATAGAGTATAATTGAACTGTATAGAATAACCGCGCGGCGAACCGGAAAAAATGATTGAAGAAGCTTTACATAGGTTCAACCCAGACCAGGCAGGTGATATCAGTGAAAAAAGATCCTTTTAAAGAATATATAAGGCAGACCGAACCGAGCAGACGCGATAAGGCGTATGCCTGGCATACGGCTATCGGCTTGCAGGATGTTGACGGTCTGAAGCCTTCGGACTATCTGGTGCGCACAGCAGTCCGCAATATCGAGGGCGAGATTTCCCTTGAAGAGGCCAATGCGCTTTTGCAGGCTTACTATGATGAAAAACCTGCTGAAAACAAAAATGACCGCACCGAGGAGGCGGACAAGGTGTCTGCCAGAATTGCGGTGATTTTATCAGAAAAAGCTTTTAGCTTAACTTCGAATGAATATCTTGCGATTCACAGAAAACTGTTTGATGGGCTCTATCCAAACGCAGGGCGCATACGGGATTACAACACTACGAAGAAAGAATGGGTGCTCAGCGGAGAGACAGTGCTGTACGGCAGTGCGTCAGAACTGAAAGCAACACTGGAATATGATCTTTCTGAAGAAAAAAAGTTCTCATATCGCGGCCTGTCGATGAACCAAATTATTCACCATCTCGCCATGTTTGTCTCGAGGCTATGGCAGATCCATGTATTTGGCGAGGGCAACACCAGGACAACGGCGGTATTTTTTATCAAATACCTCAGAACTCTCGGCTTTGATGTCACAAATGATATATTCGCTGAAAACGCGTGGTACTTTCGTAATGCTCTCGTGCGTGCCAATTACAACGATTTAAGAAACCGTATTCATGAGACGACAGAGTTTCTGGAGGTTTTCTTGAGAAATCTGCTTCTTGATGAACATCTCCCGCTGCAAAACCGGACATTGATAGTAAAAACCCGGACATTGCTCAAGGACTCACCGCTAAGACCGCCGGACATATTTCCAAGCTGAGAGAGGCCTTCTCTGGCGGAACCGTATTCGGGCGGTCGGACATGATGAAAGTGATCGGGCTCAGGCCATCCAGAGCATCGGAAATCCTGCGAGAATTGGCAGAGCATGGGATCATTGAGCCGGTCGCAGGTCATGGAAAGGGCAAATACAGGTTCAAGAGATAACTGAACGAGTCGGACGAAGTTGATTATACAGAAAGCTGAAAAGAAGGAGTTGATTTGTATGCTAATCTATTGTTCAAAAGCATTGCAAACTGCACTGAAGTTGACAAAATCCGATATGGTTAAGACTGAAGATTTGGAGCAAAGCGACTTTTATTCGTGGCACGGACATATTGCAAAAGTAGCTGGCAGGAATGCCATAGTACTTATGAACGATAAAACCATGTACTGTATGCTGTTTAGAAACAAACTGCCAAGGACAGCAAGCAAGTTTGCAGAGCTTGTGAAAGAGGCATTGCCATATACTTTTAAGGTTGGACATATTAATTGGCGCGATATTGATAATTATATGGCCGGAATGGGAGCTATAGTATTTGCAGAAAAGCCTGACAGACAGATGACAGGAAATATTAACCGAATGATTCTAGACATGTCTTGTCAATGGGATTATGCATGGAATGACGACGAAACAATTCAGGCATATGAGGCATGGGAACAAAATTATTATAGATTGAGGAAAATCGGTAAAGATTACGTAGTTCCATTTGAGGCAATGCAAAAAGCACTCGATGAATTGGATAAAATGTAAAGTCAATCCTTGCTATTACATGCAAAACCGCTTCGTATGCATCACGGTTTCACGGTTTCACGGCTTCACAGCTGCAGAAACTTCCCTCTTCACTTTCACACCGTTCTATGATAAAATAAAAATGTATGCGCAGCGACATATTACCATAATATACATTTATAAAAGGGGAAAAACAGGAGGATTTGCATGAGATCAGACAGAAAACAAGAAGAAAAGAAGCAAAACGGAAAAAAGATTTTTACCAACGTTTTGGCAATATTATATTCGCTTTCCATACTGGTATTTTTGGTTCTGGTATTTTTAGTAAATGTTTTGCCGACACTTTACTTTGTAATATTGGTGCTGGTACTGGCGCTGGCCAGCTTTCCGATACTTAAATCTTTGCTTGGCAGACCGCGGAAGACCAGAAGCGGACGAGAAGGACGAGAAGCGAGAGATCCTAAAAAGAATAAAAACAAGACAGCAGCTTCAGTGTTTGCCATAATCTTAATTTTGATCACAAGTGTTGGCTCATATTATATGGGCAGTACTCTTGACTTCTTTGGCAAAATATCCGGCGGAGATCAGACCCATAATTTTTATGCCGTGGTTAGGGCGGACAGCTCCTATGAAGACGTAAAAGATATAGAGGGTCAGACAGTGGGTATTATGAGTAACGGCGATGATGTTTATACAGAGGCTCAGGACAAGCTAAAGAAACAAGTCGATGTAAGCTTTGAGGAAATGGGAAGCTTTGACGATCTAGCCAATGGTTTGATGAATAATGAGACAGAGGTCATTTTCCTCAATAGTTCTTACTATGATATGGCCATTGAAGAGGTGGAAAGTTTTACAGCTGACAATACAAGGATAATTGCTGATATCGATGTAACGGTGGAGCAGGAAACCAGTTCCAAAGCTGTAAACGTTACGGAAGAGCCGTTTAATGTATATGTGAGCGGAATTGATACCACGGGTTCTATCGGAAACACTTCGAGAAGCGATGTAAACATGATTATGACGGTTAACCCTAAGACAAAAACTATCTTGCTTACATCTATACCTAGAGATTATTACGTGAATCTGGCAGGAAAAGGAGCTATGGACAAGCTTACCCATTCAGGCCTCTATGGTATAGATGAAACTACATCTACAGTTGAAAATCTGCTCGGAATAGATATAAACTATTATATAAAAGTTAATTTCACGACTGTTATAAAATTAGTAGATACTTTAGGCGGAATTACGGTAAATTCCGATTACAATTTCTCAGCAGCCGGAATGGACGGAGTGACCTACAACTTTGTTGCCGGTGAAAATCAGTTAAACGGACAAGCTGCGCTTGCCTTCTCAAGGGAAAGGTATTCGTTCTCTTCCGGAGATAACCAGAGAGTTAAGAATCAGCAGGCTGTTATTACAGGTATAATTAAAAAGTGTACCAGCAGTACATCAATACTGACCAATTACACGGATATATTGAATTCCGTCGAGGACAATATCCAGACCAACATGACGCAAAGGGAGATTACTTCTCTTGTAAAGATGCAGCTTTCAGACATGAGCGGATGGACTATCAAGCAATGCAGCCTTACAGGAAGCGGACTGATGACTCCGGTGTATTCCATACCAAATTACAGCGTGTATGTAATGCAGCCAGACCAATCATCAATAGATGAAGCAAAAGCTCAGATTGAATCTGTTATGAATGAGCAATAGATATTTAATGATACCAAAATTTGATGATACCAAAAAATAAACTTTTTAAATCTAATAAATACCCTTGTATAAAATTTGCAAGGGTATTTTTTAAAATTTTGCCTTATAGATATATAAAACATAACCTACAGATTATACAACTTTAAGCTTAAACATATTAACTTTAAGAAGAGGGGACTATCAAATAAAAAAGGGAGAATATGTGATGCAGCAGGAATTGAAGCAGTTAGATGTAAAATCTATGGGAAGAAGGATAAGACTTGTTCGTGAAGATAGAAAGATGACAAGAGAAATGTTGGCAGAAAAAGTAGACCGTTCAGTCACCTTTATAACCGATATAGAATACGGGAACAAATCTCCGTCAGTCAGAAGCTTATATTCGCTGTGCCAAGCACTGGATATAACAGCTGATTATTTGTTAGGAGGCAGAGTATATGCAGCAGACCGTGATGAAGAAGCCATTGAAGCTTGTAAAGAAATTTTAGAAATATTGAAAAAATGCGACGCAGACCAAATAAAGGGATTTCGGGATATAAGCATGATATTTGCGAATACCGTTTCAAAGTAAAAATCATCTTGTAGAGGTGAAAGTGCCTTTACAAGATGTTTTTTTGAAAAAAATAAAAAATAGAAAAAACGTGATTTTACCTATGTTTTGTACGACTTCAATATTAGAAGCTTTTTGCAAAAAATATGTTCTAAAATAATGTGAGAAAGAAAGAGGAGATAGTATATGCATAAAGAATTGAAGCAGTTAGAGACAAAAGACATGGGAATGAGATTGAGAAAGGTACGTGAAGAAAGGAAGATGACAAGAGAAACGCTGGCTGAAAAGGTGGATTTGTCAGTAAATTTTATTGCTGATGTAGAATATGGCAATAAGAGCCCTTCAATCAGGAAATTCTATTCGCTTATTCAGGCATTAGATACAAATGCAGATTACATTTTGGGAGGAAACATGCGTGAAATTGATATTGATGAAGAGGCGGCAGAAGCATACAAAGAAATTATGAATATTTTAAATCAATGCAACGGAAAGCAACTTACCAGCTTAAAGAGCATAAGCATGATTTATGCTGATATGCTTAAAAGGAAGGTTTAAGAAGCTCAGGGTTGATAAGGCAGCACAATTAAGATAAAATAAAAAAGAAATTTATTTATAACAATTGATATTAACGGAGAATAATTTATGGTACTTTATCCCAATCAAGAAAAGTCTAAAACTAAAGAATTAAAACAACTTAATATTAATGCCATGGGGCGCAGAATAAGGGTAATAAGAGAGAGGAAGGATTTAAGCAGAGAAGAATTGGCTGAAAAAATCGGCATAACGCCGGCTTTCATTTCAGATGTGGAGTATGGGAATAAAGGAATGTCAATCAAGAATCTTTATTTATTAAGCCAGCTTTTGGATGTTTCTGTGGATTATCTCCTCAGCGGCACACTTTATTCCATGGACAAAGATGAAGAGTCGATGAGAGTACGAGATGAAATGATGGAATCTCTCTCCAAGTGCACTCCTGAACAGCTGGCAGCTTTCAAAAGCATAAGCGAAATTTTTGTTGATGATGTGAAACCGTTTGAAAACAGCAATAGAAATATGAAAAAAAGCAGTTTTAGTCAAACTTTCAAATAAGTTTTATGATATTAAAGATTTCTATGTTATTAAAGATTCCTATGCGAATTGACACAACACTGTACATAATATATACTTAAATAATATAAAAAAGTACCAATATACACCGATATTTAGGTTAGGTAGATTTGAAAAAGAACAAGAAAAAGGTGAACAAAATGGCAAAAGAAAAACTTAACTGGGAAGATGAGCGGGTTAGACATGATTACCGACACACGGCTTCTCATATAATGGCTCAGGCCGTCAAAAATCTTTGGCCTGACACAAAGCTGGCGATCGGACCGGCTATTGACAACGGATTTTATTACGATTTCGATTCAGAACATAAATTCGGAGAAGAAGACTTTAATAAAATCCAGAAGGAAATGAAAAAGATCGTTCAAGCCAATTATCCCCTTGAAAGATTCGAGCTTCCTAGAGAAGAGGCAATCAAATATATGGAAGAAAAAGGCGAGCCATATAAAGTGGAACTCATAAACGATCTGCCGGAGGACGCAGTAATTTCCTTCTATAAGCAAGGTGATTTTGTGGACTTGTGCGCAGGTCCTCATATGCAGTCTACAGGCCAGATAAAGGCATTTAAGCTGATGAGCGTTGCCGGAGCTTATTGGAGAGGAGATTCGGATCGCCAGATGCTGCAGAGGATATACGCAACAGCTTTTCCTACGCAAGAGCAGCTGGATGAATATATTGCCAAGCTTGAAGAGGCTAAAAAACGCGATCACCGCAAAATAGGCAAAGAGATGGACCTCTTCATGCTGACAGATGAGGGGCCGGGATTCCCATTCTTTTTACCAAAAGGCATGATAATCCGCAACGAGCTGGAGGCCTTTTGGCGTGCTGAACACGTTAAGCGCGGATATGAGGAAATCAAGACTCCGCTTATTCTCAACGAGCAGCTCTGGAGAACTTCAGGTCACTGGGACCACTACAAAGACAACATGTACTTTACTAAGATAGATGATGAAGATTACGCTATCAAGCCTATGAACTGTCCAGGTTCTATGCTTGTGTATAAGCGTAAGATGTGGTCATATAGGGAGTTCCCTATCCGCTGCGGAGAGCTTGGACAAGTACACAGACACGAGCTTTCAGGAGCTCTTCACGGACTGATGAGAGTAAGGACCTTTACCCAGGACGATGCACATATTTTTATGCTCCCGGAACAGGTTAACGAAGAAATCAAAAATGTCGCTAAATTCTGTGATGATGTATATAAGATGTTTGGCTTCGAATACCATGTAGAGCTTTCCACCAGACCGGAGGATTCTATGGGAACCGATGAAGAATGGGAGATGGCAGAAAACGCTTTAAGAAACGCTATAGAAGAAATGGGCGTGCCTTTTGTTATAAATGAAGGAGACGGAGCTTTCTACGGTCCTAAGCTGGACTTCCATCTGCAGGATTCTCTTGGAAGGACATGGCAGTGCGGAACCATACAGCTGGATATGCAGATGCCGCAGCGCTTCGATTTGACATATATAGGCCCTGACGGAGAAAAGCACAGACCTATCATGATCCACAGAGTAATTTTTGGCTCTATAGAAAGATTTATAGGCATTTTGATAGAGCATTGCGCAGGCAAGTTCCCGCTTTGGCTGGCACCGGTTCAGGTACGTTTGATGACGGTAACCGAGAAATTCTCAGACTACGCACTTCAGCTAAAGGAAAAACTGACAGAAGCAGGGCTCAGAGTTGAGGCTGACGTAAGAAACGAAAAGATAGGTTACAAGCTTAGAGAAGCCAGAAATCAGAGAGTTAATTATATGTGCGTTATCGGAGAGAGAGAAGTGGAAGACGGCACTTTGTCCGTGCGCTCCAGCAAAGAGGGAGAGCTTGGCAGTATGCCTGTCGATGAGCTTGTGGCAAAGCTGCTTGAAGAGATAAAAGAAAAAAGAGTGTAAAACTTATATAGTAATAAGGTAAGAGACAAGAAGTAAGATATGGAGCTTGTCTCTCTTTATTGTGGGTGAATCTGATTTTTAATCTTTGAAAGAATGCAGAAAGAATGCGATGAAAGTAAAACTATTGACTTTTTCAGCTTTTTAATAGTATAATATATAGAATTATGGGCTTGGATAATATTAAAAATAAAGTAATAAAAATTTTAATTATTGCAGGAAAGGCAATATTATCATTCATATATTTTTTCATGAAATTGCGGCCGATCAAAAATGACAAAGTGTTATTCTTAAGTAGACAATCGGACTCACTATCGCTGGATTTTTTATTGCTGAAAAAGGAATTGAAAACCCTTAGACCTGAAGTGTATTCGGTGTTTATCGGCGACCATATAAGACCGGGATTTGCAGGATATCTTCATTTTGGCGTGAGCATGATTAAAAGCATGTGGAACCTTGCGGGTGCAAAAGTATGTGTCATTGATTCATATTGGCCGGCAGTATGCATGTTTAAGCATAAATCATCTCTTAAAGTGATACAGATGTGGCATTCTATAGGTAAGATGAAAAAGTCAGGCTATCAGGCTCTAGGGAAAAAGTCCGGGAGGAATGCGGACCTGGCTTATTTGCTTAATATGCACAGGAATTACGATTATGTGATTGGAGGAGCAAAGTTCTGGAATAGATTTTATGCGGAAGCATTTGATATTTCCGAAAGCAAAATACTCAATTGCGGACTTCCGAGGATAGATTACCTGATAGATACAAAAGATATAAACAGAAAAAAGTTTTTTGAAGAGTTTCCGGAATATGCAGAGAAAAAACTGGTGTTATATGCACCAACTTTTAGGAAAAATATGGAGTCAAAATGGCACGACATATTAGATGCCGAAAAATATGACGATATAATCATTATGATAAAAAATCATCCCGAACAGTGGGTAGAAGAGAAACAAGACAACAGACATATATTGTATCTTCCGAAGTATAAAACAGTAGATCTTATTGCTGTATGTGATTACCTTATAACAGACTACTCATCCATAGCCTTGGAGGCAGCGGTGTTGAAAAAAAAGACTTTCTTTTGGACTTATGATTATGATGAGTATATGAAAAACAGCGGTACTAATATTGATCTCAAAAGCGAAGTCGCCGCTAACATGTCTGCTGATATAAACAAAATATTGTATTGCGTCGAGAATGATATATATGATACTGATACGCAGCAGCGCTATATCAACAAATTCCTTCCACATGAGCTGGGAGGGTCTACAGAAAAAATAGCAAAGCTGGTTATAGAGCTTATGGATGAATAGGCAGGTGACAAATGATGAGATTCGTTATAATGGCTGACGGAAAAGAAAGTAGATGGAAGAAGCATCTCGGCATTTCCAAGCATTTGGCAGAGATAGGAGGGGAACCCCTTATCGTAAGGACAATAAGGCTGGTAAGACGGCAAACTCCCAAAGATACAGAGGTAATTGTCACATCTCACAACAAGAACTACGAATTTGAAGGCAGCTTGCGATATGAGCCAAAAAACAATGTGTATGAGATAGATCGTTTCACTGAAGAACTACTTACAAATAATATGTGTTTTTTATATGGTGATACATACTACACAGAGGCTGCAATGAAAAAGATAATTAGTGTTGACAATGAAAAAACGTTGTTTTTCGGAACTCGAAAATCTATAGTGGCGATAAAAATATCCGAAGTGTCTGAATTCAGATACCATAAGGATAGGGTTAGGCAAATGTATATAAGCGGTCTGATAGATACATGCAAAGGATGGCAGGTTTATCAGTCTTTTGTGGGGCAGGACTTGACGTCAGCTCCTGAGATAGGAGATAATTTTATTTTGTTGGAAGATGATACTATGGATATCAATACGCCAGAAGACTATGACAGGTTGGTATAAAAAATTATGGAATTTTTCAGAAAATCATTAAAAAAGATAAAGCTTTTTGTATTATACTGGACGAGAATAGTATTTGTTAGAAATAATTTTAAAGTTGGTTTTTTTACAAAACTTAAAGCTAACATATTCGGAGGATACCTTGCGGACCAATATGTGCTTTATGATTTTAAACATAATGATAAGAATCAATATCTTTCGGAATTTGACTGGTACAGATCCCGATATATAAACGCACCCTTCGATTTTGCATTTAACAATAAAGTTGTGTGTGCGGAGATATTGAAACAGTATATAAGAGTAGCGGATAATTTGTTTATAAAAAATAAAGGTATACTTTATGATTTTAAGACGGGCATAAAGTCGGATGAGGATGTGCTCAACTGTTTAAAAGAAAGGGAAAAATTAATTATAAAGCCATTTGCTATGGGAAAAGGCAATGGTGTTCATCTTATAAGATATGATAAAAACGAGGACAAGCTTTATATAGATGAAAAGCCGGCTGACAATGAGAAACTTGCGCATTTGCTCGATAAAGGCGATGAGTATATTATCTGCGAATTTATCAAACAGCATAGGTATGCTGACGAATTGTATGACAAAACCGCCAATACCATCAGGCTGATAACCATGAGGGATATCAATACTCATCAATTTAAAGTTTTTTTCGCTGTGCAGAGAATGGGTACCAGCGGAACCATACCTGTCGATAATGGCAGCAAAGGCGGGCTTGTATCTAAAATAGATGTGGAGACAGGGGCGCTCAGCGAGGCTAAATGTCTTCACAGCACGGAGACGTATTATACACATCCTGATTCAGGCAAAGAGTTTAGAGGCGTAGTTATACCGGGATGGCAAGATATAAAAAAGGAAATATTAAGTGTATGTGATAAACTGCCTTACATGGACTTTATCGCATGGGATCTTTTGATAACAGAAGAAGGCTTGTGTGTGATAGAAGCCAACGCTTCCTCAGGCGTGAATATAATTCAGCTGTGGGGCGGCCAGAGACACGGAGAGCTGGGAGATTTCTTCAGGCATTACGGCGTGATAAAGTAAAGACAAAAACGGAGACATGTTTATGAACAATCATGACGACAGACCGATAGGAGTATTTGACTCAGGACTTGGGGGACTTACTGCCGTAACGCACATGGCAGATATTATGCCCGATGAAAGCTTTATATATTTCGGAGATACGGCTCGTACTCCTTACGGTTCTAAATCTATAGAAACGATAGAAAGATTTTCGGCTCAAATTTCAGATTTTCTTGTAGAAAACGGAGCGAAAATCATAGTGATAGCCTGTAATACAGTAAGCGCCACATGCTTGGAATTTTTAAGAGAGCGTCATCCTAATATTCCTATAATCGGCATGATAGTGCCGGCAGCGAAGAAAATTGCTTTTGAGTACGGAAACGATACAAGAGTCGGCATAATAGGAACAAAAGTAACTGTAAACAGCAAGCAATACGAAAAAAAAATTAAAGAGCTTGGCGGTCAATCCAGTGTATTTTCTAAGGCGTGTCCTTTATTTGTACCGATGATAGAAGAGGGGATAACCGATTGGGAAGTGGTTAAGCCTGTAATAAGACATTATTTAGACGAATTCATAAGTAAAAATGAGATTGATACTTTGGTGCTGGGATGTACGCATTATCCGCTGATAAAAAGAGAAATAGGATGGATATATAAAGATTTAAAAATATTAAATCCATCGGAAATTGTTGCGGAAGAAGTCAAGAAATACCTTGAAGAAAATCAAATGACAGTATCTAAAGCAGCGGAAAGAAGCTGCTTTTACGCCAGTGATATGTCAGATGCATTTTTACAGATGATCAAAAAAATTTTAGGTAACAGAGACATTGAAGTAAAATATAAAAATTTTTCTGAAATAAGGACACTATAACTTTAGACAGGAAAGGAAATATGATATGGGGAAAAAGAATATACTGACTATCTTCGGCGGACAAGGAATGGAGTACTATGCCGGGTGCAAAGCTTTCGGAGATGCCATCGGTAAAATTGATAGGGAAAAATTCAATGTGATAGAACTGGGTATAACACCTGAGGGAAAATGGCTTTTGACAAACGCATCTTCAGATGAAATAAAGGATGGCAAGTCGTGGATAAAAAGAGAGGACAACAAGGAAGCTTTTATAACACCTGTATACGGCGACCATAACTTGACTTACATTGATAACGGAGAATATAAGAAAATTCATATCGATGCTGTATTCCCTTTAATAGCAGGATATGGCGGAGAAGATGGACGCATACAGGGTATGTTGGAAATATCTGGGATACCTTATGTTGGTTCAGGAATGATGGCTTCAGCATGCAGTCTGGATAAGGAAATGACAAGAATTTTTGCGGAGTTTTGTGAACTGAAACAGCCTGAATGTGTGATCCTGAAAAAAGAAGATTTTGAAAATAATGTAGATGTAGACAAACTCATCTCTTTTGGATATCCTGTCTTTGTAAAGCCTGCCAACGGCGGTACTTCAGTAGGTATAACAAGAGTAGACAATAAAAAAGATTTGTCGGATGCTATTGCAACTGCTTTTAAATATGATAATAAAATATTAATAGAACAACAAATTGTAGGGACAGAAATCAAAGTATCAATTTTGGGAAATAAAAATTTAACCTTTGGCGCCTTATGCGAACTTGAACTTCCAAAGGGAGAAATAAATGATTATGAGACTAAACAGAATTCAATATCAAAAAAGACTATTCCTGCAGAAATAGAAGAGTCATTGGCCAATGAATTTATGCGTCAAGCGGGAGCTATCTACCATAGACTTGGTTGCAGAGGTTTTGCACGAGTAGATTTCTTTTTGACAGCAGATAAACAGATATATTTCAATGAGATTAATACTGTACCCGGGCTTGGAGAGAACAGCATATACAGCATAATGTTCAATAAAGCCGGTGTATCTTTCAAAGATTTACTGACAAAGCTGATTTATACAGCATTCGAGTAGCTAAAAAGGTTGTTAGGAGGTTAATATGAATTTTTTTTCACTTGAAGGAAAGGTTGCGCTCGTTATAGGTGGGACACGCGGAATCGGTGAAGGTATAGCAACAGGTCTCAGTGAGGCCGGTGCGGATGTCGTTATTGTAAGCAGACATCAGGACGGCAGCGATGAAGCTGCTAAGCGCATTACAGAGTATACTCATAGAGAGACTTTTGGCATGGTTGCTGACGTAGCGTCGAGAGAATCTGTCGAGACACTTGTGAAGGAAGTCTGGGAAAAGTTTGGACACATAGATATATTGGTAAACGGTGCAGGTGTAAATATTAGAAAAGATACAATAGAAGTAAGCGAAGAGGAATGGGATCATGTTCAGAATGTTCAGCTGAAAGGAACATTCTTCGCTTGCCAAACGGTTGGAAGGTACATGATAGAAAACGGAATTAAGGGGAAGATAATCAATATATCATCCATTGATTCTCTGGTAGTATCCCAGTCTAACATTATATCTTATATGGCAGCGAAAGGGGCAATTACTCAGATTACAAAGTCGCTTGCTGTAGAATGGGCAGAGAAAGGCATTTGTGTTAACGCTATAGCACCGGGATATTTTCAGACAGTTATGACTAAACCATTGTTCGAGAATAAAGTTATCAGGGAACAGTTGTTGTCTAATATACCGCAGAAAAGATTCGGCAGTCCGTATAAAGATATAGCCGGTCTTGCGATTTACCTAGCATCGGATTCATCGAACTATACGACAGGTCAGAGTATTTGTGTTGACGGAGGATATACATTGGTTTAAAGGAACATCATAAATGGGAACAAAGTTTATAAAAGTCTATAGAAGAATCAGAAAAATCTATTCTTTTGTATTATATCAAATACTTAATATTATTACATCGATACTTGCTGCATTTGCGAAAAGGAAAGAAAGAATACAGTACAAATCAAACGACAGAGATTTGAACGTTTTGCTCTTCGGCTCAATTGCTCAAAACGATTTTAATACGTTAGAATCCTTGATAAGCACTTTTTCGTATTCCTTTGATGTGTCCTTTTGTACTTTGAGCGATACAGAAAAAATAACGGCAGTTGTGATCGATAATGAGGATAGAAAAATATTAAAAAAAGACAGCTCCTTTGTGCTGGACCTAGGTAAAAATAAAATAGGAATTGCTTTTTTTGACAAAGCGTCGGGCAAACTATCACAACGCATAGCGATAATGATGCAGTCAAAAACTCTGAAAAAAAGCGGTGCTACTTTTAATATAGCCTTTGTCAATGATGCTCCTAAAGGATTCAAAAAAAGAGCCGTCAGCAAGTGGGGGTTCGACGTGGTCGTAGGCGTAAGCCAGAAAGTGAAACAGAGAGACGCCTATAAGCGGCCCGGCTTTGCTGAATCCAGAGTATTGTATTCTTTAGGAGATCTAAGCAAATACAGCAAATACAATGATGATGAAGACGAAAAATATATACAAGCATATGGCTCAGCAGCATACGGCTTTGTTTTAAGGAAACACGACAAAAAAACAAAGGTGGTAAGAGAAGGGTATTTTGCTCTAAAGTGTTTAAAAGAAAACGGAAGGCTTACAGGTATAAACCTGCTTGCGTATGGGGCGAATGCTGAAAAAAATGATGAAGACGAAAATATCCTTGTAGCAGTACAAAGACTTATGCACGGCGTTATGCCATGGCAAAGGATGATTACGCTGGGAGATATTTTCGATGTAATAGGTCAAACTATACCGGAGAAGTACCAATATCTTTCAGACTTTTCTGTCAATCAGATATGTGCGAGAACATATGAACTTGCCCCGGGAAATATTTTTTTCTTCAGAAGACAGTTCAATGATAAAAACGACAAAAAGCTTGAGTCAGAATATTTAAGAAACAGGCTGCCTTTCCGTGCTTTTTCACGAAGAAGCCTATTTGTTTTTTCTTATAAAAAGCTGCCTTCGTTTATTCCTCATGCCGTTATAGACGATCCGACGGAAGCGCATATAAAAGTCATGGCATGGTATAAGGAAAAAAATATACCTGCAAAAGTCATAGCCATAACCGGAAGCACAGGGAAAACATCTACAAAGGATATGGTAAAAAGCGTCGTAGAAGAAACCTTCAAGACGTATGCCAGTGTAAGAAATACCAATGTGCAGGTCAAGATAGGAATCAATTTGCAGTCGATAACCGATGACTGCCAGGTATATATACAAGAGATAGGCGGAGGCAGACCTGGCGGTGCGTCACGCCATTCGCGAATGGTGCTGCCTGACATGACGGTAGTAACCAACATTGGTACGGCTCATATTGGAAATTACGATTCCCAGGAGGAACTTATGGAAAACAAGCTGGGAATTATCGATGGAATGAGCCAAAACGGAGTTTTATACCTTAACGGTGATGATAAACTCCTTGTTACCGCCAAACCGAAATGCGAAGTTGTTTATTTCGCCATACATAATAAAAATGCCGATTATTATGCGGAAAACATTAAGGAAACTACAGAAAGAACATATTTTGATGTTGTGCATGGCAACGAGAGAGTATCTGTAGTCATAAATGTCTTAGGCCAGTATAATATTTTGAACGCCTTATGCGCCTTTGCCATCGGAAAACGTCTGGGCATGGAAGATGAAGACATAAAGCGCGGATTGGAGAACTTTAAAACTTCAGGAATAAGACAAAATACGGTCAAAATCGGGGGCGTTACTCTTTTTATCGATTGCTATAATGCTTCGGCGGAATCGGTAATAACATCTACTAACGTCCTTGAAAGATTGGCAGGAAAAAGAAAAATAGCTGTTATAGGCGATATCACCGGTGTAGGGGATATGCAGGAAGAAGTTAACGAGCGTGTTGCCGGCATAATAGATTCACATGATTTTGACTTCATAGTATGCTACGGCAAGGAATCTCGCAACGTTGCGGATAAAATAACCAGGAACAAGTCGATAACAACGTATATAGAGACGGCTGCCGATTTGGAAAAATGGTTGAAAGATAATATTATGCCCGGTGATACGGTTTTGTTTAAAGGAAGTTCAAAAGTCAGACTCGACGATCGTATAGACAGCGTTTTCGGTCTCAATACATCGGATCAAAGGTATCTTGACGAGGCAGAGTGCTTTGCTATACAGAAAAAGGGTATGAAATACCGAGTTTGTCCCGAACATATTTCAGTAATAAGATATTACGGCAAGAAATCTAATATTAAAATTAAAGAAAGCTTCATGGGCAAACCTGTGAAGAAGTTAATGCCGAAAGCATTTCTGGGAAATGATTATGTCAGAAAAGTCCAAGTAGGGAATGCAGTAAACCATATAGGAATCACATGTTTCCAAAGGTGCACAAATTTGAACAGCATAGTTATACCTGAAAGTGTAAAATATATAGGTAAAAATGCTTTCAGAGAATGTGAAAATCTGGAAAAAGTCTTTATAAAAGGCGAACTTTTCTTTTTAGGCGAGGGAGCTTTTAAAAATTGTACAAGGCTGCGTGAGATACATGTTCCTGAAAAACAAAGAAATAAGTTTATAATTTTGGAAAAGGGAAAAGCTGATTTTAGTCTCACCTATCGATATGAAGGCAAAAAAATGACTTATGTAAGCAATAATGCCTATGTGGCTTCGTGCCTGCAAAATGGTATAGTAATAGCATATGAACAAGGAAGCACAATGTTATCAGTATACGCTGACAGTGAAAGACGTGAAAAAGTAGCAGAGATATTTATTATTGTTTTATCTTCTGACAGGGATTCTTTACCGCTGCTTGTTAACAGATGGAATGGTGTTATTATGGCTGACATGAGTGCTGATTTAATCGAAATACCTGCGGGGACCTGCAATTATAATTTAAACGAAAGCATTTTCCTTGACAGAGAAGCTGCTGACGCATTTGATAAAATGGCCGCAGATGCAAACAGAGACGGAATCTTTTTTAAGGTTACACATGGTTACAGAACATTCGAAAAACAAGCTGAATTAATTAAGAAGTGCATTGAAAAGAAAGGCATGAAGGAAACCATGAAGATAGCGGCACCTGTTGGCTTCAGCGAGCATCATACAGGACTTGCTATGGATGTAAGCGGAATGGTGAAAGAAGATGGCACTGCAGTAACAGAAAACAAAGATGCTTTAAAATGGATAGCAGAAAACTGTTATAAATATGGCTTTATGATAAAAAACTTAAAGGGAAAAGAACATATTACCGGAACATCGTATGAGCCATGGCATATCAGATACATAGCAGATACGGAAATTGCCCGATATCTTCATGACAATTATATGACGCTGGATGAATATTTAGAGATGAAGGTGCAGGAAATTCAGTAAAAGTGAAAAGATTAAAGGAGTTTCTATGAATTACAAGCAATATTTAAAATCGTCAGCAGCAGCGAAAGTATCGCTGATACTTTTGATAATCGATGTTATTGCCGCCATATACATTACGTCGCAGGCGGCACGCTTTACGGGAGCCGCCGGCGCGCTGACAGGCGCGGTAATCACAATGGCTGTAAGCGGGCTTGTGTGGCTGTGCCACTATAAAAAACCGGTAGCAGCTATAATCATAGAGATTCTGCTTATGGCGGTACTGGCTCTCGGCGTATATGTCGCAGGCAAAGTCGGGTCTTGGGCAGGCGATATAAGCCGCACTGCTGAATATGAGAATGTACAGATTGTGGCTCTTAAAGACAGTCCGATAGAATCAGGAGATGATTTCAGCTCTTATGTAATGGGGTATTCGGCAGATGATGACGGCGCCTATGAAAAGTCAAGCAAGATTCTTGAAGATAATTCAAAAACTGTTAAAAGGAGCAAGCCGTCCGAATCTACCGAAGTGCTTTATGACGAACTTTTGAATGGAAGCGTTGATCTCATGGTATTGACCAGCAATACAAGAAGCGATCTTTCTATTATTGATGAGGATTATGAAACAAAGATAAAAGTAATCTTAGAGGGTAAATTCGAAGTAGAGTCGGCAACGCTTAAAGCTGTAGATATAACGAAAGAGCCGTTTACCATTTATCTCTGCGGCGCTGATTTGTCATCGGGAGAAGATATAAATTCCACCGGAAGAGGAGATGTAAACATACTACTTACCGTTAATCCGAACACTAAGCAGGTAAACATGCAGGCCATTCCGAGGGACACATTTGTTTATATTCCATGCCGCGGCGGAAGCAGCAAACTGTCTTACAGCGGATGGTGGGGAGGCGTGCAGTCATCCATTGAAAGCATAGAAGATAAATTTGATATAGAAATCAATTACTACGCTAAAATAAACTTTAACGGATTGGTGGATCTCGTAGACGCGCTGGGCGGCGTGACGGTGTACAGTCATTATACTTATACCGCGGGAGATTATACTTTTGTCAAAGGCTACAATGAGGTCAACGGAGAATCAGCCCTAATGTTTGCCAGAGCAAGAAAAATGCTGCCTGAAAACGAGCTTTCCAGAGGGCAGCATCAAATGGAGCTGATTAAAGGAATATTCAGAAAGTTTGCTGAGAATCCTTCCTACTCCAATGCTATGGCTATTATGGATTCTCTGGCGAATAACTTTACAACCAATCTCCCTGAAAGAGATTTTGCCGATGCGGTAGCATTAGTGATCGAACTTCTTCCTCAGTTGGAGAACATGGAAAATCACTCTATGGAAGGAACCTATCAGTGGCATTATGACGAAATAAGGAAGGGATATTATCAATACTATTTCTATCCTGAAGAAAGTGAAATAAAGAGAGTGAAAGACGATATAAACGCAGTGCTTGAGGGCGAATAAGCAGTATTAATATGCGTTTTTCACTGAAAGGATAAACCTGTGAAAACATTAAAAAAAATCATTTCAGAACATATAAGATACAGGAGAACCATCGTAAAGCTGGCCAAATCAGATTTAATTAAGACGTATAAGGACACTGCTCTTGGATGGTGGTGGGCTATTGTACGTCCCTCTATAACTTTGGCAGTATATTATTTTGCTTTTTCCGTAGGATTGAGAGTTGCCAGGTCAGTGGAAGGATATCCGTATTTCCTGTGGCTGGTAGCAGGATTTTTACCATGGTTTTTTATGCGGGATGTGCTGGTGGCAGGAGCATCTTCGATAAAAAAATACAGATTTCTCGTAACAAAAATAAAATATCCTATATCTACCATACCTACGTTTGTGAGCTTGTCGTACTTTATTACGCAGATTGCGCTTACAATTCTTGTAATGGCAATTTTTGTGTTTACAGGTAATTTCCCTGATATATACTGGCTGCAGATACCTTTGTATGCTTTGATGATGCTGGCTTTCTTTTCTGTCTGGTCTTTGTTCGCCGGGCTTATTACAACGTTTAGCAGCGACTTCTTTCAATTGGTAAAATCCATTGTTTTGATGCTGTTTTGGCTGTCAGGAATAATGTACGATGTTAACAGCATCAACAGTGATTGGATAAGAAATGTAATGCTTGTTAATCCGATTACTATAATCGTTAACGGATATCGTAATTCATTTATATATAAAGAATGGTTCTGGGAGGATCCGAGAGAGATTATCTGCTTCTTGATTGTGTTTGCTGTTCTTCTTATATTGACAATCGTAGTATATAAAAAGCTTCACCGTGAAGCGGTGGATGTTTTATAGGGAAGGAAAATGTAGGATGAGACAGGAAGAGATAATAGCTGTACAATTTAAAAACATATCGAAACGGTATAGGCTGTTTAAAAATGAAAAAGACAGGCTTAAATCTTTTTTTACAAAGAAAGTTAATTATAAGGTAAAAAAATCTCTCTGCAATGTTTCCTTTGAAATAAGAAAAGGAGAATCCGTAGCCTTTTTCGGAAAGAACGGAGCAGGGAAATCAACTTTGCTTAAAATTATCACAGGCGTGACATATCCGTCTGAAGGCATAGTGAGAGTGAACGGAAGAGTCAGCGCGTTGCTGGAACTTACAGCCGGATTTGACGGAGAACTGACGGGCAGAGAGAATATTTATTTCAGAGGTGACATCCTCGGAATCAAAAAAGCGGAGATGAAGCTTCTCGAAAAAGATATAGTGCAATTCGCCGATCTGGGGGATTACATCGATCAGCCCGTAAGAACGTATTCCAGCGGTATGAAAGCCAGGCTGGGTTTTGCGATAAATATAAATGTAAAGCCTGACATTTTGATAGTGGATGAAGCATTAAGCGTGGGAGACAGGGAATTCAGGGAGAAATGCAGGAAGATAATAGACGCTAAAATCAAGGAAGGCGTTACATTTTTATTTGTAACCCACTCAATCCTTGATGCTAAGCGGTTTTGCAAGCGAGGAATCGTGATGAAAAATGGACATCTGTTATATGACGGCAATGTTGCCGAGGCTGCAGACTTCTATGCTAATAAGTTAAAATAGCGAAAGGATGACTTATATTGTTTTCAGATAAAAAAAGACAAAAAAACGATAAAAATGCTTCAGCAAAATTGGCGGAAGCAATGTTTTTAGACTATGTTTCTTGTTTCGGAAACAAGCGAAAGGTATTGATGCAGCCCGCGTATTTCAGAGATGAATTGGGCATAGACGATATGAAATCTTATGAAAAAAAAATGGCTAAAGAAGGCTATGTGATGCGAAATCCGGATGGATATCTGGAGCTGACCGAAAAAGGGCAGAGGCTTATGCTGGAATACGAGGATTATATACGTTTTTTTGAGCTTGCCATACCGTATATCAATATCAGCGAATATGAAGAAATCAAAAGAAACTCGGATGAGGACACGGTCTTTGAAAAAATTATTATTTCCTTACTGAATAAGAAAACAGAACAGTCATTGAGCGGAGGCAAATTCCAGGATGCAGCCAATCTCTACTACGAAATGGGAAAGCTGTATGTTGCCGTTTGCAGAAGCGATGAGGCAATGGCTTGCTATCTTAATGCTCTTTATATACAGGTCAGCGGATATGAATACGCCGGTGTTTTCAGGAGACGCAGACAAGGCAAGATTACATCAAGAGCGGCAGAAGCATCGTATACAGGAATGTATATTGATCCTCACCTTATGCGTTCAATTGAAGAAATAGGGTATGCATATTGGGAAAATATGGTGGATGATATATACAAAAAAGCCCGTCCTAAAGCTTTTATTTGCAAGAAGAAAGACTTTAAACTTTTGGTCAGCGACACCGTTTGCGGTATGATAGATTTTGAAAAATGGTGGGGACATTTTCACGCCAGATATAATGAATTGGTGAAAGGAGCATAGAAATAATAAGATGAGAAGCATAAAAAAATTTGCCCTAAAAAATTTAGCGGGGGGGGGAGACAGTAAAAAAAGCCAGTATTGGGACGGAAATAAATGGACATTTTCGTTAGGAAACTTGAAGGCAATTATAGATTTAAAAGAGGAAGATATTCCTGAACGGTATAAAAAAGATATCGACAAGTGCTTTGATCAAATTCATTATGATAAAGTACGTAAAACAGGAGAAAACGTACTTTTATTTGATATATTTCCCAGTGATAAAAACGCAGAAAGGTTTGAGAAATATATAAAAAGCGGTAACCGGTTCAGTAGGAAAAACCACGACGCTTATGCTACTGGAATATGTGTTTGCTGAAAAATATAAGACATATGTAGGAGGCCCAGGAGGAAAGAATTATAATACTCATTATGCAATGGTATGGCAGATGCTTTCAAGGTATTCGCCTGTATATGACGTTCATATACAGGAATGCGGCGCAGGCAGAAGCCGGCTTATAACCGAAGCGGCACAAATGCTTAATGTGGACACATTTGGGATAACGAAAATAAGCAAAACACATCATATGGACGCGTATAAAGATGTTGAGGATCTGATCTCAGATAAAACAAGCTTTGACAGAATACATAAACCTGGTGCGTTCGGAGTAATTAATGCGGATGATGAGGTGTTGAAATCATATCCTTTTCAAAGCAAAATTATTACATACGGAATTACAAATGACAAGGCTGATTATATAGGAACCAATATAGTGCAAAACGGAGATATGTTGGAATTTGATATAGAGCACGAGGGACATAAAAGCCATTTTGCAATCAATATTGTAGGAAAGCATAATGTAAGTAACGCTTTGATGGTATACGTGATAGCTAAGCAATATGGCCTTTCCGATGACCAAATAAGAGCAGGTTTCCTGAAATACAAAAGCATGGGAATAAGACAAAATGTGCGCGAAGTGGCCGGACGCATATTTTATATTGATTGTTTTAATGTATGCAGCGATTCAATCAAATCGTGTTTAGCTACTTTGAAAGAAATCAACACTGATGGAAACGGCAAAAGAATCGCTGTTCTCGGCGGAGAGAACGCGTTAGGCGATATGTCTGATACAATAAATTACAAGACCGGCACCGAAATCACTGATGAGGGGATAGACAGATTTATTTTCTTAGGGCCAAGAGAACCTGCCAGCCGGAGCGCCCTTAATTATTATGGGAATGGAAGAGCACTGTATGAAGGTGCAAAAAAGCGGTTCCGGAAGAAAAACTAACTTTTGTTGATGATTTGAAAGTATTGTCACGCATTTTGTCAGATGAAACCAATATCGGAGATGTCGTATTATTAAAGGGCATCTTTAGACTGCCGATGTTCGCGGCGCTGGACATGGCTTTTGGTACGAATTATATAGTTTATAACGTTAATTTTGCAGGGGAGAAAGAAAAGGACGAGCATTATTTCGGAAATTACTATAAAGAAATAGACGGTGTAAATTTAATAAAACCGTTGGAAAAGGAATTATATATTCCTAATGATATAAACGGGAAACCTATGGTAAGAATAGGGAAAAATGTTTTTAAAAATAATAGTAATATTGAAAAAGTAGTAATCGGTATTAACTGCAAGACCATAGGAGAAGGTTGTTTTGAAAATTGTGTAAATATTCGTCAAGTTGATATCCCTATATCACTTGTTAATATAGAGCCTAAGGCGTTTAGCGGCTGCTCCGGAATTTCCGTTTTAAATCTCAGCAGTGTCAAGCATATTGGAGCCTTAGCATTTCAAAATTGCACTGAATTGAGAAAAATTTACTTAAGTGAACAATGCGGAACGATCGAAAAAGACGCATTTTTAAACTGCAAAAAAATAGTAATATGTGCACCTAAAAATTCATATGCATATTTGTATGCAGAAAAAAATGGATTAAAACTTGATTTCGTTGAGAAAGTTTATGATATACCATTTGCCCGTTCGCCTAAAAGTAAAGATAATATACAGGCTTATAAGGAATTAAAACATATTATTAATAATGAAAACTATGATGTGATTCATTGTAATACTCCAATGGGAGGAATTGTTACTAGATTGGCTGCAAAGCAGGTCAGAAAGCAAGGCACTAAAGTTTATTATACAGCACATGGATTTCATTTTTATAAAGGTGCGCCGAAAAAGAACTGGATTGTGTTTTATCCCATTGAAAAATACTTTTCAAGAATGACAGATAAGCTGATTACCATTACGAAGGAGGATTACCACCTAGCAAGCCAAAAGTTTCATTGTAAAGTGGAGCGGATTCATGGCGTAGGCGTGGATGAAAACCGATATCATTCCGTACTTCAAGAAGAACAAATGGAAATCAGAAAACAGTTTGGCTTTACTGATGGACAAAAGATTATTTTATGTGTAGGGGAATTGCTTCCAAACAAAAATCAGCAAATGATTATTCACGCTATGCAGAAAATTGTAAAAAAATATCCGGATGCACAACTGCTTCTTGCGGGAAATGGATCAGAAAAAGAAAATCTTGAAAATTTGATAAAATCTTTGAGATTGACTGAAAATATAAAAATGCTGGGATATGTTACGAATCTTCAGGAATATCAGAAGATTGCTGATGTGTCAGTTTCTTGCAGTAAAAGAGAAGGACTTCCGCTGAATATTGTAGAAGCTATGTTATCAGGAACTCCGGTTGTGGCTTCTGTAAATAGAGGACATAGAGAATTGATACAAAATGGGAAGAATGGATTTCTTATAGATGTAAATGATTGTGAAAGGATGGCTGATAAGGTTTTACAGATATTGACCGATACGCAGTTGTATGGAGAAATTCAAAAAAATGCTAATGTATACGCACAGGCATATACATTTAGAAATGTAAAAAAAGAATTAGAAGCAGTTTATTTTAAGAGTTGAAAAATATGAGGGAGTGTGTGAATGAGTCAAAAAGTAATTCCTAAAATCATACATTTTTGTTGGTTTGG
>ERZ826764.1007-NODE-1007-length-35817-cov-9.057855_pt1 | contig 35817 bp, 31 predicted proteins | sample MGYA00519870_ERZ826764 | MGnify/ENA primary metagenome ERZ826764 (study PRJEB31778, sample SAMEA3449239) | human gut metagenome | biome: human gut; feature: human-associated habitat; material: faeces | place: United Kingdom | collected 2010/2012 ...
GGGCTGCTCCGGTGATCATGTTCTTTACATAGTCTGCGTGCCCCGGGCAGTCTACATGGGCATAGTGTCTGTTTGGTGTCTCATATTCTACATGGGCTGTAGATATGGTGATTCCTCTTTCTTTTTCTTCCGGTGCCTTGTCGATCTGGTCAAAGGCCACATCCTGGCCCAGTCCGTATCTCTGGTGCAGCACTGTTGTGATGGCCGCTGTCAATGTGGTCTTGCCGTGGTCTACATGGCCTATGGTACCGATATTGATATGCGGTTTGGTTCTTTCAAACTTCTGTTTTGCCATTTTATTTTCCTCCTAAAAAGGTGTTAAAAGTTAAATTTATTTGTTTATTTTTTCCAATAAGTTGTCAGGCAGCTTTTCGAAGTGGTCCATCTGCATTACATATACTCCGCGTCCCTGAGTCTTTGATCTCAGGTCTGTGGCGTATCCGAACATCTCCGACAGAGGTACCATGCCTCTTACGGCAACGGCTCCCATGTTCATGTCGGTGCCTTCGATCCTTCCTCTCCTTGAGGAAATATCGCCGATTACATCGCCCATATATTCTTCCGGTACAGTTACCTCTACCTTGAATATAGGTTCCAGGAGTACAGGTTTTGCTTTCTTTACGGCTTCTCTGAAGGCCATGGAAGCAGCGATCTTGAATGCCATTTCCGATGAGTCTACTTCGTGATAGGAACCGTCGTAAAGCTCAACGCCCACATCTACAACCTGATATCCGGCAATCGGGCCGTTTTCCATAGCTTCTTTGATACCTTCCTCGATCTTAGGGATGTATTCCTTAGGAATAGCTCCTCCCACGATGGAGTTCTTGAACTCGAAGCCGGAACCTGGGTCTCTCGGATAGATCCTGATCTTTACATGACCATACTGTCCGCGTCCACCGGACTGCTTGGCATACTTGTGATCCACATCTGCCGTGGTGGTGATTGTCTCTTTGTAGGAAACCTGCGGTTTGCCCACATTGGCCTCAACCTTGTACTCACGGAGCAGCCTGTCTACTATGATCTCAAGATGAAGTTCTCCCATTCCTGCGATTATGGTCTGTCCGGTATCGGCGTTGGTGTAGGTCTTGAAAGTAGGGTCTTCCTCAGCCAGCTTGGCCAGGGCGATGCCCATCTTTTCCTGACCTGCCTTGGTCTTAGGCTCGATGGCGATCTCGATCACAGGATCAGGGAATTCCATGGATTCCAGTATGATCTCATGTTTTTCATCACAGAGAGTATCTCCTGTGGTGGTATCTTTGAGACCTACAGCTGCGGCTATGTCGCCGGCATAAACTTCCTGGATCTCCTCTCTCTTGTTGGCGTGCATCTGAAGGATCCTTCCGATCCTTTCTTTCTTGCCTTTAGTTGAGTTATATACATAGGATCCGGACTGGAGTGTTCCGGAATATACTCTGAAAAACGCCAGCTTGCCTACGAACGGGTCAGCCATGATCTTGAAAGCCAGGGCCGAGAACGGTTCTGTATCGCTTGTATGGCGCACATCGTCCTCTCCTGTCTCAGGATTTACTCCCTTGATCGGCGGGATGTCCAGCGGAGACGGCATATAATCTACGATACCGTCAAGCAGCATCTGAACGCCCTTGTTCCTGTATGCGCTTCCACACATCATAGGGATCATCCGTCCTGCAATGGTCTCTTTTCTGATAACGGATTTGATCTCCTTGGTGGTCAGTTCTTCGCCTTCGAGGAATTTCATCATCAGTTCCTCGTCAGTCTCTGCAACTGATTCAACCAGTTTCTCTCTCCATTCGTCTGCAAGGTCCTGCATTTCGGCCGGAATATCGGTTATGTCGAATTCCTTACCCAGCTCGTCCTTGTAAATCTCTGCCTTCATCTCTACTAGGTCGATAATTCCAACGAAACTATCTTCAGCTCCAATAGGCAACTGGATAGGTACTGCATTGGCCTTGAGTCTTTCCTTGACCATGTTCACAACTCTGAAGAAGTCGGCACCCATGATGTCCATCTTGTTTACAAAGACCATCCTCGGTACACCATACTTTTCAGCCTGTCTCCATACGGTCTCAGACTGCGGCTCAACGCCTCCCTTGGCACAGAGTACAGTTACTGCGCCGTCCAGGACTCTCAGGGACCTCTCTACCTCAACGGTAAAGTCAACATGTCCCGGAGTATCTATGATATTGATTCTTGTGTCCTTCCATTGTGCTGTAGTAGCGGCAGAGGTTATAGTGATACCACGCTCCTGTTCCTGCTCCATCCAGTCCATGGTGGCAGCGCCTTCGTGGGTTTCTCCCAGCTTGTGGGTCCTGCCTGTGTAGAACAGTATTCTTTCAGTCGTAGTGGTTTTGCCCGCATCTATGTGGGCCATTATACCAATGTTTCTCGTTCTTTCCAGTGGGAACTTTCTTGGCATACACATCCTCCTTTCTGCCGTATTGAGCGCCCAACAAAGGCGCTCGTTTTGTCGTGTTGCGCTTATATCATAAGGCCAAAATCGCGCAGGAAAAATCGTTTGTGGCTAAGTGAGCTCATCGCTGAGGCGCGGAGTGTACATCCGGTACATGAGCACCGCAAGCGATGAAGCGAACAACGCCACAGGCGATTTTAACAAGCGATTTACCAGCGGAAATGAGCAAACGCCCTGTTGGCTTCCGCCATCTTATGAGTATCTTCTTTTCTTTTTACTGAAGCGCCGGTGTTGTTCGCAGCGTCCATCAGTTCTTTGGCGAGCCTTTCTTCCATGGTCCTTTCGCCTCTGGCTCTTGTAAATTTGGTGAGCCATCTGAGGCCTAAGGTCTGTCTTCTTTCAGGCCTTACTTCTACAGGAACCTGATAGTTGGCTCCGCCGATTCTTTTGGCTTTTACTTCCAGTACAGGCATGATGTTGTTCAATGCCTTTTCAAATACTTCCAGGGGTTCTTCGCCAGTCTGCTCTTTGATCCTGTCAAAGGCGCCGTAAACTATGGCCTGGGCTGTACCCTTTTTTCCGTCCAGCATTATGCTGTTTATCAGCTTTGCTACAGCAACGCTGCCGTAAACAGGATCCGGAAGTATATCTCTTTTTGGTATATTACCTTTTCTTGACACTTCTCTTCCCTCCTTGCTGACCGTTTCGAGTCTGTCTTATCTAGTACGAAACGATCCGCACAATATCATATTTAATTGCGCTTTCTCTTCACCTTTGCCGGTATTGTCCGCAGGGCCTGAGCCAAACCGCCTCCATATCCGGAAAAGATTACTCTGCCGGCTGTGCAATCAGGCAGCCGCCAGTGTCTTTGGGGGTACTCGACGGTACTCATATGACCGCCGTGAGCGCCTTGATATATCGTGAGAATATAAAGGAGCTCTACTTAATTTCCCAAAACCAATAGTCTTATTTCTTTTTAGGCCTCTTGGCGCCGTATTTTGAACGGGCTTTGAGCCTGTTGGCAACGCCGGCTGTGTCGAGAGTTCCTCTGATGATGTGATATCTTACACCTGGGAGGTCTTTTACCCTGCCGCCTCTGATGAGAACAACGCTGTGTTCCTGCAGATTGTGGCCTATGCCAGGAATATAAGCTGTCACTTCAATACCGTTGGTCAGACGAACCCTGGCAACTTTTCTCAGAGCTGAGTTAGGCTTTTTAGGAGTAACGGTCTTTACAGATGTGCAAACGCCTCTTTTCTGAGGTGAATGGGTATCTGTTGCTACTCTCTTGAGTGAGTTCATGCCCTTGTTCAGCGCAGGAGCAGTTGACTTCTTAACAGAGCTTGTTCTGCCTTCCCGTACTAATTGATTGATAGTAGGCATCCTTTTTCTCCTTTCTTCTGAATTATATTATTTCAAGCCGAACCGGACCGGACATCCTGTCCGCCCCGGTTAAGCCCAAAACCAAATTTTATTTTATCACGAACCGATATCTAATGTCAATCTAATTCGATGATATCAGGTGTTTCAGGTTCATTGGCCGCAGATGCCTCCACTACGGAGTCATCTGCCTGATGATCCTCGTAAAGAGGATCCTCGCTGGCAGCAGTCATGGCCGCCAGTTCCTGTTCGCGCTCAAAATTTTCCATGATCTCAGCGTTCACGCCGTAATCGATTTCGATATTCTTGTAGCGCTTCATTCCTGTTCCGGCAGGTATCAGCTTACCTATCATGATGTTTTCTTTAAGACCGGTGAGCCTGTCATTCTTGCCCTTGATGGCGGCATCTGTCAGTACCCTTGTGGTCTCCTGGAATGACGCTGCTGACAGGAATGAACTGGTTGCCAGGGAAGCCTTGGTAATGCCCAGCAGGATCCTGTTGGCTGAACAAGGCTGGCCGCCTTCTTCCTCTGCCTTTGCATTGGCCTCCTCGATCTCGTATTTGCCGTAAAGACCTCCAGGGAGCAGGTCAGTGTCTCCCGCATCGTCTATCTTGTACTTTGAAAGCATCTGGCTTACGATGACCTCAATGTGCTTATCATTGATATCAACACCCTGCTGTTTGTAAACTCGCTGCACTTCCTTGAGCAGATACTGGTAAACACCCTCTACTCCGTTGAGCCTGAGTATATCGTGAGGGTTCAGCGGACCTCTTGTTATCTGTCCTCCGGCGAACACCTTATCGCCCTCTTTGACATTGAGCCTTGCTCCGTACGGGATCACATAGGTCCTGTCGCCATCCTCGCCTCTGACGATGACTTCTGTCTTGTTATCTTTGCGTCCCTCGATGGAGATGACCTCTCCGTCAGCTTCGCAGATCTCGGCGATACCTTTAGGTTTTCTGGCCTCAAACAGTTCCTCAACCCTCGGAAGACCCTGGGTGATGTCTCCTCCGGCAACTCCTCCGGTATGGAATGTTCTCATGGTCAGCTGTGTACCCGGTTCTCCGATGGACTGGGCGGCGGTTATGCCGACAGCTTCACCGATGTTGACTTCTTCACCGGTAGCAAGATTGCGGCCGTAACATTTGGCGCATATCCCGGTCCTGGAGTGACAGGTCATTACTGAACGGATAGCTACGCTTTCGATTCCGCAGGCCTCGATCCTTTCAGCAGCAGCTTCGAGGATCTCCTCGTTCTGTTCAACTATCACCTCTCCGGTATCCGGATCGGTGATATCCACGAGGGCTGTCCTGCCCACGATCCTCTGCTTCAGAGGTTCGATAACCTCTTTTCCATCGGTAAATGCTCTTACCTCAACACCCTCGTCAGTACCGCAGTCGTATTCTCTTACGATAACGCTGTGAGATACATCGACCAGTCTCCTTGTCAGGTAACCTGAGTCAGCGGTACGCAGGGCCGTATCAGCCAGACCTTTTCTTGCTCCGTTGGAAGAAATGAAGTATTCCAGTATGGACAGGCCTTCACGGAAGTTGGACTTGATAGGGATTTCCACCGTACGGCCGGTAGCGTTGGCCATCAGGCCTCTCATGCCGCTTACCTGTCTTATCTGGTTCTTGCTACCTCTGGCTCCTGAGTTGGCCATGATGAACAGGTTGTTGAGGGTTCCCAGGGAATCCATCAGCACATCTGCCACATCATCGGTAGCTTTATTCCAGACTTCGATGATCTTTTCATACCGCTCCTGCTTGGACATAAGGCCCATGCGGTATGCCTTTTCGTACTTGTCGACCATTGCATCGGCTTCGGCGATGATGGTCTCTTTTTCTTTAGGGATCTCCATATCGCTGATACTGATGGTAACGGCGCCCTTGGTGGAGTATTTGTATCCCATGGATTTTATATAGTCGAGCATTATCACAGTGCCGGTGTTGCCGTGCTTACGGTAGCACTTGTCTATGATAAGTCCCAGTTTTTTCTTGTCGCAGAGGAAGTCTACCTCAAGGCTGTACGGGTCTGCTTCTCTGTCTACAAAGCCCAGATCCTGAGGTATGCCCTGGTTGAAGATGAATCTTCCTACATTGGATTCTACCAGTTTGCCCGGATCGTCTTTGTCTTTATACATCCTTACCTTGACTTTGGCATGGATGCCTACTACTCCTGTCTGGTATGCCATGAGCATTTCGTCCAGGTCGGTAAATACCTTTCCGTCACCTTTTTCTGCGTATGAGTTTCTCTCCTCAACACCCGGATGGGTAAGATAGTAGCTTCCCAGTATCATGTCCTGAGTAGGAGTGGTTATAGGTGAACCGTCCTTAGGAGCAAGGATGTTGTTGATGGAAAGCATGAGGAACCTGGCCTCAGCCTGCGCTTCTACAGAAAGCGGTACATGAACGGCCATCTGGTCTCCATCGAAGTCGGCGTTGAAAGCGGTACATACCAGCGGGTGCAGCTTGATGGCCTTGCCCTCTACCAGTACCGGCTCGAAAGCCTGGATACCCAGCCTGTGCAGGGTCGGCGCACGGTTGAGCATTACCGGGTGCTCTTTGATGACACCTTCCAGTACATCCCATACTTCCGGTCTTACCTTTTCGACCATCCTCTTGGCGCTCTTGATGTTGTGAGCATAACCCTGCTCCACCAGCTCTTTCATGATGAAAGGCTTGAACAGTTCCAGGGCCATCTTCTTAGGCAGTCCACACTGATAGAACTTGAGTTCCGGTCCTACTACGATAACGGAACGGCCTGAATAGTCGACACGCTTACCCAGCAGGTTCTGTCTGAATCTTCCCTGCTTACCTTTGAGCATGTCTGACAGGGATTTGAGCGGTCTGGAGCCGGGGCCGGTAACGGCTCTGCCCCTTCTGCCGTTGTCTATGAGGGAGTCTACTGCTTCCTGCAGCATCCTCTTTTCGTTCCTTACTATGATGTCAGGCGCACCAAGCTCAAGGAGTCTGTTGAGCCTGTTGTTCCTGTTGATCACTCTCCTGTACAGGTCGTTCAGGTCGGAGGTGGCGAACCTGCCGCCGTCCAGCTGTACCATAGGCCTGATGTCAGGCGGGATAACCGGGATAACATCCAGGATCATCCACTCAGGTCTGTTGCCTGAGAGTCTCAGGGCTTCGATCACCTCAAGGCGCCTGACGATCCTGACTTTTTTCTGTCCGGTGGCACCTTTGAGCTTGCTTCTCAGTTCCTGAGAAAGCTGGTCAAGATCTATGTCACAAAGCAGCTTCTTGATGGCTTCTGCTCCCATGCCTGCCTTGAACCTGTCGCCATACTGATCCTTTTTTTCTCTATACTGCTGTTCAGTAAGGATTTCTTTATATACAAGGTCAGTGTCCCCCGGATCGGTAACGATGTATGCGGCAAAGTACAGGACTTTCTCCAGGTTTCTCGGAGTGATATCAAGGCAGAGTCCCATCCTTGACGGGATTCCCTTAAAATACCAGATGTGAGATACAGGAGCGGCCAGCTTGATGTGGCCCATCCTCTCTCTTCTTACTTTTGCCTTTGTTACTTCTACGCCGCACCGGTCGCAGACGATCCCCTTATATCTGATCCTCTTGTATTTTCCGCAGTGGCATTCCCAGTCCTTCATAGGGCCGAATATCCTCTCGCAGAAAAGGCCGTCTCTCTCAGGCTTGAGAGTTCTGTAGTTGATGGTCTCCGGCTTGGTTACTTCTCCGTGTGACCATTCCAGGATCTTTTCCGGTGACGCCAGGCTTATCTGTATTGACTCAAAATTGTTCAGTTCGTATTCGTTATTATTGTTATTCAAGGAGTACCTCCCCTTTCTTCAATTACTCACTCTTGAAATCATCGTCAAAGTCGAAGTCGGACGGCTCGTCGTCGAATCCGTAGTCATCGTCTTCATCGTCGGCGTCCTCCTCAGTAAAGCCATCGTTTAAAAGATTTTCGTCATCACCTATCTCATTTTCAGCATCCATTATGCCGCTTATGGTAGGCACATCGTCATCATATTCCGAGGCTTCTTTGATCTGGATCTCTTCATCGTTTTCTGAAAGGACTTTGACATCAAGTCCCAGCGCCTGCATTTCTTTTATCAATACCTTGAAGGATTCCGGTATTCCCGGAGTAGGTATATTTTCTCCCTTGACTATAGCTTCATATGTCTTTACCCTTCCGACTATGTCGTCAGACTTGACTGTCAGGATCTCCTGAAGGGTATAAGCTGCGCCGTAAGCTTCAAGGGCCCATACTTCCATCTCGCCGAAACGCTGTCCGCCGAACTGGGCCTTTCCGCCGAGAGGCTGCTGTGTCACCAGCGAATACGGACCGGTGCTCCTTGCATGTATCTTGTCATCTACCAGGTGGTGCAGTTTGAGCATATACATGTATCCTACGGTAACAGGATTGTCGAAAGGTTCTCCCGTTCTGCCGTCCCTGAGCTGGAGCTTTCCGGTCTCCGGATAGCCGCACTCTTTGAGAAGGCCGATTATATCATTCTCTTTGGCGCCGTCAAATACCGGGGTTGAAATATACCAGCCTTTTTTCTTGGCGGCAAGACCCAGGTGTACTTCCAGTACCTGTCCTACATTCATTCGGGAAGGTACGCCCAGAGGGTTGAGCATTACCTGCAGCGGCTGTCCGTTATCCAGGAAAGGCATGTCTTCTTCAGGCAATATCCTGGAGATAACACCCTTGTTTCCGTGGCGTCCTGCCATCTTGTCTCCTACATTGATCTTTCTCTTGGTGGCAATGTAGCATCTTACCAGTTTGTTCACACCCGGCGGCAGTTCATCACCGTTTTCGCGGCAGAAGATCTTTACATCTACGACGATCCCGGTCTCTCCGTGAGGCACTCTCAATGAGGTATCTCTCACCTCTCTTGCCTTTTCGCCGAATATGGCTCTCAGGAGCCGTTCTTCGGCGGTAAGTTCAGTTTCTCCTTTTGGAGTGACTTTTCCTACCAATATATCTGATGAGTTGACTTCGGCGCCTATCCTGACTATACCTTCTTCGTCAAGATCTTTGAGGGCGTCCTCGCCGACATTCGGTATATCTCTTGTTATTTCTTCAGGTCCCAGTTTGGTATCTCTGGCTTCTGCTTCGTATTCCACAATATGCAGGGAAGTCAGTACATCGTCCATGAGGAGCCTCTCGTTGAGGATGATGGCATCCTCGTAGTTGTAGCCTTCCCATGTCATGAATCCTATGAGCAGGTTCTTGCCCAGAGCTATCTCACCGAGGTCTGTGGAAGGTCCGTCTGCAATGACTTCTCCTTCTTCAACATGCTCGCCGTGGCTTACGATAGGTCTCTGGTTGATGCATGTTCCCTGGTTGGATCTTTTGAACTTCAGAAGTTTATATGAATCGGTCTTGTTGTCTTCGTCTCTTCTGATCACAATGTTTTCAGCGTCAACAAACTCAACAGTACCGCTGTTTTTTGCAAGGATCACAACACCGGAATCTCTGGCGGCCTTGTACTCCATTCCTGTTCCCACTATTGGGGCTTCGCTCACCAGCAGAGGCACTGCCTGTCTCTGCATGTTGGATCCCATCAGGGCACGGTTGGCGTCGTCGTTTTCCAGGAACGGTATCATAGCTGTAGCCACGGATACTACCTGCTTAGGTGATACATCCATGTAGTCGATCTCTTCTCTCGGCATGAGGGCGATCTCTCCGTGTTCGCCTCTTGAAGCAACCTTGGAGTTGATGAAATGGCCTTCACTGTCCAGCGGTTCGTTGGCCTGAGCGATTATCATCATTTCTTCTTCGTCGGCTGTCAGATAGTGTATCTCATCGGTTACACGGTGAGTTTCCTTGTCTACTACTCTGTATGGTGTCTCGATGAACCCGTATTCATTGACTATGCCGTAGGTTGTCAGGGAACCGATAAGTCCGATGTTCGGACCTTCCGGTGTCTCTATAGGACACATCCTGCCGTAGTGGGACTGGTGGACATCCCGGACTTCAAATCCGGCCCTTTCCCTGGAAAGACCTCCCGGTCCAAGGGCAGACAGTCTTCTCTTATGAGTCAGCTCTGCCAGCGGGTTGTTCTGGTCCATAAACTGGGAAAGCTGCGAACTTCCAAAGAACTCCTTGATGGCTGCGGTTACCGGCCTGATGTTCATCAGGGCCTGCGGAGTAGTCACATCTATATCCTGGATGGTCATTCTTTCTTTGACCACTCTCTCCATCCTGGCAAGGCCTATCCGGAACTGGTTCTGGAGCAGTTCTCCTACAGTCCTTAACCTTCTGTTGCCCAGATGGTCTATGTCGTCTATATCTCCGATTCCGTAGTTGAGGTTCAGGATATAGCTGATCGAGGCTATTATATCTTCTATGATGATGTGTTTAGGTGAAAGGTCGTGCTTTCTCTCCTTGAGCTTTGTTCTGATCTCATCGTCAGTCTGGCAGCTGTCGAGGATTTCCCTCAGCACAGGATAAAAAGCCTTGTCTGCCAGCTTCAGTTCTGAAATGTCAAAGTTTACATAGCTCTGGAGATCTACGAAATTGTTTCCGATTATTTTGGTCACCACATCTTCTTTGTCTTTGTCGAGACCATATGCGTAAACATAGCGCACTCCGGCATTTTCTATTTCCATGGCAAGATCACGACCGATCTTCTGGCCTTTTTCGGCCATTATCTCGCCCGTTTCCGGATTGATAACATCTTCTGCTACAGTCACGCCGTTTATTCTGTTAGAGATGCCAAGTTTTTTGTTGTATTTGTATCTGCCTACTTTGGCCAGATCATAACGCTTAGGGTCGAAGAACAGGGAGTTGAGCAGCGCCCTTGCGCTTTCCACCGTTGGAGGCTCAGTCGGTCTGAGTTTCCGGTAAATTTCCTTCAGACCTTCTTCGTAATTGGAAGCTGTGTCCTTTTCAAGGGTCTTTTTCAGTCTCACATCTTCTCCGAAGATTTCCAGGATCTCCTGGTCGCTCCCGAATCCCAGCGCTCTCATCAGTGTGGTCACAGGCTGCTTTCTGGTACGGTCAACTCTGACGGAGATTATCTCGTTGGAGTCTGTTTCGTATTCGAGCCATGCTCCTCTGTTGGGGATTATGGTCGTCGAGAACAGCTTGTTGTTTGACTTGTCATAGGTCACATCATAATATGGTCCCGGCGAACGGACAAGCTGAGTAACTACAACTCGCTCCGCACCGTTATATATAAATGTACCTTTTTCGGTCATCAGCGGGAAATCTCCCATGAAGACTTCCTGCTCTTTGACCTCTCCTGTTTCTTTGTTGATGAGTCTGACTTTTACCTTAAGCGGAGCAGCGTATGTCACATCTCTTTCCTTACATTCTTCCTGTTCGTATTTGGGAGAGTCTGTAATGGCGTAGTCGATGAATTCCAAAACCAGGTTGTCTGCGTAATCCTTGATGGGGGAAATGTCCTCGAACACTTCTCTCAAACCTTCTTCGATGAACCATTTATATGAGTCGGTCTGGATCTGAATAAGGTTCGGCATTTCGCAGACTTCGTTGATCTTAGCGAAGGTCATACGTTCTTTTTTACCTACTTTTATAGGTCTTGGCATCTTTATCACTCCTTATATTCTTAACAAATTACTTTGTATGGCAGTCTAATATTATATTACATTGGCGTCAAATAATCAAGCAAAATTTGGAGTGATATGGAAGTTTTTTTGCCGCCGGGCATAGCGGCCCCGGCGGAGCGGGGTGCAGGCCGAGGCAATGGGTACGGGCCGTGCGGACCCGGCGATTCGCCTGAGGCAAGGGAGTTTTCCCCCCCTGAAACTTATGTTTGCCGATTCCAGGGGGAGCAGCTCCACCCTTTCCTCCGTTTTCGGTGTAGCGTGCATCAACCGCCGGGGTCATGCGCTTCCCCGGGCCATGCACTATGCATTTTATGAAACAAAAAAACGGCGGCCTGTCGGCCGCCCTCATATACTCCCAGTCTGTCAAACATCCTACCGGCTGCCCGCCTCGCCGGAGCCGCCCGCTCCTCCGGAACCGGCTGCACCGCCTATGACCCTGGAGGTCATTATTATATCCTGATGTTTCACTTCTTTCGGCTGGAACCTCATAAGCTGGAACACTGCCTGCATTATAGGGCCCATGCAGAATGTACCTATTATAGTGCCTATCCCTACCGGGCCGCCAAGAGCCCAGCCCAGCACCAGCACCACCGCCATGATCATCACGCTGACGATACCGATGGGAACCTTGGGCATGCGCTTGCTCAGGCCCACCAGCAGTGCGTCCCTCGGGCCGCAGCAGAGAGCCATCTTCATGTATATGTACTGGCCGAAGCCGTTTATTATGAGGCCGATGACCATGATCACCACGCCCATAGCCATATTGGTCTGCTCCGGCAGAAAATCAAGCCAGTTGCACAGATCCACTGTCTTGCCGACTATAAGGGCATCCAGTATGGTGCCTATGCCTATCCTTTCCTTTATGAGAAGGTCTATAATTATTATTATGAACGAAGCGCACAGGGAAATGTTCCCGTACTGAAAACCAAAGGTATGCTGTATTCCCAGATAGAAACAGTCCCATGGGGCTACTCCGATATTTGCCTGGATCGTAAAGTATGTTCCCACAGCAAAGAGCGCCAGTCCCAGGGCGGCGACAACGCTGTGGCCTATTATCTGCGGTATTGTATTATTTTCTGTCTTGTTTGATGATCTCATCGTATATTATCGAAATTCCTTTCTCTATGTTTGCGTCGGAAATGTTGGAGAAAGACAGGCGCATAAAGCCGCCTTCCTCTGTACCGCCGGGGAAGAAAAGCTTGCCCGGGCAGATGAGGACCTTGCGCCTGCGCAGAGCCTCGTAAAGTTTCATGTCGTTTATTCCCTTGGGAAGCCTGCACCAGAAGCCGAGGCCGCCTTTTGGAGACTGCCAGGACAGGCCCATCTCACGGAGAGGCTCCATGGCCCTTTCCATCTTGCGGCACTTGTCCTCATAATATTCGGTCATTGCCCGCTGCCGGTCCTGGTGATAACCGGCTTTAAGATACTCGGCAAACATCAGCTGTTCAAGCTTTTGCATGTGTACCTGAGTGCCGCTTATCTGACGCCCTATGATGCCGGCCGTTTCCGACGGAGCCAGTATGAAAGCTATCTTCGCCCCGTAATAGAACTTGGTCAGGGCGCTGTCTATATATATGATATTCTGCCGCTTATCGAGAGCGTAAAGAGGAGGCAGACCGTCTCCGTCAAAATTGATGCCGCTGCACCAGCTTTCCTCCACTATAGGCACATCGTACCGGTCAGCAAGTTCTATGAGTTTATAGCGTTTTTCAAGGCTCATCCTCGCCCCGGTTACACCGTGGTAGTCAGGCATGGTGTGGAAAAACTTGGGGTGATATTTTCTGAATATGCCCTCAAGCTGGATCAGAGCCACTCCGTCCTCCTCCATTGGCGCCAGGATGACCTGAAGGCCATTGTCGAGAAAAAGGCTGTAATTATCAGGCATGATCGGCGATTCAGAAACCACATAGTCCTTTTCTCCGGCAAGGATGTTGGATATGTATTCCAGGCCATGGGTGGTCTCGTTGATGATGACCACATCTCCGGCACGGGTGTTAACGCCTTCCTCCTGCAATGCGATAGCAAGCTGCTTCCTGAGTATGGCATCTCCCTTTGCCTGGCAATAAGAAAAAGCCCCCGCCCCGTATATGGATATGACCTTGTCCATCACATCCTTTATGTGTTCAAGGTTTATGATCTCCTCCGGCGCAATGTGGCCGCCGAAAGAGATATTGTCCTTGTTAAAGGACGCTTCAAAGATGTCCTCAAAGATCTTGCCACAGGCAGTGATGTTGGTATTATACCTGAAAACGGCATGCGCAGTCTTGCGTGAAGCTTTTTCGTCATCTTCCTTTTTCCCGAAAATGACGAAATATCCCTTTCTGCCCTCAAAATCGCAGCTTATGAGTTCCTGGTCGACCAGGAGCTTATAAGCCTTGATGACCGTATTCCGGTGGACCCCCACTATGGCAGCAAGCCGCCTTTCGGAAGGCAGCCGCCATCCGTAGGGATACTCACCGCTGAGTATCCGCTTTTTGATGGCTGCCTCGATCTGTCTGTAAACAGGGATGGAACTTTCTTTGTCGATGGAGATGTTCATGGTCTTTTCCTTTCCCTTCAGGTGATCAGTTGTTTTCAATTACCTCTCCATGGAAAAATACATATCTCGGTCTCTTTTTCATTACATATATATCTTCGTCAGGATTTCCTTCCACTACGACCAGTTCTGAGTTCTTGCCCACCTTGATGGTGCCTTTGCGGTCGTCCATTCCGGCAATCTCGGCGCTGTACTTGGTAGCCTGGAGGAGGATGTCTTTGTATTCAAAGTCATACCAGTCTGTTCTTGCAATAAATTCCAGACCCGGCTGACGCGCGAAGTTGGCATAATCTGCGTCGGAGCCGAAGCCCATCTTGAGCCCCGCCCTGTAGGCCTTGTTCACGCAGGCCTTTTCGATCTCCTCGTACTTGGTGCTCTTTTCGGCAGCGCCCTCCTGTAGATTGGCCACATCGTCTATGCTGGCAATGCTTACGGTGCCGGTAGGTACCATAAAGCACTTGTCAGTGTTCTTGAACATTTCGATCGCCTCGTCATCGATAAAGCAGCAGTGCTCTATGGTCCTAAGTCCGCAGCGGATACCCAGCTTGATGCCGTCGGCTCCGTGGGCATGTCCCATCACATAGGAGTTCTTCATTTCAGCCACCTGCACCAGAGCCCTCAGTTCTTCCTCGGTGACGATGGTCTGACCCGGGTCGCCGCTTTCGTTGAGGAAGGCTCCGGTTATCATGACCTTTATTACATCGTTTCCTGCTTCAAACTGCTGTCTGGCCGCCTTGCGGAATTCTTCCGGACCGTCGGCTACGGCATACATGGTCTTGTACTCGTCGTTACCGCCTTCGGTAGGGGTTATGGCATGCCCGGAGGATATGATGTCCGGTACATTGATTATGCCTTTTTTCTGGGCTTTCATCAACCCTCTCGTCACATTGTCCCTGCATCCGGCGTCCCTGATGGTGGTATATCCCTGACGGAGATATTCCCTGCTGAAAGCATATGTGTCGAACACCGTGTCTACCGTGTTCTTGTTGTCTATCAGCAGCAGATTGAGCTCCGAAAGATACAGATGGGCATGAAGATCAAAGAATCCCGGCAGCAGGGTGCCGCCTGCCACATCTATTATGCGGCCGTCAAAATCCTTTATCTCTCCCGGTTCAGTTATCTTGAGTATCTTTTCGTCATCGATGACCACATCGGCCTTCTGTTTGTCATAGCCCTCGGTCAGTTCCGGAATAAGCCTGCAGTTTTTAAGTAAGATCATTTTTGCACCTCTGATAAAATATTTTTATTTTTTTACTAATATCCGATCCTTACCGCTACTACAAGGAAGATCATGGCGCATACTGTCCAGATAGCCCAGAGCGGCAAGAAGAAGCGGAGCCATTTTTTGTATGGTATATGACAGATGGCCAGGGCTGCAAGAGTGTCGGCAGCAGTAGGTGCGCACAGGTTTGTGAACGCATCTCCCATCTGGAAAGCAAGGACCGCGGTCTGTCTCGAAACTCCTACTATGTCTCCCAGAGGGGCCATGAACGGCATGGTAACCGCAGCCTGTCCTGAACCGGACGGAATCGCTATGTTAAGCAGGGTCTGAACAAAGAACATTCCTATGGCGCAGATCTCTCCGCCCAGATTCCTAAGGACTGTTCCGGCATAATAGATCAGGGTATCGAGGATGCCTGCTCCCTGCATTATGGAACTTACGGCGTAACACATTCCTATCAGGAATCCTACCCATACCATATCTGCGGCTCCTTTAAGGAACTGGTCGATAAAGGTATTAGGATTTATCTTTTCTATAACGCCCACAAGCAGAGCAGCTATCAGGAAGATGGCCGCCATCTCATCCATGTAGAAGCCCCATTTGATAACGCTGAAAGCTACCATTACGAAGGAAAGGACAAACACCAGCAGAGCAAGTTTCTGCCTTACGGTCATCTTAGGAGTGTTCTCAATGTCCAGAGGTTCGTGATGGGCGTCGTCGATCTCTTTCATGTCGTTCTTCTCAGGATGCTTTCTTATTCTATAAGCATATATCATAATGAAGATGGACGCAATAGTCGCCAGCACGATATAGATTATCAGCCTGTAGGAAAGTCCGGAGAACATCGGCAGTCCTGCGATAGTCTGAGCGACACCTACGGTGAAAGCATTGGTGGTAGCTCCGGCATATCCGGCTCCTGCTCCGCAGAATACGGCAGCAACAGCCGTGATGGAGTTAAATCCGGAACTTACGAACACCACATAGAACAGCGGCAGCAGGGCCAGATATTCTTCCCATGTTCCGGCCGCCGATGAAACAGCTCCGCAGATGAACACGATGATGGGAATTAGGATTATCTCTTTTCCGTTGAGAGCTTTGACCATGTTGGCCAGTCCTGCTTTGAGGGCTCCCGTATATTCTATCAGTTGGAAAAAGCCTCCTATTATAAGTAGGAAAAATATTATCGGCGATGCTGACTGCATTCCGACGGTAAGGGATGTGAAGAAGCCCATAAATGTTATCGGCGTCCCTTCTGTAAAGTGGAAGGAGTCCACATCCAGCGTGTCATATCCCGTCTCTTCATTGGTCACACGGTCGAAGGAACCGGCAGGAATGACATAGGTAAGTACAGCTACGATCAACATGATGATAGCGATGATAAGGATAGGGTTCATTGGCTGCTTATGTTCGATTTTTGCAGCTTTGTCTTTTTTACCCATAACTGTTTCCCTCCATATGTGTATTTTATGGGCAAATTATATCATCGTTAAAAAACTCTCAAAAGTGCCATTTTGGATTATATTTTGTAGTCCAAAAATTATTTTGGTACATGCCGTTCCAAAGATTTCTTTTGTAAAGTTTTTCATAAGAATCGCCTTTTTTCAATGTTTACAGGGTTTTTAAAATCTTTTGCGATTTTACATAGATTTTACAAAAGGGTGATAACAAATCTTACCTGCCGGCGATATCATTTATCTGTAATCAAATTTAGAAAAAAAGAAAAAATAATTTAATAAGGAGAGTTGCAGAAATGAAAAAGACAAAGAAATTTATCGCCCTCGGACTTGTAGCTATCATGTCCCTGGCTATGTTCACCGGATGCTCCAACGGCGACGGCGGAGATGCCGCAGGCGGAGACTTTGATACTTCCAGCGAGATCGGCGTTCTGACCCGTGAAGATGGTTCCGGAACAAGAAGCGCATTTATCGAACTGTTTGGTATCGAGCAGGAAGATGAAAACGGCGAGACTGTAGACATGACCACCACAAGCGCAGCCACCACTAACTCAACTTCAGTAATGATGACAACTGTTGCCGGAGACCTTTACTCCATCGGATACATATCCCTTGGTTCTCTGAACGACACAGTTAAGGCCATCCAGATCGACGGAGTTGACGCTACTGCCGAAAATGTTGAAAACGGAACTTACCCAGTATCCCGTCCGTTCAACATCGCTTACAAGGAAGGCTCACTGAGTGAAGTTGCTCAGGACTTTGTAAACTACATCATGAGCGCTGACGGCCAGGCTGTTATCGAAGAAGAAGGATACATCCCTGTATCTGATGCAGAAGCTTACACTGCCAGCGGACTTACCGGCGAAGTTGTCCTTCACGGATCCAGCTCAGTAACTCCGGTCATGGAAAAACTTGCTGAAAGCTACATGGCCCTCAACGAAGGCGTTACAGTAACTGTACAGCAGAGCGATTCTTCAACAGGCATGACTGACGCCATCGAAGGAACCTGCGATATAGGTATGGCCTCAAGAGCAGTTAAAGACGAAGAACTTTCACAGGGTCTGACATCCACTACAATAGCTATGGACGGTATCGCAGTGATCGTTAACAACGACAGCCCTGTTACCGGTCTGACTACTGAACAGGTAAGAGACATCTTCACCGGAGCTCTTACAGTATGGAGCGATGTAATCAGCGAATAATCCTAAGTGATAAATGTAGATTCAAAGGTTACGGCCATCGCCGTAACCTTTGTTATATGAGGAGTGTTTCTAATGAAGAATGCTAAAGAAACGATAATGAAATTTGTATTCCTGCTGGCTGCCACCGTTTCCATAGCGGCAGTTATCCTCATATGCGTATTTCTCTTTGCCAGCGGCGTTCCCGCCATCAGGGAAATAGGCGTATTTAACTTCCTCTTTGGCACTACATGGCGGCCGGCTAACGATCTGTACGGAATACTTCCTATGATCGTAGGCTCCATATATGTAACAGCCGGAGCCCTTGTCATAGGAGTACCGGTAGGAGTGCTTACAGCCATATTCATGGCAAGATTCTGTCCCAAGTGGCTTTACAAGATAATGAAGCCTGCCGTGAACCTTATGGCAGGGATACCTTCAGTAGTATACGGTTTCTTCGGTCTGGTGGTCCTGGTACCTTACATAAGGGATACCTTCGGCGGCCGCGGGCTGAGCGTCCTGACAGCTTCAATACTGCTGGGGCTGATGATCCTGCCTACCATAATAAGCATGTCCGAATCTTCTCTTCGGGCCGTTCCTCAGAGTTATTACGAAGGCGGCCTGGCACTTGGGGCCTCACATGAAAGAAGTGTGTTTTTTACCGTCGTTCCGGCAGCTAAAAGCGGTATCTTCGCCAGCATTATCCTTGGCGTCGGCCGTGCGATAGGCGAGACCATGGCCGTTATCATGGTAGCCGGAAATCAGACAGTCATTCCGGAAAAAATAACAGACGGAGTCAGGACTCTGACCACCAACATAGTTATGGAAATGGGATATTCCACGGGCCTGCACCGGGAGGCGCTGATCGCCACCGCGGTCGTACTGTTCGTGTTCATACTTATAATAAATCTTGCTTTCTCACTGTTGAAGAGGAGGAGTTAGCATATGAAACCGATCAATGTAACAACTTTTAAAGATAAATGGAACGCTTACAAACACGATCCCAAGTCTCTGATAATGTTCCTGCTTGTATGCCTGGCCGCATTTATCACCCTGGCAGCCCTGGCATTTGTGATCGTATATATATTGATAATGGGCATACCAAATCTGACCCCTGAACTGTTTGCATGGGAATATAACAGCGACAATGTTTCCCTGATGCCCGCCCTTATCAACACCCTTTATATGACGGCTCTTTCCCTGCTGTTTGCAGTGCCTATCGGCATCTTTTCAGCAGTATATCTCAATGAATACGCCAAGAGAGGCAACAAACTGGTAGGAATCGTCCGTATAACCACAGAGACTCTTTCGGGAATACCTTCCATAGTCTATGGCCTGTTCGGTTCTCTGTTCTTCGTCAGATCTCTCCATCTGGATCTTTCACTGCTTTCCGGAGCGCTGACTCTGAGCATAATGATCCTGCCGCTTATAATGAGATCCACCGAAGAAGCTCTTATCGCAGTACCGGACAGCTACAGAGAAGGAAGCTTCGGTCTTGGCGCAGGCAAGCTGAGGACAGTTTTCCGCATCGTACTGCCAAGCGCTGTGCCTGGAATACTCTCCGGTATCATCCTTGGCATAGGCCGTATAGTCGGAGAGTCAGCCGCTCTCATATACACTGCCGGAACCGTTGCTAAGGTCGCGACCAGCGTGCTGGATTCCACAAGGACATTGTCCGTACACATGTATGTGATATCAGGAGAAGGCCTGTATATAGATCAGGCATATGCTACAGCGGTAATTCTTCTTGTAGTAGTTATAATCATCAACGGGCTGTCAAGTCTCGTGGCGAAAAAGATAGGAGGAGAAAATAACAATGGATAAACTCACTGTAGAAAACCTCGACCTCTATTATGATAACTTTCAAGCGTTGAAAAATATAAACCTCAAGATGCAGGCCAACGAGATCACGGCTTTCATCGGCCCTTCCGGCTGCGGAAAGTCCACTCTGATAAAGAGTCTCAACAGGATGAACGACCTTGTGGAAGGCTGCAAGATCACCGGCAGCATAAAGCTGGACGGCGAAGATATATACGGCCGCAATATGGACATCAACATGCTCCGCAAACGGGTGGGAATGGTATTTCAGAAGCCAAACCCATTCCCGATGAGCGTATATGACAATATCGCATACGGTCCAAGGACCCACGGTATCAAATCCAAAGCCAAGCTGGATGACATAGTGGAGCGTTCTCTCAGAGACGCAGCCATATGGGATGAGGCCAAAGACAGACTGAAGAAATCAGCTCTCGGTATGTCCGGCGGTCAGCAGCAGAGGCTTTGCATAGCCAGAGCGCTGGCAGTTCAGCCGGAAGTTCTCCTGATGGACGAACCTACCAGCGCCCTTGACCCGATCTCAACGGCAAAGATAGAAGACCTTGCTATCGAGCTGAAAAAGCAATATACTATAGTCATAGTCACTCACAATATGCAGCAGGCCGTGCGTATTTCCGACAAGACCGCATTTTTCCTGCTGGGTGAGATGGTAGAGTTCGCCCCTACGGAAGAGATGTTCTCCATGCCAAAGGATAAGCGGACAGAAGATTATATCACAGGGAGGTTTGGATGATATGATGAGATTTAAGTTTGATGAACAGCTGGCGCGTCTCAATGAAGAGCTGATCACCATGGGTTCCCTTTGCGAAAAGGCCATAGCCACATCTGCAAAGGCTCTCACCACAGGAGATTTTGCCCTTGCAGAAGATGTTCCTGATATAGAAGCACAGATCAATCAAAAGGAAAGGGATATCGAATCTCTCTGTCTCAAACTTTTGCTCCAGCAGCAGCCTGTTGCCAGAGACCTGAGGACCATCTCCTCTGCCCTTAAGATGATAACCGATATGGAGAGGATCGGAGACCAGTCGGCAGATATAGCCGAGATCATTTCCACCGCCCACATATCAGCTCTTGACGATACACTCAACATAGGCGATATGGCCGATGCCGCCATCAAGATGGTAACAGACAGCATAGACGCCTTTGTAAAAAAAGACATCGCCATCGCCAGGTCTGTAATAGAATATGACGATGTGGTTGACGGATATTTTGACAAGATCAAATTCATGCTCATAAATCTGTTCAGCCAGCCGGAAAGCGACGGCGAGTACGCTCTGGATCTGCTCATGATAACCAAATATTTTGAAAGGATCGGAGACCATGCGGTAAATATCGCTAATTGGGTCCTGTTCTCAATAACAGGTAACAGAGAAAAGGAGGCGTAAAATGATATTTTGCGTTGAAGACGACAGCAGCATACGCGACCTTATGATATATACTCTCAGCTCGGCCGGTTTTGAGGCAGAAGGGTTTGCTGACGGCGAGGCCCTCTTTGACGCTCTCAAGACCAGGATACCACAGCTTATAATGCTTGACATAATGCTGCCGGGCGAAGACGGCATAACAATACTTAAAAAACTCCGTTCACAGGTCCGTACAGCTCAGATCCCTATTATTATGGCAACAGCCAAAGGTACCGAATATGACAAGGTCATCGGCCTCGATCTTGGGGCTGACGACTACCTCACAAAGCCCTTCGGCATGATGGAAATGGTTTCCCGTATCAAGGCGGTGCTCCGCAGAGCAGCGCCTGCTGAGGAAAACAGGACCCTCCGCGTCGGAGACTTGGAGCTGGACATGAACCAGCATATCGTTACTGCCTGCGGAAAGCGGGTGCAGCTGACGCTGAAGGAATATGAGCTTCTTCGCCTGTTCATGGAAAATCTGGGCCGGGCATATACCCGCGACCAGCTGCTTTCCAAGATATGGGGCGCCGATTACATCGGCGAGACGAGAACTGTGGATGTTCACATAGGGACCCTCCGCACCAAACTTGGTTCATGCGGAGACTACATTGAAACAGTCAGAGGCGTAGGCTACAGAATGGAGGGGAAGATATGACAAAACGCATTTTCCGTTCCATCTGCCTTGTTGCTCTGGCCGTTCTTGTAGCCACTGTAGCTCTTATTATGGGTGTGCTTTACGGATATTTCACCGACATGCAGCACGACCAGCTTAAAATGCAGACAGAGCTGGCAGCGCAGGGTGTCAATAACGAAGGCCTTGATTTCTTTCAGGATATGAATATGAAGGATTACCGTATCACCCTGATCCAGCCTGACGGTACCGTGATATACGACAGCCAGGTCCAAAGCGGAGATATGGAAAACCATCTTGAAAGGGAGGAAGTCCAGGAAGCCCTTTCCTCCGGATATGGAGAAAGTGAGCGTTATTCGGCCACTCTCATGGAGACATCCCTCTATTCCGCCATCCAGCTGGATGATGGTTCCATACTGAGGATGTCCATATCACAGAGCAGTATACTTACACTGCTGCTGGGCGCTCTTCAGCCTATCATAGTCATCATCGTCATCGCCGTGATCCTGTCGCTGTTCCTGGCTTCAAGATTATCCAAGAAGATCGTGAAGCCTCTGAACGAACTGGATCTGGATGATCCTCTTTCCAACGAAGGCTACGATGAACTTTCACCGCTGCTCCTGAGAGTCTATAACCAGCAGAAGCAGCTGAAGAAACAGGCTGCAGCCCTGCAGAAGAGCCAGGATGAATTTGCTGCCGCAACGGCCAGCATGAGCGAAGGGCTCATACTTTTAAACGATAAATGTACGATATTAAGCATAAATAAAGCTGCCACAGTGCTGCTGGACACTGACCAGCACTGTGTCGGCCAGAACATACTGACCGTCAACCGCGACCTTGAGCTGCAGGATGTACTCTCCAAGGCCCTCAACGGTGAGCAGAACGAGATCATCCTCGATCTCCACGACGGCCACTATCAGATAAGCGCAAGTCCTGTGATCTCAGACAGCACAGTATCAGGCATAGCTCTCCTGATCTTTGATGTGACGGAAAAGGAAAACGCCGAACAGATGCGCCGGGAATTTACTGCCAATGTTTCCCATGAACTCCGCACGCCGCTCCACTCCATTTCCGGATATGCGGAATTGCTCAAGAACGGCATGGTAAAAACAGGCGACATCAGGCCGATAGCTTCAAAGATCTACGGAGAAGCCCAGCGCATGGTACAGCTTGTGGAGGACATAATAAACCTGTCACATCTGGATGAAGGGGCAGAAGACATGCTCAGAGAGAAAGTCGACATGTTCGAGATCGTCAAGGCCACCGTACAGAGCCTTGAACCTGAAGCCGAGTCAGCCGATGTCTCCATCAACATGACCGGGGAGCAGGCTGTGATCACCGGCGTGCCTCAGCTCCTGGGCGGCATAGTATATAACCTCTGTGATAACGCCATCAAATATAATCACAAGGGCGGGCGTGTTTCCATAAGTCTCAAATCCTCGCCAAACGAAGTGATACTGACCGTTTCAGACAACGGTATAGGCATACCTGCCGAGGACCAGAACCGTATATTTGAGCGGTTCTACAGGGTAGACAAGAGCCACTCCAAAGAGGTTGGCGGCACGGGCCTTGGCCTTTCAATCGTAAAGCATTCAGCCAAGATCCACAACGCCAAGATCTCTCTTGAAAGTACCGTAGGTAAAGGCACGACCATAACCGTAAGATTTCCAAAATAGAAGAGATCAAAAAATCCTGCCTGCGTCACAACGCAGACAGGATTTTTCTTTATCAGCAGATCATATGGTGATCTGGTCATTCATATCGCTCAGGGCGTATCTCCCTGCAAATCTGTCGTATTGATCCATGAATTCCTGGTTATCAACCCTGAACTCCCTCAATGCTTCGTGGAGGCCCACATTGTTCCTGGCTGCATCAAGGACGCATCCTGCTATGTTGGAACAATGATCTGCAACCCTCTCCAGGTCGGTCAGCAAGTCTGACCATACAAAGCCGGCGCCAATGGAGCACTCTCCCCTTTGGAGCCTTATCATATGCCTTGTCCTCATGGACTCTTTGAGATCGTCCACCACCTGCTCAAGCGGTTCAACTTTGGCCGCTGCTTCGAGATCGCTCCTTACAAATGCGTCCATGGACAGATCGAGGATCTCCCCTACAGCTCCCGTAAGGGATCTTAGTTCATCCATGGCAGCCTCTGAAAAGCTCAGCCCTTTTTGTCTGAGTTCTTCCACCGATTCAAGAACATTAACCGCATGGTCGGATATCCTCTCAAAGTCTCCGATCATCTTGAGCAGCTCGGTAACCTCTGCGCTGTCCGCATCACTGACACGATTGCTGCTAAGTTTGACAAGATATGTTCCGAGCATATCCTCGTACCGGTCGGTCTTTTCTTCCTTTTCCCGTATATCTTCGGCCAGCTTGTCCGTATACAGGGTAAGGATTTTTATGCTTTCCTTCATGGCAGAAACAGAAAGTTCGCCCATTTCGGCAGTTACTCTGCGGCAGCTTTCCAGCGCCAGAGGAGGCGTGTCAAGCAGGCGCTCATCCAGTTCGACATCTTTTTCGCTGGTCTTGGCATCAGGGATTATCTTTTTGGCCACAGCCTCAAGTACGCCTGACATTGGCAGAAGCAGCGCCGTACACAGGATATTAAAAGCCGAGTGGGCTACTGCTATCCCCACAAGGGAAGCTGACTGATCCAAAAGAGCCGGTGAAAAAATGTATTTCACAACGCAGAAAACGCTGAGCCACACCATTGTTCCTATCACATTAAATGACAGATGTACCACTGCCGCCCTTTTGGCGTTCTTGTTGGTCCCTATGGAAGAAAGCATGGCTGTTATGCATGTTCCTATGTTCTGTCCCATTATTATCGGTATGGCTGCTCCATAGGATACCTGTCCCGTAATGGCAAGAGCCTGCAATATTCCCACGGAAGCTGAACTTGACTGGATTATGGCTGTCAGCAGCGCTCCTGCCAGTACTCCCAGTACCGGGTTCTGGAACATGAGGAAAAGGTTGCGGAACTCTTCTACTTCGCTTAGTCCTGATACGGCTGAGGACATGGTATCCATGCCGAACATCAGTGTGGCAAATCCCAGCAGTATGGCCCCTGTGTCTTTTTTCTTGCTCCCGTTGCAGAACATGTACAGTATTATGCCCACAAGGGCAAGTACAGGCGTAAATGATGTTGGCTTCAGAAGCTGTACAAAGAAGTTCTCACTCTCTATGCCGCTGAGGCTCAGGAGCCATGCGGTCACCGTCGTACCCACATTGGCGCCCATTATCACATTGATGGCCTGTTTCAGATCCATCAGCCCTGAGTTTACGAACCCTACGACCATTACCGTAGTCGCCGAAGAACTCTGTATCACCGATGTTACTCCAAGGCCCGTCAGAAAGCCTGTCATCTTGTTGGTGGTCAGTCTGCTCAGCAAAGTCCTGAGAGCGGAACCTGCCCGCCTTTCCAGAGCATCACCCATGATGTTCATCCCGAAAAGGAACAGACATAGTCCCCCTATAAGAGAAAGTGCGTCAAAAATATCCATGTTTTATCCTTTCAATAAGATCCATATGTGCAAGATCTGTTATATGGTGCAATATCTGCTTTGGCGCGCCTTTCTTACAGGCGGCTGACATTTGTCTCTTTTGCGGCTTTGCCCACGGCTTCTGCCACAGCCCTGGCGATCCTCTCGTCAAACGGGTCAGGCATTATGTAGTCGGCGCTCAGTTCGTCCGGCCCGACAACATCGGCTATGGCATAGGCTGCGGCTATCTTCATTTCTTCGTTTATCTGCGACGCCCTCACATCGAGAGCCCCTCTGAATATCCCCGGAAAAGCCAGCACATTGTTTATCTGATTTGGGAAATCGCTCCTTCCGGTCCCCACTATGGCGGCCCCTGCGGCCTTTGCTTCGTCCGGCATGATCTCCGGAAGCGGATTTGCCATCGGGAAGAGTATAGGGTCCTTGGCCATGGTCCTTACCATTTCACCGGTCACGGTTCCCGGAGCCGATACTCCGATGAACATGTCGGCGTCTCTGAGCACATCGGCCAGAGAGCCTTTTTCGCCGTTTGGATTGGAAATGGCTGCGATTTCTTCCTTCTCGCTGTTGAGGCCTTCCCTGCCCTTGTATATGGCTCCTTTGCGGTCGCAGAGTATAATGTTCTCCATGCCCAGCTTGAGGAGAAGTTTCATTATGGCGGTCCCTGCGGCTCCTGCTCCGGACAGGACAGTTTTCATTCCGGCCATGTTGCGGCCCGTAAGCCTCACGGCGTTGATGACGGCGGCAGCTGTGACCACTGCTGTTCCGTGCTGGTCATCGTGGAAAACAGGTATGTCACAGCACTCTCTCAGTTTTCTTTCGATCTCAAAGCAGCGTGGCGCCGAAATGTCCTCAAGGTTGATCCCTCCGAAGCTGCCTGCAAGGAGCCTTACGGTATTGACGATCTCATCCACATCCTTGCTCCTGATACACAGCGGAAAGGCGTCCACCCCTGCGAAAGTCTTGAAGAGCACACATTTGCCTTCCATTACCGGCATGGCTGCCTCAGGCCCTATGTCCCCCAGGCCAAGAACGGCGCTGCCGTCGGTCACTACAGCTACCATGTTGGACCGCCTGGTATATACATAGGAAAGATCCTTGTCCCTGGCGATCTCAAGGCATGGCTGGGCCACTCCAGGAGTGTAGGCTATGGACAGTTCCTCCCTGTTTTCAACCGTGGCCCTGCTCTTTATCTCTATCTTGCCCTGCCATTTGCGGTGCATATCGAGGGCAATTTCTCTCGTGTCCATTGGTATCACCTCATTTAAAGTTTATTACAATTAGATATTATCATTTATCGAGGTGTTTGTAAAATGTTTATTTCGAGAGGCGGCGCAGGCTGCCGAGTGAGCCCGGACTCCTGGCTCGTTGGCGGGTTCTATCATGGTCTTTGCCTTCTCCGCCATTAAAATGTTCTCTTTTTTGTAAAAATATCCCCAGCTAAGAACCTGCCGAGGGATATAGGTTCTCATTCCTCGGTAAAAACGGCTTGTGAGAATCTTTTTTCTCCGATCGGTTCTCAGCAGGCTGCAAATACAAAAAATGAGAACCTAAATTGGGATGATCTCCTAAAATAGGTTCTCGCAAAGGTTTAAATCCGTTAAATGAGAACTTTTTTCTGGCGGAACTCCGCACGGCTGCATGGTTTCAGTTTCTGAGCATGTTCAGCACCTCTTCTGACCATTCTTCCCGGTCGTCGGTAGAACATATCCAGCTCTGACCGTCGTATCTTATCTCGATCTCACCGAAATAATCCTCTACGGTCAGCGGTTTAGCTCCGCCATCTGCCGGCTATACACCAATGCGGCGGCAACGACTACGACCGGTATTATCGCCGCTGCGATCCCCGCTTTCTTTTTCATCTCATCTTGCACCCGTTCTGCCTGCCGATAAGGCTCTGGCTTTTTCAGGCCTTTTTGGCCCTGAGTATTATGGGCCTGTTGGCCACCAGGCTCTGGAAGAACACCGATGTCAGTATGGCCATGCCGAAAGCTGCCCAGAATCCCGGTTCCGCTGTACTGAAGCTGAACGGCACATCTACGGAGCTGTTTATCATGGATTTTATCGGCCAGACGAGGAATTCCCTCCAGAACAGGCACGGCAGCGACAGGACCGCGACCTCGGCAAGTATCACGGAGCTGAGCCGTTCTTTTTCCAGAAACAACATGTAAGCCAAGATCACGGCGAACGGGATGATCGCCGGAAAGAATGCGTTGATCCCCCGGTAGTATCCGGTCATCTGTGGATCGACGCTGAACCACGGCAGGAACATGGTCAAAAATGTTGCTGCGCATAACCCTGTGAAAATAATCTGCAATACCCTGTCTTTGTTGATCTTCATTGCTGTTCCCCCCTTTTGCAGCATAGATCCGCTGTCCGTTATACAGTTGTCGCTATGCAGGCGTCAGGTCGTATGGGCCTGCTCCCTGTTTTGTCGGTGAATCCTCACGGCTTTTACCGTGAAGCGTATGCCCGATATCAGGAACAGGACAGAAATGACTGCATCCAATATCATATATGCAGGACTGACAGCCTCTGCTATTGCCGCATATTCACCGATATGTCCTATCAGGGAGTACATGATTCCGATGAACATGGCAAAGGACAGGACCGCAGATGTGACATAATATCCTAACATGATACACCACCTTCGTTTTTACCTCATAATATCCAATCTTTTATACTGCGCCATGAAAGCATGGCTTTTTTATCTGCCCATCGGTCCGCCCTCCGCTTGTGATCCGAACAGTATCTTTGTTATAAAAATAACATGTTATGGCGCCCCCGTCAATAGGGCAAGGGCTGTCTGGAAATGTATACATGAGCGGCACTCTATATTTGACAAAAAAAGGGACAGTATACCTGTCCCTCGTGATTTCTGGCTTTCTGTGAAACTATTTCAGGTTTACAGTAGCGCCAACTTCTTCCAGCTGAGCCTTGATGGCGTCTGCCTCAGCCTTTTCGATTCCTTCTTTAACATTGGAAGGAGCGTTGTCAACCAGCTCTTTGGCTTCTTTCAGGCCGAGTCCGGTGATCTCTCTTACGGCTTTGATAACCTTGATCTTTTCAGCTCCGGCAGCTTCCAGGACTACAGTGAATTCAGTCTGCTCTTCGGCAGCGGCAGCGCCTGCGCCGGCAGCTCCTACTACAGCAACAGGAGCGGCAGCGGATACGCCGAATTCTTCTTCACAAGCTTTAACCAGTTCGTTCAGCTCTAAAACGGTCATATTCTTTATAGCTTCAATAATTTGATCCTTGTTCATTTTTATTCTCCTTTATAAAATTTTGTTTTTCAGTTGATCACGCTTCGGCGCTTTCTGCCTTGGCGTCGGCGATGGCCTGGAATGTCCTTACTGCCTTGCTTACAGGTGACTGTATGCTTCCCATGAACTTGGCGATGAGGACATCTCTTGACGGAATATCAGCTATTGTCTGGATACCGTCCTTGTCGAAGAAATTGCCTTCAACAACTCCAGCTTTGAATTCCATCTTTTTGTATTCTTTGATCACTTCGTTGAGAACTCTTGCAGGAGCTGTGGCGTCCTCTTTGCTGATGGCGATGGCGCTGGGTCCTTCCAGGACTTCAGCAAGGCCGGCAAATTCGGTGCCTTCGATGGCTCTCTTCATCAGAGTGTTCTTGTAAACTGTGTAGTCTACATTTGCTTCACGAAGCTTCTTTCTCATGGCGTCAGCTTCTGCTACGGAAATTCCCATATAGTCGATGACTACTGCTGACTGAGCGCCGTCTAATTTTTCTTTTATCTCGTCGATTATAGCCTGTTTAGCCTTTTGAGCTTCCAATGACATGTTTCGTCTGTCTCCTTTCTTGCTTTCCCGGCGGAAAGCAGAATCGGTACTCCATAAAAAAAGCCCTGTCCGCGCAGACGGGCAAGGCCAATATTTTTATATTGTACCTCGGCGGGAAATTAAGCTTTTGCACCCGCTGTCTACGGTTTTGATTTCGTATTTTCTTGTGGCGGTCTTACGGCCGCTGTCCATATCAGGACTGGATGGTTGCAGGATTTACTTTGATCCCAGGGCCCATGGTGGCTGATACGGTAACGCTTCTGAGGTACTGTCCCTTGGCAGCGGCAGGTTTTGCCTTGATCACCGCTTCCATGAGAGCTCTGAAGTTTGCTTCCAGCTTTTCTGCACCGAAAGAAGCTTTGCCTATCGGCGTGTGGATGATATTGGTCTTGTCAAGTCTGTACTCAACTTTACCGGCTTTGATCTCTTCGAGAGCCTTCTGGACATCCATGGTAACTGTTCCTGATTTAGGGTTCGGCATGAGTCCCTTAGGTCCCAGGAGCTTACCAAGCCGTCCTACAACGCCCATCATATCAGGTGTAGCTACTACTACATCAAAGTCAAACCAGTTCTCTGTCTGGATCTTCTGAGCCATTTCTTCGGCTCCTACATAATCGGCTCCGGCTGCTTCGGCCTCCTGAGCCTTAGGTCCCTTGGCAAAAACCAGTACTTTCTTGGACTTACCTGTTCCGTTAGGAAGTACGATGGCGCCTCTTACCTGCTGGTCTGCGTGTCTTCCGTCAACGCCCAGCTTGATGTGTACTTCGATGGTCTCATCGAATTTTGCTTTTGCCGTTCCCACTACCAGTTCCATGGCTTCGGAAACGCCGTGCTGTGCAGTTTTGTCGAAGCTCTGCACTGCTTCTCTGTACTTTTTACCTCTCTTAGGCATTTTTACCTCCTCGTGGTATTAACGACAACAGTCTCCCACTCACTAATCTTCAATAACTATACCCATACTTCTGGCAGTTCCCTTTATCATCTCTGTGGCCGCCTCAAGACTTGCCGCGTTAAGGTCAGGCATCTTTGTCTTGGCGATCTCTTCTGCCTGCGCTCTTGTCAGCGTAGCGACCTTTTTCTTGTTAGGTTCGCCGGATGCCGAGTCGATACCTGCCGCTTTTTTGAGCAGAACGGCTGCAGGCGGAGTCTTGCAGATGAAGGTAAAGGATCTGTCGGCATAAACGGTGATAACAACCGGAATGATCATGCCCTTCTGGTCCTGTGTCTTAGCATTGAACTGCTTACAGAAATCCATGATGTTCACGCCCTTCTGTCCGAGAGCCGGACCTACAGGTGGAGCAGGGTTGGCATTGCCGGCAGGTATCTGAAGTTTGATATAGCCTTCAACCTTCTTTGCCATTTTCTTCTCTCCTTTCGTAATATTTAAGGGCAGCCCTTAGTTTATCTTGTCAACCTGGCTGAACTCAAGTTCAACCGGAGTTTCTCTTCCGAACATGGAAACTTTTACCTTGAGCACCTGTTTTTCCTTGTTGATCTCCTCAACTGTGCCCATGAAGCTTTCAAATGGCCCGCTTATGACGCGTACCGTTTCTCCCACTTCTACATCCAGGTCGATGTATACTTTTTCTATCCCCATCCTGGCGACTTCCTCGTCAGTCAGAGGAATCGGCTCTGAACCATGTCCGACAAATCCGGTAACTCCCTGGGTATTCCTTACCAGATACCAGGATTCATTGGTTACGATCATCTTTATTATCACATAGCCGGGAAAGATCTTTTTTGTTTTTATCTTTCTCTGACCGTCCTTGACTTCTACTCTGTCTTCCGTCGGTACCACTATGTCGATGATCAGATCCTGCATCCCACGGTTCTCGACCATTTTTTCGATATTCATTTTTACTTTGTTTTCATGGCCTGAATATGTGTGGACTACATACCACTTGGCTTTTCCATCGCCTCTCAGGCCCTCTCCCTCCAGCGGGGATACGCCTTTGATCTCAACATCAGACATTTTCTGTACCTTCTCTTTTCATATATTTTGAAGTAAAATCTCTTTTCCTCAACTTTTGCAGGCAGACGGACTTTTTATCCTAAAACTGCCCTAAGAGCGGCTAAAACGCCTGTATCTATGAGCCAGAACCCAAGAGCGAACACTGCGCATGTCAGTATGACAACGCTGGTATATGATACAAGCTCTTTCTTTGTAGGCCATACTACCTTTTTCATTTCCGTTCTCACTCCCTTGAAGTAATCGCGGAAACCTGTTCTTTTTTTGCTGTCCTTTGCCATTTGTGCCACCCTCGCTATTTTGTTTCTTTGTGAAGAGTGTGTTTCTTGCAGAATCTGCAGTATTTCTGCATTTCAATACGATCAGGGTCGTTCTTTTTGTTCTTCATCGTATTATAGTTTCTCTGTTTACATTCTGTGCAAGCCAGAACCACTTTAACTCTCATGTCTATTCCTCCGTTTTACTTCAAATTTCAAAGCTTTTAAAAGCTTTACCTTTCGATGATCATAAAGTCGCCTATATATTATAAATCAGCCTATTGTCAATGTCAACCTGATTTTTACAGGCTTTTGGCCGATTTTCACCCGATTTTTAAAGATTTTACAATTCTTTTGGATCATCAGGCCTGAGTGCTTCTCTGTCTTTGCTGGTCTGTCTGTATTCGGGGTCTTTATCTCTTGGCAGTTCCACCTGGACATAGACTCCTGTCGCCGTAGACATGACTTCTCCGTTCTCGTCCAGTATCTCTGCCGAATTATAGAAGCAGCGGCCTTCAGCTCTGTCTATCCTGCCGAAACCATACATTTTCTGCCCTACCAATATGGGCTTTTTATATTTTACGGTCATTTCCGCAGTTACAGAGCTTGTTACCCAGTCTTTGTCCTTGTATATATTGCTGTGCAGAGTCGCCCGCCCCATAAGTTCGTCAAGGACTGCTCCGGAAATCCCGCCGTGCATTATACCGCGGTGTCCCTCGTGGATCTCTTCGGGAGTGAACATGGTCGCCACTTCACCGCTCTCCAGCTCATAAAACCGGCAATGGAGGGATACGGGATTTTCCGTTCCGCATATGATTCCGCTTGTAGTGGGGAGCTGCTTTGCTATTACTTTGCTTTTCTTTCTCGTTATCTTCATTGCGTCGTTTCTCCGCTGATCTGCATTATCTTGTCTGCCGCTTCGGCTATCAGAGCAGCATCCGGCATTACTACGGACGCACCTGTCCCAAGGGCATAACAAATCTGAAAATCAGGTTCTCCTTTAAGAGCCTGTGTCTGTATATCCCATGAAGCCATATCACCCAGCTGCATCCTGATGAGAGCTCTTATATCTCTGCTGCCCATATCTGTTTCCAGATTATCTTCTATGGCGCTGAGTATGGAAGTATAGTCTGACAATATGGTAGAGCTTTGCAGGGCTTTATCCATTATCGCCTTGAGGATGAGCTGCTGGTTTTCGTTACGCTGCATATCTCCCGCAGAGAAGGATTGTCTTTCTCTGCTGTATGCCAGCGCCATGGAACCGTCCAGGTGATTTTCACCTTCATAGAAAGTGTAATGATCCGTCATTCCATGGGTAGTGAATGTATAAGGTGAATATATATCTATCCCTCCTATGGCGTCTACCAGCTTGACCACTGTGGAATAGTTGACCTTTACATAGTAGTTGATCTCTATCCCCAGAGCTTGTTCTACCGCCCCGACAGTTTCATCTATGCCGTAAAGGCCCGAATGGGTCAGCTTGTCCTTGGCGCCTTTGGACGGCAGATCTACATAATAGTCTCTCGGTATTGATGTAAGAAGTATCTGCTTGGTCACAGGATTGATCGTCACTACCATGTTTACATCGCTTCTGGATACGGTGCTTATGTCACCTGTTGTATCCAGTCCGCTTACCAGTATATTGAACGATTCATCAGTTACATCCACATGTTTTGTTGTCCTGCTGCTCTGTACCTTCACAGAAATAGTGTGTATTATCTTAGTCTCTGTCTCCAGCTGAGAATCGCTTTCTTTCATGGTATCATATGTTGCGGCGCTGATGAATATGGCCGGATAGTCCTCATCTAGCAGCCCGTCCAGCAGATCCGGTATGCTTTCGATATAACTGTATTCCACATTTACTTCATCTTGCAGCTTAGTCTTGGCTTGGGCATACGCCGTGTCGGCGGTGGCGTATGTAGCCACCGTTTCTCCTGAAAGCTGGCTTGCTTCATCGTATGAAGAGTCGGCTTTGACCACCAGGTAGAAATCCTCGCTGGTGCCTCCGATGCTGGTTATGGCATTGAAGAAACCTATGGTGGCGGTCATATAGTAGGTGCCTATCCCGAAAAGCACCATGAATAGCACGGCAAAGAAAGCGGCTATCTTTTTTCTGTTCTTTTTGCCATTCTTGCTGTACATGACCGGCACGATGAACAGCGATATCACTACGATCACCCCTATAAGCGGGTACAGGTATTCTGCCGGCAGCACATTTAGCCAAAGTAATGACGCTATAAAGCATATGACGAGGATGGAGTAGATTATCGAAAGTACTCTGAATCCCTTGTTTTTTTTGGCTGTCTGTTTTTCTTTTTCCTTCTTGTATCTGTCGCTGCGCATATCTGTAAATCCTTTCACAGTTTATCTGTAACAAGTTCTGCGAATCTTATTCCGTCCATAATAAAAAGCCTTTTGCTAAGGCTTTTTATCTTTTAGATTATAACCTATATTGTTTCGTATGGCAACCTTTTAATACTAATATTCATAAAACTTTCAGAAGTTCTAAATAAAAGTGAGCAGTTTGGAAGCGTCTTTCCTGGGCGGCGCAACCGGATCTATATCGGGATATCCTATCGGTATGAGGGCTGCAAGTGACTGTCCCTGCGGGATCTCAACCACTTTTTTGATCTCATCTTCATCAAAATATCCCAGTATGACTGTACCCAGTCCCTTTTCGCAGGCAGCAAGACAAAATGTCTGGGCTGCAATGCCTGCATCAAACATCTGCCAGCCATCCTCTTTTTTGGTGGAAAAGCTTCCGTCCCTGTCAAATCCGGATCTCCCCTCTACATATGTGAGCAGGAGCAAGGCCGGCGCCTGTTCCATGACCGTTACATTGCCGGTAAATCCGTAGGCACATTTTTCGGTGGCCAGTTTCTTTAAAGTCTCCTCATCGTCTACTATTATATATCTTGCTATCTGTGTGTTCTTCCATGACGGAGCATAGGCTGCGATATTTACTATCTCTTCGAGGATTTCCCTCGGTACTTTTTTATCTTTAAACTTTCTTATACTTCTTCTTTCCTTTATGCCGGTGATAAGATCCATTTTCGGTTACTCCCTTCATCGTGTTATGATGATATTTTATCATTTTTGAGGCAGGGTTTCAACATGTATCCGGCTGATGAAGGTGTCTATCTGGCGTGCGTATCCGGGCGGATGGGGACCGGGATATGGGCATCAGGCTTGGGTGGCAGGTTTAGGGAGCGGGCATGGAGACCGGGGTATGGGGACATAGGCATGGGGATGGAGTATGGGGACATAGGCATGGGGATTGGGACTCAGCCATATTTGTCCGTATCCGGCTGCACCTCCAGCGAAAAGGGTTTTCTGCCAGTAGCCGGGGCCTCTGCCAGCGAAAAGGGTTTTCTGCCAGTAGCCGGGCCTCCGCCAGCGAAAAGAGGGTCCTGACAGTAGCCGGGGCCTCCGCCAGCGAAAAGTTCTCTTTTTCGTTCCTTGAGCCCTCTCTGAGAACCTGAGCAGCCCATTGGAAGCCGCTTTGGTTCTCTATTCTTTTCATTCCCTCTTGAATGAGAACCATCTATGCTTTTTCGGTTCTCTAAAGATGGTCCTTCTATGCCTTTGAGAACCTTTCTGTTCGAATAGGTTCTCAGCGCACCCCTCTTCCTCTACTGTGAGAACCTTTTACTGGCAAAGCAGCTCCGGTCGGCGTTTGATCCTCCCTCTTTCCACTACAAAAGGGACCGCTTTCTGCGGTCCCCCTCGTCTTATCTCATATTACTCGATGATCTCCGTTACTACTCCGGATCCTACTGTCCTTCCGCCTTCTCTGATGGCGAATCTCAGTCCTTCCTCTATAGCTATCGGGGTGATCAGGTCGATCTCCATTGTGATGTTGTCTCCAGGCATGCACATCTCTACTCCCTCAGGCAGCTTCAGATCTCCTGTTACATCTGTCGTCCTGAAGTAGAACTGCGGTCTGTATCCGTTGAAGAACGGTGTGTGTCTTCCGCCTTCTTCTTTCTTCAGTACATATACCTCACCCTTGAACTTTGTGTGTGGGTGGATAGTTCCCGGCTGGCACAGTACCTGTCCTCTTTCGATCTCGTTCCTCTGTACACCTCTGAGAAGTGCTCCGATGTTGTCTCCGGTCTCTGCTTTGTCCAGGAGCTTTCTGAACATCTCTACTCCGGTTACTACTACCTTTCTCTTCTCGTCTGTAAGTCCTACGATCTCTACTTCGTTTCCGACTTCAAGTGTTCCTCTCTCTACTCTTCCGGTCGCTACTGTTCCTCTTCCGGTGATGGAGAATACATCCTCTACCGGCATCAGGAACGGCTTGTCGTTATCTCTTTCCGGTTCCGGAATGTAGCTGTCTACTGCCTCGAACAGCTCTACTATCTTGTCTCCCCATGGGCCTGCAGGATCTTCAAGGGCCATGAGTGCGGATCCTCTGATGATCGGTGTGTCGTCTCCCGGGAATCCATATTCGTCAAGAAGTTCTCTTACTTCCATCTCTACCAGGTCCAGAAGCTCTTCGTCGTCTACCATGTCACACTTGTTCAGGAATACGATGATATATGGTACTCCTACCTGTCTTGAAAGCAGGATGTGTTCTCTGGTCTGCGGCATAGGACCGTCTGTTGCTGCTACTACCAGGATCGCTCCGTCCATCTGGGCTGCTCCGGTGATCATGTTCTTTACATAGTCTGCGTGCCCCGGGCAGTCTAC
>ERZ826764.1011-NODE-1011-length-35712-cov-15.813417_pt1 | contig 35712 bp, 33 predicted proteins | sample MGYA00519870_ERZ826764 | MGnify/ENA primary metagenome ERZ826764 (study PRJEB31778, sample SAMEA3449239) | human gut metagenome | biome: human gut; feature: human-associated habitat; material: faeces | place: United Kingdom | collected 2010/2012 ...
GGGCTGCGGCGGATCAGAACGCCGCAAAGATCTATATCGCTTCCCGCCACCCGGAAACGGATCCGCCATCCGGCTCTGAAATCCAGGATGCCGGGATCCTCAGCACCATATCCTACGACCAGTTGCCGGAAATCGCAGACTCTGTCGACGTGATCATCAATACCACACCGGTAGGGACTTTCCCGAACAACATGCAGCAGGTGATCCGCCTAAAGGATTTTCCCGGCTGCCAGGCTGTCATCGATGTGATCTACAACCCGTTTAAAACAGCTCTTCTACTGGAAGCCGAAAAGCTGGGGCTCAAATACACCAATGGTCTTCCTATGCTGGTGGCACAGGCCACCGCAGCAGCCGGATACTTTTTAGGAACGCCGGGAGCTTTTCAGAAAGAAAACCAGCGTATCATCAAATCCATGAAGCAGCAGATGGGCAACATCGTCCTCATCGGCATGCCGGGAACCGGAAAGTCTCTCATCGGGAAGCTTCTGGCAGAACTGACCGGGAAAACTTTGCAGGATACAGACGCCAAGATCGAAGAAGAAGCCAAAATGACTATCCCTGAAATCTTCGAAAAGGAAGGTGAAGCGGGGTTCCGCGACCGGGAATCAGCAATCTGCAAAAAACTTGGCAAAGAACGAAACCTGATCATCGCCACCGGCGGCGGAGCGATCCTGCGACCTGAAAACGTAGACGCCCTTCGGCAAAACGGAACACTGGTGCATATCACCCGTTCCATTGATAAGCTGCCGACCCGCGGCAGACCGCTTTCCAAAAATATCGAAACACTAAAAAAAATGGAAGCGCAGCGCATGCCCCTTTACAAAGCAGCAGCCGACATCACCTTCCGCAACAACTATACCTGCTCCCGCAAAAAACTGCGCCAACGGGTAAACACATATATTCTGGAGAAATTGTAACACTAAATTCCCGGAGATATGCTATAATGATCATGATCGCCGGATCTTTGCTCCTACATAGATCCGGCTGGTTATATATTGCAAAGCAAAGCAGTTCCACAGCTTCCGGTCTTTCCGGCAGTCAGCCGGAACTGTTTTGTTTTTTGGCGGCGTATGGTATAATCCGAGTATTACAACCCATCACAAGGAGGTTTCCAATGACAACAAACAACATCCGGCGATCCTGTGTTGACTGCGCCTCTGCAGGATGCGATCACTGCTCTTTTGAGGAGGCTATTTCCGCAGAATCCAGCGCCTTCCCTGCCTTCTGCAAAACCAGAGATCTGGATCCCGCTATCCTGGAAGAAGCCATGGCTCTTTATACGGAAAATGAAGAAAACAACCGCGTTACCCGCATGTCCGCCCAGGTGGAATACGAGAATTACTGCAAAATGACCCGCGTCGAAGAAATAGCAGAATTTGCAAAGAAAATGGGCTTTAAAAAGCTGGGCATCGCCACCTGTGTCGGTCTGATCACAGAAGCTCGTGCCGCAGCCGCTATATTCCGGAGCCACGGATTTGAAGTCACTGGCTTTGGCTGCAAAGTCGGCGCCCAGCGAAAAACTTCTGTGGGCATCGACGCCGCCTGCGAAGATGTCGGTATGAATATGTGCAATCCGATCCTTCAGGCAAAACTTTTGAACGCCGAAAAAACCCAGCTCAACGTAGTTGTCGGCCTTTGCGTAGGTCACGACAGCCTGTTTTACAAGTATTCGGATGCTTTGTGCACCACTTTGGTGACGAAAGATCGCGTGCTGGGACACAACCCGGTCGCCGCACTTTATCAGATCAAAACCTATTATGCAAAACTTTTGCAGGAGGATCATGGGGATCCGGAGAGTGAGGAAATGCGCTAATGTGCCTGAATACACCGGATCAGGCACAGGTCATATCTATTCTGCTCTGAGAGAGCCAGCTGCTATAATAACTCCTGCAACGAAAAACGAAAGGAATTTTACTTTTATGAAATTACTCTATTTAGACTGCGGCATGGGTGCCGCAGGGGATATGCTGGGAGCCGCCCTGGCAGAACTCCTGCCAGATGATGCGCGTGATGCTTTTACCTCGGAGCTCAATGCCGCCGGGATCCCCGGTGTTCACGTTTCTCTGGATCCATCCGTAAAATGCGGTATCACCGGGACCCACCTGACCGTTACCGTAAACGGCACAGAGGAGAAAGAAGGCGGGCACAGTCACTCCCATGAGCATAGTCACCACGACCACCAGCATGACCACGCTCATGACCACAGTCACTCCCATGACCATCATCACGATCACTCCCACCGCAGCCTCCACGACATCCATCATATCATCGACGACCTGAAACTTCCGGAAGCCGTTCGTACCGATATCCTGGCGGTCTATCGCCTCATCGCGGAAGCCGAAAGCAAAGCTCACGACAAACCGGTAAGCGAGATCCACTTCCATGAAGTCGGCACCATGGATGCTATCGCCGATATCGCCTCCGTCTGCCTGCTTCTCCACAAGCTGGCACCGGATCAGATCATCGCATCCCCCATCCACGTTGGAAGCGGTCAGGTCAAGTGTGCTCATGGGATCCTGCCGGTGCCTGCACCGGCTACCGCCTATATCCTAAAAGACATACCGATTTACAGCGGCAGCATCCAGGGAGAGCTTTGCACTCCTACGGGAGCTGCCCTGCTGAAACATTTCGTCACACGCTTTGCTCAGATGCCGTTAATGACTCCGGCATCCACCGGCTATGGCATGGGGACCAAAGACTTCCCGGTAGCCAACTGCGTGCGCGCGATCCTCGGCGAGAGCTTTGCAGAAAACCAGCCTGAACAGCCTGCATGTAGCCCGGCAACCCCGGCACCCACAACAGCTCCAGCATCCACAGCAACCCCGGCACCCGAAGAAGCCGCCATCACAGAAACCATCTGCGAACTCTCATGCAACGTGGACGACATGACCGGCGAAGACATCGCCTTTGCCATAGAAACCTTCCTGCAAAACGGTGCACTGGACGCTTTCACCGTCCCATGCACCATGAAAAAAGGCCGCCCGGGAGTGCTGGTCACGGTCCTTTGCAAGGACCCTGACCAGAAGCAAATGACCAGACTGATCCTGCAGCATACCACCACCCTGGGTGTGCGCAGCGCGATAAAAAAGCGCTGGGTCCTGTCACGCACTGAATCGGAGACCGTGATCCCAGATGACATGCTGGCAAATGTCACTTCCCCGGACATGCCGGCAGAATCAAAGGCTCATGAGCTAAAAACAACCGGCAATGACTGTACGATCCGCAGCAAAACATCCACCGGCTTTGGCATAACCCGCAACAAATATGAGCATGATGACCTGGAGAAAATCGCTCGCACCTATGGGCTTACCCTGGCGCAGGTACGTGCCCTGCTTGCCGACCTGCATCAGTCACAATAGCTCTACAGGTACTCGTTTGAGGAATAGACCCCTCTCTCAAAAGGCTGTATAATAGTGCCAAGAAGAGTTTTCAGTTTATTCCGAAAGGAGAGGAGCCATGAAAAAAATATTAATTGTTTTACTGGCCATGGTATTTGCATTTTCGCTTGCAGCCTGTGGCGGCGGTGGCGACAAGGACGGCGATAGCGGGAAAGACAAGAAAGCAGAACGCGTCACAACAGCGAGCGGAGCTATTTCTGTAGAAGCTCTGGATATGCCTGACTATATCACAAAGGCGCAAGACGACGATGAAGATATTCTTATGGCAAAGGAAGGAGAAGGATACGGTGTCGGTGACTATGTACTGATCAGCGGCATTTCCAAGGACGATGAGACAAGCCTGAGCTATCCGTCTTATGTAAAGGGACAGGAATATACACTTGATATGCTTCTGTCAGATTTCCAGAATAAAGATGGCAAGTACAAGACTTATACCAAAACCAAGATCGGTGATCAGGAATACGTTCTCTTAGACGAGAAGTCTAACCGATACTATTATACGACGACCAACAATTACCCTGTTCTCATCCAGGTGATCGGCGAATCCATGCAGGATAACGAAGCCGTAACAAAAGCACTGGAATCGATCCAGTATAATTACTAAGACCCTCTTGTTTACGATTACTGCAACCATACGAATTTAGACCCGATGGCGTTGTGGTGTGCTCCCCTTGATGGGAGCACACCATTGTTCAAACGCTTTCGGGTCTTTTTCTGTATGTGCGTTTTGATCTGTTCCAAAATATCGGGAAGACTGTTCATGAAACGGAACCTCATCCATACAATATATCCTCTCACAGAATACAATGTCCTGCATCTACTTTCCTTTAGGTGATAACAGCAAGGAACTGATCGATTTTTCCTCATCAGGTGTATTTATCAAGTGAAATTTTCATGGACTTGACCATATCCGTCAGGATTTTTACCTCCTGAACGCCGCATGTATCTAAAACGGCTAATATATCTGCATACTGATCTCTGCGAGCCGGTGTGGATACCGACAGCAAATCGTCTGCACTGATGTCAAGAGCCCTTGTAATATCCACAAAAACCTGAAGACTCAGTTTCGTATTGCCCGTTTCGATATGACTCATGTGGGTAACTGAAATCCCGATTTTTTCTGCCAGCTGCTCCTGGGACATTCCATGAACCTTTCGATATTTCCGTATTTGTTGACCAAGTTGATAATAATCCATATTTACCGCCCATACAGTTTATTTTTACTTGTATTCTATAGGTGCTACGTATATAATAAAATAAACTACATAGGCTATTTTGTGCCCATGCAGTTAATATTGTTCGCAAAATCAAGAGCATGAATGGAAGGAGAAAATAATGAGCAAAATCATTAAACTGGAAGGAACAGAAGTTTACATAGGAATGGATGATCAGAAAATCGTGAAAGCACCGATCAGTGCCGTGAATTATCCTAATCCGCAGGTAGGCGATGAAATTCGTATTTTTAAAGACGGGGATACTACGATCATTGCGCGCGCTGCCGCTGCCGCGCCAACAGTGCCGCAGCCACAGCCGCAGAATGTAAACGTCAACGTTGGAAATGTATATGTAGCAAAAGAAAAGCATATGAATAAACACGTCTTTGCATGGGTAGGGAATTTTCTCTTTGGCGCGTTTGGTGTCGATCGCTTTATGAGAGGTCAGGCAGGTCTTGGGATCTTGAAACTTATCACTCTCGGCGGCTGCGGTTTGTGGACACTGATCGATTTCATCATCGCCCTCACAAAAGTATACGGCGGAGCATTCGGCCACGAAGACGAAGTGGTGTTCATCAACGGGAAATACGCACGATAGCCCTTTGCAGCTGCAGAGCCGATATCACATTCAAGAGACTACCGTATCAAACTTTTACAAAGCACATACGGAAGTCTCTTTTATTATCTCCAGATCCCTCTTGCTTTTCTCACGCGACTGCGTTATAATGAATCCGACATATGTCGTAAACTATTCATATGGAAAGGAGATACTCATGGCACGACCAAAACGATGCAGACGCATCTGCACTGAACCGGATTTTGATGCTTTTGCACCCGCTGGGATACCCTGCGCAGAAACCGTAACGCTGACACTGGAAGAATACGAAACGATCCGCCTCATCGACCTGGAAAACTGCACTCATCAGCAGTGTGCACAACAGATGGATATCTCCCGCACAACAGTAACGGAACTTTATGAAAAGGCAAGATACAAGATCGCAGACAGTCTTATCGGCGGGAAAAGGCTGGTGATTTCCGGTGGAGATTACCGCCTTTGCGATGGCTCTGCTGCGTTCTGCTGTCACAAAAGATGCCGGGAAAACCCTGCTGATAACGGCAGCAGCGATACCTTGCTGGCTTTGCAATCGAAAGGAGAAAGCATAATGCGTATTGCAGTAACTTATGAAAACGGAGCTGTTTTTCAGCATTTTGGACACACTGAGGAATTCAAAATCTATGACATTGAAGATGGTAAGATACTCAAATCAGAAATAGTAGATACTCAAGGACAGGGACATGGTGCACTGGCTGACTTCCTCTCTTCTGCAAAGGTGGATGCACTTATCTGCGGAGGGATCGGCGGCGGCGCACAGCAGGCACTGAAGAACGCTGCTATCGAACTGTACGGCGGTGTACGCGGCATGGCTGATGATGCCGTGGAAGCTTTACTGGACGGCAAACTGGTACCGATCGAAAATCCGACTTGTGCCGGTCACGATCATGGCCACGGCGAAGGCCACTCCTGCGGGAATCATGGAAACGGCCACTCCTGCGGGAATCATGGAAACGGCCATGAACATGCTTGCGGCGGCAACTGCGGCGATCAGTAGGCACCATGAATCCGTTAACGGGAATTTTTTCTAATGTGCAGAATTCCCGGTTTTTAGTGGCAAAAACAGAAAACCATTTAAATGCAGCTCTGGTGACGCCAGAGCTTTGCATAAAAATCTGATATAACCACAAATGCTGTATGTTTATGCAGCATTTTTCTTTTGCAAGAAGAATTTCGAGTCATTTTCACTGGTGCTGCCTTTCCCGGCCTTTTGTGGCTCTAGGTTTTGATCGAGGGTTCTGAAAAAAAGCTGAGAATCTGAGTTTTTTCAGAAAGACTTTCTGTTTTTGAGGCTTTTATGATTAGAATCAGCAGAAAATCTTGCCGGGAAAATTCCTTACTGCCTGCTCTACATGCAGTATGTATATGCAGCCATAGCTTGTTTCATATCTCCTCCTTGCCGTCCCTGTCAAGGGGCACAAGGGGCACTAATATACTTCGGCAGCTAACGATCAAATGCAAAAGCTGAGCCCAAGGGGCGTAGCACACAATCAAATTGCCCCTGGCTCAGCTTTTTTATTTCCTATATTATGCGTCCTTTTCTTCGAACTCAAATTCCTCCAGTACCAGCGTGCCTTCTGCATACTCTTTCCGCCAGCGTGCACTGGCTCGCTCTATCCGCTTGCTTCCGATCATACGCGGATCAAACCCCGCCTCTCTGAAAATTTCAGTTGGCTTTTTGCCCGAAAGATATTCCCTCATAAAATGATGTTTAAACTCCCGCGAATACGTGATTCGATCAGGTCCAGATCTTATTACATACGGATTTCGTTCCAGTTCCATAATGGCTTCCTGCGTTAGTCTCATGGAAAACCTCCTTTGTCCGTCAGCAGTAATTTTTAAAATAATATCATACGCTTCATCCATTAACAACCCCCCCATAGTACAAAAAGCAAATTAGCGACGTAAAATGACAAAAAACATTGAAAAATAGCCCCTCGAACCTTGTGATGAGCGATAAATGACGGTACAGAAAGCATCATGTATAACAGCAAAAAAACAGATCCGCTTCACGTCCATAAAACTGTTGCAGCATTCTGCACAAAATAAAAAAGCGCCTCGCAGGAGACCTCCGCAGGTGACCCCACAGAATGCGTCTGCAGGTGTCACCGAGGACCAGTCTCCAAAAGGCACTTTTTAATTTATCTGTCAATGACAATGACGCACCCTACAGATGCAACACTCTGTCTTTGATTTCCTGCGTCCGACCCTGGTTCCAGAACTGGGTTCCGATATAGCCGCAGGTACGTCTTGCTACGAACAGCTGATCCTGGTCGCGGTTGCCACAGTTCGGGCATTCCCAGACCAGCTTGCCGGAATCGTCAGTGACGATCTTGATCTCGCCGTCATAGCCGCACACCTGGCAGTAGTCGCTCTTCGTATTAAGCTCTGCATATACGATATTATCGTATATGAACTTCATCACAGAAAGAACCGCTTCAATGTTGTTCTGCAGATTCGGCACTTCCACATAACTGATAGCTCCACCCGGGGAAAGCTTCTGGAATTCCGCCTCAAACTTCAGCTTGCTGAAAGCGTCGATCTCTTCTGTAACGTGTACGTGATAACTGTTTGTAATGTAATTCTTGTCCGTAACTCCTTTGATGATGCCAAAACGTTTCTGCAGACACTTTGCAAAACGATACGTCGTGGATTCCATCGGAGTTCCATAAACGGAATAGCTGATTCTTTCTGCCGCTTTCCACTCCTGACACTTGTCATTGAGTTTCTGCATTACGGACAATGCGAATTCCTGTCCCTCCGGAGAAGTATGAGATTTGCCGATCATGCGGACGCACATTTCACACAGTCCCGCATAGCCCAGCGAAATAGTGGAGTATCCGTCAAACAGCAGCTTGTCAATGGTCTCTCCCTTCTTCAAACGCGCCAGTGCGCCGTGCTGCCACAGGATAGGAGCAACGTCAGACTTGGTTCCCAAAAGTCTCTCATGTCTGCACCGTAATGCTCTGTGACAAAGTTCCAGACGATCTTCCAGGATCGCCCAGAAACGATCCATATCCCCTTCTGCCGAGCAGGCCACATCAACTAAGTTGATGGTAACAACGCCCTGGTTGAACCGGCCGTAATACTTTCTCGATCCATCCGGATTTCTCTGTCCGTCCTCTACCGTCGGGAAAGATCTGCATCCCATGCACGGATACACATCGCCCTTCTTGAGAGAACGCATCACCTTTGCAGAGATATAGTCAGGCACCATACGTTTTGCCGTGCATTTTGCAGCAAGCTCTGTAAGATACCAGTATCTCGAATCTTCCGTTACATTGTCTTCATCCAGCACATAGACCAGTTTCGGGAACGCCGGCGTGATCCACACACCTTTTTCGTTCTTGACACCCTGCATTCTCTGCAGAAGCGCTTCTTCGATGAGCATCGCCAGGTCGTCTCTGGTTTGTCCTTCCGGAACTTCGTCCAGATACATAAACATGGTTACAAACGGCGCCTGTCCGTTACAGGTCATCAGAGTGATCAGCTGATACTGGATCGTCTGTATCCCGCTCTGAACTTCCTTTCTCAAACGGCGTTCCACGATCTTGGAAATAATATCGAGATCCATATCTTCGCCAAGGGCTTCTCTTTCTTCGATGACCGCCTTGCGGATCTTTTCTCTGCTCACGTCCACGAACGGGGCCAGGTGAGATAATGTAAAGGACTGTCCGCCGTACTGGTTACTTGCCACCTGTGCAACGATCTGAGTCGTGATGTTGCAGGCAGTGGAAAAACTATGCGGCTTTTCGATCAAAGTCTCGCTGATGACCGTCCCGTTCTGGAGCATGTCCTCCAGGTTGATCAGGTCGCAGTTGTGTTCCTTCTGTGCAAAATAGTCAGAGTCGTGGAAATGGATGATCCCCTTCTCATGAGCTCTAACCACTTCTTCCGGCAGCAGTACACGCATTGTCAGATCCTTGCTGACCTCTCCCGCCATATAGTCGCGCTGGGTGGAGTTGATCACCGGATTCTTGTTGGAGTTTTCCTGATTTACCTCTTCGTTGAGATGCTCGATGAGGGACAGTATCCCATTGTCCGTGGTATTGGACTTTCTGGAAAGCTCACGTTTATAACGATATCTTACATATTTCTGTGCTACTTCGTAGCCGCGCATCTCCATGATAGCCGTCTCCACCATATCCTGGATATCCTCTACATGGACCGCATGGGTCATCTCGGAGATCTTAGCCGCTACATTGTCTGCGATTGCCTGGATCTGATATTCGTTCAGCTGATAGATCGGTGCCACCTCCTGGTTGGCAGCCTTGATGGCATTGGCGATTTTAAGCAGATCAAAAGAGACCTCCTCACCATTTCGTTTGATTACATTTACTTTTACATCTGTCTCCATAGGGGTCTCCTTTCCTCTTTTCGATCAGATTTCCCCGGCTGCCAGCCTCACGCAGCCCTCTGATCTTCACTGTGATTTACTACTACATACTGAGCTCTGACACTTCGCTTTCTCATGCAAAATCCTGTTTCAGAGCAAACAAAAAAGCCCCGGGAACACGCAAAGTTCCAGAAATTCCAGTCCTTCTATGCATCCTCAGCCTTTGCATTTTCTTCCAATATATCGAATATTTTGTTGTCTTTTCTCGTTTTAACCACAATATATGGGTGTTACGTGTTTTATTATACGAGCCTCCCAGGCAAAAGTCAAGGGTGAATCCAAAGACATTAAAGATTATTTCCAGACTTTTTTCATCCAGTATGTTTGGACATCCTCTAAACGTCCTAAAAATCCCCCCTCACACCCTGTTATCGTTGACTAACCCACATATCCCATGCTATAGTCAGAACCGACAAAGTAGACAAAAATCGGCAAAAACGGTTTTACAAACTTTACAACAAGTTCGTGGGGGAGTAGTGGCGCATACCCATGCGTGGCAAGTCAACATACTGACGACCGACAGCATCTGCGAAATACAGATATGTCCCGCCGGGACCATCGTCTGGCTTACCTTAATCAACGAGACTCATGTACGGTTTTTTACTGTGCAGGAGGTCTCTTTTTTATGAAACACCATCCGGTACAGAGAAAATCGGTCTGTATCGGATTTTTTTATTACGGAGGAACACTTTATGAACAATGCATTTTACATGTCCCGGGAGGAACTTCTGCAGGCTGCCGGGGCCGACCCGGAGCACGGTCTCAGCGAATCACAAGTTCAGGCGTCCCGGCAAAAATACGGAGCCAACACCTTCGTCCGCACCGGCACCGAATCCATGCTAAAAAGGATCTGGGACGCATCGACAGAACCCATGCTTCTCATGCTCATCTTCGCTGCCATCATCACTCTGGCAGTCAACATCACCCGCTACTTTACCGGCGGCGAGTACAACTTTCTCGAATGCGCCGGCATCTTTGCAGCCATCTTCCTGTCGGTAGCCATCACCATCGTCACGGAAGGCAAAAGCGCCAAAGCATTCGAAGCCCTCAGCAAGATCAACGAAGACACCCTGATCAAAGTTCTGCGCGATGGCGAGCCCCAGCTGATCCCTCAGAAAGACATCGTGATCGGGGATATCCTTCTCATTGAAACAGGAGACAAGATCGTAGCAGACGGCAGGCTCATTTCCGGCAATGACCTCTCCGCAGACGAGTCCGCCCTTACCGGCGAAAGCCTCCCGGTCAAAAAAGACGCAACATTCACCTGCCAGAAAAACACCCCTGTCGCAGAGCGAGCCTGCATGCTCTACTCCGGCTGTTTCGTCTCCGGCGGCTCAGGCACGATGCTGGTCACCGGCGTCGGCAACGATACCGAATTCGGCCAGATCGCTCAGGAACTTTCCTCCATCGAAAAAAACACCACTCCGCTTCAGGAAAAGCTGGACCGCCTCGGCAAAGGCATCACCATCCTCGGTTCCTCCGCCGCCGCCATCGTGTTCCTGATCCAGATCATCCAGTTCGCCATGAACCACACCATCAGTCTGGACACCGTGTCAGAAGCCTTCATCACCAGCATCGTCCTCATCGTGGCCGCCGTGCCGGAAGGTCTGCCCACCATCGTCGCCGTCTCCCTCGCCCTCAACATCATCAAAATGTCCCGCGAAAACGCTCTGGTCAAAAAGATGATCGCCTGCGAAACCATCGGCTGCGTCAACATCATCTGTTCCGACAAGACCGGCACCCTCACCGAGAACAAAATGACCGTCCAGAAAATCTACGCCGGCGGCAGCCTCCTGGATCCAGAAGACCTTGCCTTTCCTGCAAAAACGCCTGCGGAGGCTTCTTTGCAGCCGGAGGAAGCGAGGACGGCGCGAGAGGCCGACACTTCGGTTGCTGTCGCTGCAGCTTCGGATTTCCCGGCTGTTTTGGACTCCCTGAATTCTCCGGATTCCCAGATCGCCTCCGCTCCGGCAGACGCGCCTTCTGCCATTGACCAGAAAACAGCGCGGGCACTGCTGCGCAACTACTGCATCAACAGCAACGCAGATATCACCTGGGAAGACAGCAGCTGGACCTTCATCGGAAATCCGACGGAATGCGCCCTTTTAGCAGCTGCCCGCAAAGCCGGTTCAGATTATCAGCAGCTTCGAAAAGAGTCCGATATCGTTCGCATTTTTCCGTTCTCGTCACAGAACAAAGACATGAGCACGATCGTGAACGAAGACGGAAGGCTGATGCTCTACACCAAGGGAAATCCGGAAAAGATCCTCTCCCTTTGCAGCAACGTATCTGCCGAAGAGACTGCTCATATCCAGAAGCTGATGGAAAAGTTCCAGGATAAAGCCGGCCGCCTGCTGACCTTTGCACACAAAGAACTTGCTTGTTTCAACGGAGAGACGCAGCAGGAGCTGGAACAAGATCTGCATTATGACGGGTTCGTTGTGATTTCCGACCCACTAAGCCCGGACGTATATGACTCCATCCGCGACTGCCGCCGTGCCGGCATCGAAGTGAAAATGCTGACCGGAGACAACATCCGGACAGCCCGTGCCATCGCGGAGGAACTCCATATGCTGCAGGACGGGCACCTGGCGGTGGAAGCCGCCGAGATCGAGTCCATGTCTGATGAAGAGCTTAAAAAAGCACTGCCAAAAATCAGCGTCATCGCACGAAGCACTCCACTGATAAAAATGCGCATCGTAAAGTTATTAAAGGAAGAAAAGAATGTTGTTGCCGTTACGGGAGACGGGATCAACGATGCTCCCGCCATCAAAAATGCCGATGTCGGCATCGCTATGGGGATCGCAGGAACGGAAGTAACGAAAGAAGCCAGCGATATGGTGCTGCTGGACGATTCTTTCTCGACTATTATCAAAGCTGTTCAGTGGGGGCGCGGGATCTACGAGAATTTCAAGCGGTTCATCCAGTTTCAGCTGACAGTCAATGTTTCCTCTGTCGTGGTCGTGATCGCCTCGATCCTGGCGGGATTCCCGGCACCTTTTACAGCTCTTGAACTCTTGTGGATCAACATCATCATGGATGGTCCTCCGGCGCTGACCCTTGGGCTGGAACCGATCCGAGAAAATCTGCTGAAACATCCGCCAACGAAGCGAAATGCGAATATAATTTCCCGGAAAATGCTGATTCGGATATTCGCCAACGGGATCTTCATTTCCATCGTGTTCATGCTGCAGCATTTCACCAATTTCCTGGGTGCCACGCAAAAGGAGGAAGCAACGGTGCTGTTTACTCTCTTCGTGCTGTTCCAGCTGTTCAACGCGTTTAACTGCAGAGAGCTGGACGATACACCCATGTTTAAAAACCTGCTCAACAACAAGCTGATGCTGGGCGTGTTCCTCATTGTGCTGGTACTGCAGCTCCTGATCACTCAGGTGGGAACGGCTGTATTTGAAACGACCCCACTGTCTGCAGCAATGTGGGGGAAGATGCTGCTGACAGCAGGGTCAGTGGTTGTAATCAATGAGATCTGGAAAGGCTTAAAACATATTGTGAAGAAATAGAAAGAAGGAGCTTTCCGGCAACCGGTTTCGCCGAAACCTTTCGTACAGCAAAAAAGAACCACATCTTCTCTCAGACGTGGTTCTTTTTTCATTGCACCTGGCACCCCTAGCATCCTTTATAACATTGTTTATTTTTCAAGAATTTGCGGATCAAGGAGGAAGTCATAAATGTTTACAGTCAAGATACCATAGTCATCATAATAGGGCGGTACAATATCTTTTGTGATAACAATCTTTTTGAAGGAATCGTCTATTTTCCTGAACGGTCTGATTTCCTGAATGCGCTTCGTTTCATCTGGCAGCGAGTATGCAGACTGGATATAGTATCTGGATGAACCAAGATTGCATACAAAATCAACTTCAAGCTGTTTACGGATGACCTTATCTTCCTGATTTCTTTCTGCAATCGGTATTACGCCCACGTCCACACTGTAACCACGCATACGAAGTTCATTATAAATTACATTCTCCATAGAATGAGTCTGCTCAAACTGGCGGAAATTGATTCTAGCATTGCGAAGACCAAGATCGGAAAAATAATATTTCTTTGGTGTTGCAATATATGCTTTTCCTTTAATGTCATATCTTTGCGCTGATTCAATCAGGAAAGAATCCTCAAAATAATCCAGATATTTCTTAATGGTAGCGGAAGTGATTCTGGATTTCTTTACCGTCTTGAAAGTATTCTTCAATTTTTCTGGATTGGTCAGCGAACCAATGGCAGAGGAAAGAATATTCAGAAGATCTTCCAATTCTCCGATATTCCTCACTCGGTTACGTTTGGTAATATCTCGAAGATAAATCTCATTGAACAGATTCTGCAATGCAACTGCCTTATCGTTTGCTCCCCCACGAAGAACAACCAGAGGAATACCGCCATACAGCATATATTCAGATAATCCCATGTACTTATCACCGCTGTAAATGGTCATAAACTCGGCAAAACTCAGGGGATACATATGAACCTCGTCACCACGACCAGCGAACTCGGTGGCTATATCTTTAGACAAAAGTTTTGCATTACTTCCTGTCACAAATACATCCATATTATCTTTGCGAAGATAGCCATTCAAAACAGCTTCAAAACAATCCAACATCTGAATTTCATCAAGCAGCAGATAATACATTTCTTCACCTACAACTTTGGAACGGATATAAGCCATAAACTTTTCAGGGTCAACTCCACGCTTTTCCTTTTCAATCTGAATCAGATTTTCGCCAATCAGATAAAGATCATCGGCTGAATCAAAAGCAAAGCGAATGATGTGGTCAGCATCAACTCCACTTTCCAATAAATGATGATAAAACAGGTTATTCAGTAAATAGGATTTCCCACATCGACGAACACCAGTAATTACCTTAATCAATCCATTATTCTTTCTTTTTATCAATTTATCCAAATAAAAATCTCTGCGAATCTCCATCTTAAAACCTCACTGTAAAAGATTTTTGCAACATGTTGCATTTTTCTATTCTAGTATATCTGGATGAACTTCAAAAATCAATATATCAGCTGGACATTGAAATAGATTTTTGTAACTTGTTGCGTATTTCTATTCCACAATCATATTATATTCTTTAGAAGCAGTGTTTATCCCGCATTTTAATCATGTTTTTCATTACTTCATCCTGGACCAGACAATTCCGCGAAGAATGCCAGACAAATGATCAAGCCCAGACCGAGTATGATTACATGAAGGAGAACCTGAAGCTAAGAAAGCAGCTTACAGAACTACAAAAGGAAAATGACTTCTTAAAAATCGAAAAGCGGATTACCATCAACGGAAAGATGAAATCAAAAACTCTATCCAGGAAATCCATCACGCTCATAATGGCGTTGATGGCTGCAGAACCGTACACGCATATCTTGTCCGTAAAGGATACGATATCATCAGAATAATCATGTACGGTCGCATTCTTATAACAATTATAAAACGCCGTATGAGGCACGCTCAGGTGATTGTTTGGTATAACCTTTACCGCACACCCGCATAGCGGGTGGTTGATACTTCGCACGCTTTGCGTGCTCAGCACGGGCTTATAGCCCTACAAAAAAAGCCGAAAAGCCTTGGCTTAACAGTGATAAGGAACTAAATCACTTATCAACTGTTAGCTGACGGTTTTCGGGTGCATACGAAACTCCCGTCTGATTCCTAGCAGGAATTAGTCGGGAGTTTTTCTTGTTAACAGAGCCTATATTGGAGGATAGCATTATGAAAACATTACTTTCCTGTGAATTTAACATGGACACAGGCTGCGTTGAACTAAGATGTTCTGACGACAGCATGATTTCCATTAATTGCACCGCTGTAGAGGACGAAGTTGCGAATAGCCGTTTCCAGCGGTCTGAACTGGACTGGCTCATCTACAACGATCCGCTGTCTTATGCGGAATTGATTTTGAATGGCGATCCAGAAAAATACTTGCGAACCGTAACGGAGATCCCGCAGTTAGATTCTGATTGATAATTCTATAAATCTTGACGTGCAAAGGGCATCCATACGAAAGCATGGATGCCCTTTGTCTTAACTTAGCCTTGTGGTCGGCAAGCATTTTATCCACTTTTCTCCTTATAGACTTCGTGGAGCCTTTGGAGACCAGTGTTTTATCGAAATCAGCCTTTCGGCGGATGAGGGTCCCCTCCATGGCTATCCGCAGACTGAATACGACCGTCCAACCCATGAATGACAAACTCAGTGCCTTGGTTTCGGCTGATTTGTCTTCCAGCATTTACTGCCTGTTCCTTGGTGGAATAGTGGCCACTGGAGCGTTGAGCTCCGCCACGTTTTACATCCCAGCCACCATTGGGATTGTGAACGACATGATGAGTAGAACGAGCCATACGATTACCCCCTGTGTGCCTTAGGACAGCAGATTGCACAACCGTCCGCATCGAGATAGATTTTCTTCGCATGAGCTACTGCCTCAACCTCGCTTTCAAAGTAGCCCACATACTGTGCGCTACGGATGCCAAGCTGTTCAGCATGCTCTTTAGTATGGACTTCATGATGAAAGCCAGGATTTAACGTCTGATTGTTGTTAACATAGTAATAATGATACATATAATTTTCCTTTCTGCTTGACCAAACAAGCGATACATGATATTTTGATAGCGTACATATTGCAAATGAGCGGTTAATCTGTGCCAGCAGATTGTCGCTCTTTTTATTTGTACATAAGACACCACCTCCTTAAAAGCATCGGAAATTCACCTGTTCACGGCTTCCGTGGAGGTCGGTGATTTTCCCTTTTTGATGGTTCCATTATACAGCTATTTCTGCTATATTAAAAATTAAAATGTTCGTTTTTTGGTGGCAAAATTAAAAAATATAAGATAATAATCGAAATCATTTGATTTTTGGTGGCAAATATTGTATAATAAAATAAGATAGGAGGAGTGTGCCTTGGGAAAAAAGCTATATACAAAAGAAAATATCTCCAAAGCCGAAACCGAACGGCTGGGCATACCCGAACTTGTGGTATTAAAAACAAGTAGTGATGATGTTGGTTTAGAAGTTGTACATCGTAGATACTTTGAGGATGAGAAATTGCTCTGCCCTGCTTGTCGTTCCTCTAAAACACGCTGCTCTAAAATTGTGGATCGAAAACTCAAGGATTTATTGTGGCTTGACGAGGACCACAAGACATTTCAAATAATCAGCCTACTTTTTCATCAGCGTTATATGCGCTGTGATAATTGCGGACAAAGCGTTTTCCCTGAGCCTACAGAATTTGGAGAAAAGGGATGCAAATTCACAAATCGGCTATCAGATGCCTTGGCAGATGGAACCTTTCAATTCTCATATAAAAAAGTATGCCAACATTACGGTGTTCCGGCTTCTACTGCTTCAGTGGGTGAAGTAATGCGACGCAGAATCCAATATAGGGAGTCATTGTTGCCGCCGGTCAGAACACCACATATCATTAGCATTGTCGAGGTGGTGTTTTTTGGGGAGTTCTATCCCGCTGTTTTAGGAATTTGGGATGATGAGGTTTATTGCCTGGATATTTTGCGAGATTCATCTGAGGAAACCTGTGGTGCATTTCTGAAAACATTGGATGCTAAACAAGTTGAAACTATATATGTAGACCCAGTCGATAGCTTATTTAATGCTGTGAATCAGTACTTTCCAATGGCTTCAATTGTGGTGACTGATGAGGCGATTCAGCGATATGCCAGAAACGCTATGCTTGATATTATCCATTCCGACGGAAAGCGATTTCCGGTGGTTCATAAAGACCGGCGATTGACGGTACTCCACAAAGACCTGGATGATAGAACTGTCGTTCCCAGAATTAAGGAAGGGATGAAGAGTAGGCCGAGGTTACAACGGGCTTACAATCACCATCAGAGATTGTTGGAGCTTATGGAAACCAAGTGGTCGATGGAGGATCTCCGAACATGGGCAGACCAGATTCCGGCAGAGGTAGATGAGTTTTTGGCAGTTGGTGATATTATTGATATCTTTGGCGAGCAATTAAGCGGATTTTTGACACTGGGCGAGAAGCCACCCAACAATTATCAGTTTGCGGTGCAAGGCATCTGTGACGCTATCAAGGATATGCCGCACTGCATTTTCGATGTAATGCGTGGTCGCTGCATCTTCTCTATAATTCACGACACCATGGAGGAAAATGGAGAACTGTGGCGATACGGCATTAAGTCAAGTCGTTTAACCGAGAAAATCAATGAGATCTCAGCCAATATTAGAGAGGAACGAGATTATGGATACCAATGAAAAGATCAAAATAGTCGGTACAAACATTCAAGAAAAAGCAAATCTGATATGGAATGTGGCGAACAGTCTATTTGGAGCATATAAGCCTCATGAATATGGTCTGGTTATTTTGCCCATGGTCGTGATTAAGCGTTTTCATGACTGCTTACTCCCGACCAGAGAAAAAGTGCTGGCCACTTATGAAAAGGTGAAACAGTTAGCTGTCAAAGATGGTTTTCTGCGTACTGCATCTGGCTATCGTTTTTACAATACCAGCCAGTACACCTTTGAGCGACTGAAAGCTGACCCAGAGAATATTAAGACCAATTTCGAGGCGTACATCAACGGCTTCTCCGATAATGTTATCGACATTCTGGCGAATATGGGCTTCTTTACGCAAATCGAGCGTATGGCGGATGCGGGAGTTCTGTATCAGGTTATCAGCGACTTTACTGCTGACAATGCAGATATGAATCCGGAGAAAATTTCTGCAATTGATATGGGTTATGTCTTCGAAAACCTTGTTCAGCGTTTTTCTGAGAGTTATGATGAAGAAGCAGGGGCACACTTCACCAGCCGTGACATTATTTATTTGATGTGTGACTTGCTTACCATGAATGCGGATTTTTCCGGCGAGGATGCCCCTGCCAAGACTGTATACGATATGGCGATGGGTACCAGCCAGATGCTTACCTGTATGGAAGAGCGCATCCATGTCCTTGACAAAGAGGCTGAAATCATCTGTTATGGTCAGGAAATCAACCCGTTTACTTTTGGTATCGCCAAAGCGGACATGCTAATCCGTGGTGGCGATCCTGAAAACATGCAGTTCGGCGACACCTTGAATGCGGATAAATTCAAGGGCTATACCTTCGACTACATTATTTCCAATCCTCCATTCGGTATCGATTGGAAGCGTGAAGCGGCTGATGTGGAGAAAGAACACAAACTGGGCGATGCCGGTCGGTTTGGCGTTGGCTTACCTCAAAAATCCGATGGACAGATGCTGTTCTTGCTAAATGGCATCGCTAAATTGAAAGACACCGGCAGAATGGCTATTATCCAAAATGGTTCCTCTCTCTTCACAGGAGATGCAGGAAGTGGCCCCAGTGAAATCCGTCGCTATATTATCGAGAATGATTGGTTGGATGCCATTGTTCAGCTCCCCAATGACAGCTTTTATAACACCGGAATTGCAACCTATGTCTGGATAGTATCCAAAAATAAACCCGAAACACATAGAGAACGCATTTTGTTGATTGATGCCAGCAAGTGCTGTGAGGCACGCAGACGTCCTATCGGTAATAAGCGTGTAGATATTACGGAATCTTGCCGAAATTTGATCACACAGGCATACAGCGAATATAGAAGTGCAATTTTTACAAAGACCTTAGAAGATAAAAAAACAGTGTTGACTTGTAAAAGCAAAGTGCTTGATGCCATATCGCTTGGCTACAATAAAATTACAGTGGAAAGTCCTGCTTTGGAGGATGACGGCAACCCGATTATAAAAAAAGGAAAGCCAGTAGCCGATACCTCCAAGCGTGACACTGAAAGTGTTCCACTTGATGAAGATGTGGATGCTTATTTTGCACGGGAAGTTCTCCCTTATCGTCCGGGGGCTTGGATTGACAAAAGCAAGACCAAGGTAGGGTATGAGATTCCATTCACTCGTACCTTCTATGAATATGAGGAACTGGAACCGGCAGATGATATTGCAAAACGTATTGCGGCCCGCGAAAAGGTACTGATGGAGAAATTGCAGGCATTGTTCGGAAATGGTGGTGGGCAAAATGAGTGATGTTGCTATCTATGAAAAGATGAAGGATAGTAAAGAACGGTGGTTGGGAGATATTCCTTATACCTGGAATACTCGCTTGCTAAAATATATGTTTTCTATCAAAAAAAACATTGCGGGTGAAACAGGCCATCAGGTATTGTCAGTAACCCAAAAGGGAATTGTTCCGAAGAACATGACCGAAAGAGGTCAGTTTTCTTTAGACTATTCAAAATACCAGTTAGTTGAAGCTGGCGATTTCGTCATGAATCACATGGACTTATTGACAGGTTGGGTAGATATTTCAAAATACAATGGCGTCACCAGTCCTGACTATAGAGTGTTTGTAAACACTAATCCAGATTCTTTTGATTCACAATATTATAAATATATTTTTCAGTATTGCTATTCGAATCGTATTTTTTATGGCCTTGGTCAAGGGGTTGCTGGATATGGTCGTTGGCGCTTACCAACTGATATGTTTATGAACTTTGTACTACCAGTTCCCCCTATTGATCAACAGCGAAGGATATCATGTTTCCTTGATAAACAATGTGCGCATATTGATTCTTTTATAGAAGAAACAAAAAGAACAATTGAGGAATATAAGAGTTGGAAATCCTCAATTATTCTTGAAACTGTTACAAAAGGAATAGAACCAAATAGGAGAATGAAAAAATGCGACTTGGAATGGATTTCTGAAATTCCTGCCACATGGAAAACAGATAGACTTAAGACCTTATTTACATTTGGTAAGGGACTCCCCATCACAAAGGAAAGTTTGGTAGATCAAGGAACTCCAGTCATTAGCTATGGACAAATTCACGCAAAATACAATACTGGAACTTCAATTACAGAAGCATTATTTCGATATGTGCCAGAATCTTACATTGAAAGCAACCCGGATTCATTGGTACACAAAGGTGATATACTCGTCGCAGATACATCTGAAGATATCGATGGATGTGGTAATAGCGTATATATTGATAAAGAAATGCCACTTTTTGCTGGATATCACACAATTATTTTGAAGTCAATTAATCAAGATGATAACAAATATTTGGCGTACCTGTTTAAGTCTCATGTTTGGAGGAGCCAAATAAGAACGAGAGTTTCTGGCGTTAAGTTGTTTAGTATCTCGAAAAAAATTCTAAATTTCACAACAGTTATCCTTCCTCCTAAAGAAGAGCAAGAGGAAATAACTCGTTTTTTAGATGAAAAATGCAAACTAATCGATACGTTAATTGAAAATAAGCAAGCCCTGATGATTGATCTGGAAACCTATAAGCGGTCGCTTATTTATGAAGTAGTAACGGGCAAAAGAAAGGTAGTGTGACCATGAACGAAACAGAAAAACGCTTTGAGGAATTCATAGAGTCCTACCTTGTTTCTGAGAATGGTGGATGGACAAAGGCAACGGATGCTGGTTATTGTAGCGATGAAAGCAAAGATATGTTTCTGGACATCGTCACTCTGACCGATTTCGTAAAAAGTACCCAGCCCATGGCATGGAAACGCTTCGAGCGGATGTGTACGATCAACCCGGTTCGGCAGTTTTATAAGGCATTTGAAAATGCCATCACACAGGATGGACTGATTTCTGTTCTGCGTCACGGCTTTAAGCATCGTGGCATCAATTTTCGTGTGTGCTATTTTAAACCTGAGTCTGAGCTGAACGAGGTGTCCATCACCAACTACCAAAAAAATGTCTGCCAGTGTATCCGCCAGTGGCACTATTCTAAACGCAACACAAATACAGTTGATATGATGCTGGCTGTCAACGGCATCCCCGTTGTGGCGATTGAACTGAAGAATCAGCTCACAGGGCAGTCGGTTGATGACGCTATGCGTCAGTGGCAATATGACCGCAACCCTAATGAACCAGCATTCGGATTTAATAAGCGTGTTCTCGCATACTTTGCCTGCGATCTCTACAATGTATATATGACTACCCAGCTGAAAGGCCCGGAGACAACGTTCCTTCCTTTCAATCAAGGCAGTGCCGGTGCAGGCAAGGATGGCGGTGCAGGTAATCCAAAGAGCACCGATGGCAGCTATGTAACTTCATACTTCTGGGAGAAAGTCCTCCAGAAGGATAGCTTGTTGGATATTCTGCAAAAGTTCATTAACTACGAAAGAACAGAAAAAAAAGAGACTTTGCCGGACGGTTCCACAAAGAAAACCGTCAGCAGCAAAGTCATTTTCCCACGGTATCACCAGTTGGATGTCGTGCGTCAACTGGTCAATCATGTTAGAACTAATGGCGCTGGACATAACTATCTCATCCAACACAGTGCCGGTTCCGGCAAGTCCAATTCTATCGCTTGGACGGCTTACCGTATGGCCAGCCTCCACAACGAAAACAACGATGCAATTTTTAACAGCGTAATCATTATTACAGACCGCCGTATTCTCGATCAACAGTTGCAGGCCACCGTTTCCAGCTTTGACCATACTTTGGGGAGTGTGGTTACGATTGATGAGAAGAAAAACTCTGGCGCTCTGCGTGATGCCATTAACGATGGAAAGCGAATCATTGTCACCACTTTGCAGAAGTTCCCAGTGATTTACAATGAAGTCGAGTCCGCTGTTGGTAAGCATTATGCAGTTATTGTAGATGAAGCACACAGTAGCCAAACTGGACAGAGTGCATTAAAACTCAAGGCGGCGCTTGCTGATGTGAGCGATGCTCTTGCAGAATATGCTGAACTGGAAGAAAAGGCTATCGAAGAAGTCGAGGCAAACGATATTCTTGTGCAAGAAATGCTCAGCCAAGGTAAACACAGCAACATGAGTTTCTTTGCCTTTACTGCAACGCCCAAAGGCAAAACCCTGGAAATTTTCGGCGAACCTCAACCGGATGGTTCTTTCCATCCCTTCCACATCTATTCGATGCGACAGGCTATCGAAGAAGGATTTATCCTGGATGTTTTAGCGAACTATACCACATACAAAATGTGTTATCAAATCGCAAAGAATGTCCAGGACAATCCGGAAGTCCCTACCTCCAAGGCTGTTAGAACGATTCGACGCTATGAGGAATTACATCCGCACAACCTTCAGCAGAAAGCAGCTATTATTGTAGAGACTTTCCGTGAGGTCACAAAAAAGAAAATCGGTGGCCGTGGAAAGATGATGGTAGTTACTGCGTCCAGGCTGGCGGCAGTCCGTTACTATCATGAAATTAAGCGTTATCTTGAAAGCAACAATTACGACGATGTAGAAATCATGATTGCTTTTAGCGGGAGCCTGAAAGACCCGGATGACCCGACAGGTACCGAATACACTGAAAGCGGTATGAATGTGGATCGCAACGGCAATCGGGTGAAGGAAAGTCAGACAAAGGCCGTATTCCACGAAGAAGGTAATATTCTCATTGTTGCGGAAAAATATCAGACAGGCTTTGATGAGCCGCTTCTTCACACGATGATTGTTGATAAAGAGCTTCGTGATGTGAAGGCTGTTCAGACTTTGAGCCGTGTCAACCGTATCTACCCTGGCAAAGAGGATACCTATATTCTCGATTTTGTAAATCCGATTGAACGCATCCGTGAAGCTTTCCAGCAGTTCTATCAGGAGACCAGCCTGGATGAAGAAATCAACTTCGATTTGATTTACACAACACAGAAAACGCTTCGTGGTTTTGGCATCTATACAGATGAGGATATTGAAGAAGTTTCCAGTATTTATTTTGACCCGGATGTGCGCAAGGCAAATCTGACTCAGGGAAAGATATCCAATGCGCTAAAGTCTGTGGCTGATAAGTACAACGGACTCAACCAAGAGCAACGCTATCAGTTTCGTAGAGAAGTCCGTGCGCTCGTTAAGTGGTATAACTACATTTCTCAAATTACCCGTATGTTCGATAAGGAACTACACAAAGAGTACGTTTTCTGCTCTTACTTAGCAAAGTTGCTTCCCTCCGATCCCGTACAGCCATTTGACCTTGATAATAGAGTCAAGCTGGAATATTATCGTCTGAAAAAGACATACGAAGGGGCAATCGAACTTGAAAGCAAGCCTGGCTCTTGGAAACCGACTCAGCCAAAACGGGCTGGTGGTCAAAAAGATCGTACCAGTCCATTGGACGAGATTATCCAGCGCATCAATGAAGAATTCTATGGTGAATTCACAGATGCAGACCGTGTAATGGTTGATACGCTGTATCAAAAAATGCGCAAGGATTCTAAAGCAAAAAAAGCCGCAAAGACCGAGGATCGCCAAGTATATGAGAGAAGTCTTTTCCCGGGTATTTTTGATACAACCGCACAGGAAGCTTATATGGAGAACACCGCAGCATATGAGCAACTCTTCTTGGATGCAGATAAGTATCAGGCTGTGATGAGAGCTTTGGCGGATCGTCTGTATAAAGAACTGCACGACGACAAATAAGGTGGAAGATATTCAACCTTAAAATATGGGAATCATATTTCAAATATCATTATCCCATCTTTGGGCAGATTATGATTTGGAGAAGTTTGCAGATGATAGATTGCCTGTTTTGCAAATTTCTTACTTACCGTCGTATCCCACTCTGCCAACCGGATGATCTCCGCTGTTCCAGCCTCAAATTCAAACGAAATCTCACCCCATTCGCCGTCGTTGTCCACCTGATACAGGTAGACAGCGGCGGCGATTTTCTTTTGCGTTTGGTTTGGGATTTGCGCTTCAGCCGGATCATATGAAGCACTCCGGCTTCTGTCAGCAGACAGGCCAAATGATCCACGGCTTTACGGTAGGCCCGTTCTGCACCACTGGCCGTGCTGCCCTCAAAGAGGACTGCCAGTTCTTCAAAGGTCAACCGGGTGCTGATGGGACTGACCCGTCCACAGGTCATACAGATGGCGTTTCTCTTTTCCAAAAGGGTCTGTTCCCGGTAATTCAGCTTTTCAAACGCTTCTCGGACAGCTTCAGCCCGGATACCGTTCCATAGAATCTCCGCATAGTCCCAATGGTCATCCCGGCTGACATCCTCTCCGGTTTCTTCGCTGTCCTCGTCCTGAATGGTCTGATAAAACGGAACACGGCTTCGATTTTGCTTGGCCAATGCCAAAAACTTTGCTGCGATTTCCTCGGTACAACCGTTTTTCTGGGCATATTTCTGGATTGTCGCCTGTTCAGACTGACCGGATTGATTATAGAGCCAAGCAATCCTACGCACAGCTTTGTACTCATCCACATTTTCAAAGGAACCAGCCTTCTCTTGCATCCGGCAGATCAAAAGGGCGTTCCCGATAAAATGATGGGCATAGGTCAGAAAATCCGCCCCTTGTGCGGGATCGTATCCACGGAGACAGTCCAACATGGCAAGCACACAGCCCATTTTGTAGTCCAAAAAGCGTTCTGGGTCATAGCTATCCAGTCCCTCCCGCAGCAGGAAACGGCGAATACGGCCATTGAGCCGGTTCTCATAGTGATGCAGAAAAAAGGAAAACCAGCGCAGTTCTCGGCTCTGCACTGCCTTAAAGATATATTCATTTAGGTTTTCCTGAACAGGCGGTTCCGGGTCGAGCTGGAAGATGCGTTCCACTTCCCACATGGTCAAGCCCTTGGGTTCCGTCAGAAAACTGTATTTTGCCCAGTAGCTTGACGGCTCCCATATCCACGCTGTATCCATTTTCCATCACCACCTTTCTGGCGTTTTGCTGCTTATTCCTTTTGTACGGCCTTCAAAAGTGCATCCTGGGTCATTTCCTGCTCATAGACAGTGCTGGCATATCGCTGATCTGAAAGCGCACGGAGCATCTTATCTTTTGCTAGCTTTTTCATAGCTGCTGCCGTTCCTTCATCCAGCTTTCCACGACGGGTGCTTTGCAAAATGGTGTTCATACGGCGGGTATAAATGTCCTTAATGGGGTGATCGTCTGCAAGCTCTCGCTGCTCCCGACCTCTCAGATTGCCGATTTGTCGGCAAGTCCGTCCCCGCTGGTCACCGGGAGCCAGACCGCCGCAGTATTTGGTGTGCCGTGCGTCATATGTGTATCTTCCCTGATACGCAGGAAGCAATCGTTTCTCAGGCTCAGTGGGACAGAGTGCAGGAGTTGCGAAAAAACAAACGCCGTCCCACAAAAGCAGAACGGCAGGGATTGTTCTCCGGGCTTCTGTTCTGTCCCGCTTGTGGGAATAAGCTGCACTTTGCTACCTGCAAAAGCTTTGACGGCAAGCAAGACCACTATGTATGCTCCAGCTACAAAAGCGGTCGAGGCATCTGTTCTGCCCACTATATCCGGGAAGATGTACTGCGGGAACTGGTGTTGGAGCGCATCCGTGCGGTCAATGCCTATATTCGGCAGGATGTGGAGGGTTTTCAAGAGGAATGGCTGCAATGCCGCCGCTCCGATCAGGAACGCAACATCCGTGAAGATCGGAAGCGAGTGGAGCAGGCGAAGAAACGGCTGGCTGACCTGGATGTTCTTCTGTCCCGACTTTATGAGGATTTTGTCCTGGGCGATCTGAGCAAGGAGCGGTACAAGAAAATGACCGCCGATTACGAGGCAGAACAGGAGCGGTTAAAACTCGAAATTGAAGTGACGGAAGAATGGCTGGAAACACAGGAAACCATGAATGCAGATGTAGATGCCTTTGTCGCTCTAACCCAGAAGTATGTGGATGTGCCGGAATTGACACCTACGATAGTCAATGAATATATCAAGAAGATTGAGGTGTTTGCGCCGGACAAATCCAGCGGCAAGCGGGTACAGAAGGTGAAAATCTATTTCAACTTCGTGGATGACGTAGAGATTCCTGTGATTTCCGAGCCTGTTGTTGCGAAATCTACCCTTGGACGCAGAAAAACGGTGTGACCATTACGGTCACACCGTTCTCTGCCCCTCGCAAAGCTAAATAGTACCTTATCACTATCAAGCCTTGATTTTACTAGGCTTTTCGGCTGTGCTTTTGGCACCCCTAGCAGGAATCGAACCTGCAACTAACCCTTAGGAGTAGACCCGATACGACATCGGGAAGTGGCATCTAATGCTTAAAAATGCTTGGAAATACAAGGTTTTTCAGCATTTCAAATCCCATCTGATACTACGCTGTGATAGCTAATTCAGAGGGATTTTACACCGTCCGATTGGCTCGAAATTAGCAAGTCTTTCGATTTTTGGTGGACGTTGCAAGTGCAAGTAAATGTCACTATGTAACTTCTCGTGATGCGAAATGATAGGAAATCCTATTCATTCTCGTGTGAGGGTGCGGGTGTCCTTAGACACAGATTTCAGTCTGTTTTATATATCATTTCAAAATGAATTTTTCAACCAGAATTATTAAGAATTTCAAAGGTTTTTCAGACTCAATGATTCTATGTAATTTAGACCCGCCGAAGCAGGTCTTTTTTTATTTCAGCATAATCTCTCTATCCTCAGCGCCGAGCATATAAGCACCCTTGGCAAAAGCATCCCTTGCAAGAAGCTCTGCTACATCAACCCTATCGAACAGCATCCATATTTCTTTCTCTTTCGGAGTCAGTTCATGGCTATGGTCAAACAAATGCTCAAGTCCCAATCCTTCAAGCAATGCCGACTTTGCTGCTTTGTATTCCTCAGCTCTGCCAACATATTCGTCGTTCCTTTCCTTGGAAAATGCCTCGATATTGTCAGCTCTCAGATGCTCGTAATACTCGTCCATAAAGATTCTATCCATACTCGTTGACCTCCATAACAAAAAAATAAGGGCAGACCCTTTTACAGCTATTGTAGCTATGTAAAAGGATCTGCCCTTGCAGTTACTATAATGTTTTTGCCAGCGACTTCAGGAGTGCTGCCATTTCCGGATTTTGCAGAAGCTTCAGAAGAAGTTCTTTATCATCAGCGGAGCTTTCCGTTGCGGCTGGTTGAACCGGCTCAGGCGTTGCCTGTCTGCCTGAGTAGAACGCAGCTTCCATTCTTTCAGCGTTCAGTCTGCGGTCATCGTCGATGATATGGGAGTAAACATCCGCTACCATCTTGACCTGTGCATGACCGGAATCGCCTTGAACGGATTTCATATCGCCGCCGTTCAGCTTCAGCTTGTAAGTGATACTGGAATGTCGGAGACTATGGAAAACCACTTTCGGCAGTCCCTTCTCCTCAATCAGCTTATTGAAAGCACGGTTGATAACCTGCCCCTCAATCGGCTTGCCATTGGAAGAACAGAAAACCAGATTGAAGTCTACGAACTCGTCACCGAAAAGGTCTTTCAGTTCTTCGATGTCAGCCTTTCGCTGTACCAACATTTCCGCTACGGTTTTCGGTAAGAACACCTTGCGGACACTTGTTTTGGTCTTAGGAGTTTTGAGAACCAATGCGGTATGCGTACTGGCGAAGGTCGGTGGGAACTTGAACATGATGTCCTTACCGTCCAGATCTGCCATCGCTTCACGATTTACTCTCTGCAACTCCTTTTCAACGAAGATGCTTGCCTGACCAAGTTCAATACTGGTGGGGGAAATGTCAATACAGTCCCAGGTAAGCCCCAGAAGCTCGCCCATTCGCAGGGAACAGGAGAAGGCAAGGTTAATAGCCAGACGAAGAATATCATCGTCACAGGCTTCCAGAGCCTTCTGGAGCACTTCTGCTGTCCAGATATCCCTGGTCTTGTGTTCTTCTTTCGGCAGCGTAGCGTGCTCCACAGGGTTTCTGGTCATCAATTCCCACTTGACCGCTTGATTGAAAGCATTTCGCAATGTCTTGTGAACCTCTCGGACAGTATGCGGAGTCAGATATTCTGTACGGGCTTTTACATACTTAGAAGAAACCGCTTTGACAGAAAGCAAATCTCGGTAATACTTGTCCATGATTCTCGGCGTGACATCCTCCAGCTTCATATCACCGATGAGGGGACGAATATAGTTTGCAATCAGGCTCTTTCTGCTTTCATAGGTAGACATCGCCCAGGTGTTCACACCATAGATTGACATATACTCATCCAAAAGATCATTGACGGTTTTAGCAGAAGGGGGAATAAAGGTTCCGGACTCCTGCTCATATTCAACCTGCAACTTCCTTTTCTTTGCTTCGGCATTCGTTTCAAAGGTTTCCCACTTCTGACGCTTGTTGCCGTTCTCATCGGTGTATGTATAAACCACAGAATACTTCTTTTTTCTCTTAACGATAGATGCCATGTAATCAGCTCCTTTCCTGTCTATCTTCCGCTAACTGGTAGCGGGTCTGATTGTGATACCATTTTTCAAAGCTCTCTTTGGTAGCTCGCTTATACCTGCCAACCTTGATAAGCTCAAAATCTTCATTGGCAACGATATAGTAAATGGTCTGACGATGTACCCCAAGCATTCTTGCCATTTCCGGCAGACCGTAGGTGGATGCCATAATATCTGCATCCAGTTCCTGATCCTCTACCGTGCGGTAATCGGTTTGAGAAGCATACCATCTTTCAAAGCTCTCCTTTGTCACTCTGCGCTTGCCCAGGACATCGACCACATCAAAATGCCCTTTGGCAACCAGTTCGTAAGCAGTCGCTTCTTTCAGCCCAAGGCGCTGTCCAAGCTCCTCCATTGAATATGTAGTTTTCTTCAATTCCTCGCCGGGAGGGGTTCCATCGACCTTCTGGTATTTGAACTGATTGGCATACCATTCTTCAAAGCTGTCGATCATCACCCTCATGGTGTTGCCGACAAGAATGGTTTTGAAGTAATTCTTCTTAATGAGCCAGTATGACTCCGTTTTACCAAGACCGAGCATCCTGCCCATTTCCAGAACAGACATACTCGTGCGTTTTCTCATTTCCGCCATCGTACAACCTCCTATGTAAAAAATGTAGCCATGTGTTTCTTGTCATGGCTACATTTTATCGAACTCTCAATATGTTTTGAAGTTTGTCGCCGGGTTGTACGACGCCCTTGACAAATCTTACATTTGATGATCCAACCACTCATCAAAACTCTTTTTGGAGATTCTGATACTGCCACCGATGCGGACGCTATGGAAAACTTTCTTTTTCACAAGGTTGTATGCGCTGGTTCTGCTGATGCCCAGAATATCCTGAATCTCATCAACCGTATAGGTTCTCTTATCAAACTGAACTGCGTTAGCAGCCATCGCTTCTTCGGTGCGCTGATTCATGGCAGCGATTCTTTCTTCAAACATTTATGTTCACTCCTTCGCTCTCTTTGCTTTATGTTTTGGGGAACGCTTTTTCAGCTGTTCCATTGCCAGGCTGACAGATAAGGCTTTCTCAATCGCTACCATTTCACGGGGCGTTACCTTACCTAAGTAATTATCAATCCTGCTTTTATCAATGGTACGAATCTGTTCCAGCTGAACAACGGACGCTTCTTTGAATGCAGGATTGTCGTAAATAACAAAGTGCGTCGGCATATTCGCTTTCTTATGGATTCTGGTGGTGACCGTTGCCACAATCAATGTGGGAGCGTGTTTATTACCGGTATCGTTCTGAATGACGATAACCGGACGGATGCCGCCTTGTTCCGACCCAACTACCGGGTCCAGCTTGGCGCAATAAATATCACCACGGCAATATACCCAATTTTCTTTCATCATGTGCCATGACCTCCTTTCGTTGGCTATGTAATAACTGACTGCCAGAAAGGAATCAGGCAGTCAGTCCAAAAGTCTATGTGTCCCATATTTGCCACGCACCCCTGGGAAAGAGGGCTTACGCCCTCAGGGAATCACCGAACGACTGATTGCGAATCAGTTCCATAGGAATCTAACCTCTGCCGGGTTCTCCGCCAGCTCCGTAGAGAAGTATCTTTAATCCTGTTGCTTTCATGGCCGTATTGGGAGCAACCCAATATTTACAAGCCAGTATTGATCGCTGGCATCGGGAGAGAGACAAGCGCTTAATTTATAGAAGAAAGTCGTTCTGTTTCTCTATCCGATACGTCTCGGCGTACCGCTGATGTGGCTGATGCTCTCGCACCGGCAACAGGAACGTATTCGATGACTGTGTATTCAGTTTTCAAGGATCAAGCAGCCGATTTTCTTTGGCTGTATCTAAATTGTACCTGTTCCTCATGCAAGTTTTTATTGCCTCGTAGGTATAGTTTTGAGGTTATTCACGACCTAAAAATATGTAATCAAGGGTTGTCTCAAAGCGCACAACCAGTTCGATTGCCAAATCAATAGAGATACCTCTGTTGCCGGTTTCAATTCGTGCAATGGTGTTTGCGGCAACACCTAACTGCTCCGCAAGCTGTTCCTGTGTAAGCCCATGTTCCTTTCTCAAGGCTTTAATTCTTTTTCCGCTTTCAACCAAGTCGTAATACATTTTCGTTCCTCCGTGTTTTTGAATTTGTGAAGTTGCAAAATCAAAAACAGCGGGAGGAGATCGTGCCCGATTCTCAATACCCTTTGCCATCTGCCTGTCCTCCTTGCAGGCATAAAAAAAGAGCCGGAGTAAATTACTCCAAGCTCTCGTTCATGCCTTTGTGTTAATTATGGGGGAAAATAGGCAGGTATAAAAAAAGCCCCGTACCCATTACAGGCACGAGGCGTAACTCTCTCTATTCAATTTTATGCCGCTATCTCCCAGCATAGCCATTTTAACACTGGACAAGTCGGACTTTCAGTAGGGGAACCGTCGTATTTTCATCGGATTTTAGTCGGACTAAAATCCTGTCTTAGCATTCACAATAACACAATGCTTCTTCCTCCCGGGCACTTTCCAGGAAATCTTTCAATTTAGGAATGGCTGTTCCCCAAAGTGACAGACCAAATAACAGTATCGCTTCTTTCTTTCGGTCATAGTAGGTGCTGCGTTCCATATTCAAAACCTCCAGCATTTCTGATTCCCTGTACTTGAAGCGGTTGAGATATGCCTTTGAGATAATCTCACAGTACAGAGCGCCTTTATCTGGATATTCTCTGATTTTCAACATAGCCATATCTACCAGTTCAATGATCCACTTTGTCTCAAATAAGCTGCGAATGCGTTCTTCAAATCGTTCTCTCGCTTCATCCGGAGCAAAGTTCTCCAGATAAATCAATGCACCATCTAAGCTGTCACCGTAAGTACAAATAAGGGTATCACATACATCATTCGCACGATCAATGGTAGACCAGCACACCTCTCGATATATGGATAAAATCAGCTTTGCTCTTTCATACAGAACCTTCTCGTCAATGTTCTGCATCCGGCAAAGCATTCGAATACTGCTTAATACCTGTGTATTATATCTGCTCATTCAGAATCTCCTTTCAGCCTAATCCATAAAATAAGAATTCCTTTCTAACTCCTGTCACTTGGCTAAAGGGAAACAAATACCATGGGACAAGAATGACTATAACTTCCGATATTTGATTAAAATAACAGAAGTGAAATCGGAAGTTCTTGACTTTATAAAAGTTCCGATATATAATTAAGTGGAATTAAAACTTCTGTTATGATTCTTATTATAGCATTTTCCAGAAGTTTGTCAACAAATAATCGGAAGTTACGAATAAATATTTTTTGAAAGGAAGGATACTACCATGACATTTGGAGAAAAAATTAAAGAAGCTCGTTTGGCTATGAACCTATCTCAAACGGAGCTTGCCCAGATGACCGGCATTTCCGAAAGATCCCTTTACACCTATGAGCAGCTCGGAACACTCCCCAGAAAAAGCAACATCAGAAAACTTGCTGAAGCACTGCATATCTCTGTGTCCTATCTTTTGGACGAATCTGAAACGGATAGCCAGAGCCATATAGATCAGGATATGTTTATTTTAGAGGCAAAGGAAAACTTCGGTTCAAAAGGAGCAAAAGAAGCTCAGGAAGTGTTGGGTCGTGTAAATTCTCTGTTTGCCGGTGGAGAATTGGACGAGGACGCAAAAGATGTATTCTTCCAGGCGATTATGTCAGTTTATATGGACTCTAAGAAAACAGCACGGGAAAAGTACACTCCGAAGAAATACAGAAAGCATAAAGATAAAGAGTAAAATCCTCAAGCACAGAATATGTTTTCTGTGTGCGATTCGGAGGTGAAGCAAATGAAAACGGCAGAGCATATCATTGAAACTGTCGATAAGCTTGTGCGAAAATATCACACCAGAGACCCTTACGAGCTATGTCAGCTGTTAGGTATCAAAATCCACTATTACGATTTACAGAAGAAATTGAAGGGCTTCTTCTATTACCAGTCCAGACAAAAGAATATCGTGATAGATCACAATGTGAACGGTATCCTGGAGCGTATATTAGTCGCACATGAATTAGGACACGCTGTCCTGCATACAAAAATCGCTATGATGCACGGCTTTCAAGAAATGGAAGTTTTTGATGATAGATCAATCGAAGAAAATGAAGCAAACTTCTTTGCGGCGGAGCTTCTGTTAGAAGATGGGAAAGTCCTGGAATGCCTTTCGGAACACACATTTTTTGAAACGGCTAAAATGCTCTATGTACCGGCAGCATTATTAGACTACAAATTCAGCCTGCTCCACGAAAAAGGAGAGCTGGTAAATTCGATGTATATTCGTAAAGCAGATTTCCTGAAAGAAGATCTTCATGCCTACGATAACGACATTGGTTATGGCGATATATGAATATCTATTTTTATATCTTTACAGAAAAAGTCCACCAGTACGATGCGTAGTGCATCATGACTGGTGGACTTTTTGCTTCTTAAAGAATCAGTATATTGTGCTGCAAAAAAGAACCCCATAGCAGTTCACTCTGTACCGTCAATGGGCTTCTTTTTCATTATATCAATCAAGCTCCGCTTTTTTTATCATCTCTTGCTGGTCAATCAAGACATCAATCAACTTTCCTACGGTTATCAATGTTGTTACATTACACTTTTTCAGTTTTGCAGCAATCTCATTATCAATGATGCTGTCGCATTTTGCATATGGGGTATCCAGTAAAAAATAGTCAAAGTTCTTTTCCAAGACGAATGCCAGTTTTAGAAGCATTGCCAAAGAAACTTTCGTCTGTCCAACTTCAACATGGCTCATATGATTGTTCGAGCAACCAACCAACGCACCCAAATCAGCCTGACTATAACCCTTTTCCAGTCGGGCAGCTCTAATGCGCTGACCAATCTTAACGTAATCAATTTCCGGTTGCGTTTCAATCACCTCCATGCTGTGTATGATTCTGCTATACATTATAAAATGTACCAAAAATCTCAACAACCAACATCGGGTGCAAGTTGCATTTATAAATGCAATATGATAAAATTTTATAGGCAGATTGCATTAAATGATAGAATGAAAAGAACCCCAAGACGACAATATGAGCTATCTTGAGGTTCTTTAAAATAAAAAATTCGTAGAGTACATTACTCCACGAATCGCATTCTTCTCTGTTTTTTTTAGTTTATATCTTTATTTTACAAATTGTCGCACTGTTTGTCAATATGTTAGGGACATAAAACACGAGGTTTTGCACAAAAATCCATCTTAGAAAGTTCCAAAGTCACAATTTGCCGTCAGAATTATAGTCATATTGAAGGAGGTGTACCTTATGGCACGAAAAGGAGAAAATATTTACAAAAGGAAAGACGGCAGATGGGAAGGAAGATACATTAAGTCCCGATCTTCTACAGGCAAAGCCAATTACGGTTATGTTTATGCAAAGTCATATCGAGAAGTCAAGGCAAAACTTATCAGTCAAAGTTCGTGCACGAGTAATTCTGTCACTGTCGATCCAGAAATTAGCTCAGATCAATTTGAACAGGTTGCTATGGAATGGTTTCAAGCTATATGTCCTAAAGTGAAGGAATCTACAAGCAACAAATATAGGAATCTTCTCAGCTCGTATATACTTCCTGTGTTCGGAAGCAAACAATTGCGTGATATAACACACGAGTTTATTGAAACGCAGTGTAATTTTTTCCTTGTTTCTGGTGGATTAAAGGAGAATGGACTTTCCTCTAAAACTGTTTCAGATATTTTATCTCTAATTCGAAATGTCTTACAATTTGCCACCCGAAACGGGAAAGCCATTTCTTGTGACGCACGATCTATACAGATAAAACGTCAAACGAAGGAAATGAGAGTTTTGAGTCGTGCTGAACAGGAAAAATTATGCCAATACTTGTATTCTAATCTTGATTCCTGCAATATTGGTATATTAGTATGTTTATTCACTGGTCTCAGAGTAGGTGAAATTTGTGCGTTACGATGGGAAGATGTTTCATTCTCAGATTACACAATCCACGTGCATCAAACGCTCCAGAGAATCCAAGATAGAACCAACAGTGAATACAAGACAAGGATTGTTGTTACCACACCAAAAAGTGCTTGCTCCATCCGTACTATTCCAGTACCCCATGGCTTAATGACTATTCTTACAGCACACAAAGCTTCTTCTACTGGCTACATCCTAACCAATAGCGATCAGAATCCATTAGAACCAAGAACCATGCAAAATCATTTTAAGAAGGTATTGAAAAACAGCGGAATCACCTCCGCAAATTATCACTCGTTACGTCATACATTTGCTACAAGGTGCATAGAGCTTGGATTCGATGTAAAAAGTCTCAGCGAAATATTGGGTCATGCCAGCGTGAATATTACAATGAATCGCTATGTACACCCATCCATGGATTTAAAAAGAGAAAATATGCAACGGCTTTCTGATTTATTAGCCGTCAAATAAATTGTCAACACCGTCAAATAATGCTGAGTTTTCAGTGTTTGGCGGTGTTTTTTCGTGGAGTAATGTACTCTACGAAAGAGTATACCCAGGAGGAGATTTATTGATTCAATTTGTAGGGCGAGATGCTTATAAGCAGTTTTGGAATTTTAGTAAAGATGAGAAAGAGAACTTGGCCACTCAATTGGCGATTGAGTTACCCGCACTCAGAGGAAAAGTTGGTGCATCACAAGAAGAAATTGCTTCGGCTGTTGGTATTTCACGACAAACTTATAGTGCCTACGAAAATCGGACACGCCCAATTCCATGGAGTTTATATCTAGCACTATTGTTTTATTTTGATTACATTCCAAGTACACATTATATGATTCGCCAGCTTGAATTATTCCCAAATGAATTAGACGAATGTTGGTTAGCTGGTAGAGTTTTTATTGAGGAAGAAAAATGAGCGAATATTCACAGCAAATAAAAAGGGATATTACATGAACAAAAATATAAAATATTCTCAAAACTTTTTAACGAGTGAAAAAGT